>MKWU01001541.1_pt1 | contig 39163 bp, 37 predicted proteins | sample 809101 | NCBI WGS metagenome assembly MKWU01 (sample SAMN05860141, study PRJNA318959) | sponge metagenome | host: Aplysina aerophoba | place: Slovenia: Piran, Adriatic Sea, Gulf of Piran | collected 2013-05-07
ATAGCACGCCTCGGAACACGATACTGGATACAGCCTCAAACTCCGGCAACTCCGCTCTTACCTGCACAAGTTCCTTGTACTGGTCATAGAGACTGCGGCTTTCGCCTGTCTTTCTGTAGCAGTCAATACGGGATTCCAGTCCTGCGTTGTACAACTCGGCGCTCATCCCAAATATCTGAGACAGCGTCTCATGCCCCGACTTGGATAACTTCACCCTGCACTTGTAAGTCCTTATCATTACTATATTATACCTGTTTTACAGCCAGAATCTAATCCGTCAACTAAAATACATAATTCCCTATTTTACCATAACGGATTCCCTCGCAGACACCGACATGCTGTAAATACCCGTTCTGCCACCCGCAATCTTGAGATTATAAGCGGTTATAATAAAATAGTGCCACCAAAAAATAGGCAGATACAATGAACCGGCCGGATCATAATTTTTCCCTGATAAACCGACTTCCCCCTTATGTGCTTGGCGTAGTCAACGAACTTAAACACCAAGCGCGCGCCAGGGGAGAGGATATAATCGACCTCGGCATGGGGAATCCTGATCAGGCAACGCCGGACCATATAGTGGAGAAACTGCGCGAGGCAGTAAGAGAACCCAGAAACCACAGATACTCCGCTTCCGCTGGATTGCCCAAACTTCGTCTGGCCATAACCGACTGGTACAAAAGAAAATTCGATGTTGACATTGATCCGGATTCCGAAGCCGTCGTCACGATAGGGTCAAAAGAAGGCATATCGCATTTAATGCTTTCCATACTCTCCCCAGGAGATATAGCGATAGTTCCCGATCCTACCTACCCAATACACAGCTACTCCGTAATCATAGCAAGAGGAGACACTCACAGTTGCCCCATGGGTAAAAAAGAAGACTTGATACAGTCAATAGAAAAAGCGATAAAGGAAGTGTGGCCAAAGCCTAAAGTGCTTATTCTTTCATTCCCCAACAATCCGACCACACAAGTCATGGACCTTGATTTCTTCGAAAAAATCTGTGATCTGGCACGTGAGACAGGTCTTATAGTAGTGCATGATCTGGTTTACGCAGAACTGTGCTATGACGGATACAAAGCCCCGAGCATAATGCAGGTAAAGGGAGCCAAAGATGTTGCGGTGGAATTCTATTCACTTTCCAAAACCTACAACATGCCCGGCTGGAGGGTCGGCTTCATGGTGGGAAACCCGGAAATCGTTTCCGCACTCAAAAGGATAAAAAGCTACCTTGACTACGGAATATTTCAGCCGATCCAGATAGCTGCAATTACCGCTCTTAACGGACCTCAGCAACCTATAGAACATATAAGGGAAACCTACAAGTCCAGAAGAGACAAGCTGATTGAATCATTCGCAAGGGCCGGATGGCAAATTCCAAAACCGAAAGCCACGATGTTCGTATGGGCGCAGATACCTGAAGAGTTTGCGGAAATGGGGTCGCTTGAATTCTCGAAACTTCTTATAGAGAAGTCAAAAGTTGCCGTATCCCCCGGAGTGGGATTCGGAAACTATGGAGAAGGATTCGTAAGACTTGCACTTGTTGAGAACGAGAACAGAATAACTCAGGCGGCAAGGGGAGTCAGGAAGCTTCTTCAGGGCAACCGCGGCTACTAAAAGGCCTGCCCTATGCTTATAAAAATCTTGAACCTGTCATCTCTCTCTTCGTCCTCGGGGTTTAGAAGGTAGCCGAAATCCGCCCTGATCGGCCCGATAATCGTATGGTATCTCAATCCAGCACCGGCCGCGTACTTCAGGTTGGAAACACTGAAACCGAAACTCTTTGAGTAAACATTTCCGTAATCGAAGAAAATTACCGCTCCAACCTTGTTAAAAAGTCCGAAGCGGGCTTCAGCGTTGCCAACGATCATGGAGTTGCCCCCCAGAGGGTCCCGATCCGAATTAAGCGGACTCAGATGCTGAAATGAATAGCCCCTCATGCTTGCACTGCCTCCGGCGAAGAACCTCTTGAAGATCGGTACGTCAAATGGGTCAGTTTCCCCAAGTGTGGTTATACTTCCAATCGTCGCCCTTTTCCCCAGAACGATCCCGGAAACATTCTTGTAGTATCTTAACTCGGCCAGAAACTTCAGGTAATCGGTGCGGGCGGAGCTAGTAGTCTGAATCGGTGCTTCCATGAATAAAAACAGCCGCATTCCACTGGTAGGATTTATAAGGCTGTCGGTCAGGTCATACTCAACTCCCAGATCAAGAACCGTCAGGAAGACGCTGTCGCGGGCACTTTCAATCGGCGTTCTTACCACCTGAGATTCTATATCCGCGTATAGGACGTTTAGGGAACTAAAAAGTGTGAGATAATCAAAAAACTCCTTGGACAAAGTACTGTTGAAATCGAAACTCAAACCCTCATAGCCCGGGAAATCATCCCTTCTCACGTCAAGCAAAAAAACAAGACTGGAGTTCCTGCCGACCAAGTGGGGCTGATCAAGTCTGGCCAGCAATCCTCGTGTCAGGGATGAATAACTGGAAGTAATCTGCAGGGTCCTTCCGCCGTCGAAAAAATTCCTCTGGCTCCAAGATAGCTGCGCCCTTAGATTGTCCTCCGTGGCGTATCCAGCTCCAAGCCTTATCGTTCCGAGTTTCCTCTCGGTAACGCTGTATATAGTCTGAACCTCGAACTCCTGCTCGTCATAATCAGTATCCACTATAACGGAATTAAAAAGGCCGGTTTCAAAAATGTTCGCCCGTGATTTCTGAGTCTCTTTGAGAGAAAACAGGTCCCCCTTCTCGTGCTCTATCTCCCGCTCGAGAAGTCTGGTGGCAATATCGGAATTTCCCCTGAATATCACGTCGCCGAAATAATATTCCTGCCCCGGATCAATGGTGAATTCAACATTGACCTCTCTGCTCCTTAGGCTCACAATCGCCTCGGATTTTACATCCGCCAGAGGATAGCCCCTATTGGAAAACAGCTCCGTGATAAGAACTTTTGACTTCTGGTAGCTTATCTGGGAAAAAGGTTCCCCCTCTTCCAAGAGAATCACCTCGGCGACATCGGAGACGTAATCATCCGGCTGGTTCCCAAGAACTGCTATGTTCAGAGTCTTCACTATCACAGGGTCTCCTTGGTCCACTCTTATTTCTATATCCACTTTTCGGTTTCCATCCCGGAAATTCAAGGTGTGGGTTACGGTGGAACCGTAATAACCATGCTCCCTGAGAACCTGCTCTATTCTTTTTACATCGTCCTCGAGGAACTGCTCGTTGAATTCCGGACGCTTTCTCCAAGGTCTCCTTGAGGGAAAAGGAGTTATCATGGAGTCCTTTATTCTCTCGAGTTCTATATCTTTTAACCCCTTTATACTGATCCCGGAGATAAAAACTGTTTCGTCATTCTCCGCTTCTTCGGCGCTAACGTCCGAAGCCAAGGGAAAAAGCGCGAGAAGAAAAAAGAATCCCGAAAGCAAGAAAACGACGTATCGAGGTATGCAAAGGAATTCGCACGGGGAGTTGCTGCTATCGTTGCGGTCAGAAAAAGAAGATATAAGGCTATCCATCTCTATATAATGTTAACAAGGACAAACTAACTTTAACAAGGATAAACCGAAAAAAACCGGCGGGTCAGAAACAGACGCAGACCCTTTAGCTGTACAAAAGTCAACGATAACCGGCCGTGCGCGTAAAATCACATGCAGAGCAATTCCGAACTAAGAGACAATTGACGAAATGCTTATCCACACCGCCTAAGAAACAACAATTCGCATGAATAGCGGCAAAAAACAAGACTGCTTATACAGAATAATCCGGCAATATGATATTATTTTTACCGAGGTCATTTAACCATGGAGCTTTTACTGCTCATTCTGTTTGTTCTTCTCGGATTTTTCGCCGGTACATATATACTGGGGACTTTCTTCTCCCTCGTTTTCATGCAGTTGCCGGAGGTTTTCAGATCAAGAGCCAGCGGGAGCCCCGAAGTGCCGGTACAGAGGCTCGCGCATCTAATCTTAGAAACCATAGGGTGGTTTCTTTTGCTTATCTCGCTTATATTCCTGGTAAACAAGTATCTTGCCGGCTATCAGAAGCTTTTTCTCTGCGGTATATACGTAGCCTTGGCTTTCCACATAGGAACGCTTCTGAATCTTTACAGAAGACCTTCGTAAAGTGCAGAGAGAAAAGACCGCTTCGCTTTCCCGCGCTGTGTCAGCCTAGGAGCGCTCTCAAACTCACCTAATCTGGTTTTAAAAATTCGCGGCAGGTCATAAAATCCAAGAGAAGAGCCATTGTCTTTGGGGGTTAGCGTTTTTTCTTCGCTGAAAAATTGCTATCGATAAACATCTGTCTGGCAGGATCTCCTGGATCCTCCCTGCGTTTGCGGCGCAGATCCTTCGCCGTCTTTTTTGCCAGAACCGGTTTATGAATATATTCAATTTCTATTGTTCTTTCTTTGGAGTTCAGGTTTGCAAGTACTACCGTATCCGAAAGATTCCACGACAGAACCTCGTAAGAAAACATTTTCTCCCGCTCGAAAGTGTCGCCGAGAACATCAGTGAGATCACCGACAAGTTCGCTTTTTGCGAACGCAAAACGGGTCTCATCCTCAAAACTGAATAAGATGGAACTTGACATAAGATTGTCTTTATAAAATTCAAGCCGGGTTTCATGGTCGGGTGGCGGGTCAAGGGCAACTCCGGACAAGGAACCTCCCAGAACGACTTTTCGTAGATCGTTTGAGTATTCGCGATCGGAAACAACCTCGAGCTTGGAAGATTCGATCAGATTAAGTGCGTCTTTTCTGGAAATCCCGAATTCAAAACCGTGGGGAATCCTGAGATTCACCTGGCTTCCCTCAAGAGGAAGGGGAAAGAAGAAGCAAACTGAAAAAATAAGTGCAAGCCAAGTTCTTGTGCAATACATTGAGGGTTTCCCGTGATATAAATCGCTTAAGCCCGTGGTATACTTTGGGAATTGTGATTTTAACCGTTTTATACAAGCTTGTTAAACGCAACGCGGTGAAACTTTAATGGAAACGATCATAGGAGTAATCGGAGCGGCTAACGCAAGCGATGAGGAAAAAAGAGCTTCGGAAGAGGTGGGAGTTCTTATTGCCGGAAGGAAGTGTTTTCTGCTCTGTGGCGGAATGGGGGGAGTTATGGAAGCTGCGTGCCGGGGAGCAAAATCAGCCGGGGGCACCACAATCGGGATTCTCCCCGGCCCCGAATCCTCCTCCGCCAACAGATTCATTGACATACCAATAGTTACGGGGATGGGTGAAGCAAGAAACGTGATAGTAGCGAAGTCAAGCCATTCTATAATCGCCATTGGAGGCAGTTTCGGCACCCTGTCGGAAATATCGTTCGCGCTTAAGTCCGGAATTCCCGTCATCGGGCTTGACACCTGGGATGTCTCTGAGGAAATTATCAAATGCGAAACCCCGGAAGAAGCAGTGAGAACAGCCTTTGAGCTATCCTCCCTCAGGAAAAAGGCCTGATGAAAACCTCCCCGAGCAAGCAAACAGAAAAGGAAATGGCACTGGAAGAGATCGAAAACCAAATAAGGCGCGTTCCCGATTTCCCGAGCAAAGGAATACTCTTCTACGATATAACCACGCTTGTTAAAAACGCCGAAGCTTTTCGAAAATCCGTTGACATGATGGCGGAAATGCTCGCCGGCAAGGAGATATCCTCATTTGTCGCACCCGAGAGCCGAGGTTTCATATTCGCTGCCGCCTTATCCTATAAGCTTGAAAAAGAATTGATTCTGGTGAGGAAATCTGGCAAGCTGCCAAGCGACACCGCAAGCGTTTCATATGATCTTGAGTATGGAAAAGACGTTCTGGAAATTCACAAAGACGCGATAAACGGCAAAAGCAGGACAGTAATTGTCGATGATCTTCTGGCCACGGGAGGAACGGCGCACAGCACCGGGCGTTTGGTGGAAGAACTGGGAGGAAGCGTCGTAGGATACCTTTTCCTTGTAGAACTTACCGGACTCAGGGGGGCCGAGGCTCTTTCCCCCCACCCGGTCTGGTCTCTACTTAAAATGCCGGGGTAAAGATTGAAGAAGATAGCAGTTAAAGTCAGTTCAAACGAAGATAATTCCTATGAAATCCTGATCGGCCAAGGTCTTGTGAGGCAGATTGCCGGCGATCTGGCCGAGGCCTCCATAGCTCACTCCCACTCCCTAGTAACCGATTCAAACGTCGCGGATCTCTACGGGGCGAGACTTCTGAACGATCTTGAGGAAGTACTCCCAGAAGTCAGTATGATTGTCTTCCCGGCGGGAGAACAAAGCAAAACCAGAGAAATCAAGTCCTTCATAGAAGACAGGATGCTTGAATCGGGATTCGGCAGGGACTCTTCGGTCATAGCACTCGGCGGCGGGGTCGTGGGAGACATAGCAGGATTCGTGGCCGCCACTTACATGAGGGGAGTCCCCTGCGTTCAGGTGCCCACAAGCCTAGTTGCCTGCGTTGACAGTTCGGTGGGAGGAAAGACCGCTGTAGACACCCCTCACGGAAAAAACCTCATCGGTGCCTTCTATCAGCCATGGCGAGTGTATGTGGACACAGACACGCTTAAAACCCTCGAACCGAAGCAGCTCGCGGAGGGACTCGCCGAGATAATCAAATACGGTGTAATAAAGAGTGGGGATTTCTTCCAGTACCTAGAAGCAAATATCGAGAAAATCTACGAATTCGACGACGCTACGCTGCTTGAAGTGATAGAGACAAGCTGCAGGATCAAGGCGGAAGTGGTCGAGAAGGACGAAAAGGAGCAGAACCTGCGGAAAATACTTAATTTCGGACACACGGTCGGCCACGCAATTGAGCAGCTTTCCGACTATACAATCTCCCACGGAGAAGCGATTTCCGCGGGAATGGTAATTGAGGGGAAAATCGCTCTGGGTGAAACAGGGTGGAGCGAAAAAGAGCAGGACAGGCTCACCCTTCTTCTGGAGAGGGCGGGACTTCCTACTGAGCCTCCACGCGGGGTAAACGTCGGGAAAATAATCGACGTCATGAAGATCGACAAGAAAGCCAGAAAAGGCAAGATAGAAATGTCGCTTCCCGAGTGCATAGGCAAGATGAAAGAACATGGGGGAGATTACGGAATAAAGATCGGGGAGCAGGCCATAACTTCCGCTTTTAGATCCTGACACGGAAAATGAAATTAACCGACCCCGCGGTGGATATTTCCTTGTTTTCGCTTCCCATCGGCAAAAAAGACATCTTCTGCGACGAAAAGCCCCTGGTACTTGAAATCGGCTTTGGAGAAGGAGAATTTCTCATAAACGCAGCGCAGTGCGACGCAAGCAGAAACTACCTTGGTCTTGAGGTCAAGAGAGGGAGATTCCGAAAAGCGGTACGTGCTGCGGAAAAGCTCTCCCTGGAAAACTTAAAATTCCTCCACATTGAAGCTGAAATCGCACTCAAACAGGTCTTCAGAGAAAAAATGTTTGACCTTGTCCTGGTGAATTTCCCCGACCCCTGGCCGAAGAAAAGACATTTAAAACACAGAATGTTCAACCGGGAATTTATAAGTTGCCTAGCAAAAGTGCTTACGAGAAGCGGGAGGACCGTAATAAAGACCGATCAGTTGAGCTACATTGAGCAGATAGTGTCCGAATTCAAAAGAAGTCGCTTGTTCCACCCCGAGCACCCTCCACCCGGTTTCGTTGAGGCTCGAAGAGGAGAAACAGAAACGAAATTCGAAAAGCATTTCAGGGAAGCCTCGCAAGAGATATTCAGTGCCGTTTTTCTAAATCTTCCCCAGTAAACAAGCTCAATACGTCGATATGTAAAGACATTATAATTGACATTAAGAATGTTCTATGTATTAAGTTTGTCCGTTCCGCACAAAATATGGAGGTTTTTTAAATGATAGTAGTAATGAAGCCAAAGGCGACCAAGGAAGAGATAGACAAGGTCAAATCCGTTATAAAGGAACTTGGCTATTCGCCCCATCCGATCGAAGGAATTCTCAGGACTGTCATCGGAGTGGTCGGAGACGAGAGAGGAAAGCCGCATGACCTCGACAGTCTCAAACAGCTCCAGGGAGTCGAGAAGGTCGTTCCCGTGCTTCAGCCCTACAAGCTAACGAGCAGGGAAGTAAACGATGAAACTTCCGTCTTCAATGTGGACGGCGTTGCAGTAGGGGACAGCAAGATCCCCATAATCGCAGGACCGTGCTCGGTTGAAAGCGAAGAACAGATAATGACAATTGCGGCTTCCATAAAAGATTCAGGGGCGTCAATGCTCAGAGGCGGCGCGTTTAAGCCCAGAACTTCACCCTATGCTTTCCAGGGTCTTGGAAAAGAGGGACTGGAACTTCTCGTCAAGGCAAAAGAGATGACCGGACTGCCCATAGTAACCGAAATAATGAGCCCGGACGATCTTGAACTGGTCGAGGAATACGCGGATGTGCTTCAGATCGGGGCCAGAAATTCCCAAAACTACTCGCTTTTAAGACATGTCGGCAAGTCAAAAAAAGCCGTCTTGCTAAAACGGGGGATGTCAACGACGATAAGCGAATTTCTCATGTGCGCAGAATATATACTGTCGGAGGGCAACAGTAATGTAATACTCTGCGAACGAGGGATAAGGACCTTTGAGACTGCGACCAGAAACACTTTCGACCTGAACGCTATTCCGGTACTCAAGGAAAAGACCCATCTGCCCGTTTTCGCCGACCCTAGCCATGGAACCGGCTACTGGCAGTACGTAATCCCGGTAACTCTAGCTTCAATAGCAGCCGGGGCGGACGGAGTAATAGTCGAGGTTCATAACAACCCGGAGATCGCCGTTAGTGACGGAGCTCAGTCGCTTAAGCCGAAAACATTCAAAAACCTGATGGAAAAAGCTGCCCCAGTTGCCGAAGCCATTGGAAGAACCGTTTAGAAATTTCTCGGGTCTCAGGAGGAAATCAGGACTTTTCTTCCACTGAGACTCAGTCTTCCCTCGCAGAAAAGCCTTACGGCTTCAGGCAGCATCCTGTGTTCCTCAGTATGGACTTTTTCAAGCAGAGTCTCTTCCGTATCTTCCTCCGTAACCGGAACAACCGCCTGAAGAATAATGGGGCCCGCGTCAACTTCCTCTCTCACGAAGTGGACAGTACAACCCGTTTGTTTCACTCCGTAGTCAAGCGCCTGTCTTACTGAATTTGTTCCCGGAAAAGAAGGAAGCAAGGAAGGGTGAATATTGATGATACGGTTCGCGAAACGGCCTATGAAATAAGGAGTAAGTATCCTCATGAACCCGGCAAGTACGACAAGGCCTATGTCATATCTGGCGATTTTCGCGACTATCTGTCTTTCGAACTCTTCCCTTGATTCAAAATCCCCGCTGTTTACGAGTTCTACTGGAATACCGTGGTTCCTAGCCCTCTCAATTGCCATGACTCCAGGAGTATCACAGACAACCACGGCTATGTTTGCGGATTCTATGCCGGAATCTATTACCGCCTGAAGGTTTGTTCCGCCTCCGGAAACAAACACGGCAACGTTGATCTTTGACATCGCAGGCACCGGAAACTTGAAAAAGCAAGGAAAGAAAAAAGGGCAGCCACCTACTTTCCCACTCCTGAAAGGAGCAGTATCATCGGCCTATAAGGACTTAACTTCCGGGTTCGGGATGGAACCGGGTGCTTCCCCTTCAGCATAGCCACCCTAGAAAGAGTAAACTACCGCTAAAAAAAATAATGTCAAGCTAGAATATCAGTCAGTCAGTGTTAAAACCCCGTATGGGAAGAGCTCTTCCAAACCTTTTAAGCTTCTTAATGGCTTTTACCTCGATTTGTCGTATTCTCTCGCGGGTAACATTCAGTTTTTTCCCTATTTCTTCAAGGGTGTATTCCTTGTCTTCGTCTATACCGAAGCGCATTTTAACGACTCCTTCCTCCCCGTTACTGAGGTTGGTGCAGAGCGCGTTGCGCATGATTCGGTTCAATTCTTTGGTTTCGAGCATGTCAAGCGGAGAAGTGGAAGCCGGGTCCGAGATAATATCCATCAGCCTGCAGTCGTCCTCGCCAATCGGAGACTCCAGAGAAACCGGGTCACGTGACACCTTCATGATCTTCAAGACCTTATCAAGAGGTATGTCCATTGCCTCGGCTATCTCTTCCGGTCTGGGTTCCCTTCCTAATCTCTGCATCAGGGATCTCGAGATCTTGTTTAGCCTGTTTATATTTTCGGTCATGTGAACAGGGATTCTTATAAGACTTCCCTGATCGGCTATTGCACGTGTAATTGCTTGCTTTATCCACCACGTGGCACAGGTTGAAAATTTGTATCCCATTCCATGTTCGAACTTTTCAACCGCTTTCATCAACCCCATATTGCCTTCTTGAACCAGATCGAGAAACGGTAGCCCTCTGTTAACGTATTTTCTCGCTATACTGACTACAAGTCTAAGGTTGCACTCGATAAGTGTTTTTCTAGCTTTCTTAGTAGCCTTCTTTGCCTTCTCAAACCTTCTAAGCACCTTTTTAAGAGAAGCGATTTCCTCCTCGGAATATTCAGATCTCGAACCATTGCCAATCGCACCGTCTGAACCATCCATCATACAGTCACAATCCCCGCCCTCAACTCTGTCCACATATTCGACGGCCAGATTGTATATCCTGTTGGCCTGCGTAGAGGAAAAATCGATTTCGTCAAGAAGTTCTACGGTCCGCTCGTTGTTCTTTCTGATTTGTTTAGAAATCTTCGCTCTCTCGGTATCTGAAAGCTTTGGAGTATCGAGTTTCTTTCTCAGTTCTTCGGTCTCAGCAAAAAGTTCTCTGATTGGAAGAAAGTTCTTTGCGGAATTTCTATGTGTTTCGCCGTCAGCGGAGGACTCCATGTGCTCGCCTTGGTAGCCCGCACCGAGGACCCCTTCTTTTATCTCTTCTTCGAGTTTGAGAACCTTTTTCATCATGAAGGGGTTCTCTATTATCATTCTTGCGATTATTTTTTTCCCTTTTTCAATCTGTCTTGCTATCTCAACCTCTTCCTCCTTGGAAAGGAGGGAGTGCTGCGCAATAGCGAGAATGTACGACCTTATAGGGTCTTGGTCGGAATCATGACTTTTTACGTGTTTGGGCTTGTCTTCCGATCGAGAATCAGACGAGGAACTTTGAAAACCTTGTGGGGACTCAGAGAATTCTCTTTCGTCCCGTACGCCGATTTCGCTCCGCAACCCGTTAGTCTCGTCGTTTGGATTCAACTTGCAGTTCCTCTTATGGTCTTTTCCATGCTCACCAGATCCCTGTATTGCTCAACAAGTTTTCTTTCAAGGGTTTTATCTGAAGAGTCACGCTGCTTGCGGATTCTCTCTGTTACTTCATTGCGTTTAAAAGCTATATTTCTCAGTTCAAGCTCCTTCACGCAGTCGTTTAATATTTTCTCCGAAGTCGTCTCGTCTATCAAATCATCCGAAGAAAAAATCAACTCGCTCAGCAGTTGCTGCATCTCAATTTTCTCAAAAGAAGTCATCAGGGAGGAAACTTCGGTAAACTCCCCTTCACCCACACGTTTGAGAATAACCTTTAAATCGCCATTTTCAAAATTCCTACCGATATTTTCAATCTTTTCGGCGCTCATCAGATGGGAGAATTTAAGCAGTATCCTCACAATTTCTCTCTCATGAATGTTTTTTCCCGGAATCAAGGGCGCCGGTGCAAGCGACCCGCGGTTTCTCCCCGGATTCGAGGTCTTTACCAGAGAGAGAAACTCAGACTCCCTTATCCCGAAAATCCCTGTTACCTTGGAAACAGCTTCAGCCCTTCGGACCGGATCTTTTATTTTCGAAACCAAGTCCACAAGAAATTTTATCGACTCTCCGGAAGACATTTTCTTTTCCCTGTACCTTGCGAAAGTGTCGTCAATAATAAAATCCGAGACATCAACGGCGCCCGCGATCAGTCCGGCGAGAGTCTCAGGTCCGTGCTCCTCCAGATAATCATCGGGATCGAGGCCATCGGGAATACGGCAAATACTTGAAGAGATCCCCTGCTCAAGAAGAATCTCTCCGGCCCGGACGGCGGAACGTATCCCAGCGGTATCGCCGTCGTAGACAATCACCACCTCCTCACAGAAACGTCGCAGAAGCCTAGCGTGCTCATTCGTAAAGGCCGTTCCCAAGGTGGCGACCACGTTGCGTATTCCATTTGCGTAGAGCTTTATGAAGTCCATGTAGCCTTCAACCAAGACGGCTTTCCGTTCTCTTCCGATTTCACTTTTCGAGTGGTAAAGTCCGTAAAGAACGCTCCTTTTGTCGAAAACCGGGGATTCAGGGGAATTCATGTATTTTGGCTGCTTCGGGTCATCTTCCGCCAGTGTTCTGCCGCCGAAACCGCAAATTCGTCCCGTTATTTCGCTTATGGGGAAAATGATCCTGTTTCGAAACCGGTCGTAGTGCCCGCTTCCGCTTTCCCTCGCAACAACAAGACCAAGCTCTTCGAGCTCCTTAATGCCGATATTCCTTCCTGAAGCAAATTTTACAAGGTCTTCCCAGCTGTCGGGAACGAAGCCGAGCTTGAACTCCTTGATTATCTCCGAGCTGATTCCCCTTGATTCTAGGTACTCTCTAGCCCGTGCGGAGTTTTTTCCTGAACTGTGGAGGTTTTTGCTGTAAAACGAAGAGACAAGAGAATTTATCTCAAAAAACCTTGCCGAAGTAGCCTCTTTTTTCTTCGCACTTTCCGTGCGCGGGCGCGGAGCCGGGAGTCTGACTCCGGCTTTGCGTGCAAGTTCCTTTAAGGCTTCGTGGAAACCTATATTGCTGTACCTCATCAGGAAGCCGAATACATCCCCTCCGGCTCCGCAACTGAAGCAGTGGAAAAAACCCTTCTCATCATTTACATGCATGGACGGGTTATTATCGTCGTGGAACGGGCAAAGCCCAATGTGGTTTTTTCCAGATTTTTTAAGGGAAACAAAGCCCTGTATGACATCTACTATGCTGAGCTTTGCCTTTATATCCGCTATCGCTGATGTGGAAGAAAAATTCTTCATTCAAAGCGACTTAATCGGGGGAACCTTCAGAAATAATTTCGGGCGAAACCCATGCGAATGAAAACGGCCTATCTTCTTTTTCTGCTTGAACTGCGCTTTTTAGCAGCAAACAACTTCTTTTTTTTCTTTTCGCTCGGTTTTTCGTAGTATTCTCTCTTCCTTACTTCAGAAAGAACCCCACCCTTCTCAACCTGCTTCTTGAACCTTTTTAAGGCACTGTCAATGCTTTCGCTGCTACCTACTGTTATTCCTGGCAAAAAACTAAAACCTCCATCCTCATGGGGCTGAAAATCCTAAAGGATAAAGAAAATATTGTCAAATCACCTGCCCCGCTACTATGTCCCTCGCCGATTACTCCGACAGTTTTTCCACGGTTGGAAATTTCCCGACCTTCTCCCGGTTCTTTTTTATTTCTTCTTCGATTGTGTCGGCGTTTCGCTTCTCGAATTCATAATCGTAGGGTTCCTGAGAAACTCTCTGCTCCTCAAGTCTCCGGCTCCATGAATCCCGCCTGTTTCTGATTTCATCCACAAGTCCCATGACAACCCCCTTTCAGGTGATTTCTCCGCAACCGTTTCAGTTCAAAGCGGCCGCCGATATTTTTATAAACTCAACCTTCTTCTCATTCTTGGGCATATACTCCGCGAGAGCATCTATTGTCTGGGGGTAAGGATGACCTATACCTACCGCTATACCGTTTTTCTCAGCGATCCTTACCAAGTGGTCAAGCTGCTCCATAGTATATTCCTTGCCCCGCTCTCTCTGGTCAATAAAGACATCCCTTTTAAGCGTCTTTACTCCAAGCTGCCTCGCTATTCTGTATCCACGGGAGTTGGGGGTCGTAAGGCTGTCAACAAAATAAAGGTCTCTGGCCTTCAGTTCCTGCATTACCGTTTTTACCGGCTCTTCATTCTCCATGAACTTGGAGCCCATATGGTTGTTGACTCCAACTATGTTGGGAACGGCCACGATGTTTCTTCTTAGCTCCTCTCTCATCTGGTCTATCGAGAAGCCGAGCAACAAAACTCCTTCTCCAGCATCATCGGCCGTATAACCGGAAGAATACTTGGGTTCCATGGGGAGGTGGAGAATCACGTCCTTCCCCCCGCGGTAAGCAGCTCGCGCAGCGTACAGAGAGTGGGGAAGATGCGGAAGCACAGCTAAGTTAATCGGTTGCTTGATCCTGAGTATCCTGTCAATCGATTTTTTGTCGTAGCCCAGATCATCTATTATGAGAATAACTCCGGGACGCTGAGGCTTTTTCTCCGCAATCTTATCCGCCGCAGTAGGAGCAGCCTCCCGAGGTGACCATCCGTCAAAAAATCTTTCGATATGCTTGAGGCCAAAAATTGAAAAGGCGAAAAAGAAAACTAGGACCAGAATTGCGTGGGTGAGTCTTGCCGTGCGTTTTTTATCGCCGGTTTTTGCCGTAGACTGTCTTTTTCTCGTTCGCTTCTTCTGACTCAAGCGTCTTATCTCCTCACATGTGCTTTACAGTTTCCAACGCCCTTGCAAGCTGCGGGTCCAAGGGGGCATCCTCGTCGCCACCTTCAACAAAAATATCAGGTTCTATGCCCTTGTCATCTATCAGAATCCCCTTGGGGGTAAAAAGTCTCGCTGTGGTTATCTTCACTCCCGTTTCCCCCGAAAGTTCTATTACGGATTGAACTGAACCCTTGCCGAATGTTCTTGTACCGACTATCTTCGCCCTGCCGCTGTCTTTAAGCGCTCCGGCGAGAACTTCGGAAGCGCTCGCACTCCCCCGGTTTACGATTACCGCAACGTCATTGATCGGTATCTCCATCCCCTCCCTAGCGAAATATTCCTTCGAAGTCAGTTCGGACCTTCCCTTCACATTCAGGATAAGCCCTTTATCCATGAACATGTCACTAAGCGCAAGCGCCTGTTCTAGCAACCCTCCGGGGTTGTTTCTGAGGTCAAGCACAAGTCCTCCGAGCTTCGCACCGTTTTCCTTTTCAAGCCCCCTGTAAGAACTGAGAAACTCATCCGCAGAATCCCTGTGGAACTGCGAGAGCTTTATATAACCTATATCTTTTTCGATCAACCTAGACTCGACGCTTCTAAGTTTCACTATCCGTCTTGTGATGGTGAAATTATGGGTTTGCTCGGTTCCGTCTCTTCTGACAACGATATCAACTGTAGTTCCTTCTCTACCCCTTATGCGGTCCAGAGCGTCAACTATGTTGGTCTTCTCGGCATTTTCCCCGTCTATGGAGACGATCACATCTCCCGATTTCACACCGGCTTCCTGCGCAGGGCTTCCTTCAATCGGAGATATGATAGTCAAAAACCCGTCGCGCACCGTAATCTCGACTCCTATGCCCTCAAACTCTCCCATAGTTCCTATCTCAAGGCTTCTCAGGCTCTCAGATGAAAGGTAAACCGAGTAGGGATCAAGGGAATCGAACATGCCTTTTATGGCGCTTCGAGTCAGCTGCTCGGAGGAAACCTCCTCCACATAGTTTTTCTCTATGAGGTTAAGCGCCTTTGCGAAGTCGGAAAGGCCTCTGTATGTATCTTCTTTTGCGAGAAGTGGGGTTGAAAAAAGAGAAGCCGGAATTAACGCGTATACTATGAAAAAAAAGCGGAACTTTGTCATTGCCACCTACGTTTCCTGTAGTTTACCTGAAAGGATTTTTTTTTGGACTAAGCAAGTAAAGTAGGGTTTTCGCCCTTGATGAAAAAGGGGAAATAAGATACGTTTACGGTAGATCGGTTCACTTATATGTCCACACTTTTTACTGGAATAATATCAGGATTTGTCAAAAGTTGCGTTTCCGACCTTCCCGAAGCATCCCGGGAGTGGGTTCCGCTGAAAAGAGCCCTTTTTTACCTGGGGGCAATTCTCATTTACCCGGTCGCCCTGATCGTGGCCATGGTGGTAATTGCTACGGTCGTTCTGATCGCATATCCCGTTTCTTACATCTATCGGGCAGCGAACTGAAACGACGGTTGTCAGCGAAGCTCTCAAACAGTGTCTCGCAATGCAGAAAAACCATAACATCCCCACACCGGGTCCTATCCCCAGACACGTTGTCATAATAATGGACGGCAACGGAAGATGGGCGCGACGAAAGAATCTTGACAGGCTGATCGGTCACAGGGAAGGAATAAAATCGGCAAGATCGGTAGTCCGTACCGCGCGGGAGATCGGGATAGAATATTTAACTCTTTACGCGTTTTCCGCGCAGAACTGGAAGAGACCGGGGGAAGAGGTTCTCGCCCTTATGGATCTTTTAAGGGAGTACCTCTCAAATGAAGGCGAGAAGCTGCTTGCGCAGAACACCAGGCTAAACGCAATCGGGAATCTCTCGAACCTCCCCCAGGACATACGTGAACTTCTCGGGCGAGTGATGAAAATGACCGAGGAATGCAACTCCCTGACGATAACACTGGCTCTTAGCTACGGGGGCAGGGAGGAGATAATCAACGCCGTGAACAGCATAATCGCGGAGGGAGAGAAAAAACCGGTTTCCGAGAAGGATTTTCAGGAATATCTCTATACCTCCGGTCTGCCGGAACCGGATCTGCTCATAAGAACCGGGGGAGAAATGAGACTTTCGAACTTTCTGCTGTGGCAACTGGCCTATGCCGAAATATACGTCACGAAAACACTCTGGCCGAATTTCAGAAGAAGGCACCTGCTAAAGGCCATCGCCAATTACCGCAACAGGGAAAGAAGGTTCGGACTGACAGGAGAGCAGATACGGGAGAAAGGGCGCTAGATTGAAAAAGATCTCCATACTCGGATCAACCGGCTCGATCGGGTCGCAGACCCTTGAGATAGTACGAAGATTTCCCGAGAGATTCGAGGTAACGGGTCTCTGTGCGGGGAAAAACATTGATCTTCTTGCAGAACAGATAACGGAATTCGCCCCGAAGATCGTATCGGTTACCCGAAAAGAGGACTCAGAACGACTCAGGGAAATTGCCGGTCCGAAAACACAGATACACTACGGAAACGAGGGGAATATCGCAGTTGCTACGGAAGGTGAGTGCGATCTGGTTATATCCTCCATGGTGGGTTTCCCAGGGCTTCTGCCCACACTGTCCGCAATACAGGCCGGAAGAAACGTTGCGATAGCAAACAAAGAATCCCTTGTGGTCGCCGGAGGACTCCTTATTTCCGAGGCAAAAAACCAGGACGTTATCCTGCTACCCGTGGACAGCGAGCACAGCGCCGTTTTCCAGACGCTTCTTGAAAAGGACCGCGAATTCCTCAAACGGATCATTATAACGGCATCGGGCGGGCCGTTTCGAAAAACCCCGAAAAAGGATCTGGGAAAGGTTACGGTCGCCGACGCGCTCTGCCACCCCACATGGAAAATGGGAGAGAAAATAACCATAGATTCGGCGACGCTGATGAACAAGGGGTTTGAAATCATAGAGGCAAGGTGGTTTTTTGACATGCCCGTCGAAAAAATATCAATCTGGGTACATCCCCAGAGCATCGTGCATTCAATCCTTGAATATGTTGACGGCTCGTTCATAACCCATCTTTCCGCTTCTGACATGAAAATACCGATAGCCCAAGCACTCTCCTACCCCGAGAGACTCGATCTCGGGCGTCCCGACGCCTCACCGGACGACCTCTCGGACATTACGTTCGAAAAGCTCGACACAGATAAATTCAAGGCCCCCGCGATGGCAATTGAATGTCTCAGAATGGGCGGTACTTATCCAACTGTGCTAAACGCCGCGAACGAAGTGGCAGTAACCGCGTTTCTTGATGAGAGGATAAGATTCACCGATATAATCCCGATAGTCAGGGAAACTCTCGAGCGGCACGACAAACTTGACTCGGGGTGTCTTGACAATATATTAGAGGCGGACAGGTGGTCGAGGAACACCGCCGGTTCTATAATGGAGAGCTTTCTTTCTTAAGTTATGACTACTATCCTGGCTTTTATTTTCGTAATAGGAATTCTGGTCTTCTTTCACGAATTGGGGCATTTTCTGCTCGCAAAAAGAAGTAATATCAGAGTCGAGAAGTTTTCTCTAGGTTTCGGCCCGAAACTCGTTTCTTTTGTAAGAGGCGAGACGGAATACCTGATTTCGGCCCTTCCCCTCGGCGGATACGTGAAGATGTACGGTGAGGGAAGGGAAGATAACGTAATTGTCGAAAGCGTTTCGGGTACTGAGTCGCCACTTGCCTCAGGGGACAGAATTGTCGGGATAAAAGGATTCAGTCTTAAGGAGCATGCAAACTGGGAAAAGCTTCTCTACGCGCTAAGATCAGACCCGCACCAGGAAAAAGAACTTGAAGTTGAAAGAGATGGGAAAATCCACACTCTCACCGTCAGCAGCCTAGCCTTTTACGATATAGAGGCTTACTACGAAAAGGACTACCACAGGGGATTTTCCGGCAAGTCTCTTACAGACAGATTTCTGGTGGTCATAGCGGGCCCCGCTATGAATTTCATAATTCCCTTTTTCTTCATGCCCCTTGTGTTCATGTTCGGCATAAGCGTCTCAGGTTATCTGGAAGACTCTCCTGACATAACTTACGTAAAGAAAGACTCTCCCGCCCATCTCTCAGGATTTGCCGCGGGCGACAGGATACTCAGCATAAACGGAAAAGAAGTCAAAGACTGGAAAGACGTGAACATTGCTGTCCACTCAAACCCTGATTCGCTGCTTGAATTCAGAGTGAGAACCGGAAACGAAACCAGGACTCTCACCCTTTTCGCCGAAGCCGGTTCCGATGGCAGAGTAGAGACCGGATTCGCAAGGCCCATAAAGGCGACCATAGCGGAGGTAGCCGAGGACCGCCCCGCCTGGAGAGCGGGAATACGTCCGGGAGACAGGATCAAGGCGATAGACGGCGTAGAGGTTACGGACTGGAACCATATGTCGGACATAATAGCCGGGAGCAGCGGCAAGGAACTTGATTTCACGATTGAGCGTGGGGAAGAAAAGATGCATTTCCGCTTGGCAGCGGAAATGCAAGAAGACATCGAACGCTACATAATAGGCATCACTCCAAGCACAGACAGAGTGCTTAAAAAATACGGCTTCTTTGAATCGCTTCACAGGGGAATAGCAGAAGCGGCGCGCATGACGGTTGAGATCACCATTCTTTTCTTCGGCTTCCTGTTCAAGCTCGTAACAGGAAAAATAGCGCTCGCAACAGCTGGAAAGACAGTCGCGGGACCGCTTCTCATCGCCAAGATATCAGGGGACGTCGCTCAAAGCGGCATATCAAACCTCCTCCAGTTTACTTCGCTCATAAGCATAAACCTCGCGCTGATAAACCTTCTCCCCATACCTATGCTCGACGGAGGACATCTGCTTTATATGGCGATTGAAAAGATAAAAAGAAAGCCGCTTAGCATAAAAACCCTCGAGATAACCCAGCGAATCGGATTTTCCTTTCTCATTTTCATCATGGCGGCAGCCCTGTATAACGACATTCTCAGGATGCGCGAAGACATATTCTCGCAGTTCGGCAGAATTTTAGACCTTTTCCGGTAAAATTACCTAGGACAAGCCGATGACCATGGAAAAGGACAGCGAAGAAATACTCAGGATCAACAACCTTTTTTACGAGGCGCTGGGAACCAGAAATCTAGAGCTAATGGGAGAGGTCTGGGTAAAGGACTCAAGGTCCGGCTGCGTCCACCCGGGATGGACAGCTCTTCGCAACTGGGAAGCCATAAGGCAGAGCTGGGAAAGCGTTTTTGACCCTGAGGACCAGGTTGACATCAGCATTTCAAACGTGACCGTGGATATAAACGACAACATCGCCTGGGTTACCTGCCTGCAGGAGATGGTATACATAAAAAGGGACCCGGTCATGTTTAATCTCTCTCAGTCAACCAACATATTCGAGAAGCAAGAGGGCGGGTGGCTTATGATCTTTCATCATGCTTCGCCAATCCCCGTACGGGGTTACGAACCGGATAAAAAGACCATACAGTAGCCGGAGCTTCAGGAAGTCTCTTCCTTGGAACTCATTCGCTCAAGATAGACTGAGGCACCCAGCTTTTCAAGTCGCGTCGCCTTTTTCCTTACTTCGGAAGAAAGCTTCTTTTTGTACTCTGCTATTGCGCGTGAAAGTTCCGGGTCGGCGACGGAAAGAATTTCAACTGCAAGGATGCCAGCGTTTTTCGCCCCGCCGAGGGCAACCGTGGCGACCGGAACGCCTGAGGGCATCTGCAGTATAGAAAGCACAGAGTCCCATCCATCAATCGAATTTGAGGATTTTATCGGAACCCCTATGACCGGAAGGGGAGAAACGGAGGCCACCATTCCCGGAAGATGCGCTGCACCCCCTGCCCCGGCTATTATGACTTTAATCCCTCTTTTATGAGCTTTTTTTGAAAAATCCACAAGGCGCTCCGGAGTTCTGTGCGCCGAGACTATGGTAACTTCATTTCCTACGCCGAATTGTTCCAGAACCTCAATCGCCTCTTCCATGACCGGAAGATCCGAGTCTGAGCCCATGATAACGCTTACTAAAGTAGGTTTCATGCTATCGCCCTCAGGTTGTTCATTATGAATCTCGCTTTCTCAAGCGCGCCTGAAATATCGTCGTCAAGCACGGTAACATGTCCCATCTTTCTGTAAGGCTTAGTACGGGTTTTACCGTATATGTGGAATTTGGCTCCTTCAACACCCATGCATCCGCGAAGTCCCTCGTACCTTACCTCACCCTCGAAACCCGGCTGCCCGAGAATGTTAATCATAACAGAAGGAGTTTTTATTTCAGTATCTCCTGGAGGAAGATCCAGAATCGACCTAAGACACTGCTCGTACTGCGAGGTGCGGGCGGCGTCAATCGTGTGATGCCCGCTGTTATGCGGTCTGGGAGCGGATTCGTTTATGAGAATGTCGCCTTTTCTGGAAAGAAACATCTCAACCGCGAGTATTCCGCACATGTCAAAAGATTTTATCGTACGCTCGGCAAGTTCGCATGCCCGGGCAGACAGCGTGTCGCCAAGTTCACAGGGGCTTATCAGAAATTCAACTATGTTTGCGTGGCTGTTAAACACCATCTCAACCGGAGGAAAGCATTTCGTCTCTCCGGCCGAATTGCGCGAGACTATAACGGAAATCTCCTTTTCCACGTCAACGAGGTCTTCAACGACGGATTCTCCCTCTAAAAGGTCTTCTAGCTGTTCCTCTTCCCTTACAATATACACCCCCCTTCCGTCATAACCCGTCCTTGAAAGTTTCTGGACGAAAGGAATTTTTATCTCCCCGGACCCGACGGCCGCGACTATAGCCTCTTTCCCCGGAAAAACTGAAAAGTCCGCAGTGGGAAGCCCCTTTGAAACATAGAACTCCTTCTGCTTTGCTTTGTCCTGTATGAGTTCAAGCGCGTGGGGCTCCGGCCTTATGACCACTCCTTCTTCCCGCAACCGGAAAAGCGCCTGCAGGTTCACATGCTCAATCTCTATTGTCAGAATGTCAGCATTCCTGCCAAACTCATAGACATCCTTGTAATTCCTGAAATCTCCATGGGTAAACCCGGTGCATACAGACGCTGCCGGACAATCGGCGGAAGGATCGAGTACATAGGTGTGGAGGTTCCAGTTGCTCGCAACCAGACAAAGCATTTTCCCTAGCTGCCCGCCTCCGAGAATTCCAAGTCTTACATGTTCAAAATCCATGGCCATCACGTGTCGGAAACTACAAGTCAATAATCGAGAGCAAGTCCATCGGAGTTTCTATAAGGTGCTCGGCCCCGTTTTCACGAAGCTCCTCTCCAGTCCGAAAACCCCAGAGAACTCCCACCGGAAGCATACCCGCCCCGACGGCGGTAAGCATGTCCACCCCCGAGTCTCCAAGGTAAACCATCTGTGACGAGTCAATTCCCAGTTCCCTTGATATCCGCAGCGCTCCCGAAGGATCGGGTTTTCTCGGAATTTCATCCCTCTGACCTATGACCACTTCGAAATTCCAGTCCGCAAGCAGGTCCTCCACATATTTTTCGGTAAACACGTGCGGCTTGTTGGTAAGAATCGCCTTTTTCAGGCCTCTGCCTGAAATCTCGTCCAGAAGATCCGGTATGCCGTCATAAAGAGTAGTTTTCACGTTGAAGGCGCGGCTATAGATGCTGTTAAAATCACCAAGGCATTTTTCAACGACAGCATCGTTGTTTCTTTCGTCCTCGGGGAGGGCCCTGGACACCATGACCTTGGGACCTTTTCCTATAAAGTACTTGAAACACCCGGTCGCGTGCGCCGGAAACCCGTTTATTGCAAGCGCCTGATTCACCGCATCGGCAAGATCCTCAAGAGAATCGATCAGGGTTCCGTCAAGATCAAATACAACTGCTCCGTAGCTCATAGTTCCGCACTGAATTGTCGTACCTTTAAAATTTTCCAGCCGACTACATCGTCAACTTTAATCGCCACTTCCGTTCCAACTCCAGAAGAAATAAGTTTATACCCAACTTCTGTGAAACCGTCCTTTTTCTCTCCAGCCAACTGCTTTACGTTATTGTGAAAAATTCTTACCTTCACAACTATAGTTTGAAAGCTGCTTTTGCCACTTCTTTATCATTCGTAATTACCTATAATTATTAATATTGTTCTATAGATTAGCATAAAATGGCACACTAAATGGAAGTAGCGATGCAAACACTAATTTGTCATGAAAACAAAGGGAAAATCATAAAAAAATACAATAATAAGATTTCTTGCCTTTTGTCAACCCTTCTTTACAATTCAAGTTAAAAATAACTTTAAGGGAGGTATAAGCATGAAATTCGGCATTGGTTATTACAGTCTTCAATCACCCTCTCACCATCCAAGATCACATAGCAACCTGTACAGCGAAATGCTGACTGAAGTGGAGATGGCGGATCAGATGGGGTTTGACTCCGTATGGCTGACGGAGCATCACTTTCTGGACGATGGTTACTGTCCCTCAATGCTTATAGCCGCTTCGGCAATGGCCGCCAGGACTAAAAATATCCGTATAGGTACAGGTGTGTTGCTGATACCCCTTCATGACCCGATCCGAATAGCGGAAGATGCTTCCGTTGTTGATCTCATTTCCGGCGGAAGATTAATACTGGGACTGGGACTGGGTTACAGAAAAGAAGAGTTTGATGGATTCGGCAGGCAGTTAAAGGAGCGCAGGGGCAGGATTGAAGAAAGCCTTGAGATACTGAACAAGAGTTGGAGTGATGATCCGTTCAGTTTTGATGGAAAGTATTATCAGGTAGAGAATTTGAATGTAACTCCCAAACCCATTCAACAGCCAATACCAATATGGATCGGTGCTTTTACAGAACCCGCCATAAAGAGAGCAGCTCGAATTGGTGCTCCACTTTACGTTCCGGCAATCGGCGTAATACCGATTATCAAATACCTTTTTGATATGCATTCATCTTTCTTGAAGGAATATGGCAAAGACCCCGACGAAGTTGAAAAGCCGCTTGTCAGAGAAATTTATATTTCCAACAAGAAAGCCGATGATGTTTGGGAGGATATAAAAGAGCACGTTACTTATACGGCCAAGGGATATGCTTCATGGGGTTCAATGGTGGATACTGAGGGCAACTTGCTAAGTGATCCGTCAGATCCGATCTTGTATGACCTTGCAAGGCAGCAGTCAATTATAGGAACCCCCGAAGAATGTGTTGAGACTATCATAAAATACCGGGAAAGTTTAGGTATAGACAACCTGATATGTAGATTTAAATTCCCAGGTATTTCGCATGAAGAAGCAGTAAGGTCAATGAAGTTGTTTGTGGATAAGGTGTTGCCTGAAGTAGGATAGCTTGGCTATTTCTCAAACTATATTTTTTATGTTTTTTAAAACCGGTCTGCAATGAATTGGCGTTAAGAAGATACTGTTCAAAGCCGTCAAGAAAGGACTGGGGGTTGTGGACAATTCAGTCATTTCAGGTTTTTAACTGTATTTTTAGTCAATTTATTGCCAAGAGGACTTGGAACCTTCCGAACTGGACAGCGAGGAAATAAGGCAGAGGCGGGAAGAACAGCGACGGCAAGACGAGCAGACTGAGGAGTTTAGGAACTGTCAAAGAAATTTCGAGTTTGGAGGATGCTGGACAAACCCTCAGTTGTGGAAATCTGAGCTTAGGGAGAGGGAAACGGAGTGCCGTATCGCAGGAAGAAGCGATATTAATTGAAATCCCAACCGGTATTCGGAAACAATTGAGAATTGGGACACGACGAAAATATCGTGAAGGAATTCTCTGGAAAGACACTTTACATGCAGCTTTTGAGTACCGCTCTTGAATAATCGAACTCGCCCGAGTTTTTCTAACGGAAGAAATTCCTAGCACTCTAAAATCAAATTCGACCGGGGAAAACCGAAAGTGCTACTAAAACTGAAGGACCAAGGTATAAACAGTTGTCAATAACCGTAATCGGCGCAGGACTCGCCGGAGTCGAAGCCGCGAACCAGATAACGAAATTCGGAATAAGGGCTACTCTCTATGAAATGAGACCCCGCAGGAAAACCGCCGCGCACAGAACTTCGGATCTCGCGGAGCTTGTGTGCAGCAATTCTCTCAAATCAGCATCCATGGAGAATGCCTCCGGAATACTTAAAGAAGAAATGAGGCTTCTCGGTTCGCTTGTCCTTGAAGCGGCCGAAGCGTCGAAGGTTCCGGCCGGAAAAGCTCTTGCAGTCGACAGAGAAATATTCTCGGATTACATAACCCAGAGAATCCAAGGCAACGAGCTTATAGACCTAAGGAGAGAAGAGGTAACGAAAATACCCGAAGACGGAATCGTGATCGTAGCCACCGGTCCTCTCACCTCGGATGCGCTTTGCGCGGAGATCTCCTCACTCACGGAATCCGAATATCTTTACTTCTACGACGCCATCTCGCCGATAATCGACGCGGATACAATCGACCGCTCGAAGATCTTCAGGGGATCAAGATACGACCGCGGAGACTCAGAAGAGGGAGATTATCTCAACTGTCCACTCTCTGAGAATCAGTACTACGAGCTTGTGGACGACCTGATTCGCGGAGAAAAAGTGGAAACCAGGGAGTTCGAGAAGGCAATCTACTTCCAAAGCTGCATGCCGGTTGAAGTCATGTGCGAGAGAGGAAGAGATACTCTTCGCTTCGGCCCCCTAAAACCCGTCGGCCTGGTTGACCCGGGCACCGGTAAAAACCCCTTTGCCGTCCTGCAGCTAAGAACGGAGAATAGCGAGGAAACAATGTATAACATGGTGGGATTTCAGACAAAGCTCAGATACCCTCAGCAAAGGGCTGTTTTCAGAAAGATCCCGGGGCTTGAGGAGGCAGAGTTTCTAAGATACGGAAGCGTGCACAGAAACACGTATATAGATTCCCCAAGACTGCTTGAAAAAGACCTTTCCCTAAGTTCCCGTCCGAGCGTCTTTTTCGCCGGACAGATAACGGGAGTTGAAGGGTACGTCGAGTCCGCGGCAACTGGAATCGTCTGCGGAATAAACGCCTCGAGAAAAGCGCTCGGACTCGTACCTGTCCACATCCCAAGGGAAACATCCATAGGTTCCCTGCTTGAGTACATCTCAACCCCCGGAAAAACCGGGTTTCAGCCGATGAACATAAACTTCGGACTCTTCCCCAAAGTAGAAGGCAGGATGGGAAAGGAAAAGAAGCGTGGAATCATTGCTCAAAGAGCCATCGAGAGCATACATGCGTACGACCCGTTTTACCGTATATCCGCCTCTTGCTGAAACTATAGCATTTGCTCTATAGCCCAAAAACAGGTAAAAACATGAGCTATAGGGAGTATTTTTATCGCTCATGAAATGGGTATGGCAACATTCTAATTGGCCAGAGTTCACATGGGACAAATCTGTTCTGATACCTTTCGAGGAGCGTTTTCTGCATGAGTCAGGCCGCAGAATCGGCGCTTGGCGCCAGCTCACCTATGAAGATCAGTCCGAGCTGCGGGTCAAGTGGCTGAGCGGCGAAGCTGTTGAAACATCCGCAATTGAAGGTGAAATTCTCGACCGGGAATCAGTGCAATCCTCTATCCGCCGACGATTCGGATTAACTGCCAGCCGGAAAACAGCATCACCAGAGGAAGAAGGGGTAGCTGAAATGATGGTAGCGCTCTACCATGAGTATGACCGCCCGCTGGACCACGAAACACTGTGGCGCTGGCATCGGATGCTTATGCGAGACCGCTCTCACCTAGAAGTTGTCGGCGGCTATCGTCGCCACCCCGAAGCTATGCAGGTCGTTTCCGGACCTGATTATAAACCCCAGATTCACTATGAAGCACCACCTTCAGAGCGGATGACAGAAGAGATGGAACGTTTCATAGAGTGGTACGATCAGACTGCTTTAATCGGGAGCAGACTCTCCTCTCTGACGTGGGCGGGAACCGCTCATCTGTACTTTGTGCGTATTCATCCCTTCGAGGACGGAAACGGCCGTATAGCCCGTGCCTTGGCGGAAAAAGCTCTCGCCCAGTCACTTGGCGAACCGAGTTTAATTGCGCTTTCCCGTACCATCGCTCGACGGCGCAAGGCCTACTATGATATTCTGGATGAGAGTTGCAGCTCGCTTGATATCACCAACTGGCTGACTTGGTTTGCGGATACTGTGCTGGACGCCCAGATTTGGAGCGAACGACGCCTGATCCGGTCAATTCAGCAAACACGGTTGTTCGATCGGCTCCGTGGTTCGTTGAACCCGCGGCAGGAAAAAATCCTTCTACGACTCTTTGATGCTGAACCAGACGGTTTTGAGGGCGGCCTCAGCGCGCAGAATTATCAAAGAATAACCGGGGCGACGGCTTCAACGGCGACGCGCGACCTAGCCCATATGGTCGCCATGGGCGCATTTCACAGAACCGGGCAGCGACGCCACACGCGCTACTGGCTCAATCTGCCTCCCTTTGAGGAATCGGACCGTCATGAAACAACCGGTCAACAAACAACCTCTTAACAATCATGCCTGCAAATCTTCGAAAGTACCCGCAGGTAAAGCTTTTACAAACATGCCGACGTATTTGATTCTTCTATTTTAATGGTAGTATTTTGCGGATTATGACTTACCAGGAACTTATTCTGGCTCTCCAGGACTACTGGTCATCCAAGGGATGCCTGGTTGTACAGCCGTACGACATAGAGAAAGGCGCAGGAACTTTTCATCCGGCCACATTCCTGCGCTGCCTTGGCCCCGAGCCCTGGCACGTGGCTTACGTCGAGCCTTCAAGGAGACCAACCGACGGGAGATACGGAGATAATCCCAACAGGCTTCAGCACTACTATCAGTTCCAGGTGATAATAAAGCCTTCTCCCGATGATATTCAGGAACTTTTCCTCGACAGTCTAAAGTCATTCGGAATAAATCCGCTTGAGCACGACATAAGGTTCGTTGAAGACGACTGGGAATCCCCGACGCTCGGAGCGTGGGGACTTGGTTGGGAGGTTTGGCTTGACGGTATGGAAATAACGCAGTTCACATATTTTCAGCAGGCGGGAGGAATAGATCTTGATCCAATATCGGCCGAGATAACATACGGAACCGAAAGAATAGCAATGTACCTGCAGGAAGTCGAAAGCGTTTACGATCTTGAATGGACAAAGGGAATAACGTACGGAGAGATTCATCATCAAAGCGAAGTCCAGTTCTCAAAGTACAACTTCGAGGAATCCGATCCCGCGATGCTAAGCGACCTCTTTAACATGTACGAGCAGGAATGCAGATCACTTATCGAAAAGCAGCTCTCCCTTCCCGCTTACGAATACTGTCTTAAAAGTTCACACACCTTCAACCTGCTTGACGCGAGAGGAGCGATAGGGGTGGCCGAGCGTGCCTCATACATAGCGAGGGTAAGGGCGCTTGCGAATCTGTGCGCGACTTCGTATCTGCAGACCAGAGAAAATCTGGGATTCCCCCTCCTGAAGAACAACCCATGGAAAAAGAACTGATACTTGAGATCGGAACGGAGGAAATACCTGCTCTTTTCCTTGAAAAAGCCCGGGAGGATCTGGGCGATATTCTAAGCGGAGAACTCCGAGACAAGGGCATTGAATTCGGGGAAATGGAGATCTTCTACACCCCGAGAAGGCTTTCGGCAAGGGTAAGCGGACTTGAGAGAAAACAGAAGGACCGCACGACCGAGAACTTCGGGCCACCAATACGCATAGCATTTGACGAAAATGGAAAGCCCACCAAGGCCGCTGCGGGTTTCGCTAGATCCCAGAAGGTCGATGTCGAGGAACTCGTCATCACAAAAAGGGATAACGGGGAATTCCTCTGCGTAAGGAAAACGGTAAAAGGAAAAAGAACTTCATCCGTTCTAAAAGAGATTCTCCCGGGAGTGATCTCGTCGGTTCCCTTCAGGAAATCAATGAGATGGGGCGACGGAAAACTGACCTTCGCAAGACCCATAAGGTGGATAGCGGCGCTCTACGATGGCAAGCCAGTAAAATTCAGCGTTGAGAACATCAAAAGTTCTGACCGCAGTTTCGGTCACAGGTTCACTTCCCCGAAACCGTTTCGAGTGGCATCCTGGGGAAATTATCTGAAAACCCTTGAGAAAAACAACGTAGTAGCGGACCCGGAGAAAAGAAAGGAAATTATAAGAAGGGACACAGAGACGGCAGCCAAAAAGATAGGCGGAACCATAAAGGAAGACCCCGAACTGCTTGAAACCGTGGTGAACCTGGTGGAGCATCCGACGGTTCTGGTAGGAGAATTCGAGAAAAAATACCTGCGTTTGCCCGCGGAAGTTCTTATAAGCGTGATGAAGAACCACCAGAAATATTTCCCCGTTTATTCTCAGAAGACCGGCAAGCTTCTTTCCTGTTTTATCTTTGTCTGCGGAACCCCGGTTAAGGATAAACAAGTGATCATAAGGGGAAACGAGCGGGTAATAAGGGCAAGACTTAACGACGCCGAATTCTTTTTCTCCGAAGATACGAAAAAAAGCCTAAACGCCTACACAGAAGATCTTGAAAGCATGGTGTTTCTATCTGATATAGGAACTTACAGGGAAAAAGTCGAGCGTATGAGGATGCTTGCCGCCGACATCTTTGCCAACCCCGATCTTGAAAGGGCCGCGGAACTCTCAAAATCTGATCTCGCGACCCAGATGGTCTTTGAATTCGCTGAACTCCAGGGTGTCATGGGCAAGTACTACTCGCTTGCTTCCGGGGAGAAAAAAGCCGTTGCAAACGCAATCGAAGAACAATACATGCCGCTTACGAGAACCGGTGAACTACCGCGAACGAAAACCGGAGCGCTTCTAAGCATAGTGGACAAAACGGACAACATCTGTTCGTGCTTCATCGCGGATCTCGCACCCACCGGGTCTTCTGATCCCTACGCGCTGAGAAGACAGACCCTCGGAATAATCAGAATAGCCCTAGAAAAGAAGTTTGATATTTCTCTCTCCAGACTCCTTGAACGCGACATAAGGCTCGTGCTCGATTCCATGGACGCGCAAAAAGCTCGTGATGGCAAACTGTCCGAGGAAAAGCTTAAAGAAAACATTCTCGCGTTTTTCTCCGAGAGGTTCCGCAACCTAATGACAGAGTCAGGTTACGAGAGAAATGTCGTCGAATCCGTAATCTCGGCAGGTTTTGACAACCCCCTTGACGCTTACCGCAGAATAAACGCGCTTGGGAAATTCGCAAAACGAAAGGATTTTGAGGCCCTAGCTACAGGCTTTAAAAGGGTTTTCAACATAGCGAAGACCAGACCGTCCTCACCGCTTGACAAGAAGCTGTTCAAGCAAAAAGAAGAAAAAGATCTCCATAGAGCTTTTACCAAGACGCGGACAGCGGTTTTAAAGAAACTGGCCGATTCTGAAAAAGCCGCCGGGCAAAGCGATTACCTCAAAGCGCTTGAATCCATAAAGACACTCTCTGCCCCAATAGATCGCTTCTTTGACGCGGTAATGGTCATGGACAAAGATGAGAAGATCAGAGACAACCGTCTGGCTCTGCTCAATGAAATAAAAGATCTGTTTTTCATGATCGCTGATTTCTCGAAAATCTGACCCGCAACCAACCATACACATCTCAATCAATAAATGCCCGGTATCAGGACCTTGCGGTGCGGTGGATAATCTCTGAAGGTTTCCACATACCATTGATGATTGCTGCGCGCCCTGGGAATGAGATTGGCGGAGGTGAACAGCAAGAAGGCGAGGCCGCTCAACGACCACGTTGCTAGTGCCCAGCCGACCCATTCGAGGATTTCGCCCATATAATTCGGGCACGAGACAAAGCGAAACCCGCCACCCTGCGGAATCACATAACCGGTATTGCCCGGCCTACGTAGACGAATAAGGATATTGTCGGCGTGGAGGTTGAGAGCAATCCCGCATAGAAAAACCCCGAGGCCGATTAAGAAACGAGGGTCGGCGAGCCATTCAACAGGGTACTGGCCGAATTCCGAAATGAATCGGGCATTGATGTAGGCGTTAATTACATTGAAGAAAAAGCCCGACCCGACCACCAGCAACGGCGTCTTCCGCCCACTCGTCTTGATCCGAAACGGGTAAATGAACGTCCGGTTCAGATAGTGGCCCTGCCACATGACCAGAAATAGCAGCGGCACGATGTGGAACGAAGCATCCCCGTTAAGATAAACGGCGAGGAATACGGCAACCGCCGGCAGTTCCATGATGATCCAGCCGAACCTGACGGAAATGTCCGGCCCCCAACCCGCACCCGCGTAATGACGGCCATAGGGCGCGGTTTTACGGAGCAGGTAAAGGAACGTCGGGACAGCCACAGCAATAACTGCCCATACCATCACGCTGTGAAGTTGTTCCTCGGACATCTTAACCATTTTTGCCGAGCATACCCTGCTCGTCAAACCATCGATAGGTGTCCCTCACCGAATCTGCCAAGGGACGCGACCCGAACCCGAGTTCCACCTGCGCAGACATAATATCGGTAAATTCAGAGTATCCTCCTGAAATATTTGAGAAGCGACAGTATTCGGGTATCATCTTTTTATATGTTCGGACAATTCGGCATATGGGAATTAATCCTGATACTGGCAATCCTGCTCATAATCTTCGGTCCAAGCAGGCTTGGAGATCTGGGGTCTTCGCTTGGCAAGGGGATAAGCGGGTTCAGGAAATCCCTAAAAGACGACGACTCAGACAATAAGGAAGAGGGTCAGAGCAGTTCCTAATCAAAAACCCTCTCCTCAGTCCTTTACCTTCTCCGCAAGTTCCACCAGCACTCCGTTCATTGATTTGGGGTGTATGAAGGCGACTTTACAGTTGTAAGATCCCGGCCTCGGATGTTCATCGATAAGCCTGACACCTTCTTTCTCGAGGGCTCGGAGAGAGGATTCTATATCGTCCACAAGAAAGCAGATGTGATGAACGCCCTCCCCTCTTTTCTCCAGGAACTGCGAAATCGGGGAATTCTCGTCCAAAGGTTCGATAAGTTCTACCGCGGTGCCCTCTTCCGATTCGGAGCAAAGCATCGATGTCTTAACCCCATAGTTGACCACGTCCTCTCTGTGGACAACCCGAAGTCCGAGTAGTTTGGAGTAGATATCTTCAGCCTTCTTGATATCTTTTACGGCGATCGCCACATGATAAAGAAATCCGTTTTTACTCAACTTAGAATGCTCCTTTCGACTAACCAGAATTTCCTTCCCTGGAAATTGTGAACCTCTCGAAAACATCTTCAGTGGATTTGAATTTTATCTTTACGCCCCTCTCACGCTGGATTCTTCTTATGGCTCTTCCTTCTATTTCTCTGAGCTTCGCTATGACCTTCTTGTTGGCCTGCACGACAACAGGTCCTTCAGCGCTCTGCCTTGTCCATTGATCAATATCCCTCAGTATCTCGTAACAGGTAGTGTATATCGACTTTATCCGTCCTCTTCCCTCGCAGGTATCGCAGGGTTCGGTCAAGTCAGAAAGTATACTTTCCCTGACTCTGCGTCTGGTAAGCTGGATTACGCTGAAAGACGATATTTCCTGGATCGTGGTCCTCGCCTTATCCTTTTTCATTTCATCCGTGAAAAGCGACTCTACCTTCTTTCTGGATCTAACAGACTGCACGTCTATGAAATCGATAACTATGATTCCGACCAGATTGCGAAGCCTTATCTGCCTTGCGGCCTCAACTGCGGCTTCTTCGTTCGTTTTCATTATTGTTTTCTTGTGAAATTCCTCTCCGACGAGCTTCCCGGAGTTAACGTCTATCACGGTGAGTCCCTCAGCCTCGTCTATGATCAGGTAACCTCCCGACTTCATCCAGGCCTTTTTTCTGTACATTTTTTCGATCTGGCTCTCGATTCCGTATCTGTCGAATATGGGTTCTTCTTTGTCATACATATCGACTTTGAAGCCATCATTCTTAATCTTGTCGGAAAAGTACTTGGTAATCCGGCCGTGGGCTTTGGGGGAGTCAACGACAATTTTCTTAAGGCCGTTTCCCATCAGGTCCCTAACAACCCTGATACAGGTATCGGCTTCTTCGTATATCACGCCCGGGGTTTTCGATTCTTCATATTTTTTCTTTATCCTTCTCCACTTTCTCACAAGAGCTTTCATCTCGGTCTTGATATCCTTCTCGTCCGCTTCCACACACGCCGTTCTAACTATAAAGCCCATGTCTTCGGGTTTATTCCGCATGATTTCGGAAAATCTTTTCCTGCTTTTTCTGTCGGTTATCTTTCGGGACAGATTCACCGAGTCTGACCCGGGAAGCAGAACAAGATACTTGCCCGGTATGCCTACGTGAGAGGTAAGCTTAGGGCCTTTATTTCCGGTGGGTTCCTTTGTGACCTGGACCATCACTTCCTGACCCTGACGCAGCACATTCTGTATAGGTTGGTGGTTTTTTCTGGAGGTCTTTTTTGTCTCTTCCTCTTCAAGGAAAAGTTCGCTAAGCGATTCCTCATACACATCCTCGGCCGAGAGAAACCCGGACTTGCCGTTTCCCATGCCAACAAATGCCGCCTGCATTCCGGGGACTATCTTCTCCACTTTCCCTTTGTAAATGTTGCCCACCAGCGAAGAACTTGATTTCCTCTCGATGAAAAGCTCGATCAGCCTGCTTTTCTCCAAGACCGCTATCCTCGTTTCGTTAAAAAGCGAGTTGATGATAAGTTGAGTGTTCATAGGATGTTGAAATATAAATCAGTTATCTTGGTAAGTATAACTGTAAGAAGCCGATGTGGAAAAAACAGGTTTACCGACAGGTTATAACCTCCGTTCAGCGTTTCGCTGAAATGAATCTCTCTGGAGGATTGTCTGGGGAAACAGGCGGTTTTTAGATATTCTCGTCAAAGTCAGAGGCTTTTTCTTCCAAGCTTGACGATTACATCAAAATGCTTCTTTTCGATCTGCATGACCGAAAGTCTGCTCTGCCTTACAAGGGAGATACCCTCGAGTCTTCCGTCGTTCTTTATCTGCTTGAGAGATACAGGGTTCTCTAGCGTTTCCACGGGCTTCAGGTCAACCACGACCCATCTTTCGTCTTCCGTCGTGGGATCCTGGTAATATTCCCTTATGACCTCGGATATACCTACCACTTCAAGGCCCTTGTTGCTGTGGTAAAAAAGGACGAGATCCCCCTTTTTCATGCTCTTCAGGTTATTCCTGGCTTGATAGTTTCTAACCCCGTCCCAGTACGTCCAGCCGTCGCGGAGAAACTCCTCCCATGAATATTTAAACGGTTCGGATTTAACAAGCCAGTAGTTCATAGTTCAAGAGCATGAACTTAACCGCTGTTTGAGAGCATATCCAGATCAGGTTACCACCCTGCAAGCTCGCTGGCAGACAAACCGTTGCTTTCCTCGCAATCATCCCCAAGGCTCTGATTGGTGGTGTCGGCCGCATTCCAGAAATTCCTAAGAATAGTCGACAAGCATTCCCAATCCTCCCCTACCCGCTGACCAAGAAACTTCTGCGTGATAACGCGACGATGACCCGGCGAGTCCGTAAAATAAGCCCTGATTTCGTCCTGTCTCGAGCCCGTGTTAAAGTAGTGTTTTATATCAAGACCCCCTCGGAAGACAATCACGTTTTCCGCGTCTATATCGGAGGCATCAGGCGACTCAAGGCTGCCGGTTTGTTCAATCAGTTGCGGGCAAATGCTCAGAAGAGTCTTGTAGCTGACCAAGAAACCGTAGCCGAAGGCCTCTTTCGTTCCGCCGCTGTCTCCCGGCAGTTCTTCTGTCTTCACAGTACTATAATGAGAGAGACTATCCGGATTGGCAGCCCGGTTTATGCCGAAAGAGCAGATCATGCCGGTTCGGTTAGTTATTCCGGGGAAAAACCCGCCTGGCAATCCTCTAAGAAGAGCGGACCACTCAGAGCTGTCTAACTGCGGGAGGCCATATGTCGCTCTGGGCTGTTCACCCAATGGATTGGAATATCCCCTCGGCCCGTATTCCGTAGTTATCGCGACACTGCCGTCGGCATGCGCTTTCGCGATTTCACCGACATACCTGATCGCTCCGCCCACTTCGTTGTCTTCTATAATGGATATGATTCTGTCGAAAACCCCGCCGGCGTAGATTGTCTCACCGTCAATTTCGACCTCGGTGGAATGATATGTGTCCATGAAATCGCGAAAATTTACACGTATGTCCGGATAGGCGGCACTGCAGGAAGTATCGTCTTCGCAGGCCCTGAAAAGAACATCCATCATGCGCGCCGCGTTGTTAAGACCATCCGATATGGGACGTTCGCTCGGATACGTAACCTGTTCAAAAAAGACATTGTGAAGTTCGGGACTGTTTTCTTCGGCGAGCATATAGCTCACAACGACGCCCCCGAATGAATCGGTAAGAAGATTCACAGGTGAGCGGGTAGTTCCGGAAGGCGCAAACTTCGACTCCGATACCTTCATCACGGCCCCATTAACTGTAATTTCCGCGTCATCGTCCGCAAGCAAGCTTATTACGGAGTTTGCATCTCGCGCGTTAAGCTTGGGGTTGATCTTACTGAAGGTATCGTGCTCTTTAAGGCAGGAAATAAATTCCGTACCCGGCGCACACTCCCATTCAGGGGTGATGTTGGTAAGGCTTGACCCGCGGTAATTTATCGCAACCCACAAAGTATGCAACCCTTCGTCGCCACCAAGCAGAGGCACAACTTCAAGGCCCGTTCCACCCTGGATAACAACACCCATACGGTTAACCGTACCGACGCCGGTCTGAGTATCCCTCTCTCGAACGGAAACCCATACATCTATGGATACGCCGTCAGGCGCTTTGTAAGTTCCGGAATACACATCCCCGTAATAGTTAACTCCTTCCAGAATACTCTTATTGGCAGTTGTGAAAGTCAGACTCGTCGCAGTCGCCGGAGAGCCGTCATCTGATGAACCACCTCCACAACCGGTCATTAAACACGCTAAAAAAATAAAGAAATAAATACTAAATACTATAAAAACACGGTACGGATTCTCAACGCAAGATGGATTTCCTTCCATAAAAATGGTAATTACCTCCTATAACTAGTCACTTGCCCCATTATATTGTTAAGAAGTTATTCTTTTAAGTCATGATGATTACCGACGTCAACTGAGCATCACAGGCTGTGAAAGCTCCATACATCCTAGGAGGGATTGTATTTTACTGCTTAATTGCTTGTCAAGGTAATACTGAACATTCAGTCCTAGCAAGCCACCCTTCTGCCCCTGGCAATGAGGATGTCCAACCATAAAAAACTTGGGGATGATCATAGGGCGACTATAAAATTCCTCAATCCGTCTCAACGTGCCTGCCAACAGCGCAGAAGTTGCCCGACTTTAATTTAATTTGTAAACTATAACGTTATGGTTTACAGTTTATCTCATGAAATACGGAAAATTGACCGCAAAAAAGAAGCTGCTGGATGAGTATGGGTCGCTACCTTACGCACTCTTAAGCAACCTGGACAAATGGTTTCGGGTTGAGCTGACCTACACGAGTAACGCAATTGAAGGAAATACGCTAGGTCGCCGTGAAACCGCGCTGGTGATCGAAAAAGGTCTCACCATCGGGGGCAAATCTCTTCTGGAGCACATGGAAGCCGTAAACCATGCCCATGCTCTTGACTGGGTGAAAGAACAAGTCAAACGCAGACCGCATTCGCTGACCGAAGAGGATATCTTGCATATCCACTATCTCATTATGAAAGGTATTGATGATCTCAGTGCCGGTCGTTATCGCGTGACGCCGGTACGGATTTCCGGTTCAGCGGTGGTACTGCCAAATCCGCGCAAAGTGCCGGACCTTATGAATAGATTGGCGAAATGGCTCAAGCTTGCAACCGGTCTGCACCCGGTGAAATTGGCTGCGGAAGCTCATTACCGGCTGGTTACCATTCACCCGTTTACCGATGGCAACGGCCGGACGGCACGACTTCTAATGAACATGATCCTGCTCATGTCGGGTTACCCGGCAGCGATAATACGCAAACGTGACCGGCTAGCTTATATAGACTCGCTTGAAAAGGCCCAGCTGGACGGCTCTAAAGACGCATACATGAAAATTGTCGCGCGTGCGGTTGACCGTTCACTTGATATATACCTTAAGGCGGCTGGAGGCAAAACGGATACAGGTGATGATGAGGGTCCTCTGCTTAAAATCGGTGAACTGGCAAAACTAGTCAACCAAAGAAATTCCACCATACGCCACTGGACCAAGGAAGGTTTGCTCGAAGTCGTCGAGATTACCGACGCCGGGTATCAACTCTATGCACAGGAGATGGTTGAGAGGATAAGATTAATAAACGAACTTAAATCACGCAGATTTACCCTCAGGGAAATCAGGGAGAAAATACTGCGTGATTCTCAAAACTGAATAGAACATAAATTTAAATCGGTATTTTTTCGAAATATCCTTATAATACCTTTCCCGCTTGTGTATTATTTCCGGTGGTCCAAGTCCAATGAGGTTCTAAATTGTTCATAATTCCCGCCATAGACTTAAAAAACGGAAACTGCGTGCGGCTTCTTAAAGGAGAAGAAGGCACGGAGACAGTGTTTTCAAACAGCCCTTCCGATACAGCGAAAAAGTGGGAGCGGTGCGGAGCCGAATGGATTCACGTCGTGGATCTCGATGGAGCATTTAAAGGAAATCCCAGAAATTTCGAAGCTGTAGAAGAGATAGTCCGCTCCGTTTCCTCAAACGTTCAGGTTGGAGGCGGGATAAGAAACATCTCCACCGTTGAGAAATACCTCGAAATCGGTATCAAGAGGGTTATAATAGGCACTTCGGCCTTTACTGACAGGGACTTTCTCGAGGATATCTGCGGGAGATTTCCCGGGAAAATAGCCGTCGGGGTAGATACAAAGGGAGGAAAAATAGCCCTGCGGGGATGGAAGGAAACTATAGACACGAACGTCGCCCGGACGATGCTTGAATTCCGCGACATAGGAGTATCGCTCGTTATTCACACAAATGTCGATAGGGACGGAACCATGGAAGGCATAGACACAGCTTCAATAAAAGGCTTTCTTTCCCTGTGCCCCCTCCCGGTAATTGTTTCAGGAGGCATCGCGTCGCTTTCCGACCTAAGCGAGATAGAGTCCATCGGGGATGACAACCTGCTGGGAGCCATACTAGGGAAATCGCTTTACTCGGGCTCCATAGATCTTGAAGACAGCATACAAAGGTTTCAATAAATATGGTTTCAAAAAGAATAATCCCGTGTCTTGACGTAAAGGACGGAAGAGTAGTAAAAGGGGTTCGCTTCGTTAACCTCAGGGACGCCGGAGACCCCGTTGAGGTAGCGAAAAAGTACAGCGAAGAAGGCGCCGACGAGATAACGTTTCTTGATATCACCGCCTCACACGAAGAGAGAAAAACTATGGTAGACGTAGTCGAGCGGACCGCGAGCGAGGTCTTCGTTCCCCTGACCGTCGGAGGGGGGCTGAGAACCGTGGAAGACGTAAGAGAACTTCTGCTGGCCGGGGCGGACAAAATTACAATCAACACGGCGGCCATAACAGATCCGGATTTCGTAAGGCGGGCTTCTGACAGGTTCGGAAGCCAGTGCATAGTGGTGGCCATAGACGCGAGGAGAAGAGACAGCGGCGGATGGGAGGTCTTCACCCACGGCGGACGCAATCCGACCGGAATAGACGCCGTCGGGTGGGCCGCGAAGATGGAGAATTTCGGAGCGGGCGAAATCCTTCTTACGAGCATGGATAGGGACGGCACGGAGGACGGGTACGATCTTGAACTCACAAAAGCCATCTCGGAAACCGTCGGCATTCCCGTCATAGCTTCTGGAGGAGCGGGACGGCTTGAGCATCTGCTTGAAGCGGTGGAAGCGGGACGGGCAGACGCCGTTTTGTGCGCCTCAATTTTTCATTACGGCAAGTATTCAATAAACGAGGCGAAAGAATTTCTGTCGGAGAGAGGGGTGCTTGTAAGGCCGGCGTAAAAAGAGGTTCAAGATATCTTGCTCATACGAAAGCAGACCGAAGAAAACGAAAAAAAACTGCTCAGTCCGATGGCGACTCTGAGTTGCGAATCCAAAGGAAGAGTGAACCCCGAGCGCGAATGCGACATAAGAACGTGCTTTCAGAGAGACCGGGACAGGATAATTCACTCAAAGGCCTTCAGAAGACTCAAGCATAAAACCCAGGTATTCATCTCTCCGACCAACGATCATTACCGCACAAGGCTGACTCATGTAATAGAGGTTTCCCAGATAGCCAGGACTATATCGAAAGCACTTATGCTTAACGAAGATCTGACCGAAGCCATAGCACTCGGTCACGACCTCGGTCACACCCCCTTCGGCCACTCCGGCGAGGAAGGGCTGAACGAAGTGTTCCCAGGTGGATTCAAACACGTTCATCAAAGCGTAAGGATAGTGGATGTGCTGGAACGCGACGGAGCGGGACTCAACTTGACGCACGAAGTCAGAGAGGGAATAGCTAAACATTCCAAGGGCTGGGGCAAGGAAGGAATAGAGACCGAGGAAAACAGGCCGCTTACCCTCGAAGGCCAGGTAACCAAGATTTCGGATCTCGTCGCTTACACGAATCACGATCTTGATGACGCAATCCGCTCGGGTATCATATCCCCAGGCGATGTTCCCGCAGAATATATCTCGGTCCTCGGAGATACGGCTTCGCAAAGAGTAAACACGATGGTAGTGGATATCGTTGAGCAGACCATCGAAAGAGGCAGAACGAGAATTCTGATGAGCGAGAAAGTGTTTGAGGCGCTTTTGGGACTCAGAACCTATCTCTACGAGAATGTCTACGTAAGCGAGCGACTGCTTTCGCTTCACAACAAATCCAAAAAAGTAGTGAA
>MKWU01001542.1_pt1 | contig 39150 bp, 25 predicted proteins | sample 809101 | NCBI WGS metagenome assembly MKWU01 (sample SAMN05860141, study PRJNA318959) | sponge metagenome | host: Aplysina aerophoba | place: Slovenia: Piran, Adriatic Sea, Gulf of Piran | collected 2013-05-07
GATCGGCCGTGATCGGCACGGAAATCGTCGCCGTCCTGTTGCCGCCCGCAACCCTGACCGTGGACGGCGTCGTGCCGGTGTCGGCCGACGTCGCGCCGCCGCCCGAGTAGTCGTAGCGCACGTCGAATGCCAGGCCGCCCCGCGGCGGCGCCCTGCCCAGCGTCACGGTGAGGACCGCATCCGTGCCCTCGGCCGCAGTCACGGAAGGGGTGAGCGCGTAGGTCCGGGAAGAGGCCACCGTCACCGCCACCGAATCGATCGTGAGGCCGGACAGGTACCTGGCATCCGAGCTCGAGACGGCGTGGGTGACGGTCGCGGCGCCTTCGGCCACGCCCGTCACCGTGACCGGCTGGGCCCGGTCCCAGTTCGCCGGGGTGAACGTCAGCGGGGACGACACCGTCGCCTTGCCCGCATCGCTGCTCCGGGGCGTCACCGTCACGTTCGCCGCGGGCTTCGAATCCAGCACCACCGTGTATGTCGCCGTCGCGACTTCGGCCACGTCCAGCGACGTGTCGCTCACGGTCACCCCGGCGGTGTCGTTGTCCGCGATCGTCAGCGTGACGTCGTTGACCGCGAGGCCGCCCGCCGTGGCGGTGAGTACCAGCCTCTCGTCATCCTCGTCGATGTCGTCGTCGACGATCGTGACCTCGGCTGTGGCCGAGGTCCGGCCCTGGGCGATCGTGAACGCGCCCGGCAACGTGTAGTCCGCCGCGGCCGTCGCGGCCGTTCCGGAACCGGCCAAAAGCGTCACCCGCAGGCCGCCCGGCCCCGCCGCGATGTCCAGCGTCGCCGTCACCGTCACCGTGCCCGCGTCCTCCGCCACGGCGCCGTTCGCGGCATCCACGGTGAGCGTCAGCGCCTGCTCGCGCGTCACGGTTACGGTATAGGTCTTCCGCGTGCTGCCGTCCTCGGCGGTCACTTCCACGTCGATGACGTTCTCGCCCACGTCCAGCGCGATGGCGCCGCTCGCCCCGTCGCTGCCAACCGCCGCCAGGGATCCCCGCCTGCCCGCCCGCACGGTCGCGTACGCCTCGTTCGCCGTTGGCGTGATCTTCACGTGGGTCACGGCGTTGGCCACGGTCGTCGCGTATTCGATGTCGTTCAGGGCAAAGGCGCCGATGTCGAGCGTCCCGCTGAAAACAGAGCCGTCCGTGCTGGCGCTGCCCGTCAGCGCCTTCAGCCTCGCGTCGGTGGATTGGGTTGTCGCGTCCACCGTGAATGTGACGCTCGCCGCCCTGCCCCGGTTGCCGACGGCGTCGTGGTAGCCGTTCGAGATCGCCGCATACACCTGCCCGTCGGGAAGGGACGAGGCCGGATCGATCGTGATGGCGGTGCGAGCCTGGTTGATCGTCGCCGTGAACGGCAGCGCCGTCCCGCTGGCGTTGGTGGTCCTCAGCGTCAGGACGTTCGCCAGGTCCGCGCCGGAAAAGTCCCCGCCGTCGGCGTCCTTCTTCACCGGCACGGCGAAGGTGAGCGTGATGTCCGTCTCCGCGTCCGTCACCGTTACGCTGCCGTCCGGACCGAACCCCGGCAGCGGAACGTCGTCGTTGGTCACGGTGAGCGTGGCGCGCGACCCACTTGCATGGCGCGCGTAGTAATCGCCCAGGTCGTCGACGGTTTCGTCCGCCGGTGCGATGCGCAGCACGATCGTCTCGGCCGGCTCCCTATCCGCGTCGTTGAGGATCGTGACCGTCAGGTTCTGCGTCTTGCTGGTATCCGGACCGAACGTCACCGACTTCGTGGCGATCCTGTAGTCCGCGCCCTCGCCCGCCGTCCCCGTGGCAAGCACCTCGACCTCGAATGTGGTCGATGACCCCGGCAGATGGCTCACCGTGACCGGGACCTCCAGCGTCCCGCCGTTCTCGGCCACCGAGGCAGTGTAGGCGGATGTCGCCGCAGCAGAGCCCCCGAACGCGATCCTCGCCTTTGCCGCATCGTCGTCCACGATCGTGACCGTGGCGCTCGCAATGTCGGGCGCCGGCCAGCCGGCAGGCGGCTTCAGCGTCACGATGAAGGTCTCGTCGCCCTCCACCAGGTCGTCGTCGACAACTCCCCTGTACAATAGATTCGATCCGGTGAGCGTCGGCCCGTCCGGGTGGCCGCACTTTCCCAAGCCGTCAGACTGACAACGTTGAAAGGGAGCGATATTGAATCTTGTAGAGAGGCGACTGAAGTCGTCGCCGTTTGTCGGCGTGCCGTCGCTCCCGCTCAACTCGACATTGATACTGCTTAAACCCACATTGGACAGCGCTCTCCATGGGGCCTCAAGTCTCGTAAGCAGTCCTTCACCTTCACTTTCATTGTGGCGTAAGGCCTCCCTGGAAAGCGTGATGCTCGCCGCGTTGTCGATGATCGTCACCGTCGACGTGGCCGTGCCGCCGGGCGCGACCGACCAGCCCGTCACGCCGCTCGCGGGAGCGATCGTCACGGTGAAAGTCTCGCCATTGTCCACGTCAGCAAGATCAGCGGCGATCGGCACGGAAACCGTTGCCGTCCTGCGGCCGGCCGCAACCCTGACCGTGCCCGGCGTCGTGCCGGTGTCGGCCGACGTCGCGCCGCCGCCCGAGTAGTCGTAGCGCACGTCGAATGCCAGCCCGTCCGGCGGCGCCGCCTCGCCCAGCGTCACGGTGAGGACCGCATCCGTGCCCTCGGCCGCAGTCACCGAAGGGGTGAGCGCGTAGGTCTTGCCCGTCGCCTGCGCCTGCGCAGGCGCAATCTCGAACAGGCCGAGCGCGCCGAACAGCAACGCAAGAACGAGGAAGGATAGAGAACGGGCGGGCACGGCCGCCGCGCAGATCGTGCTCAAAATGTTTAGCCCGCTAGAAACGGACAAATTGGGGATTCGGTCCGGTCGATTCTCTCCAGGCGCACGTCACGCCGCAGGGTACTGGGCTTCAAACCGGTCGCCACCGTATCGCGGCCGAAGTCAAGAGCGCGATGCGTGTGCCGGCTGAGAACGGCGGAGGGCGGCGGTGCCTCGGTAGCCCTTCCCGACACGGCAACCGTACGGGCCGACAACACTCCACACGTCGCATTCGACATCAGTTCTCTACCATTTCCGGTGAGAGCGCACACGCTCCCCACCTCTTCGCGGCAGCAATCTGCCGCATTTGTGAAGCAGAAACGAACTTTAGCCGCAAGTGCGCCGAACGACCATGAGTCTATTATGAGGGCTTCGGATACAACAGTGTCGATTTCGGAGACGCCGCACGCCGCGAATCCCGCCGCCGCCTGCGGGTCCGCTCGTCCCCCGGAGGCAGCTTCCGCGCCATGGCCGCCGTCGCCCGGTCGGCGGCCTCGCCCGGCGTCGCGTCGTCGAGATCGGGGCAGCGCCCGGTCGCGGATACCCTTCGATGCCCGGGCAGGCACACGCGACCGGTCCCTCGCAGGAACCGGCCGGCGGCCCACGGCGCTGCGCCCGCCGGCAGCGCAGCCGTCGCGCGCAACCGGCCTTCCACCCATCGGTTATTCTGCAAACGCTCACAGGGCGCGGCCGCGGGTTTCCCCGCCGCGCGGCCCTCACTCCGCCTGCCGGCCCGAAAGGGGAGGACCGCCATAGTCGCGGTCCAGGTCCCGGTAGACCGTATGCACGTGATCCACGGGATTGCCGGCATCGGCGCCGCCCCGCGCGTCGTTGGCATACTCGATGACGATCGACGGCCCCTGGATGGTCCAGGATACGTCGCTCCCGGGCGCGAGCGGGCCGCTCCAGGCGAACCGGGTTTCGCCGAGCCCGTCGAGGAACCGCTCCCTCTGCGCCCGCGCATGGTCCGACGGCATGAGATCGAACCACTGCGAGGCCAGCGCGAGAAGCGTCTCCCGCTGCGCCCCGTTCAGCAAACTGCCGGGAATGCCGGCGGGCTCCGGGACGACGCCGTCCCGGCCGGGCCCGACACGGAGCGCGCCGCGCCTCTCGCCGATCACCGCCAGAGCGCGCTGCGCCGGCGTCAGGCTGGCGGCCAGCGCGTGCGCGAGATCGGTCTCCGCCGCCAGCGGCCGCAGCTCCCTGCCCGCCACCGAGAACGCCTGCGGGTAGGTGCCGATGAAGCTGGGCGACAGCGAGTACGCATCGCCGTCGAGCGTGACGTTGAGCGCGACGTGATGTCCGTCCAGCTGCACCGCCCAGCGCGACCCCGCCGAGGGCTCGCCGAACACGGCAAAGCGGAAGGCCCCGATCCCCACCCCGTCGTTCGGCTCGCCGTCGACGGTGGCGCGCAGATCGTCGCCCAGCATGACGTCCCGCACCTTGGCGTAGCCCTTCGCGCCGAGCAGCGCCGCGAGAAGGTCCGAGAAGGCGCGGAGCCGGGCGTCGTCCAGATCGCCCAGGGCAACGCCGCCGACCTGCCCGCGAACGGGCGCATTCGTCCACCGGCGTCTCTCGGGGTGAGCCATATCGTAGTGTGCGACCCGCCTTTGTGCCGCGTCCAGCGAACCCAGGAACCGGGCCGCCGCGCGCGCCATGGTCTCCGGCGAGCGGTCCGGCGGCGCCGGATGGTGCGTCCCCAGAACCGCGCCGGCGCGCGATGCGTAGCCCGCGGCGATCCCCGTTTCGCCGTCCCCTGCGGAGGCGCCGCCAGGCCCCGGCGCGGCGGCCAGTGCGCAGAACATGCAGAGAAGAACCCATGCCAGCGACCGTGTCATCGCAACCTCCTCCGGCCCGCGCGGCCGAATGCCCGTCGCATGCGGCCCGGGAGCGCTTGTACCACGATTTCCGGTCCGGCTCCGCTACGCGCGGGCCGCGGCCGGTATGTTCCGGCGCCCCGGGCTGTCCGGCGGGAAGCGAGGCGGCAGGGGGCGGCGCACCCGCGCCCGGACCGGATCTCCGGTGTCGAACATCGCGGATGCGAGCCGCCGGGCCTTGCAAATGCGCCGCCCGGCGCCGACATGCACCCGGAAACCCGGGCCTGACAAGAGAGAACGACGCCGATGACCGATGAAAAGTACCACCTGTCCGCGCGCCTGATGCACTGGATCATGGCCGTCGGCTTCGTCTTCATGTGGGGCTGCGGCTACACCATGACGACGCTGGTCGCGGAGGATTCCCCGCTGGAGGAGTTCCTGTTCGACCTGCATATCTCGGTCGGGGTGACGCTGCTCGCCCTGCTCCTGCTGCGCATCGCAATCCGCCTGGTCCACCGGCCCCCGCCGTTGCCGGACTCGATCCGGGGGCTGGAACGAAAGGCCGCGCATCTCGGCCATGCCGCGCTCTACGCGCTGCCCGCGCTGGTGATCGCCGTCGGCTGGGCCGAGACCAATTTCGGCGGCCACACCGTGCAGTGGTTCGGGGTCGGGATGCCGACGGTCTTCCCCGAGACCGGAGAGGCGCTCCAGGACCTGTCCGCCGAGGTGCACATGTGGCTCGCCTACGGCATGCTGGCGGTCGCCGCGGGCCATGTCGCGGCGGCGTTCAAGCATCGCTGGCTCGACGGCCACGACGTCATCCGCCGCATCACCTTCGGCGGCGGGTAGGGCCCCGCGGTCCGGGCGAACGCCCCCACGGCCGTTCACTTGCCGTCCACAGGAGCAAACGCCATGACAAGACCCACGCACACGAAGCAAGCCATCCGCGCGGCAATGGACCGCCTGATCGATCGCGCAACCCGTTTCGACGTCGATGCCCTGGAGACCATCTACCACAGGGATTTTCACACGACGCTGGTCATGCCCGACGGCGAGGTCACGACCTTCGACAAGCGGGGTTTCATCGCCCATTTCCGCAGTCAGGCGGAAGCGGGCGCGACCCGGCTCAATCCGTGGGCGGACTGGCATGACTTCCACGTTCTCGGCGACAGCGCGGTGTGCGTCCTGACCCGAAAGCACAGCGGGATGAACGGAGAGGAGATGACGCTGCTCTGCAACATCGAGTGGCGGTTCGAGGACGGCCGCTGGCAGGTGCTTCGCGAGCAGATCTTCCTTCGCCCGCCGGATTCGTGAGGCGGAGCGGGCCGGACCGAATCCGGCGCCCGTTCCCGAGTGCCGGAAGGTTGCCGATCGCGCTGCCCGTCCGCATCCATCCTGCCTGGCCGAGGCCCCGGGCGACCAGAGAGAAGATCGCGCTCTCCCACGGGAACGCCCGGAGGCCGGTCGGGATCCCGCCGGCTTGAGAACGGGTCCGCGCATCTTCGAGGCCGGACCGATCGAACGGCCCGCCGTGCCGCTCGATCATCGCGCGGCGCTCCTCGTGCGCGGGGTCGAGGATCGTCTCCGGAAGAACCTTGAACCCGTCCGGCCCGCCGACCTCCCTCGGCGCCGCGTCCCCTCGCCGCTGCACATATGCCCTCATTTCGTCAGAAACGGCAGTCGGATGCTGTAAGGGGCGCGCAACCCGGCGGAATCCCGCGCTTTTCCGATTTGCCCGGCGAAACTTTCGTGGTGCCTGTCATCGTGCCGCTCTCGGATCAATTCAACCCCCAGACCACGACAGGCCTTCCATGTCCTTTTCAGCGAATTTCGTTGCTTCCCTTGGAGCCGCCTCTTGCCTTGCCGACCCGCCGACATGAATTGCTTAGGACCTAAGCCACTCTTGTGCAGCTTAACCACCTAATCCACTGCATTTAATAGATTTATTTTCTCGATACAAATTCCGTAATCGTTTAGTCACCGGATTCGATCGTATTCCAGTCGTCGCATGCCTCATTTTGCCGGCCGAATCCGCTTGCGAGCGTTCCGGCCGGCGGCTATAAATCGGACAAAGGATTGGGAATTTCCCGGTCGACAGAAGGGTCCTGGAGCTTCCGGGGCCCTTTTGTTTTTCCCCTGCCTCGGGCGTTCACGGCAGTCTAGCCAATCCACCGATCTTCGACCGTACGATCTCGAAGGCGCGGTTGGGCTGTTCCGGGCGCAGGTGCGACAACGCGATCGGCCGCGCCGTCAGGTCCGCGAGTTGCAGCCCGACGGAGTTCGCCGCCTTCGGCACGAACACCGGCTGGAAATCGAACAGGCCGAAATCCTGCCGGCCGGCGCCGCTGTCGTTGGCGGCGATCCGGCGAAACTCCAGCTCAAGCTCCCGGTCCTCCTTCCTGCCGCGGCTCTCGAAGATGACATGGACCGTCCTGCCATGCTGGCTCTCCTCGCTCAGCATGGCGTGCAGCCGCTCCATGCAGAAGTGAAGCGCAACCCGGTAGGGGTTCCGGGTGTCGGCATATCTCGTGCGCAGGCGTTCCTTGTCGATGACGGCAGCGAAAATCGTCATGGGCGCCGCTTCAACCAGGCCGTTGAGATCGCGATAGAACCGTTCGCGCAACGCCCGGTCGGTCAGCAGGATCGCGAACGGTCCCTTGCTCTTGCGGATGTCATGTTCGTGCAGGACAACCGCGTCGTGGCCCCAGACGCCGAACTTGAAACGCTGAACGGCGGGAACGACGCTGGCGATGTAGTCCGCCTTACGCACGGCGCAGAAGACCAGCGCGAAGACCGGGTATTGCGGATCGATGGCGACCAGCCCGTGATCGCCACTCTCGTCCGCGTACACCACGAATTCCGAGAAACTCGACACCACGCCCCCACTATCCCCTCGTTATAGGCGGCGGTGGCCAACCCAACCAGTGATTGTCCATCGGGATCGCAGCCTGCGGAAGGCCCGCTCCGCTACGCCCATCTCGGAGACCGGACGCCTTTTTCCTGTTCGACGTCGCCGGATTCGTGGACCGCGAGGCCGCCGGGCGACGATCGCCATGTCCCAGGTCTCCCGTTTTCGCTGTCCGGGAACGCTTGGAGGTGGGATTCCGCGTTTCGATTTCGTATCTTCGCTCCAGACCCGGGATGACCGATGAACGCCGTTGAGATCGAGGAAGCGGTATCCGCACTGGCCGAACGGCCCTTCGACGCCGAAGAGTTTCCGTACGCCTTTCTCCAGGCCTTCGGCAACAGGCCGACGACGATCAGGCGTCTGCGCTCGGGTGCATCCAACAATTCCGATCTCGGCGGGGTGCTCCAACGCAGCAACATCCATATCAAGGTTTGCCCTGAAGGCGAGGCACTGGAGACCTTAGCGGCGCTCAAAGCCAGTCCGGCAACCGCTCGCGCAAAAGCAAAGCTCGTGCTGGTGACCGATGGCCGGGAATTCCACGCCGAGGATCTGAGCAGCGGCGATGTCGTCGTCTGCGACTATTCCGATTTCCCCGAGCATTTCGGCTTCTTCCTGCCGCTCGCCGGCATCACGACGGTCAGGCAGATCCGTGAGAGCGCCTTCGATATCAAGGCGACCGGGCGCCTCAACCGGCTCTATGTGGAGCTGCTGAAGGAGAACCCTGGCTGGGGCACCGCCGACCGGCGGCACGAAATGAACCACTTCATGGCGCGGCTGATCTTCTGCTTCTTCGCCGAGGACACGCAGATATTCACCGGTCAGGACCTCTTTACCGGCACCATCGAGCGGATGAGCGCCCGGGACAGCTCGAACACCCATGAAGTGATCGGTGAAGTCTTCCGCGCCATGAACACGGAAAGCGATGCTCGCAAGGCCGTCGGCGTTCCCCGCTGGGTGGATGCCTTCCCCTATGTGAACGGCGGGCTCTTCGCCGAATCGACGGACGTGCCGCGCTTCAGCCGGATCGCGCGCTCCTATCTTCTCCATATCGGACACCTCGACTGGAAGAGGATCAACCCGGACATCTTCGGCTCGATGATCCAGGCGGTCGCGGACGACGAGGAGCGCGGCGCGCTCGGCATGCACTACACCAGCGTGCCGAACATCTTGAAGGTGCTAAATCCGCTGTTCCTCGACGATCTCCGCGAAAAGCTGGACGCCGCGGGGAGCAATTCCCGTAAACTCCTGAACCTGCGCAACCGCATGGCGCGCATTCGGGTCTTCGATCCGGCCTGCGGTTCCGGCAACTTTCTGGTTATCGCGTATAAGGAGATGCGAGAGATCGAGGCGGAGATCAACAGGAGGCGGCACGAGGAGGACCGGCGGACCGACATCCGCCTTACGAACTTCAGGGGCATCGAGTTGCGCGATTTTCCGGCCGAAATCGCCCGGCTCGCCCTCATTATCGCCGAATATCAGTGTGATGTGCTCTATCGCGGGCAACAGGAAGCGCTCGCCGAGTTCCTGCCGCTCGATGCGGAGAGTTGGATCACCTGCGGCAACGCCCTCAGGCTCGACTGGATTGCACTCTGCCCGCCCACGGGAACGGGTGTCAAGCTGAGCGCCGATGACTTGTTCGAATCGCCGCTCGATCAACCCGAAATCGACTTTCAGAATGCGGGCGGCGAGACCTACATTTGCGGAAATCCTCCCTATCTTGGCTTCACGTGGCAATCCCAAGCTCAAAAGTCCGAACTTGAAGCGATTTTCGCTGTACACACCAAGAAATGGAAATCTCTCGACTACGTCGCCGCATGGTTCATGAAGGCTGCCGAGTACGGCACGCGAACTCAAGCCTCAGCCGCATTCGTCTCGACAAATTCCGTGTGCCAGGGTGAACAGGTGCCAATCCTGTGGCCCATCATATTTGCCACCGGCCATGTAGTGACGTTTGCCCATACTTCTTTCAAGTGGGCAAATCTGGCGAGCCACAATGCGGGTGTCACTGTCGTTATCGTAGGCATTTCCAGGCGGACGCCGAAGCTCAGGTCGGTTTTCTCGGACACCAACGACGACGCCATCTCCATATTCAAGACAGAGAATATCAATGCTTACCTTGTTCCGGGGCGCGACATTATCGTCAGGACAGTTCCAAAGACCCCTATAGACCGGGCACTCATGGTCTGGGGGAACAAGCCTACGGACGGCGGCAACCTTGTCCTGTCGCCTGAGGAAAAAAGGCAAATTGTGAGCGAGAACGACGGTGCAGCGAGATACATACGCCCCTACTTGGGCGCAGCAGAGTACATTAGAGGACTTGAAAGATTCTGCATTTGGGTAGAAGACGAAGAGGTTGATGAAGCCCGAAAGATCGCTGAATTTTCTCGCCGGTTCGACCTAGTGAGAGAATTCCGAGCATCCAGCAAGGCTGCTGAAACTAGACCTGCTGCCGATTATCCGCATCGATTTCGACAGATTCAGTCCGTGGCTGAGCGACATACGCTCATCATGCCGCAGGTAAGTTCGGAAAGTCGACAGTATCTTCCTGTGGGTCTGCTGCCCCGAAGAGCGATTGTGAGCAATCTTGCGTTCGCACTTTACGACGCCCCGCTCTGGAACCTGGCACTGATCGCCTCGCGGCTTCATCTGGTATGGATCGGCACGGTCTGCGGCAAGCTCAAGACGGATTTCCGCTACTCGAACACCCTTGGCTGGAACACCTTCCCGGTGCCGACGCTCACGGCGAAGAACAAGTCCGACCTGACGGCCTGCGCAGAGAACATTCTACTGGCGCGCGAGGCGCATTTCCCCGCGACCTTGGCTGAGCTCTACGATACAGCGACGATGCCGGATAATCTGCGCGCGGCGCACGAGCGCAATGACGAGGTATTGGAGCGCATCTATATTGGGCGGCGCTTCAGGAACGACACGGATCGGCTGGAAAAGCTGTTTGAACTCTATGCGAAGATAACCGAGGCCCAAAAGAAGCCGTCGACGGCAGTAGCCCAGTCAATGACCTCTCTAGAGCAATAGTCATGCGGTTCACAAATCTGCACATGAAGAATTTTCGAGGCGCTCGAGAACTGGAGATCAGCTTCGAGCCCGACGTGACCGTCATTGTTGGCAGAAATGGCGCCGGTAAGACCTCAATTCTGGACGCTCTCGCGATATGTACCAAGTTTGTGCGTGAGCATTTGAAAAGACCGAGGACGTCCGGATTTTACATTCAAGGATTTCCTCAGGATATTCGTATCGACGCGGACAGTTCCTTACTCGGATTGAAGTACGAATACGAGGAGGAAGATCCACAACAATTCCCACGCCCTTCAGATACCTTGCAATTGAAAATTGAAAGTGACGGACGGATATCCAACGGCAATGTCTTGCAGCACCTCCTCGACGAATCCGAAACAATCTCGTATTGGCCTCACTTGATCTACTTCTATCAGGATAGAGGTTTCAAGTTTGAGGCATCACTTTCTCTTTCCGGTAATTCCGTGGACGTGGTCGACACCGAGAATTTTCCGGCTCGGTCATTGGATGACGATGGAAACGCGATTGCCGAACTGGAGCATTGGTGGGATCGGCGAGACGCACAGGAGGCTCGCCGGGTAAGGGATGGCGAAAGCGACTACCGGGACCCGCAACTCGAAGCGATTCGACACCTGATAGCGAGAATCGACAGCTTTTCCGGCGTTGCCTTCGACTCGACGGCCTCGCTCCCCGGACTGCATTTCGTCAAGAGAGACGGGACCCCGGTTCATGTCAGCGGCCTCTCGGGCGGCGAGCTATCCTACATCGTCCTCCTTGCCGACCTGGCGCGAAAGCTTCAGGTGTGCGCGCCCGACAAGACACTGGACCAGATTCCCGGAATCGTGCTGATCGACGAGGTCGAGCTCAACCTGCATCCGGGCTGGCAATGCGAAATCGTGCCGAAGCTCACGGATGTCTTCCGGGCGTGCCAGTTCATCGTGACCACCCATTCCCCGCAGGTGCTGTCGGGCGTGGACAGTGCGAAGGTGCGCGTCATCGAAGAGGACGTGCCCGATTGGTCCTGGAAAGTCACCGTCCCGCTCAGCACGCGAGGACGGACGAGCAATTACCTCCTTGAGGGCGTTCTCGGCGCACGGGAGCGCTATCCGCCGATAGACACGTTGATCGGTCGCTTCAACGCCGCAATCGACCAGGAGGATGTCCCTGCGGCAACGGAAGCGCTTGAAAAGATTGAACAGGAGATCCGCGACGACGCGCCGACCCTGCTCGTCCTGCGCAAACGGTTGAAGGCGCTGCGGGGCAGGGCATGAGGGGCAGCCATGAGAAGAGGACGCCTCCGGAACTGACGGACTGGCTGGCTCTCGAAAGCCCCGACTGGCAGCCGTCCTATCCGTTTCCCGGCGATATCCGCCAGCCTGTCGTCGATGAGCTGTGGGAAGCACAGCGCGCACTGTGTGTCTATTGCGGACGCCGGTTGGATCGTGACCGGCCGGAAAGGATCCATGTCGAACACTTTCGCCCGCGCTCCTCATACCCGGCACTCTCGGTCGACCTCGCAAACCTGTTCCTGAGCTGCGGCCCCGAAGAAGAGGCTGGGACACCCTCGGAAACCTGTGGACACGCAAAAGGCGACCGATTCGACGAGGCCGGTTGCATCGAACCGGAATATCCCGCGTGCACCCATCGCTTCCGTTTCCTGCTGTCTGGCGAAGTCGCCTCTCGATCGGATGACGATGCCGCGGTCGGGACGATGATCAAATTGTTGAACCTGAACCACCGGGAGCTCAGAAAGGACCGGGAGGACATCCTCGACCGCATCGACGGCGGAAGCCTCGACTTTTCCGATTTCTTTGATCCCGTAACCAAAATGGCAGAGAGCTATGCCCATGTCGTCTGTGAGCGTCTTGCCACGGTCATTCCGTAGCGGCGGAGGCGCGCTGGAGCATTTCGGGTGCCGGCCGTTCGAGGTCTTGCCGCCCGATGACGACGGGCATCCTCCCGCCGGCGTCCGGTATTTTCCATGACGGAGATCGAGAACATTCCGACCGTCTCGGTCTTCTACGCTGGCGGAGAAAGCGCAAGCCGGTCGAACGAGTTCGGCATGCGGCCGATGCAGGAGAGGGCGTGGGAGAAGCGGGGCGAGCAGTATCTGCTGATCAAGTCGCCGCCAGCTTCGGGCAAGAGCCGGGCGCTGATGTTCATCGCGCTCGACAAGCTCCACAACCAGGACCTCGCTCAGGCGATTGTCGTCGTGCCCGAGCGGACCATCGGCGCGAGCTTCGAGGATGCCCGGCTCACCGAACACGGATTCTGGGCTGACTGGAACGTCGATCCAAAATGGAACCTCTGCAACGCGCCGGGCGCCGATGGCGGCAAGGTCAACGCGGTGAAGGTGTTTCTAGGCGGTGGCGACCGGGTCCTGGTCTGCACCCACGCCACCTTCCGCTTTGCCATGGACCGATTCGGCGCGGATGCGTTCGACGGCCGGCTGATCGCGGTCGACGAGTTCCACCACGTGTCGGCCAATCCCGACAACCGGCTGGGCGAGCATGTCAGTCAACTCATGGCGCGCGACCGGTTGCATATCGTGGCCATGACGGGATCCTATTTCCGGGGCGACGCCGAACCCGTGCTCCTGCCCCATGACGAGGCACGCTTCGAGACTGTCACTTACACCTACTACGAGCAACTTAACGGCTATGAGCATCTGAAGCGGCTCGACATCGGCTACTATTTCTATACGGGCAATTATGCCGACAGCATCGTCAAGGTGCTCGATCCGGGCGAGAAGACCATCGTCCACATCCCCAACGTCAACTCGCGCGAGAGCACGAAGGACAAGATCAGGGAGGTGGAGCACATCCTTGGGGAGCTGGGCGAATGGCAGGGCGCCGACCCTGTAACCGGATTCCAGCTGGTCGCGACCCCCGAAGGGCGCGTCTTGCGTATCGCCGATCTGGTCGATGACGAGCCGGCCAGGCGGGATCGTGTCGCGGCGGCCCTCCGGGATCCGGCGCAGAAGGACAACCGCGACCATGTGGACATAATCGTTGCGCTCGGCATGGCCAAGGAAGGTTTCGACTGGATCTGGTGCGATCACGCGCTAACGGTGGGCTACCGTTCGAGCCTGACCGAAATCGTGCAGATCATCGGGCGGGCGACACGCGATGCGCCCGGCAAGCCCCGCGCCCGCTTCACCAATCTGATCGCCGAGCCGGACGCTTCGGAAGATGCGGTGGCCGAGGCCGTGAACGACACGCTGAAGGCTATTGCGGCGAGCCTGCTGATGGAGCAGGTGTTGGCTCCGCGGTTCAACTTCACGCCGAAGACGCCGGAAAGCCGCCCGGCCGACGGCGTCGATTACGGCGAGGAGGGATACGACCCGAACAGGTGCAATGTCGGCTTCGACGATGAGACGGGCCAGTTCCATGTCGAAATCAAGGGCCTTGCCATGCCGACGGGCAAGGAGGCCGAACGCGTCTGCCGGGAAGACCTGAACGAAGTGATCGCCGCGTTCGCGCAGGACCGGGTGGCCGTCGAGCGCGGGCTCTTCGACGCGGAGCTTGTGCCGGAGGAGCTGACACAGGTCCGCATGGGCAAGATCGTCAAGGAGAGGTATCCCGAATTCAGCGAGGAAGATCAGGAGGCCGTGCGCCAGCATGCCGTCGCCGCCCTGAACCTTACCCGTAAGGCGAAAGAGACCACGCCTGACGACGCAGATGGGGACGGCAGCGGGAGCACGGCGCTGATCGACGGAGTCCGCAAGTTTGCGATGGACGTACGCGATTTGGATATCGACCTGATCGACAGGATCAATCCATTTCTGGAAGCCTACGCCATCCTCGCAAAGGCGATGAGCGAGGAGAGCCTGAAACAGATCGCCTCCGTCATCACGGCCAAGAAGGTCCAGCTCACACCGGAGGAGGCGCGCGACCTCGCACGGCGCGCGCTCACGTTCAAGCAGGAGCGCGGGCGCCTGCCGTCGTTGACCTCGGCAGATCCCTGGGAGCGGCGCATGGCGGAAGGAGTGGCCTTCCTGGCCCGGATGAAAGCGCAGACGGCCGATGAATAGGAAGTTCACCGAAGAGGACGATGCGCTGCTCGCGGAGCTCGGCGTCGAGGTCGAGCCGGAGAAGGCGGCCGTTCGGACGCCGCGCGAGGAACGGATCGTGGCCGGGTTCGAGGAAATCCAGCGTTTCGTCGACGCGCACGGCCACGCCCCATGCCATGGCGAGGGGCGCGACATCTTCGAGCGCCTCCACGCGGTGCGGCTGGACCGGATCCGCGAACAGGATGAGTGCCGGGCGCTTCTCGCACCTCTAGACCGTCAGGGTCTTCTGGACGAGAGACCCGAAGGACTGTCACCAACGCCCGACGGCATGGACGACGACGCCCTGCTGGCCGAACTGGGCGTCGAGGCAACCGGGCCGGACATTACCGAGCTTCGTCATGTGCGATCGGCCGCCGAAAAGCGTGCGGCGGAGGAAATCGCGAGCCGCCGCAAGTGCGAGGATTTCGAGGTCTTCCGGCCACTCTTCGAGCAGGTGCAGAACGAACTCGACACGGGCATCCGCCAGACCCGGCCGTTCGAGCTCAAGGCGGACATCGAACCCGACCGGTTCTTCATCGTCGGTGGCCAGAAAGCCTATGTCGCCGAAATGGGGGAGGAATTCACGCAGCACTACGGCGACAGGGATGCCCGGCTGCGGGTGATCTTCGACAATGGCACCGAGAACAACATGCTCAGACGCTCGCTCCAGCGCGCGCTCCACAAGGACGGGGCGGGCAGGCGGATCACCGACCCCGCGGCCGGCCCGTTGTTCGCGGATCGGACCGCGGACGGAGACGAGGCGAGCGGCACGATCTACGTTCTACGGAGCAAGGCCAACATCCCGTTCATCGCGGAGAACCGGAACCTGGTCCACAAGATTGGTGTCACAAACGCCAAGGTGGAGACACGCATCGCCGGTTCGCGCCTTGATCCGACGTACCTGATGGCGGATGTCGAGATCGTTGCCACCTACAGGCTCTACAACATCGACCGGGGCAAGCTCGAGAAGCTGATTCACCGGATATTCGCGCCGGCGCGCCTCGACATCGAGATCGAGGACCGCTTCGGCAATCCCGTCGTACCGCGCGAATGGTTCCTGGCCCCCCTCGAGGCAATCGACGACGCGGTGGAAAAGATCAGGGACGGGACCATCACCCGTTACGTCTACGACCCCGACTCAGCTACGCTCGTTCAGGGGCCGTGATGAGCGCTGCACTCCAGGTGTGCGGTTTCGCTCCGAAGGTGCTCCGGGCGCAGCCGCGACGGTCCGGATCATGCGCGAAGCACGCGACCCGGTCCAGTATGACCGATGCAAGACGAGGGAACCGACCCCGGAGGACCGGATGAGGTACGCAATCGTCGACGAAGAGAGAGTCGAGGCCCCGCCCGGGCCTGCGACCCCGGCCTGTTACACTCGCCGATACAAACCAACATTACACCTTCCAAAATATCTCGCGCGTCCATAATGCATCACCTATGCGTGTTGTCGGATCAGGTAATCACCGCGCCTGGTCTTGTATCCTCCTAATCTCTGTTTCTATGAGTTCGCTTATCTTCGTATACTCAGCTTGGAAAAACTCTCTACTTTCATTTATTCGATATGGATCCAAAATGGCGTGTACGTTCTTTTCCAACGCCTCAGCGTTCTCGTGAGGCCAAATGTCGACTACAACAAACGAAGATGGGACTCCTGTTGCCGTCGACAAAACCTTGGCCCGTTCTTCCGCCGTCCTTGAGGTCCACCCCACCTTATATACTTCATCCTTCATCGTAGTACATCTCAGAACATAGAGAACTCCTCTTACTCTTCCATCGTATGAAGAATCAGTCAGTGCATTGCCCTCGCTATTAGCTTGACTATTGACTAACTCAACGACTTCTCGCACAGTAACCTTTGCCGCTGCCACCGATGACTTAATGTAAATTGTCCTTGGACCTTCAGGACGCTCGCGCCATTCATTTGACGACTTCACCCATGTTTTTCCCCGCACTCTTTCCCCGTTTGGGCCGCGACCGTAATTCTCTCTGTTTTTAAGGCGTCTCCAAAAACCTCGTGTTTCGATCCGATACCGTGGTGGCGTAAAAGCTTTGACCGGTGCTGGCGCCGTATCGATCACTTCAATAGCAGATACTCTACGATAATTTCCTCCAACGCCTCTGCCGCCTTTTGCTCGTCCTTCAAGTCTCCGACCACTTGCCACAAGAACGGACTTTTGGATTTGCACTCTAAACGCGAAATAGGAAGGTAGCTGAAACATTGCTTCCGCAAGATTCCATAATACCGCCGCTCCTTCGATTTGTTCACGCATTGCATTGATCAACTCCTCCCGCCTTGACGCGTTGCGGATGGGTTGCAACATATCGGGATCATCACAAATCACTCTGAAGGAGTTTTGTCTCTCCGACATGAAGCACCGACCTTCATGCCGACTTGTAATTAGGTTCGTTTCCCCTGCAACTACGGTTCTTACAGCCGCCGTTGTTCCTTCAAGGGCCACAGGCGGGCCCTGCCTCTTACCTTCCTGCTCAATAGCCTCCTCTAGAAAAGGTCGCTTGTTTGGCGAGATATTCTCAAGGTCGAATTCGGCATCATCACTATGCTCCTCTTCCCATTCCAGCGCAGACAACACCTCACCTCCTACTAAGTACCAATGAATAAGATGGCCATGTCTGACCATGGAAAAGCCCGACACAACGAACTCACGGCCCGCAGGCGCAAGAAATGTAAAGTCAGCCAAATGTCCATTAGTGGTATAATGAAAAACTTTGCCTTCGGGTAATTCCATTAGCGTCAAGAGCTCGAAATCGACCTTGTCCGAGGAGGTAGTGTAATCCAAATAATCGATGATGCTGAACAAGTGATCATATTCAGTAGCAGGTGCCACGAATGGAGCAACGGTATTCTCAATAAGCCCAATTTTGCAGAACGGTTCAAAATAGTTGAAGTTCACAGGCTGACCAAAAATGCCTGTACGCGCGTACCGACCTGTATATTCCAGACACAATTCGCGTAGAATCGTGTCTACAGGAAATCCGGCCCCTGACTTGGAGAACTGGCTAACTATTCGCTCATACTCACGCCCTATTCTCTTACTTTCAGTAGCCAACTTTCGTCTTTCCTTCCGCGAGAGGTTATTGAATCTAGAATCCTTTCCGTCCTTATCGATGAAATACCTGTGGTCCAATCCTGCAATTAGTGGAACTTGTCTCAGACTATCAAGACGTCGGTTCTTGCGTGTTGGGGGCATGGTTATATCGCTATGGCCGAAAATCGGCACATTACTGCATTGGGAGATCGCAACGCTTCTTCAATAGGTTCAACCCGGGATTCCCCATATGGAACCCTCCCAGCCCATTGAGTGTGACCCGAAACCGCTCGACGTGCAATTCGACCGCGGCGGCCCGACAGCCAGAATACGCCGTCGCGCTCACGTGGCCACGCCCACGACGATGGAAGGCAGTCCCGGCAGCCGGCGCACGCCGCCATTCACGAACCCTGCGCGATCGAGGAGCGCCGCGTATTCCGAGGCCGTGCGCTCTCTGCCGCCGGTAACGGCCAGAAGATGGAGGTCGCAAAGCCCGCCGGCCGGCCCATCTTCGGGCAGCACCATCTCGACCGCGAACACCCGCCCCCCGGACGGCAATGCGCGGCGCGCCTGGTGGAGAATCCTAAGCGCCGGGCCGTCGTCCCAGTCATGCAGTACGCGGGCGAGAATCACCGCATCGCCTTCGATGTTCCAGGGCTCGAACAAGTCCCCGGCCCGAAAGGACACGCGGTCGGATCGCGCCAGGCACGCCGCATGTTCGACCACCTCGGTGCGGTCGAGAACCGTAACCTGGAGCTGCGGGTGGGCCGCCACGAGCAGCCCGGCGAGCGCGCCCAGGCCGCCGCCCGCGTCGATCACCCGCTCGTCGCCGCGAAGATCGAGAGCATCGGGAACCCCGCCGTAATCGTGCAGGGCGTAACTGGCCAGCATTCGGTGATGGGATTCCACCCGGGCCGGGTCGGCCGCAACCTGACCGAATATGTCGGGGGGCCGCCACCCGTCATCGGCCCGAAGCGCCCGGGGCAGCGCATCCCACATGCCCGGGAAAACCCGCCCGTATTCTACCGCCGCATCGGCGAGCGTCCACGGGTGACCGGCGGCCAGGAAGGCACCGCGCCCGGTCGCGCGCCATACACCGTCGCCGACCGCGGCAAGGCGAAGCTCGCCAAGCCCTCGCAGAAGCCGCCGCGCCCGGTCCGCCTCCAGCCCGCAGGCGCGGGCGAGCCCGGCCGCGGTGGTGGGCAACGCATCGAATACCCCGAGCTCGACGGCGGCGCAGATCGCCTGCGTCCGCCAGAACCCCGTGAGGTCGTCGGACAGGGCCGCGAATTCGCTCTTCAGCGCCGGGCGCAGCTCCATGACCGTGGAACCCGCTTCGTCGATGACCTCGAGACCGCCGTCGAGGCGCTCGACCCGCGCCTGCCCGTTGTAGAACGGCTCCACCGCCGCAAAGCGCCTCCGGTAGAGCGGGCGCCCGAAGGCGTCGACGTGCATCCAACCGTCCTCGTCGCGGGCGCGGGCGCAGCCCTTGTGGAAGACGTCGAGGTCGAGAAACCGGGCGCCGTGGATCGGCGTGCCCAGCCGGTCGATATGCGTGGAACGACCGTCGTCCAACTGCACGACGGCAATGCCGTCCCGGAAATCCCCCGCGTAGCGCCACCGGGCTTCGTAGGCCCGGACCCCCTCGGGGGTGAGGTGCAGGTAGGCCCCGCCGGGTTCGCGCACCGCACAACGCCCGTCCTGGAAATTGCCGCACCACGCGTAGCGCGCGTCGCAGAGGTCCGTGCCGTCCGGGCGGACATGCCGCCACCCGTCCGGCGCGGCGGCGGCGGCAAGGCCTTCGTAGAAGCCGAAGGAGCGGTCGAAGCGCCGGTTGTAGGCCGGCTCTCCGTCGCTCCGGATGTGCCAGGCACGGCCGTCCCGGCGCACCGCGGCGAGGCCGGGCTCGTGGAACTTCAGCACCTCGTCGAAGCGTTCTTCATACAGCGGCGCGTTGTCCCGGACATGGTGCGTGCCGGACGGTGACACGGTCGTACCGCGCCAGTTCACGGCGCGCTTTCCGCCGGCCTGCGCATGTTGCAGCCGAGGCACAGCGTCCGGTTGCGGTAGGTGGCCGCCAGGGTCCGGTAGGCGTCGCCGCGCCAGATGTCCATCAGGCTGCGGTCGTGCAGGTTGCCGAACTCGCCCAGCGACCGCCGTTCCGCGTCGGGGGCGCAGCAGGGATCAAAGCGCCCCTCGGCGCTCACCCAGGCCTCGCGGCCCAGGAACGGGCACGGACCGCCGGGGGCGAGGTCGTGGGCCGCGCCGTTCTCGTCGAGGAGGTCGAAGTTCTCAAGCAGGACCGGCCGGCCATTCGGCAGCATGTGCTCGCCGGCGGCTTGGCGCGCTTCGAGCACGGCCTCGTTCCAGCGCCGGACCGCATCCGGGCCGCGGCGCATCGACTGCGCCTCGATCTCCCTGAAATGCGCCCAGAGATGATGTCCCTTCACGCGGTCGACGCCGAGGCGGGCCGCCAGACGCACGATGCCGGCGAGTTCCGCCGCGTTCGCCTCCATGAAGGTGAGTTGGAACGTCACCCGGCAGCGGTTGCCGCCGCCCGCCGCATGGGCGTCGCGGACGGCGACGAAAGCCCTGACGTTGTCCAGCATCCTCTCCCAGCGGGCGCCGATCATAATCGCCTCGTGGGTGATCTTCGTCGCGCCGTTCCAGGAAATCTTCACATCGGAGGCAACGGGAACAACCCGCTCCGCCCATGCCTTCGCCCCGAGCCTCGGGAAGGTCCCGTTCGTCGTGAGGTTGAGCTTGACGCCGTATTCCGAGCACAGCGCCAGGATCTCCTCGAAATGTTCGTAGAGCAGCGGCTCGCCCATCGTGGACGGAATGATCTCGCGCAGCCCGTGGGCCACGGCGTCCGCGACGACCCTGCGGATCAGATCGACCGGCATGGTCCGGCGGGGGCGTCCCTCGCGCCGCCGGGCGGCCTGCAGCGGGCTGTGGGGCGAGTGCTCCTCGCACATCACGCAGCGCATGTTGCAGGTATCCGGATTGGTGTCGAACGTGATCCGCCAGGGTCCGGGCTGCTTCTTCACCCGCGCGCTGTCGCGGCGCTCGAGGACGCCCGCGTAGATGCGCTCGACCGTGCGGACGTGATCCTCGATGGCCGGGACGTCCCCGTTCTCCGCGTACAGGTAGCCGCGCCGTCCGAGACGCCGCGCGAGCGCGGGATCGTCGACGAGTTGCTGCATCCGTTCCGCCAGCGACCGCCAGGAGCGGTGCTCGAAGGTCAGCCCGTTGACCCCGTGCCGGACATACTCGGCCATGCCGCCGGCATCCGCCGCGATCGCCGCGACACGCGCCTGCTGCGCCTCGTGGATCACCAGCGGCGAGTTCTCGACCCAAATCGAAGGCACCACGATCGCGTCCACGCGGTCGAACACCTCGCGCACGATGTCCGCGTTGCGGTATTCGGGGAGCCATTCCACGCGGTCCGACTTCCCTGCGGGGAGAGCGCGGGCGAGCGCTTTGAGGGTCTCCGTATTCTGGCCCTGCGGGCGGCCCCAGATGCGCAGCCGGGCCGCGCCGTCGACGCCCCCGAAGGCGCGGATCAGGTGCTGAATCCCCTTGGCCGGGATATGCGTGCCGATATAGCCGAACACGAACAGCCCGCCCTCCGGGCGGTCGCGCCGGCCGCCCAGCCGCGCGAGATCGAACCCGTAGTCGAGATGCACGAGCTTGCTCTCGGCGAGCCCGAACCCGTCGCGGTAGCGGTCGAGCAGATAGCGGCCCGGCGCGATGAAGCAGTCGACCAGCTCGGTCATCTCCCGCACATGGCGCATCCGGCGTGCGACCCAGCCGGTCCAGTAGGCGGCGTCGGCCTCGCGCTCATCCGGCGCGCCCCCGAAATAGCGGGCGTAGCAGCGCTCCGCGCACTTGCGGTCCTCCTGCCCGTCGCAGACCGTCCACGGGTCTTCCGGGTCGAGCGGGTAGGTCAGGATGAACTGCCCGCGCGGGCACATCGGCCAGTAGTCGTGCAGGGTATGGACGACCGGGATGGACCGCGCCGCGGCCTCGAACGGCAACGAGGTCGAGAGGTGGTTCAGGTGGCCGACATGCACGATGTCCGGCCGCACCCGGTCGAGGACCTCGGCGAAGCGGCGGTCGATTCCGGGCTCGCGGTACCGGTCGCGGTTGCGCGGGTTGTTGACGACATGCAGCGCGATCCGTGGATCGTCCGGGTCATGCTCCTCGCGTAAACGGAAATCGGGCGCGAACGGATCCTCCTCGCGGGTGAAGACGTGAACCTCGTGGCTTCCGGCCAGACCCTGGCAGAGAGTCTGCGTGTAGACCTCGGATCCGGCGTTGTAACGCATGGGGTAGCCGTGGATGACCTGCAGGATCTTCATGGCGCCGCCTTCCCGTATTCGATGGCGTCGGGCCGGGCGCGAAGGTCCCGGACGAGCCGCGCGAAACCATCCCGAAGACCGACGCGCGGCGCCCAGCCGAGCAATTCGCGCGCTCGCGACGGATCGCCGTGGAAGCGGGAGACATCGAACGGCCGGGGCGGCGCCTCGACGACCGGCACCCTCCTTCCGGCGATCGTCATCGCCATCGCGGCCAGTTCGCGCAGCATCGTCGGCACACCCGTGAGCAGGTGAATGGGCGGCAGCGTCTCGCCCGACTCCAGCCGGTCTATTGCCGCCACCATGCCCCGCACCGTATCGTCGACATGGGTGAAATCGAAAGTGCACTCCGCGCCATCGATGCGGATGGCGCTTCCCTCGACCGCCGCCCGCGCGAATGCCGGGACGACGCGGTCAGCATGATCCAGACCGCTTCCGTAAACATTGGACAGGCGTACGGTCGCGGTCCGCAGGCCTCCGGCCCGCGCTGCCTCCACCAGCCGCTCGCCCTCGACCTTCGAGCGCCCGTATATGTTGACAGGCGAGAACGGGGCATCCTCCGTCGCCGGCAGGCGCCGGGGCTGCCCGTAGACCTCGCGGCTGCTGGCGAAGAGGATCCAGGGACGCGCCGGCTGCTCGGCAGCCGCTTCGAGAACGTTGTGCAGCCCCCCGATATTGGTGTTCCGGCAATCGTCCGGCGCACGCTCCGCCCACGCGACGCGGGAAACGGCCGCCAGATGGACGACTCCCCGGCAGCCGGCGATCGCGTCTCGCACCCGGCCCGGAACCCGTACGTCGCCGTGCTCGCTTCCCGCGCCCCGAAGATCCAGCCCGACGACTTCATTCCCGCGCGCTTCGAGCAGCCCGCGCAGGGCGCCGCCGACCAGTCCCTCGGAGCCGGTGATGAGAATGCGATGGCCCATGCCCGGTCTCTCGCAACGGGGGAAGTCCCGGGGCGACACCGCCCCGGGACTTCGACTGAGGACCCTAATGTTTCCGCGAATTGGGCGGAGTTCCGCCCCCGGAGCCATCCGGGCGACCCTTCATTCCTCGGGCCTGGTAGTACTTGTCGTTGTTGGGATTGAGTTGATCGGCGCGATGGTCTCGCGCCTCCTTCGATGCAACGCTTTCGCCGCCTCGGCGTTGGCCTGGGCGAGAGTTGGGCTTGTCTTTCATGAATGGGTTCTCCGATCTTGGCGGTTTGACCTCGACCATCGTTCCCTCCGCCGGGTTACCGGAGGTCGCCTGGAGAAACGGCGTGCGTTCGCAAACGCGGTCGCGGCCGACCCGGGTTCGTGGCATTCCCCACGCTCCTGTACCTTCCCAACTGGCCTGCGCCATTTCTGCCGCCGCCAGTCGCCCGCCACCCGTTCGCGAACGTCAAGGGAGGTAGGGAGCACCTTGGGGATGCAAATCCTCAACTCGTCCTCGCGCGAGAACAGGAAACCATCCGCCTCAGGAACGCCCGCATGGACAGTCCGGATGGCGGGACGGCTCCCACGCGGGACCTGCGCTAGTTGTTGGGGTAGAAGCCGGATGCAACCACGAAGAGCGTTTCAGAATCGTAAATGCGGAAGCCCGTGGCGTAGGCGATTTTCGGTGAGCCGGTCTCTTCGTCGCCCTCCACCGCCGGGTTGTCGAACAAGTACTCGACGAAACCGCCACCGGCGTCGCCCGCCGCCAGCAACTCCCTGAGGTAGCGGACGCCGTTTGCGTCTTGCCGGTCGATGTCCTCGAACTGACGGCCCTCGAACCGAAGGGGGTTGCCCCCGTGGAAGAGAGTGTACCCGTCGCTGCTCACCACAAAGACATAGATCTCGCCCGATTTCCAGTCGCCTCCCTCTTGCCGAAAGGCGTTCTTCATATTTGCGTATTCGCTGAAGTTCGGCGTCAAGATGCTCTTTCGGAATACCTTGGCCGCCGCCTCGACGAAGGTGGCCAGCGTCTTCCGATCGTCGACCTCCGCGGCGGTCACCTCGGGGCGAGGCAACGGCGTGACTTCGACCGGGACCGAGGAGAGGTCCTGCGCGAAGCCTCCGACCACCACAAACGGCCTGCCGGAAATTCCGGACTTCGCTGGGGTGGCATAGGCTACCCGGTCGGCGCCGTCCCAGCGGTAGTCGACAAAGCCGCCGCCTCGCTCGACAGCGGCGAGCATCGCTTTGACCACTTGCCTGCCGCTCTCGTCCTGAACGGCGATCAGGTCCTTGCTATCCGCCGTCGGATCCTCGCCGTGGATCAGAACGGTTCCACTCAATGTCATCGTTATCAGAAACATGTCACCCGCATTCCACGGGCCATCGCCCCGCCAGACATCGCGCAACCGGGCGATCTCCGTGAGCGACGTGCGGTCTTCTATGAATTCCTTTGCACTTTCGACAAAGGCCTTCAGCGTGGGGCGGTCTGTCACCTCACTTGCTGTTGGCTTGGCGTCTGCGTAAACTGGAGCGCTCGCCAGCAGGACGAACGCCGTGAGCGTCGCGACTGTCACACGTCTCATGCCCTTGCTCCGTTCATGATTGCATACCCGACCGCGCCTCCGGGGGACCGTTCACTGTGCCGAAACAGTCGTAAATTGTAAATGAGTGGCGCAAATCGTGCTCATAGTCGCCCGAATACGGGAATGAGCGCATAATAATCATGCCCTAATCATGTAATTTCTGGAAAAATTCTGTCGATAACGTGATCATTTCCGAACGGACCGCCCGCGGCGGGCGGACTCCGTAGAGGACCACACAGTGGGCGAAGGCAACGAAACGGCGCGGGACGACGAAGCCCCGCGCGAGAGCGGGGACGCGTTGATCTTTCTCAACAGGACATGGCTCCGGCCGCCGAACGGCGGGACCGGGACCCCGACACTCGGCACTCGGCTATGGCAAACCGCATTCCGAAACTCACCAGGCGTGCCGTCGAGGCCCTCAAGGCCAACGGCGCCGATACCGTCTACTGGGATGGCGAGCTGACCGGCTTCGGCGTTCGGGCCCGGAAGTCGGGCAGAAAGAACTACGTCCTCCAGACCCGCGTCCGTGGCAAGCCGCGCTGGTACACCATCGGCCAGCACGGCCGCATCACCCCGGACGAGGCAAGGATCGCGGCGCTGGAAATCCTGGCCCAGGCGAAAATGGGAATCGATCCGCGCGACGCGGACGCGAAGCAGAAGGCCGAGCCGGTCATGGTCGAGCTCGGCAGGCGGTTCCTCGAAGAGTATATCCCGACCCACTGCAAGCCCAGCACTCATGGGGAGTACCGCCGGTCGGTGACGCTCTTCATCGACCCCGCGATCGGCGAGATGCGGATCTCCGAGGTGGAGCGCAAGGACACCGCCAAGCTGCATTTCGACCTGCGCGACAAGCCCTACCAGGCGAACCGGACACTCGGCGTGCTCTCCAAGATGTTCTCGCTCGCCGAGGTCTGGGGCCTGCGGCCGGACGGGTCGAATCCCTGCCGTCACGTCAAGCGCTACAAGGAGAACAAGCGTGAGCGGTTCCTGTCGCCCGAGGAAACCGAGCGGCTGGGCGAGGTCCTCGCAGAAGCCGAAAGCGAGATGCCGTCGGCAGTCGCCGCCTTCCGCCTGTTGCTGCTGACGGGCTGCCGGCTGTCGGAAATCCAGTTCCTGCGCTGGGAATACGTCAAAGACGACTGCATCGAGCTGCCCGACGCGAAGACTGGCGGACGGATCGTGCCGCTCGGGCCCGAGGCGCGCGCCATACTGGCGGACCTACTTCGCGAGGAGGGCAATCCCTGGGTTATCCGCGGCAGGCTGCCGGGCTCCCACATCACCGATCTGCAGAAGCCGTGGCGCCGCATCCGCGCGCGCGCCGGGCTCGAGGACGTGCGAATTCACGACCTCAGGCACTCCTATGCTTCCAGGGCACTGGCCCTGGGCGAGAGCCTCACGATGATCGGGAAGCTGCTGGGCCATACCCAGGTTCAGACGACTGCCCGGTACGCGCATCTTGCCCGGGATTCCATCCAGAACGCCGCTGCCCGGATCACCGGGAGCATCGGTGGAAACCTGTCGACCGTTCAGGGCATCGAAGAAACCGCTGACCGATGACCGTTCGCAGTTTGCTTCACGGCCACGCCTAGCAAGTGCTGGCGCACGGCGAGTCGCCCTCGATATTGGGTAGCCTAGACCACAGCAAGATCGACATAACCTCCCGCTGCGCACATCTTACGCGCGCTTCGATTATGGCGACCTCGACCGTCGGCGTGACAGCGCCACGTGGGCTTGACGGTGAAGGCGGACCAATCTCTTGTGAGGCGAATCAGGGGACGCTCTTCGTTTCTGGTGTTTCATGACCAAGGAAGAAGACTGGTGCAGAAAAAAGAGCAAAATCAGCCCGAAGATAGTGAGCTTGTCGTCGAACCCGAGGAACCGCCTGCCGAGACGCTTCCGTCACACTGCGCCGTCAACATTCGCGGCTGGGAGAACGAGAACGAAGCCGAGGCACGAGAATTTGGCCAGGTTGTGATGTCTCTGGCAAAGGAGTTTTCGCGCTATCTTGATCTGAGCTTCCTAGAATCGATCGTCATCGGTTGGGACTATGCTGAGGCGCTTGCGAGTGTCGATCGTGGGGACGGCATCCCGCCGGCAGCGCCGACGGCAAACGAATATGGGCTGGGTGGCGCCATGGCTCTCCACACGATCCGCAACGACGAGATATGGAGCGTCGTCGTGATCTGGACCGGATTGGTGCGGCAGCTAAACCAGACGGATCACCCCGAGCATAAACTCGCGCTGCAAACCTTTGTCCATGAGCTGGCTCACGTCCACGATCTGCGGTTATTCGCTCGAACCTATCCCGGTGGTTGGCGAGCAGCAAAACCCAGGGATGGGAGAGATGCCAACCTCCAGCCGATCGTAAACCCCTGCCAATCCGAATACTCTGCACAACGTCGCGCCGCGTGGGTAGCGCCGGAACACGGGCTCGATCTCCTCGAAATGCTAAGTGAGGCGATGAAGGACGTGGATGACCAAATCCGGTCGGCACGCCTGAGCTATCGTGTGGACGGGGACTTGGATAAGTACTGGTCGGTAGTCGTCGAGCGCTTCACATTCCTATTCCAAGCGATCGGATACGGCCTCGGTCACGCTGACTGGGTTGAGGCGAACGCGGACGATCATCCCGAACTCGCTGCTCGCTACCGCGCCAAGCTCAGGGATCTCGCTGGCTACCCCTCGGGATGGGTGCTTGACGCCTGTCGTGACGCAGTCCAGCCATTCTTCGATCTTGAGGAATGGAGCGATCTGAAAATCTATGATCCGTTGATCGAAGTGCTGGAACGGCTTCTCAACCAGAATGGAATGTACACGTGTGCGCATGGTGACAGCATTTATGTCGACATGCCCTACACTGGACTTCATGATCTTTAAGCGACTGCGACACTGAGCGCGAACCCGGCCGCGGGAAAGGCTGGTTTCGGCCCGCCGTTACCTGATTTTCACAAATTCACGGTTACTGCGAATTTATGCTTTCATACGAATTGCTTTCCATGTTACTCTAATTGCAGCAATTCGCATTTTATGCAAAGCAGGAGACATGGAAGAAGGCACGACCCGCCTCCCCCGAGGACGCGCGCAGCTTGTCCGGGTGCTGTCCACCGCCGGCGACGTGATTCATGTCGACGACGTGGTGCTTGCCCTCCAGCTCGACCGTACCGGCGCCGCCCAGCGTCTGTCCCGCTGGGTTGAGCAGGGATGGCTGAGACGAGTGGGTCGTGGTGCCTATGTCGCCGCTTCCATCGACACCATGGGGTCCGACCGCGTCCTCGATGACCCATGGGTGCTCGTTCCCGCACTCTTCGCACCAGCCTATATCGGCGGCCGCACGGCAGCGGAGCACTGGGACCTGACCGAACAGATCTTCAAGGATATCTTCGTGCTGACCGCACAGCCGGTGCGTCAGAAGCGCCAGGAGCGGCACGGCACGCTCTTTTCGCTGAAGCACATCCACGAGCGGAAGATCTTCGGCACGAAGCACGTCTGGCGTCATCAGACGCGAGTACCCGTCTCAGACGTTCACCGAACGATCATCGACATGCTCGACGACCCGGCGATCGGTGGCGGCATCCAGCATGTAGCCGACTGCCTCGCAGCCTACCTGCGACGCAACGATCGAGACGACGAAAAGCTCGTCAATCACGCAGTGCGCCTCGCCAACGGCGCTGTCTTCAAGCGCCTCGGGTTTCTGGCCGAGCGCTTTCCTGGAGGTGCAAATCTGGGCCGGCTTTGCGAGCAGCATCTCAGCGGCGGTCATGCAAAGCTCGATCCTGCCCAGGCTGGGCCGCTCGTCGTGACAAAATGGCGCCTGCGCGTGCCGCAGCGCTGGGCTCTCTAGGAAACGCAATGATCGACAAACGCGAAATCCTCGCGATAGCCCAGCAGACATCACTCACACCGCACGTCGTGGAGAAGGACTATGTTCTCGGCTGGATGCTCGCCGGCATCTATGGGCACAAGGATCTCGCGGAGAGTTGGATATTCAAAGGCGGCACGTGCCTGAAGAAGTGCTTCTTCGAGACCTATCGATTCTCGGAAGATCTCGACTTCACGCTCCGCAAACCAGAGCATCTCAACGCCAACTTCTTGACGGGTGCATTTTCTGAAATCGGTGAATGGATCTACGACCAAACCGGCATTGAGATTCCGGCCGACAAACAAGAGTTCGACATATACCAGAACCCCCGCGGCCAAATCTCGTGCCAAGGCAAGATCAGCTACAAGGGCCCCGTCTCATCGACCCACGCCCTCCCGCGCGTCAAGCTTGACTTAACCGCCGACGAGCGGGTCGTTCTCCCGCCGGCCAACGCGCAGATTTTCCATCCTTACAGCGATGTTCCGGAAGATGGCATCACAGTCCTGGCCTACGATTACACTGAGGCATTCGCGGAGAAATTCAGAGCGCTCGCGGAACGGACGCGCCCACGCGATCTCTATGATGTCGTACATCTCTACCGGAACATCGAAGCACGTCCAGAACCGCAGCGCTTCATGGAAGTCCTTCGCGCCAAGTGTGAATTCAAGGGCATCAGCGTTCCACGCATGGCCGACCTCGAGCCACACCGTGCGGAGCTTGAGGCTGGTTGGATTCACATGCTGGAGCACCAACTCCCCGCGCTGCTCCCCGTCAAGACGTTTTGGGACGCGCTCCCGGACATCTTCAATTGGCTCCGGGGTGCCGTCCCACAGCCGCTTACGGCGATGCCTGTCGGCGCCGACGACATGCTCATCCGTGAGCGCGTAGTCGACCTGCCCGCAGGCAGCCGAGGACAGGGTCTCATCGAAATGATCCGCTTCGCTGCCGCAAACCGCCTTCTCGTGGAGATCGACTACCGCGACCAGCGGGGAAATCGTTCAACACGAGCGATCGAAGCCTACTCGCTTCGCCGCTCGCGGGCCGGAGACGTGTTGCTCATGGCCGTACGCGCGGATACCGGCGAGCCGCGAAGCTATTTGGTCGGTAGCATACTCGGTGTCGAACCCACCCAAACGCCATTCACGCCGCGATACCCAATCGAGCTAACGCCATCGGGACCTCAGAGCATTCCGAGGACACCCCGGTCTAGCGCTGGACCGACTTCGAGTGGAGCGTGATCGAACCGTTGCTGCCGAACAAGCCGCGCGGCGTCCCGCGTGTGGATGACCGGCGCGTGCTCAATGGCATCATCTGGATGCTGCCCTGAAACGCTGCTACTGCTTGCTCCGTTGAACGGCGCTGGTCAAGTCCCATCAGCCACCTGAACCAACGCCGTCGCCTCCGCGGTTGCATCATCTGGTTACGCCGGCTCCCGCATGCGCCGCCGCCGTCCCGCAGCCGTCTCCATCCGCGCGCCTTTCTTTTTCGAGGCAGGGTGCCGGCCGTGGGCGGCAAGGCGTTTGGGGGAGGGCGTCCAACCGCCGCTTTCCTCATCCGCACGAAGGAGACTGCACCATCACGGCAGCCACGGTCCTGCCGGCAATGGCGACCGTGTCGGTACCTACAATGCCGCGGGCGGCGCCCACCGCATCTCCGACGGGATCGACGAGCTGATTCGTGGTACAGGTCCGGCCCATGAGACAGCTTCACAGACCACACACCGATCACATCCCCGACTCGCCGTATCCCGGTGCCGGCCTATCGTTGGCAATCGGACCATTGCGTCTTCGCCACAGGCCAACGTCCACCATGTCCAACTTGAACACTGAATTCTTGGCCGGCATCACCGAGCCCTCACGCCCAACGCTAGCACTATCCATCCATTCAACCGCTTTACACGTCTCCACAAACGCTGACCCCCAAAAAGCCTCACCATGACCTCGCTACGACATAAATTTAAGAAGGTGGGTCTGCTCAGGGCCGGATTTCAGTATCAAGACTTGATTGCCATCGAGACCCTGATCGACTTCTACAGACACTCTGATCGTTATCAATGGGTACAAATTGAAGCCGAAGATCGGTCATTTCGGTCCATTGAAGATGTTGTCGCGTGCAGTCCAGACGGCCTTTACGAGCTCACGCAAGTTAAATTCACGGCTGATCCGCATCTAGAAGCCAATCGCCTAAACTGGCATTGGTTGATCTCCAAAACGGGCCGCAGAAAATCTCTCTTGCAGAAGTGGGCCCTTACTACACTACACCATATTCAAAACAATACTCTTGCTAGCGCACGGCTAAAGACTGATCGAATACCAGATGAAGCCTTTTTGGCATCCCTAGACGATAGAAAGGTACAGTACGCTTCGCTTTCAGCACAAGAGCGTACGCTAATAGAAGAACAGCTTGGTTCATCCACAGTTGCCGAGCTGTTTTTCGAACATTTTGAATTTCATCATTCCTTGGAACGGTTAGACGATCTTGAAGAAAGGCTCTGGTCCAGAGTTGCTTCCGATACCGACACTGGTGGCTGGCATTCGTTCCGATTTCGGGTGCAGCAGTGGTCGACACGCTCACAATCACCAGAGCCTGACGGCAAGATCCAGCATTTCCACTTACGTGACGCCTTCTCCATAGAACGATCGCGACCCCTTCCTCAAAATTTCACGATACCGAAAAACTACATCGTCCCGGATGACACCTTCCACAGATCATTCGTCAACGAAATTTCGTGCTCCGATGGTGTTTCCGTGCTTTGGGGTTCACCAGGACGTGGCAAGAGCACTTACCTCAGCCATTGTGTGGACTCGCTTGACCGCAATCAGGTTGTATGCATCCGCCATCATTATTTCCTAAGCGTAAACGATCGATCAGAGGGCCGGTTTCACTACCATGCAATTCGTCAGTCTTTTGAGCATCAGATTGTCGAAGCGCTTCCAGGAGTTAATGTACGACAGATTGGCCTTGGTGAACTTATCGAAGTTGCTGCAAGTCAGCTTATGTTGAACAATCGACGGTTAGTTATAGTTATAGACGGACTAGACCACGTGTGGCGCGAACACCAAGATCAGGAAGATATGAGAGCTCTCTTTGCAGCGCTTCTTCCGGTCCCAGAGAATGTTCACCTTGTCGTTGGCACACAGAAGATTGCGAGCGAGTTTCTTCCATCGAGCCTACTGTCCGCTTTGCCAATGGGAAGTTGGACGGAGCTTCCGTTGATGTCACGAGACTCGGTGTTTCAGTGGCTGCTATTTCAATTCAATTCGGGCAGGATCAACTTGGAGCTCAACGACAGCCAGGACCACGGCGAGATCCTCCATGACGTCGCCGATGCGTTCTTCATGCTATCACACGGGTTGCCACTCCATCTGATTTACTCCTTCGAGAGCATGGTGCTGTCTGGTGGGCCGGTGACGGCGAGCGAGGTGTCCTCACTTCCGGAATGTCCGGATGGCGACATTCGCAACTACTACACCTTTCTCTGGGAGCACCTAAAGCCAAGAGCAAAGGCCATACTTCACGTTCTGGCAGGCCTACAGTTCGGACCACCGCCCTTCGCCATGGTTGACTGCTTTGGACGGAGTGATGATACACTCGAAGCCCTATCCACTATTGACCATCTCTTGGACCGACAAGCGCTAGAAGTAGCCCCTTTTCATGGCAGCTTGTTCGCGTTCTTGCGAGACAAGGCCGGCCACACAGCGACGTTCGCATCCCACGCTCCCGATGTAGTGGCATGGCTTGAGTCTTCCGCCCCAGAATATTGGCGGTGGGCCTGGCTATGGATAACGAGAGCCCAGCTCGGTGACGCTGGCGACCTTCTGCACGCTCCTAGCCGGGCCTGGGCCATTAACTCGCTTGTAAAGGGCTACCCCGTCGAACAGATCACCATCATACTTGACCAAGCGGAGGTCGCCGCGTTCGAGGCTTTCGACCTTGTCCGCTTCCATGCCCTGAGGTCCCTCTCTACTCGAGTCCGGAACGCCCCCGAATACCAAACCCATGAATGGTCTCTCTTTCAAGAGGTTGCCGTTTCCCTGTCCCCAGATCGACACACGTCCGCCCTATTTCAGCACAACTTGCACCAACTCCCTTCTGACGACATCCCATTTGCCGTTCGCAACGCGAGCCCTTCTTTACACTCCCAAACCTTCTCTGCCGCCATTGCTGAACTGAACCACCGAATGTCCGCTAGGAACGGACCATATCCCGAGGAACTTGAGCAAGCCCAAGAAGCTGCCTTCGCGGTCGTAGCTGTCGCGGCACACGGCAGTGCGGATCAAAGGGCGCACGTCGAGAATTTTGTGAAGAACACCGAGGATCCGGCATCTTTGATCTCCCGATACTGTAAGGAATCGGTCCTATCGGGCCATTTCCAAAATATTCTGACTCTCTCCGAGAACATGATCGGACCCCATGTGGATGGCGAGTTACTTGCTGCCTTATGCTTCGAGGGCTTATCACCAGCGCCCCGGTACATAAGCGCGGCACATTCTAGTCCCGCTATAGTTTGCTTGTCTCTCCTGCAGGGAGGTAATGGTACTACAATCTCTCCCGACTTAGAGTTGTCTGACCTATTCGCTGACAGAGAATATTACGAACCCGGCCTTGCTCATGAACTAGCCGACAAGTTGCATACCATGTTTTTTTCTGTCGCCTCATTTACACTTAGTGGCCAAACGCCGTCAGGTTATCCAAAAATTCCCGCAGGCTCAGAAACAAGCTGGCTGGGTCTCGCCATACGAAAGTTGGAAAAACTATCCGTCGAGGCGGCACAGCAGTGGAAGACGGCTGGCAATTGGATCACCCTCGCAGCTCTGTACAAGGGCTTCGACTTGCCTCCTGACACGTCAGAGCCCCCTGGTCAAAGCTGGCGGGTACAGGGAGTTCGACAAGCGCTCCGAACCATTGCATTGGATGTTTGCAGCATCGCTGTAGGTTTGCAACCAAACAACCTAATCGCGGAGAGCGACGTGCGCAATGTCATCGCTTCTCCCTATTGGTCCGATGAAGCCTGGCTCGACTCATTTACGTCATTGCGATTGGTACTTCACGAGCCGACCGCAGCGCAGGTTGTAGTTCAGCGGATCGCACATACCTTAGACCAATCGGTTACTGAGTTCTGCGATCGCTCGAACATTAGAATCAAGTTATCTATGTTTGCCTATAGTTACCAATTGCTTGACGATGCGCGTGAACAATTGACCCGCGCGGCAGACTGTCTTCTGGGCTACGGTTTTCGAAAGGATCCCTACGCAAACGAAATATTGGAATCGTTGAATTTGCTCGTGACGAGTGGCAATCCAGACGCCATACCGGTTCTACTCGATTTGGCGGGAGCATTCGAATACATATGCGATTACACTGACGGCGACGGGACCAATCACTTTCGTAAGTCGTACTATGCGCTAATTGCCCGACACTTTCCAAGCAGAGTGCCGGCTTGTTATGCCAACCTCGTCCGTAACGAAGAGTGGGGATATGCGGAGTCGTTGCTGGGCGCTGTAGCTGATACCAACTGGATCGATTCACCGGTGGGCCAAGTATTACTCGAGACCTTCATTTGTCCCTCCGAGATCCGCGCACTAGAGGCTAGCAGCGCTGAGGCTACCAACGAAGCCTTGCGAATCGCACGAGCGCGAACGGGTCGCAATAAGAGTTTGATAGCGCAGGATAGACAAGAGGAGAAGGAGCAAGATGAGGCAAACGCGACACGGTCCGATAACGATGCCGGCAGCTCTCCGGAGCCAGACCCCACAGCTTATGCTCCCACGAGATTGCTTGACTTCTTCAAGGCCGTTTCGGAAGTTCGCGACTACAGACGTAGCGGCCCGCTCATAGAGCATTGGTTCACACACTGGGAGGCTGAGGGGCAGGGAGAAGATGTGCTGGATGCCCTGGATCGCCTGGCACCTAACTCCTCCCACGTATGGCGCTTAGGCGCTGTACTCGACACGGCCTTTGACTTGGCGCTGCGTACCCGGGGCCGCTCACACGCCCATCGCTGGCTTGTTCGCGCTCAAACGGAAGGCGCCGGGTGGTCAAGATGGATGTCTACAGAAACGGAAGCCAGAACCAGGCTACGTCATGCAGCCACTCTCTACCGCGGGCAATGGGTGGACTTCATCAGAAGCACCGCAAGACCGGACTTTCGCGGCGATGCTGGACGCAATGGGCTCGTCCTTGGCCTTTCTCGGCTCGTCTTCTTTCTTCTTGAGGTGGGCGAAAACGAGCTAGCAGGACGCTATACCTTCGAGATGGCCCGCGTATTCAAGGAAGAGATCTCGGAACAACCGATCCGGATTCCGGATTGGGCGCAATGACCGATCCCACGATTCGTATCCTCCTGGAGCGCCTGCTGTGGCCTGTTCCACGAGTTCGTGGGGAGGCTGCCCGCGCCCTAGCGCGTCTAATTCGCCAAAACAACATGGAAGCCCCTCGAGCACTCATAGACTGGATTAGTTCGCGCGAGCTAGAAAGCGAAGCAGTTCTCGGCCTAGACATAATCGAAGCTTTCGACCTTGCTCCACATTTCGACTTTGTGCAACTATCGCAAGCAATACAAGCACCCTCTCATCTTTCCAACCTGATCCTCAAGAAAAATTTTCTTGAAGCGACTAATCTTCCCTTGTTTCGCCTTTCAGTTTCCCCAGAAGAACCCGCTTCTCTTTCTCTTGAAATAGGCTCTTGGTTCGAACGCTACAGAAAATGGGCAGTCCCACTGATTTTCTCGGATCACATTGAGAGACTGGAAGAGGCAACCGGATTTCCCTTTATGAGCCGCTGGAAGCACGAGTGGAGTTGGTTACAAGCCACCCACCGTAGACCGTCCGCCGAATATCCGCTGTATTTTTCCAGAGGAGATCGAGAACGTCTCGGCCAATTCGACCAGACCCAGCGAGAACTATATGTTTCCGCCTACCTTCGCACCCTAGCATACGCTACGATGAGGGGACCGCTCTCCCCTTCGGACGCTGAACAATTTTCCCTCTTGGCATTACCGTTTACCCGAGGCCTCGCTGATTTGCAGCCCATCGAACGGCCTGATTGGACATATGACATTTCTTCTTCCAATCCAGAAAATATTGCACACCTTGCTGAGCGTCTTTGGAATTCATCTACCAGCCTTTGCAACAGTGATGAGACACCGATTAGTCTTAGGATATTTGAAGCCAACAAAGAGGGCTTTCATGATTTCGACATCGGTATGACACTGACTCCACTCGCGCGTCGATCTTCTGATATCGCTGACATCATGCAATATAGCAGACTTGTGAGCGATCAGAGCTTAGGAAGGTACGAAACTCCAGTAACTCAGCATCCCATAGTTCAAGTCCCATCCCTTGATCGGCCAATTGCTTTGGCCGAGTTGTTTCAACCCAAGTACCTGGGAAGAGCGCATGTTGGACTAGGAACAGTTATAAGGCTTGCGTCCCCGCGCGTATTTGGAGTACCAGCCAAGATTGTGTGCGACGAATCAGAAATCCGACTAGATACAGCGGATGGAACGATGTCCAGATGGATTCATTGGTATGCTGATTGGGAGCCTGTGACCTTTCCAGATCTTGAACCCAGCGTGTGCTCGCTAGTGACAGTGTCCAAGTCGCATATTGAGCACATTCAGCAACTCATAGGGACCAAGCTGAATCGCTGGACAAGGGTGCGGAGAAGCGCCCGATCATCTAGCCACGGAAAATACGAAGTATCGTCTGAAATATTTTGCACTTAGCCATTGCTTGTCGTAGTTTTACAAGCGGCAGACGATCCCCTATAGATTGGCACGGTGGAAGACTATCAAAATCAACTCGTTTTTCTTCCAGTTTTGTAAGCATCGGCAGGGTCTGCTTGCCGAGCTGGTGCCCAATATAACTCGGCAATGCCAATGGTCCTATTCCAGTTTCCAGCGCTGGAAGAGTTAGCCAGATGACACCATCATCATAAACATCATCTATTTTCTCCACCAGACTCGGATCATCACATACTAGTACACTCATCGTCTTCCCCGACGGCGTGATAACATGACACCCAAGGCATCCTCCTGTTCTCCATATTAGGAGAATCCACGCCCCAGGAAAACGCAACCTCTGTTCCAAGGCTTCACCCAACGAGTTCCCAAGATAACCCGATCCGCGCACGAGAGACTTCTTTCGTTTCTCATAGTTCGCTTCCCTAAAGGCCGTTCGAAGGGTCTTCGAATACTCTGTTTCAAGAAATGGCTTGCCTAGTAACTGGTATCCGACAGCAAGGCCCAGCTTTGCCAAGAGCCGATTTCCAACATCTGCCGATACCGTGACTCTATTCCTCAACCTTTGTCGCTTAGCAGCAACGTCAATTATCGCCTGAACCGTATCCATGTCCCGTGCTTGGCTTTCATCATTTCGATCTACTTCGTTAAATGATACCGATCCTTCAGGCACTTCCATATTCACAACAAATCGACTCGCCTTCTTGAAATGTGACTTAGCTGACGCCAGAGTAGTAAATATCCAAAACGGTTTTTTAGAGGTTAACACCACATATACCCTGCCGGCACGGTTTCGTCTGTTTGCCAATCGCGGATCACCGCCTGCATAAGTGCCCCATAGTTCTTCCTTGTCATCCGGCCTAATGTGGACAATATGGGCGCCACAAGGCATTGTCCAAAATTCGGCCACGAGTCCCTCTTCAATCGGGACGTTCTCAACTCTTCCCAAATAGTATAACGGCAAAACCAGTTTCAGTGGTGGCTTTGATTCAGCATAGAGCACGTCGGTGGAGCGTTCTGCGGAACCAAACCAACTCTTGACGAACGCCCCATCTACGAAGAGACCGGATAGATTGTTGCATTGACCGCAAACTTTATTTGTTTGCCAAAATTCCGGTAAGGTCTCGCCTCCCAACGATTGTGGCCAAATGTGTTCAGTTGAGAAATTCTCTTTTGGCTTTTCTTTCTCGCAGTAGATGCAAGTTGTCATTAGGGTCACTTTTCCCGCCCTTTGAGTAGAGCTCACTTTAATGCCGAGATACTTCAACTAACCTATGTGAAACATTCATAGTATTTAGGTTCCTGGCATGCCGGTCCAAGCTCACCAATGGCAGTACGGCTCCAATGCATGACCTTCTTGCCTCATTCGCGACGCACCACGCGCCGCTGCTGCGGTACAGTCCCTAGCCCGGCAGGCGCCTTGGGTATTCCGAATGCCCCTCTGGCTTCTCGCAGGGCCACCGTCATCGTATAGAAATCGCCTGAAATCAACATACAGGCGGTTTGGGCCGCTACCCGTCGCAGTCTTCTCACCTCGGATGGTCATAATCACGGATCCCCATTCACGGTAGCCCTCAGGCTGCGCTCCCGGCCCCGGCTCGCATCACCCGGTTTGCCGGGATTTCCTCCATGCGTGCAGTTCGCATACCAAATCGGGGATTAGCTCCGGCGCGAGCCCCCTGAGCTTCTCTTCATCCTCCTCGCTCTGCTCCGACCGGCCGCGACAGGAGTCGCTCAGCGCAATGATCAGGTTGAGCGACCTCGCCGCCTCCCCGTCGTCGCTCCGAGCAATCTGCCTCCATGCGGCTCGGCGCAACCGCATGCCTCGTTCGAAGCCGCCGACCCGCGCCTCCCACAAGGTCTCGCCGCTGTCAGCATCCACTCCCAGGACCGGCGCATAGTCCTCCGGGCTTTCCGCCAGCTCCCGCGCGATCCGGCTGTAATGCCCCTTCACGGCCTCGACCGTCGCCTCCGTCCCTTCAGCGTCCTCGAAGCCGATGTGTGAGCCCCATACCCCTGGAAGCCATTCGGATGGCGGGATCGTGTGCGGGCAGACGATCACGGCCGCGACATAGCCGTCCAGTTCCACGACATTCATGCCCTCCCACTCGGACGGTATGGTCTCCAGCAGGTCCCGCAGGCGATAAATTTCCGGGTCGACATCGCTCATCGCCGGCAGTTATCCCTACAGCACCGCAGCGGTCAATCGCCATCCGCGAAGTGGCCTCGTTTGCGGAATGGGCGGCGAGGGCGCGACGTCCGCGCCCTTCTGGCCCGTCGTGTTGCTGCGCTGCCGGTGCGCCAGCCGCCCGTCGCCGAGCTCGGCCGCTCAGCACGCGCCTCCGAGCGAGCCTCGAAGGCGCTCGATGTCCTTGCGAAACGGATCGCGGCTTTCGGGGTCGAATTTCTCGGGATGCGCATCCATCCAGGCAATCGTGCGCTCGCAGTATTCGATCGCGAGTTCGGTTTCGCCGCGCGCTTCGCAGACCATCGCCTTGCGCATCAGCCAATCGTGCACCTCGGGATAGCCGGTCCTCAGCTGCTCGCAGACGGCGTCTGCCTCATCGAGGCGGCCTTCGTCGACCAGGCTGACGACGCTGTTCGAGAGCCGGTCGAGATCGGTCTCGGCCAGGCGGTATCCATGTGGCGATACCGCTGGCGTGGCAGGCACGTGCGCGGCGCGGTCGCGAAGCCAGCAGCAGCGCTTGTACTTCCTGCCGCTGCCACAGGGGCAGCGTTGATTCCTGCCGATCTTCGCCACTACCGCCTCGTCATCGACAGCGTCCGGAATTCCTCCAGCTCCTGATTGAACCCGCAGCGACTGGCCGTCCTGGAGGCCGGCGATTGCACGACTGCCCGACGGCGGTTCACCTGGCGTTTGCCGGGTCCGCACGCAACCCGGCGCCGATATGGCCGGTTTCCCGCTGTAGGCCTCGTTCAGTGACCCGTCCCGCGCTCCCGCGAGAGTTGGACATCGAACGACAGGAAGCGATCGAAGAGGGCGCTCTTGCGCCAGCCCACCTCGGCCCT
>MKWU01001543.1_pt1 | contig 39144 bp, 34 predicted proteins | sample 809101 | NCBI WGS metagenome assembly MKWU01 (sample SAMN05860141, study PRJNA318959) | sponge metagenome | host: Aplysina aerophoba | place: Slovenia: Piran, Adriatic Sea, Gulf of Piran | collected 2013-05-07
TGGTATGTTTGTGTTGACAGGTGAGTTCGACCAGATCACCGGAGCGCGTATCGCCACCGCGTTGACCGCCAAAGAACGACAACTCTGGAATCGCGAGGACCCCAACAAGCGTGCCACACCACAACAACGCATGGCCGACGCGTTAGCCGAGTTGATTAGCGAACCCACCGGTGACGGCCGGTCTGTGGGTACTGATTTGTTAGTAATCGCCGATTTCGATGTACTCAAACAACAACTCGAAAACCGGCGGTTGGTTGACGGGTCACCAATACCAATCACCGAACTACACAAGTTGGCGTTGGAAGCGAACCTGTTGCCATCAATCTTCGACACGAAAACCCAAGACATGTGGCTGGGTCGTCGATTACGCACCGCCACCGAAGCTCAACGCATCGCGTTAATCGCAAGAGACCAATGCTGCATTGGATGCGGCGCTAACCCGTTGTGGTGTCAAGCGCATCACATTATTTGGTGGTCAAACAACGGACCCACCAACCTAGAAAACCTCGTATTAGTATGCAACGACTGCCACCACAAAATCCACGACGAAGGCTGGCAAGTCCACAAACACCCCGACACCGGCAAATACCACCTCAAACCCCCAACCCACCCCACAAATGAGCGCCCAGTGGTTTCGTCAGATAAACCGACAAGGAACTCGCTAGGTGAGCCCACGACCCAACCATCGGGTCAGCGCCCAACAACCCCGCCACACAAACCCTCAACCAACCCGTCAGGTGAGTCCCCCGCCGCTTCGGAGGCTGAGGCTCCGACTATCTCGTCGGGTGAGCGTCCGACAGGCCCACCAGACAAACCCTCAACCCGCCCATCCGGTGAGCACCCGGTTGCCTCGCTGGATAAGTCGGCAAGGACCTTGCCAGATGAACCCTCAACCCACCCGGCCGACAAGCGTCCCACCCTTTCCGTGGGTGAGCCCTTGAGCGGCCCAGCAAATAAGCGGCCGACCGTTTTATCGGATACACCGGCGAGTACCGCGTCAGGTAGACCGCCGAACCGCCAATCGGGTGAGCGCCCGACCGTTTTATCGGATAAGTCGGCGAGGACCTCACCACATGGGTCGTCAACCAGCGGGCCCGGTGACTCCTTAGACGTTTCGGTGAGTGAGCCCTCAACCCACCCAGCAGACAAGCGCCCAACCAATTCGTCGAAAACCTTGTCAAGAGCGCGTTCGGTGGTTTCTTCAGAGAAGCTTCCGGCTTTCTCATCGGGTCGGGCAGACCGTGCTCGAACCCGCGAAGACTCGACTCAATCGGATTCCAGCGACCCAACTCAGTTAACTTTCCAGAATGCGCCTGGGTTCGCGCCTGGTGAGCAAGTTCAGCGCAAGAACCAGACAAACTCCAACACCAAAAAACAAAACCCCACAACCCGAACCACCCGTCACGACCCAGTCGACAGCATCGACACCTCCTAAAGACCACACAATTCGCTGGCCATCCACCTGTCGCCGATTCGTCCCGAAAAGCCCGTGGATGCACCAACCAACACCGAACAATGGTCACACACATCGGTATTGATGCTGCCATGGGCACCGGTGATGGGTCGGTCACCCATCCACAGGAGCAACTTCCACACCAACCCTCCAGCCACTCAACTGAATGTCAACACCGACCCTAGAAGACTACACCCCGACACATGACGGTCCCACAACTCACACACATGCCCACTCCACCCTCAGACATGAAGAACCTTGGTTGCTCTTCGCGTTTTGGGGTGGAGTCAGTGGGGTGACGGTCCGCGCCTGATGTTGCTGACAGTTCCGCGTTGCGGTGTCACGCATGGTTCTACCAGAGCGTTTCCACGACCGAATCCGTTACTACAACTCAAGCAACTCCGTATCATTGGACAGGAAAATATTCAACCAATATTTGACTTGTATCATCCGCGGGACCCTGCTAAGTTCGCTCAGAATTACAAATTCATTGAGGCTTGGATGCTTCGAAAAACTGAGAGGGCTTATTGATGGCCGAACGAGAGGGTTACGAACACGGAGTGTTCAATTGGGTTGACCTCAGCACCGGCGATGTTGACGTTGCAAAAGAATTTTACGCTTCGTTGTTTGGTTGGAGTTTCAGCGACGACAGCAAAGACGGAGAGGTGGTTTACTCGTCGGCGTTGAAGAACGAACGACCCGTAGTCGGATTAATGCGTCAACCTCAAGACTTGAGCGAGATGGGAGTTCCCTATATGTGGCAGACCTACATTAAAGTTGACGACGTAGCAGCCGCGCTCAACCGAGTTTCTGAGGCCGGCGGAACGGCCATGGGGCCGATTATGGATGTTGAATCGGCTGGCCGTATGGCAGTGGTGGCGGATCCGACCGTAGCCGTAGTGCAACTTTGGGAGCCTATGGACCATTTCGGCGCTCATTTCGTGAACGAACACGCAACATTTTGTTGGAACGAGTTACTTACGAATGATGTTGATACTGCGTTCACCTTCTTCTCATCTTTATTTGGTTGGGAACGCGCCGATTTAAGAGAAGCGGATCTAACCGGGATCCGCCAAGGCGATCACATCGTCGGAAGTATCGCTCCCACTCCTGACGGGACACCTAGCCATTGGGCCGTGTATTTCTTAGTCGATGACTGCGAAACCATAGTCAACGAATGCGTAGGCCTCGGCGGGAAAGTGGTTGTACCCGCGATGGATCGAGCACCTGGAAGATTCGCGCAACTAGCCGACAATCAAGACGCAACGTTTTGGGTAGTGGCTTCAAATCAATAACCCAAAGCAATGAGGTTCCGAAATCAAGGGAAAAAATCACGAACCGTTGTTGTTGAAGTCGATCAAATCGCAGTAGGAACCCAACGGCTCTCCACGATGAGCAGCGAAACTAAGTCAGTTCGCAGTACTTGAAGAGCTGGTTTGCTGTCCCAAGAGGGGTTCTGAGGCTGCCTTTTGAATGCGGTTGAGTAACTCGATGAGTGTGTCGGCCTCGGCATCAGAGAGGGTCTGGCCGATGGCTCGATCAATGACCGATTCCATGCGTGGAGCGAATTGTTGGAGGACTTTGCGACCCGCGGTGGTGAGGGCCACTTGTGATGCTCGGCGATCATCCGGGTCTGCGTTCCGTTCAACAAGTCCGAGCGTTTCAGCCCTGTCAACTCTGCGGGAGATGTGACTCGGACTCATTAGAAGTTGGCGGCTGAGATCGACCGCTCGGAGGCGGTGGTCAGGGGCCTCGTCGAGGCGCACGAGCAAGTCTAGGGTGGTCGGGTCATGGCCAGTGGGAGCGACCGCTTCGGTGTCTATCAGCCTGCCTACCGCTATCTGGGTTGCGAGCAAGGCACCAGACACCCTTAGGGTCTCAGGAGCTAATATGCTAGTGGGTTTAGGTTGTTGTGTCATAAGTCACAGTATAGGTGTGTTGACAACTATTGCCCAAGCACGTATATTAGTTGCGTAAGCAACATTTGTTTACGCAACTAATCAAGGAGCAATCATGGCAACAACACATTCCCGAGATCCCCAAACCGATCACCTACTTACGGTTGAGAATTCCGTTCTGGTCTTCATTGACTATCAACCCAGCCTCATTGACGGCACCCACTCGATCAACCACGAAGTGCTGCGCAACAATGTGGTGGCTATGGCTAAGGTCGCCCGGATGTATGGCCTGCCGGTCGTATTGTCGACAGTTGGTGTGGATGCGGGCTTCCAACAACCCACAATCCCTGAGCTGTCGGACATCCTGCCAGACATCACCCCGATCGACCGCAATACCGTGGACGCTTGGGACTCCGCAGAGTTCCGAACCGCGATAGAAGCAACAGGCCGCAACAAAATCATCATGGCGGCACTATGGACCGAAGTCTGCCTCGTCTACCCAGCGCTCGACATGTTATTGGAAGGCTACGAGATCTACGCTCTCGCCGATGTCTCCGGCGGCACCACACCCGATGCCCACGAGCGGGGTATGCAACGTCTGCTACAAGCTGGCGCAATCCCAGTCACCTGGGAAGCCGTGATGGCCGAACTCGGACGCTTAGCATCTTATGACATCAGCGGTTTCGTTGACATCATGAACGAACACCTGCCCAAAAGCGTTCCTCACGGCTGAAGCGCACTTCGCAACTCCGCGATATTCAGCCGCTATAACCAACAACTCAATACCACAAAAGGAGCAATTGCCAATGACCAACCGAACGATAAAATCGCTCACCGGTGCTAAACCACAACCCGGATCAGGAATCCTGCACCCGTTCCCCACAAAAGAATTGCCTGCCATCGACCCCTTCGTGTTCCTCGACACAGGCACCCCCCGGAACCTCGGATCACAAGAGATATATGTCGGCCCGCACCCTCATCGCGGCGTTCAGGCTGTCAGTCTGTTGTTCTCCGGTCTGATTATGCACCGAGACTCACTCGGGAATGACCGCACCGTTATCTCTGGTGGGATGCAATGGCTCGTCTCCGGTTCTGGAGCCCTTCACGAAGAGGTTCTCAAGGGTGACAACCAAGGAGTGTTCCACATGGCCCAACTCTGGATCAACATGCCCGCCAAGTTCAAGATGAACCCACCCGAGCACCACGCGGTTACGGCCGACACGATTCCCGAACTTTCGTCGCTTGGGCAAGGTTCTCTCGTGCGCCTTTATGCCGGTGACTTGGAAAGCCAATCCGGCCCAGCCCCGATGCCGACCCAGGTTCTCGTAGCCCATGTGACCATAGCTGCCGGTGGCCGCGTGAGTATCCCAGTTCCAGTTGCATGGAATGCCGCGTTCACCGTGGTCGCCGGCACGGTGACGAATAATGGCCACACCTTAGAAGGAGGCGACACACCAGTTTTCCATCATGACGGTAAGACCATTTCGGTAACCAGCGAAACGGGCGGTGAACTGCTTTTGATGTGCGGAGAACCAATCGGCGAACAGGTTGCTATGCATGACGGATTCGTGATGAACACAGCCGAGGAAATCACCACTGCATTCGACGACTACAAGTCGGGCCGCATGGGCTACTTGATCGCATCGCGTTAAACAAGAGCAAACCCAACCGTGATCTTCCCCTAGATTCGAGGGAGCGGGAGTTGCTACTTCGGGCGCTCCGCGAATACGGCGAGAATACGGTAAATCGAATTCTATCATCGGTAGACATCCTTCCTAGCGCCGATCGTGAGCACGACAATATTACCGTCTCGGGTTGTGTAAATTATGCGATGGGAGCGCCCGAGGGGTGTGGAACGCCGGCCCCGCAGTTGGCCTTTGAGTTTTTTCCCTAGTCCAGGTTCGTCGTCGAGTCGCCTGATGAGTTCGCGTGCCTTTTGCGAGAGCGCCGGAGGCAACCCATCAAGGTCCTTTTTTGCTCTGGCGGTTAGTTTGGGCACGATCTTGATCAATCGAGCGGAACGAGGTCTCCGGCGGCGAGGTCAGCCTCGGCTTCAGCGATAGCGTCCATAGTGTCGCTGTCGGCAAGGATGTTGAGCGTCTCGATCAGTGATTCATAGTCTTCGTGCCCGACAATCACAGCTGCGGGGCGGCCGTGCTTGGTGATGACGAACTCGGCCCCGGTGGACTCGACCTCGTCGACAATCTCGCTCAGGCGACTACGGGCATCAGTCAAAGGCGCTGTGTTGCTGGTGGTGGTCATAGTGGTGGTGGTGCTGGTGGTGATCATAGTCAAACTGTACAGAAAACAAGTCAGAACATAAACTATGTTCTGCGAGTTCTCTGGGCACCGGTATCAGTTACCCAGCGACCGACCCCACACCAACCGCCGCGGCGCCCGGCCCAACCCCCACAAGCGCGTGGAGTAACTCTACGGACCCCCGTTTGAAGGCAGATTCAGGGCTCGGAACTGCCCCAACAACTCATCAATACGATCTTGGGCGGCCGCCCAATCACCACGACGAGGTGGTTCTGCCGCCAAAGCCTCCTGCGACAAACGGAACTGGCGATCAAGTTCGGTCAGCAATTCCTGCAAATCAGTGGGCAGCGTTGCATCAAGCTCAGTTACCACATCGGTGCCCTCAGAGGTTTGCGCGTCGCTGTCGCCAGCAACAGCAGGTTGCCCTCCAACATCACCAACCGCAACCGCCGAACCGTTCACATCACCAACCGCCAAACCAACCACATCTGAGAAATCTTCACCCGGGAAAATCTGTTGCAAAGCCTCATTCAAATTACGGCCAATACCGATCTGTTGGGTCTCACCAACAATCGCCGCGATCACAAACTCAAGGTTCGGCACGCTCGTACCCTCAGCCGACACATACAACGAACGCACCCACAAAATCGAATTGTCAATCGGCAGCAACACCAAATCGCTAAAATCAACCTGCGACCCCACCTGATCAAGCAAAGTTAGCTGCGTAGTAATTTCCTGAGTTTGCGCGATACCCGAAGCCACCAACACCGGGCCCGGCGCGGTGGAATTGGTCAGTTCATAGGTAACCAACCTTGAAGAACCATCGGCACGGGTCTCTCCCACCATAAACGCCTCTAGTTCCTTACGATCATCGTTCTCATCAAAAGGCACAAACGAACGCAAAGTCACAAACGAAGGCTCCTGCTCGCCGGGCAACTGAAGCAGCGTATAATACGGGCTCACCCGGCGCTCACGAGAAGTTACCACTCCCTGGGCATCAGTAGAAAGCACCGCAGTACCACCCGCCGATGTCGCCGAACGACCCGGATCCTGCGCTACCGCCCAACGCTCCGTACCCACCAACAAACTCACTGGGTCATCAATCTGATAAGTCGAATACATATTCGTCTGCACTCGAAACAGATCCTGGGGATAACGCAAATGATCCCGAAGCTCATCCGGCATTTCTGCGAAATCGCTAAACAAAGAAGGGAACGCCGAACGCCACGCGGCAACAATCGGATCATCAACCGGCATCACATAAAACGTCACATCCCCGTGGTAAGCATCCACCACTGCCTTCACCGAGTTCCTCACATAATTGAAACTCGGGCCCGCCAAACCGCCCCCCGTCAACAAATCATTCTCCGAACGCTGCGAATACGGATATTTGTCGGTGGTGGTGTACGCGTCAATCACATACTGAACACGGCCGTCCACAACCACTGGATACACGTCACTATCGAAATGCAAAAACGGAGCCAACTTCTCAACCCGCTCACGCACATCCCGAACATATATCACCCTCGTGTCGTCATCAATAAAATTCGAAATTAACGGCTCAATCTGACCAAACCGCAAGGCGAAGGCAAATTGACGCACAATGCCCCCTAAACCAACCCCAGCCGTGCCCTGATAATTGCCTAACACATCGCCGCCGTCGTTAGCCACATAATCCACCTCATCCACCGAAGCACCCACCAACGCGTAACCACCCATATCCTCACCGTGATAAATCTGCGGGACACCAAAATCCAAGTCAATCGAATCATCCACATCATTCGTAATCGTCGACACCAAAAAATCGGGGCGACCCTCGGCAGTAGTGGCATTCGCCGATGCCATCGCCAAGCCATACCCATGAGTCACACGAACATGACGGCGTTCCCAATTCGCCTCAGTCTCGCCACCCAACTCACGAGCCCCCAAAATCACCTGCCGCAACTGACCATCCACCACATAACGATCCGTATCCAAAGTCGGCTCAATCGCACCCGTACCCGGCAAAGCATCCTGCCCCAAGAACCGATAAAAACCCCGTTCCGCCTGAAAACGCTCAAAAGTCGGATGAACCGTTACCGGATCAAGCACCCGAGCGTTCCGAACCGTGACAGCATTATCGCGAATCTGCTGAGGGGTCAACTGCTCCGTATATTCAAACGCGTTAATCTGCATCTGTGTCAGACCGAACGCCTCACGCGTAGCATTAATATTGCGTTGCGCGAAACCCGCCTCACGAGCAGTCTCATTCGGATCAACCTGAAACCGCTGCACAAACGCCGGATACAAACCGCCCACCACAATCGCCACAAACGCCCACAAACCGACTGCCAACACCGGCAAAGTCCAACCACGCCGCCACAAATTCACCACCAAAAGAACCACCGCACACAAAGAAATCGCCAGCAACAAATACAAAGCAGGCAGTTGCGCATTCACATCCGTGTAAAAGGCTCCATCAAGCACACCACGTGTGGACGTAGTGAGTTCATAACGAGCAAGCCAATAATCGGCTGCTTTCACCAAAGCAAGCACCGCCAAAATCGCCGACAAATGCACCTTCACAATCGGTCTCGCACGCTCTCCTGACAGCCCGCTCACACCGACCCGCACCGACCCGTTCAAATAATGTGCAACGCTCGTAACGATCAACATCAACACCAACGCCGCAAACGCCCAACCCACCACATAACTCAAAAAAGGCAACCGGAAAACATAAAAACTAATGTCGGTATTGAACTGAGGATCTTCAACACCGAAGCTCTTAGAGTTAACGAACAGCAGCCAAGTCTCCCACTGCGCCGGCACACCCGCCGAAGCAATCGCTGCGAACGCAAGCGACACCGCAGTCCGCACCAGAAAATAGCGGTTACCGACAATTTCATGGTAACGAGAAACCAAATCTTCTTCCGGGCCCGGCGGCCTATACTTCGGGGCGGCACGATCAGCGATCCAGAGGTTCAACCACATCAGCGCAAAGAACACGGTCGCGAAAATAAGCGTCAGGACTATCTTCGCACCCAACACTTGGCTCCAGACCGAGGCCAAGTTCAGCGCATCAAACCACAGATAATCAGTGTAGAAACTCGCTACCCCCCGAAACGAAAAAAGAGCGAAAAGCAGGATCGCCAATAGCCCGACAACGATGAACCTCCCATTGCGCCGAAACGGGCCACGTCGAGGGTTGAAGGTTTGCCTAGACTTAGGGTTGTTTGTGCTGGTACCGCCACCTCGGCCGCGGCTTTGGGAACTCGGGTTGGTTATATCATCAAGATCGGACATTGCTGCGAAGGCTAGCGTGCCATTTCCGTTTCGCGGCTATGTCACCGTGAGCCGACATGTGCATCTTGGGTGGGCCGGCGGGTAGCGGTCACCCGTGGGGAACTCGTTGCCAGCATGCACATCGCCGGCAAGAGCATTATCCGCACACTCCGCACCGCAGGCACCATTCGGGTCAACCACCCACCGCACCTTCGGTTCAGCATCAAGCCCGTTCGCTGCGGCGCGGCGGGCTTTGGCAATCTGGACAAGGCCATCAACGGTAACCGAAGCTGCCAAAGCCGCATCATTGAGATGCCTAGAGCGCACCTCACGGTACAACGCACGAACCGCATCAGATAACTCCTCTTCACCAAGCGCATCGTTGCTAATCGTGAGCAGACGGCGGTTCATCGGCTCAAGCGCTATCTGCGCAATGTTGTCTAAGGCCGGAGCCAAATCCAGGTCAGATGAAGCACCAAGAGCGGAAGCTTGCTCTTTTAGGGCTGTGAGCGCGGCTTGCTCGTAGCTGTGGTGGCGTGGTTGTCTGGTTCGCTTAGTCATAGCTGCGCCACCCGAAATGCGGATTGCGTCTAGCAACTCCCCCTGCTCTTCAACAAGCACCTTCTTCATCGCCCTCGCCGCACCAGCAGCCGCTTGCTTGCGAAGCAACAGCGCAGAATCGGTTGTGGTGTCGGGCGGCACCGCGGTTGTGGTGTCGGATAGCCGAATGTTCGTTTGCGATTGCGAAGACGGCTGCTCCTTGCCTGCCGAACGCAACTTCGCAAACACATTCTCGGCGCTGAGCACGAGGTTCTTGGCGGCAGTTTCAACATCATCTATCGAACCATCCACGGAACCATCAATCCTGCCCTCAGGCACCCGAACCGACTTGCTCTCGGCCACCGCCTCGGGTACTCGAACCGGTTCGCTCTCGGCCAGTGCCTCCGGCACCCGAACCGGCTCACTCGCGTCCACAACCACAGGCTCTCGTTCGGCTTCCATCTCCACCACCCCACCCGACACCCGACCCGAATCGCTCTCAGACACACCACCTAGCACACCGCCCGACTTGCTCTCGGCCGCCGCCTCGGGTACTCGAACCGGTTCGCTCTCGGACAGTGCCTCCGGCACCCGAACCGGCTCGCTCGCGTCCACAACCACAGGCTCTCGTTCGGCTTCCATCTCCCCCACCCCACCCGCCCCCCGACCCGAATCGCTCTCAGACACACCACCTCGCAGACCCCGCCTCGGGTACTCGAACCGACTTGCGTTCGGTCACTCCTGTAGGTTCGCTTGGTGGTTCGGCATCTGTAGTCGGTGGGGTTAGAGAATCCAAATGGTCTAGCGCTTCCATCTCACCGGTCGTGAAGGTGTCGTTAATCGGACCAGGCAGAGAGGTTTCCGAAACCGCCGCAGGAGCAACGAACGGATGCCCAACCAAACGAGCCGCCTCAATCTCCGCTTCAAGATCATCGACAGTCGGAGCGGGCTCCGAAGAAATCCGCAGTCCGGCACGGTTCGCAGCGCTACGAGCCTCTGGAACAGACGTTACCAAATCTTCAATCGCAGCATCCAGGCTCGTCTGCACCGTTGTCAATGCATCCAAAAGCCGATCCCGCCCCGCCCTTAGCTGTTCAACCTGCGTGCGACCCGTCTGCCGTTTCCTAGCAAGATCACGCAACATGCGCTCCCGCACCAACTGCGCCTCCTGCACCATATCTTTGCCCTGCACACGGCCACGCTCAATAATCTCCTCAGCCTGAGTTTGCGCCGCCTCAATAATCTCTTGCGCTTGAGCCTTTGCCGTGTCAGTCAACCGTTCCGCTTGTGTTTGGGCATCGGTTAAAGCGGCGGTAGCGGCACCTTGTGCGTCATTTTTGATTTTCGCAGCATCGCTTTCCGCCCGACGCAACCGCTCCTGCGCTGCATCATGTGCAGCTTCAAGCACGCTGCCAATCTCAGAACCCAAAAGTTCGCTCGCTTGGCGCACATCAACCTCGGGAGGGTTGGTGTTTGCTAACTCATTCAACCTGCCTGTCAACTCGCCGCAAAGACGTTGCAACCGGCGAATTTCGGTAGCCGCCAACTGGAGTTGAGTACGTACCTCAGACGGATCGAAACCCCGTCTAGTAATCGCGAACGATTTTGCTTCCAAAATGTTCGGATCTAGTGCCTTGATATCTGCGCTACTAGTGTTGAAAGGCGGATTCTGTGGCGCGGTGGCGGGCAACTCGGTCGTGTTCAAATCGGTCACGTTAAGTATAGTAGAAGGCACGGCAGCATATTGGGGGATACTCCGCAAATGAAAGCCTTGAAAAGTTCGCTTGGGTTGCCTAGCTTGAAGGTTCAAGCCGCAAGCTCAGATTGTCGGTGTCGCCGCCCAAGGCACCTAACACCTCAATCGCCTCATCAAGGGTCGACACACCAAAAATCGCCATGTCGCTAGCGTAGAGTTCGGCGACTTCCACGAGGTCAGCCGGGACGATAAAAGCTGTCGCCCCAGCCGAACGAGCCGCAACCGTCTTTTGAGCCACTCCACCAACGTTGCCTACCACACCCCCCACGAAAATCTGCCCCGTCACCGCAACGCGGTTATTGCCGGTGAGCTCACCCGGGGTCAACAAATCGATAATAGCTAGCGTGAAGGCAAGCCCGGCTGAGGGGCCGCCAGTTGAACCAGTGTCTATGCTGACATCAATCCCCAGCGTCTCATCGGTTAACCTCGGCACAATCTCACCGATACCGAGATAGGCACCTTCAGCGCCTTGTGGGTGAGAACCCCACACAATAGTCACATGAGTCAATTGCCCTGTATCGGCGGCCTCCACGGTAACGATCCCTACCTGGCCAGGCACTTTCAGGGCAAGCTCGCGGCGCAACGATGCCAACGAGGTGACCGGTGCGTCGTCAACGCCCACGATCACGTCACCAACGAGTAGCCGATTATGCGCTGGGCTATCAGCAATTACCGCACCAAAACCCACCCCCGTCTCCACAATCGGCACACCCAAAAACTCAAGCGCCGCAAGCACCGCATCCTCTTTAGAACGGCGCATCAATTCACGGTTGCGGGTGCGGCTTTCTTGCGGGGTTTGATCGCCCAAAATATTGACCAGTGGATGCAACTCGGCATCTTTGTTGACCTCAGCCTCAAGCCAATCGAAGACCGACACATCAACATCAATCGAAACAGTGGTGAACAAGAAATCGCCTGCTGGTGGATACTGTTGGTGGCCAGAAATGCTGACTCTATCCACCACCGACTGAGCCGAACCGGGCCTAGAAACCGCCGCACCTCTGTCGATTAGTGCTTGGCCGGGGATGATCTGGGCGAAAGTCTTTGCTGGGACGATTAACGAAACGCACAACAATATCAACACCACGAGCACGCTCAAGGCACCGCGAAGCAGCCACCTGAGCTTGCCTGAACGACGCTGCTGTTGCTTCTCGGTTGGCGTGCCAGCATCGTGGGTATCGTTAGCGTGGGGTAATATCAACACAGACTCTTTTGTCCCGACCATCTTGATCGTGTTCGGTCAAGCTTCCATAATCAACTCTAAGGCCGCTAGTTGCATATGACCGTCTCCGACAGTATTGAAGGGCAGCAAAACCGAGGTGCCTCTGCAAAGTACCACACCACACACGAAACACAAACTTCGAACCGCGCAACCAAACAGATGCTGGTGCGTGCGCTGCGCGGTTTGGGTATCTTGCCAAAAGGTTTGGCCAAGCCAGTGGTTGGGCCGAAAGCATACGTGCGTTGGTGGCAACGTTTGCGTTCCCTAGTGGTGTTGGTCGCGATCGTGGTGGGCTTAGGTGTTGCTGTGGCGATCGTGGTGGGCGTTGTCGTGGTAGGGCTTGCCTTTCTGCTGGAGAACGCAATATCTTGAACCACGGCAGCCTAGATGCACCACAGCGCCGGCGCGCTGCTGCTATCGCTGGTTTTTGCGGCGATACCGACAGGGTCATAGCATTATGGCACGATACCGACCCCAAGGTGCGAATCGCCGCCATGCGTGCCTTAGCGAAGCTTGAAGCCACGCAGCAGGTTAGCTGCGAATTTGTTGAACAAGCGCTTGAAGATGCTTTAGCAGACGGCGATCCCCGAGTGCGAATTGCTGCGCTTGAGGTGGCATCTAGATACTCGCAACCACCGCTGGAACCAATGCTTAGTGATGACGACCCGATGGTTGTTGAGTGCGCGGCTTGGGCTTTGGGTGAACGCCAAGTTGATAGTAAGACGATCATTGCGCGGCTTTCCGAAGTTGTGCGTGAACACGCCGACCCGTTGGTGCGCGAAAGCGCCGTTGCCGCGCTCGGAGCGATTGGTGACCGGCGAGGTTTGCCCGCACTGCTGCAGGCCACTCGCGACAAGGTAACTGTCCGGCGACGCGCCGTGATAGCCCTCGCCGCATTTGAAGGCCCCGAAGTGGAAGCCGCATACGAACGGGCACGCTTCGACCGAGACCGCCAAGTTCGAGATGCTGTAGAAGAACTCTTAGGGCCAACACAATGAACCCATGACCATTGTATGCTCGCGTGCCCGTCCACCCCAGTGAATGGGGGGGGGGGGGGGGGGGGGGGTAGGTGACTGTTGCAGCATTAGAAAATCCTTCACACGCGCCGATACCACAACTTTACAGGTAGAGTTGAAAACAATGCGTGCATTTGTGACTGGGGCCAGTGGTTTTGTTGGGAATCACCTTGTTGCCCACTTGAACAGCAACGGCGATACTGTCATTGAATCGACCGTCGACATCTTGGACCGCCTAGCCATCATCAACGCGGTCACAAGAGCGAAACCCGATGTCATCTACCACCTCGCAGCCCAAGCCGATGTACACAAATCGTGGGATAAACCTGTTGAAACATTGCGAGTCAACGTTGAAGGCACCCTCAACGTGTGTGACGCGGCGCGCTTTGCGGGCGCAAGCAGACTACTTGGGGTCACCAGCGCCGACATTTACGGCCCCGTGAAATTGCCCCGTCACCGCCGCCGCACCGTGGGACTTCCCGAAACCACACCACTACGCCCTATCAGCCCTTATGCAGCCAGTAAGGCAGCAGCCGAAGCTATCTACACGCAAGCATACTTAGCGCACGACCTAGAAATCGTGCTCGCACGCAGTTTCAACCATCTCGGCCCAGGACAATCCGACCGCTTCGTGGCATCCGCCCTCGCAAGCCGCATCGCCGCCAACGAACGCGATGGAACAACCACAGTCTTAGTCGGCAATCTTGAAGCGCGGCGAGACTTCACCGATGTTCGAGACGTGGTACGCGCCTACCGCATGCTCGCCCAAGACGGCACACCCGGTGAGACCTACCACGTCTGTTCCGGTCGCGACCGCACCATTCAAGAAATTGCCGAACAACTCGTTCGTCTAGCGGATTTCCCAATGACACTGCAATTTGACCCTAAACTGCTACGACCTGTAGACCTCAAAGTGCTCCGCGGCGACAACACCAAGATACGCACCGACGTCGGCTGGGCGCCACGAATCCCCCTCGGGGTCACCCTAAGTGACCTACTTGCATACTGGCGGTCTAACCCAAAAAGCACAAAACCCCCAAACCGCACCTAATGGAGCAAAGGATCGGAATCAAATGAACAAACGAGTCCTCATCACCGGTATCACTGGGCAAGACGGCTCATACCTCGCAGAACTACTTTTGACCAAAGGTTGCGACGTGATCGGTATGGTACGGCGCTCAAGCACCGTCAACTTCGAACGCATCGCGCATATTCAAGACCAAGTCAAGTTAGTTTCGGGCGACCTGCTAGACGAAGCGTCCATGATAGAAATCCTGCGCACCCACCAACCACACGAAATATACAACCTCGCGGCGCAGTCGTTTGTGCAAACATCGTTTAGGCAGCCGGTTCTCACCGGGGAAACCACCGCATTAGGTGTCACACGGCTACTTGACGCTATCAGACTAGTCGATCCTGAAATACGCTTTTACCAAGCCAGTTCATCAGAAATGTTCGGCAAAGTCAGCGAAGTTCCCCAAACCGAAACGACACCCTTTTACCCGCGCAGCCCATACGGAGTCGCCAAAGTATACGGGCATTGGATAACGGTCAACTACCGCGAAAGTTACGACCTGCACACCACCTCAGGAATACTTTTCAACCATGAAAGCCCGCGCCGTGGAATGGAGTTTGTTACCCGCAAAATAAGCCACGCGGTAGCTCAAATAAAACTCGGGCAAGCCACCGAACTGCGCTTAGGGAACCTTGACGCCAAACGAGACTGGGGATTCGCCGCAGACTACGTGGATGCCATGTGGCGCATGTTACAACAAGACGAACCAAAAGATTACGTTATCTGCACCGGCGAAACACATTCCGTTCGTGAATTCTGCCAACACGCTTTCGACCACGTAGGTTTATCTTGGCAGGATCACGTAGTAGTAGACGAAACGTTCATGAGACCCGCAGAAGTCGACCTACTAGTGGGCGATTCCCAACAAGCCGAAAACGACCTCGGCTGGAAACCCGAAACACCCTTCGCCGACCTCGTGAAACTCATGGTTGATGCCGACTTAGACCTGCTCCAAGGCCGCCTGCGGAGCCTGGCTTGAAACACACCGTTCTGGCCGGAGGGGTCGGCGCGGCTAGATACCTGCAAGGCGCGATAACCGCGTTGGACCCCAAAGAGGTCACCGCCATCGTCAACGTGGCCGACGACATAACCCTGCACGGCCTGCGCATCTGCCCCGACCTCGACACCTGCACCTACACGCTCGCCCGCCAAATCGACCCTCACCGAGGATGGGGCCTCACCAACGAAACATTCACCGCCATGAAATCCCTAAGTCGCTACGGCGGGCACGACTGGTTTTCTTTAGGCGACCAAGACTTAGGAACCCACCTATACCGCACGCAACGCCTCAACGAAGGTGCCACATTAACAGAAGTCACCGCAGAAATAACCAACGCTTGGGGCATCAAAGCAACACTGTTGCCAGTCACCAACGACCCAGTAGAAACAAAAGTCACGCTTCGGTCGGGCCAAGAAGTCGGATTTCAAGAATACTTTGTGCGAATGGCGCACAACGTGCCAATAAGCGCATTACGTTTCTCGGGCGCGCCGCACGCAACCCCAACACCGCAAGTAATCAAGGCGATCGAAGATGCCGAAACCTTAGTGATCGCGCCAAGCAACCCAGTGGCATCAATCCAACCCATACTCGCCGTACCCGGTATCAAGAATGCAATAAAAAGACGCCGCGCGCGTAATGTTGCGGTGTCGCCCATCATCGGTGGCCGAGCGCTCAAAGGGCCAGCCGACCGCATGCTCAAAGAGTTAGGCGAAGAAGCAACCGTGGTTGGGGTCGCACGCCGTTACCGAGATTTAGCCGCGACCCTCATAATTCACAACATCGATGCGGAGCATGTTCGCGACATCAAAGCCCTAGAAATGCGCGCCATCGTCATGCCCACCATAATGTCCGAGCCAGGAGTTAGCCGTGCGTTGGCACAGCGATGTCACCAAGCAGGCAAAAATCCATGAAAGTCTCCGCTCAAGGCAGCGTGCCAGACTTAGCAATCATCGCCGTGCGAGGGATGCCTGAAGTACGACCCGGCGACAACCTAACCGAGTTGTTGCTCGCAACCAATATTGACCTGCGCAACCATGATTGTCTGGTGATAACGCAAAAGATCGTGTCTAAAGCCGAAAACCGTCTCGTGGCGATAGAACCAACAGACCCGCTGTCACACAAGCCAATAGTGGAAAGCGAATCGGTACGGATCTTGCGAAGGCGAGGCAACTTAGTCATCAGCGAGACCGCCCACGGTTTCATCTGCGCGAATGCCGGTGTCGACCTTTCCAATGTTGAACGAGGTCAAGCAGCGCTTTTACCCAAAGACAGCGACCGTTCTGCACGCAGAATCAAAGAACAAATACACGCCCGCACCGGAGTAAGCGTGGGCGTAATCATCAGTGACACTTTCGGACGCCCTTGGCGGCGAGGTCTCACCGACATTGCCATCGGTTGCGCGGGGATCGCCGCCATAGTTGACATGCGGGGTTCAACCGACACATTTGGCCGCCAACTGCTCGTGACCGAAGTGGCCACAGTCGATGAAATCGCTGCAGCAACCGAACTAGTGATGGGCAAAGCCACGGGCATCCCTGCCGCGATCGTGCGGGGCTTACCACACAAATGGTTCAGAGAAAGTAGTGTGCGCAGCGAAATCGTGCGTTCGCCGAGCGAAGACCTTTTCCGTTAACTAAGCAACGTAACCATCTGGATTACGGGAATGCCAACGCCAATGGTCGGCAACCATGTCATTCACATCTCGCTTGGCACGCCAGCCAAGAAACTCAGCCGCTAAATCAGTCGCAGCCCACGTCTTGGCAATGTCGCCGCTACGGCGGCCACAAACCTCAAAACTAATCGGCACCCCACAAACCCGCTCAGCCACATCAATCAACTCGAAAACGCTCGTGCCAAAGCCACTACCGACATTCACCGAAATAGCATCTTGATAACCCGCCGCAAGACGATCCAAGGCCAACACATGCGCCTCAGCCAAGTCGACAACATGGACATAGTCACGAACCCCCGAACCGTCAGCCGTATCGTAATCGTCACCAAACACCAAAACCTTTTCACGCCGCCCACTAGCAACCTGCAGCACCAACGGCAACAAATTGTTAGACGTTTGGTTAGGGTCTTCACCCAAACAACCCGACGGGTGCGCCCCCACTGGATTAAAGTAACGCAGACATATCGCCGCGAGCGGTTGCACCGCGCATACATCAGCGATGACCTGCTCACACATCAGTTTCGTTCGGCCATACGGGTTAGCCGGTTTCAGCGGCGCTAACTCGGTAACCGGCAAGGCAAGGGGCTGACCGTAAACCATGCACGAAGACGAATAAACCAGAATGCCAACACCGAACTCAACCATAACTTCGAGCAGGTTGAGCAACGAACCCAGATTATTCTGATAGTACCTGACTGGTTCGTTCACAGAATCGGCAACCGCTTTATGTGCTGCAAAATGTATCACGGCAGACAAGCGATATTTTTTGAAAACATTTGCCAGCGCCTCCGCATCACACAAGTCAACTTCCACAAAATCCAGGCGCGCCACCTCGGGTTTAGCTAGTGCGCGTGTGGCATCAACCGCCATTGGTGACGAGTTCGCAAAGTTATCCACCAACACGATGTCGTGACCTGCTTCATGCAGCGCTAGCGCAGTGTGCGAGCCGACGTAACCAGCACCTCCAGTAACCAAAACAGTCATCAATTACTCGCCGGGAGCCTACTCGCCGGGAGCCTCGCCCCAACCAGATGCTGGTTCGCTCCCACAAGCACACCATCACCCACCAGCGACATACCCACAACCCGCGCATCGTGATCCACCACCGCGTTAGTGCCAACTATCGAACTCTCAACGCGAGCATTCGCTGCGAGTTTGGCACCAGCCATAACGATACTGTCATGCACTACCGCCCCCGCAGCAACAACAGCATCAGCCATGATCACCGATCGTTGAACTAGAGCAGCAGGATCAATGTGTGCGCTAGCAGAAATGGCTGGGGCAGCAGAGCCACGCACCCCACTAATCAGGTCTAACTGGGCTTGCAGGTAGGTTGCGGGCGTGCCAATATCGATCCAGTATGCATCAGAACGCACCGCCCAAAGGCCACCCGCAGCAGCGATCCGAGGAAACACTTCACGCTCGATCGACACCCGCCGGCCCTTAGCAATACCATCCAAGACTGCGGCTTCAAGCACATAAGTACCGGCATTGATCCAATTCGTGGGCGCGGTATCGGCAGGAGGTTTTTCAACAAAACCCAACACTTGGCCTTGAGCATCCGTGGGCACCACACCATAACGAGAGGGATCCTCAACTTGAGTTAGCGCAATAGTGGCCGTCGCTTTGGTTTCGTGATGGCGTTGCCAAAGCTGCGGCAAGTCGAGGTCGGTCAACACATCGCCGTTTACCACCACGAAGGTCTCATCAATACCCGCAAAATCAGCCGCGAAACGGATCGCCCCAGCAGTGTCGAGTGGTTCTGGTTCTACCGCATAGCTAAGTGGAATCCCACAACATTGCGCATCCGGGTAAGCCGCACGAAACGCATCGTCTTTGTATCCGAGTGAAAGAACTACCTCATCAACGCCACCACCTTTGAGCGCGCCAATTGCGTATTCGATCATGGGCCGGTCGACTAGCGGCAACATTTGTTTTGGGGTAGTGAGTGTCAACGGCCGTAACCTAGTGCCAAAGCCGCCAACAAGCACTACGGCTTTCACGGCGTGGACGTAACCGGGACGGTAGTTTCTGGCGAGGACGGTGCGACGGTAGTTGATGTGGTCGTAACCGGGACAGTGGTTTCTGGCGCAGTCGTAGCCGGCACGGTAGTTTCTGGCGTGGACGTAGCCGGTTCAGTTTCTTCCGGCGAGATCGTCGGATACGCCGGGACAGGGGTCGGTGTGTTCGGGTCTTCCGATTGGCTAGGGTCTTCGGTTGGGTTCGGCAACGTGTTGAGATCAAACGGAGAATTGGGGTCAAGCGTAGTGGTAGGCGCAAACTCAATCTGCGTACCAACACCCAAGAGCGACACAATCACGTCATCTGCGGGTGGTGGTGGGTCTTCAGCCAACGGCACCAAAGCAAAACTGAATCCCTCACCATCGCCCAACAATCGAATGTTTCTAAAGTTGTCTTCAAAGACCTCAACGATCGTCGGCCCATCTGCGCTACCTAGATTCCAGCGGGCTACTTTGATCGCTGCGGGTTCTCCGTTGCAACCATCTGCGGCCAAGATCGGTGAGAACTCTCCGTTGTTAGCGAAGATTCCTTCAACCGTTATGTCGGCATTCATGGCATCCAACAGCACCCCGATACGAGCATCATCACCGGTGGCGGAACTGTTGAAAGGGTGAACATGGATCAAGGAATCATCGTGGCTATGGATGCCATCGGGGTCGCTCGAACCAGTAAAATGCGGCATACGCTGCCCGCAGTTGTAGATGGTGTAGGCAGCGTGCCAATGGTCGGCGGTTGTCGGTGAGGTGACCGGGTCACGGGTACCGCGGGCCGCAACCACCAAACCAACACCGAGGATGACTATCAAGGCAACCACAAGCGGAAAACCGATTTGGCGGCGCTCCGAGGCACCCCGAGAAGAAGCTGCCGCTTTCGCCGCTCGTTGAACTTTTTTTGATGAATTAGCTTTTGCCACGAAACCTAACGCTAGCGGAAACAACACCACGAACGGCGCGCCATCCGAGGATTAATGGCGCTTCGGGTTTGAAGACGGGGCGCGGGGGTTGTTGATCTCAGTTGTTGTTGTGGTGTGTTCGTGAAGACGAACCGCCTCGCTTCGCGTAACGTTGTTGGGCAACCAAGACCATGTGTCTATAGCTAGCGTCTATAGCTATAGTGTTCGTATCGTGTACGCAACGGAGTCTTGGAGGTTCCAAAATGCCTAGCAACAGGCAGGTCCAACGAACGATATCCGCGGGCGAATTCAAGAACCGCTGCCTTGCGCTGATGGATGAAGTCAACGAGAACGGAATGGAGATCGTGATCACGAAGCACGGCAAACCCGTGTCCAAATTCGTGGCTGCCGAGAACCCGACACCCGAGATCTGGGGCCGCTACCGAGACCAAGTTCGAATCGTCGCAGACATCCTCGACCCCGCCGTCCCCGAAGAGGAGTGGGAAGTATTCTCCAACCCGGTGGGCCGCGCGGACAAAATCCGTGGCAACGCTCGATCCGAGGCCGTGAATCAAACCGCCCGCATGCTGTCAACTTCTTTTGTTGCACTCGGTTACTGTGTGAGTAGCCGTCGGAACTTGGATAATCACACAATCTCGGTGCCGAGTTCCGTTTCCGCTAGGATTTTTGCAACTCTTCAAAGAGAGACGCGTAAGCGTGAGCCACACGCTCCGGCGAAACCCAACCCAAGACGAACTGTCGGCCCGCGAACCCCATCGCCTCACGATCTGCTTTTAATGAGCTAACTAATCGCAACACGGCCGCAGTAAACGCCTCTTGATCCTCGGGTGGTACCACAATGCCGGCTCGCTGAGACGAAACCACCTCAGCTATTTCCGAGCCGCCATCAACGGAAGCGAGCACTGCCCGACCCGCAGCAAGCACCGAGTACAACTTTGAAGGCACCGAAGAATGCGCCAAACCACGCCGCAACGCAATGACATGCACATCGGCAGCAGCAAGCACTTCAGGCAATCGCTCAACCGGTTGATAATCAACAAACAAGACGTTTTGCAGGCCCGCCGCAAGCAACTCCAGTTCTTGGCGTCTTGCTCCGTCACCGTTCAGCACGAACACTGCATCGTCAGTCTGACCACGCACCGATAACTCCCTAGCAGCCTCAACGAGCAACTCAAGCGGTTGAGAAAAACCCAGATTGCCGGCATACATCACCACGGTGCGCTCGCCCAAAGCAAACTCGGTACGGTAAGCATTATCGCGGGTTTGAGGTTGGATAGCTTCGGTGTCCACAAAATTCGGGATCACCCGCACCAATGTGTTGCAACGAATACCGAGTTTCGTTTCAATGTTGCTACGCAAATCTTCTGAAAGCACTGTCACAGCAGCGCAACGGCGGTAAATCCAACGCTCTAACCCCCGCAGCAACCGGATCAAACCACGGTTGGAAATCACCCCAACATCAATTCCGACATCAGGAAACACATCTTGCACATTCAACACCAACGGCACCCGGCGCACACCCGCGCTAAGCCAACCAGCCATACCAAGCGTTAGCGGTGGCGACATAGCCAAAACAAGGTCGATTGGTTGCTTGCGTTGCTGCGACGAGACACGCCACAACGCACTGAACGTGGCAAGTACGGTGAAACCTAAAAAACCACAAGCCCGCAACCAAATATTGTTCTTTTTGCTAGGGAACGGATAGACCCGCGAAATAGAACCCCAAGCGGTTTGCTCATGACGCGCCAAACGCCCTCGCCAAGCCGGGTCAACCTTATGGTTCGCGTACCAAGGCAACGCTGTAACCACCTCAACTTGATGCCCCGCAGCAACCAATCCACGAACAATTTCGGTAATGACCAAGCCAGTTGGTGCCATATCTGGTTCAAAATGAGGACAAATAACCTGAACACGCACCCAGTCAGCCTAAGCCCACTCAGACCACACTCTCAACAAACGCTCAGCCACCAACGCCGGCGCAAAACACTCTGCACGTAACCGCCCAACCGCGCTCAAACGAGCCACCAAAGCACTATCGGTCAAAACCGCATCAATCGCATCAACCCACCCATCAACATCATCAGCCGAAACCAACAAACCAGCATCAGCCACGACCTCAGGCATAGCCGTGTTGTTGCCCGCTATAACCGGCGTACCCGCATGCATCGCTTCGAGCAACGGCAAACCAAACCCCTCATAACGAGAAGGAAAAGCCACCAGATCAGCCCGTTTCATCAAAGTCGACAACTGCGCCGAACTTATCCGGCCCAGACGCTCCACCCTAACCGCCGCACTCCCTATCCGCTGTGCCACCTCGGGCTCTGCACGGCCCGTGCCTCCAGTAAAGACAACCGTTAAGTCGGGATAACGCGAAGCCAACCGATCCACTGCCTCAAGCAAAGTCAGATGATTCTTGTGGGGATGAGTCGCCGCCGGATACAAAAGCATCGGGCCCTCACCTAAGCGCTCAAGCAAGACTCGGTGACTGAGCGGACTATCATGGCTTGCTCGCGTGTCCCAAGTTGATGACACAACACGCACCTTCTCGTCACTAATCCCAAACCGCTCAACCACGCAGTTAGCTACCCAATGAGAAGGAGCACACACCACACGAGCGTCCGTGGCAGAACGTTGCAAAGCCCACTTGAGGTAATTTCTTTTGGCGAGACTGAAATTGGCGGCCATATCTAAAGGTTGCAAATCATGGATCGTCAGCAACGCATTAGGGTTCCGCACAGCCGGCATTCGACCACCAAAATGATGCACAAGATCGGCATCACGGGTAGCTAGGTGAACTTGCGTAGATTCAGCCAAGATGCGAAAACCGCGGTAATGCAACGGGCCAACCAGGGAGCCAGCCGCAAGGGGTTGCATCCAGGGATAACACTCATGCACACGCTTTGATGCCACAACTCGCAACGACACCGAAGCAGCAGAGGACGGACCTCCTTGCGTACGTTGTTGCTGAGTCACCGCAGCCAACAAACGAGTGGCATATTCTTCGGAACCACCTACCCCACCAGGCACCAGCCAAGCCAGATTCGCTACCACCGAAACCATCACATCACCAACCGATAGGCAGCAGCCAAACCTTCAGCAACGCTACCCCAAGACATCGCCGCAGCACGCTGCACACCCGCATGCGCGAGCCGCTTACGCAGATCACTATCTCCAACAACCGCATCAATCCCGGCGGCAATCGAAGCAACATCATTAGGGTCAACTAACCACGCGCCAGCCCCAGCCACCTCCGCGGTAGCGGTACCAGCACTCGTTACCACCGCAGTGCGCTGTGCCATTGCCTCAAGGACCGGTAACCCGAACCCCTCCATAAGGCTTGGGTAAACGAACACATCAGCCAAATCGTAAAGAACCCCAAGATCGGCTTTCGGAACCTCACCAAGATGGCGAACATTAGCTTTATCTGCTAGCAGTTCGTCGGTATCAGTTCGCCAACCTTTCGGGCCAACAAGCAACAACGGCAAATCATTGGCAGATTGGGTCAGCGCCGCCAACAAGGCTCGAAGGTTCTTGCGAGGCTCACTAGTCCCGACCCACAACAAAAACTGCTCAGGAAGGCGATAGCGTACACGAACCTCAGCACGGTCTTGTTCACTCACCGCCCGTGCAGTGACCCCCAAAGGTAACACCCGAATCCGCTCAGCCTCCAAACCACGCTCAACACAATCCTCCAGCGTGTATGTGGACGGCACCAGCACCAAGTCGGCGTGAACTTTCGCCAAGTCAAAAGCCCTAGTCATAAAAGCCACGCCACGTTTGTGAAAATAATTCGGATAACGCAAGAACGCTAAGTCGTTGATGGTAACCACCAGCGCAGCATCACCGGGTGGAGGCACCACCCCACCAGTCGCATGCACAATGTCTAAGTGCCCTAAGCGTCCAGTATGGCAGCGCATCGACGGCAAGGCCGGCCACCGCAGGCGCTGCCACGCCTCGTAAAGCGCCAAACGCGGCCAACGCAAATGCGCCAATTCAAAAGGTGCGTCTGCTAACTCCGCATGTTTGCTCGGATGCCGATGCCAAGCCGACACAGCAACAATTTCCCAATCACCACGCTGAGCCAACGCTCCCAAACTCGCTACCGCGGCACCCGCAGTGCCGCCAGGCACCCGATGCCAACACTGCTCCAAAACCGCGCCAACACGGCCAACGCCAGTGGCACTCACAGACACACCCCCACGGCCTAGTTGGCCGCGGCCTCATCAACCGGGGAAGCAACAACACCAGCCGGTTCGTCTGGCAACTCCGTAGGCAACGAAATACACATCTCGGTGTATTCACCGACCTTAGAATCCACAGAAATAGTCCCCCCATGCTGGCGCACGATGTCAGAGGAGATAGCCAACCCGAGGCCCGTACCACGATCGGTCGGTTTGGTAGTGAAAAACGGGTTAAAGATCTTCTCAGCCACTTCTGGGGCAATCCCGTTGCCGTTGTCTCTAATACGAATCTCTATGTGCTCATCAGTACGGCGAGTAGCAAGCCAAATGGTCGGCGCGTAGGTCTCGTCTTCGGTTTCACGGTCAATCAGGGCTAATGCTTGGCGACGTTTCTCGTCGGTCGTGTCACACGCATTACCGACCATATTCAAAAACACCCGACTCAAATCTCTGGGAATAATCCTCAGTTCGCCAACATCGTCTGCTAAGTCGTGCTTAATGTCAAGCTGGAACTCCGAATCAGCCGCACGAGCCGAGTGATATGCCAAGCGTGCGTGCTCCTCCAACAATCCGTTGATGTTAGACATCTGCCATTCGCCGGTATCTCGTCCCATGGAGAGCATGTCGGTGACGATACGGTTGGCCCGGTCGCCGTGTGAACGAATCCGTTCCAAATTCGCGCTAAGGTCAGTTTTTATTTCCTCCAACCAAGACTTCTGCTCCGCAGACAAATCTTCATCAATTTCTTCAAACAGTTCTTGAAGTTCTTCAAGCAACTCCTCAGATGCCTCAGAAAAGTTTTTCACGAAGTTCAAAGGGTTCTTGATTTCGTGTGCTACACCAGCGGTGAGTTCACCAAGAGCCGCTAACTTTTCACGCATAATGATCTGGTCTTGGGCGCGTTGCAGGTCGGCCAACACTAACTCCATCTGCGCGTTCTTTTCTTTCAATTCGTCGGCCATCTTCTCTACCAAATTGAGCCGTTGCACCTCAAGCGCATGGCGGCGGAAAACTTCAAGCGCTGCGGCCATCTCGGCGATCTCGTCTCGGCCTCCCACATCAGCGGTAGCCTCCAAGTTGCCTCCCGCCATCCGCCGCATCCACCCCGAAAGTCGAGCCAAACGGCGCAACAACACCCGACCCACCATCACAATGATGACCAGACCACCGCCGATACTAACCGCACTGATCACTATCAACAATAAGCGCCCTCGAGAAATTGCCTGTTCGGAAGCATCAGTGGCATTTTGAACATCGAGTTCCGCCGCCTCAACCAACGAATTCACGTTATTGAGCAAGTTCACCGCAACCGCACGACTGCGCTCCAACAACGTGTCTTGGGAAGCGACAAGCTCTAATTCGGTTTCGCGTAGATCAAATCCACCCTGCTCACCGCCCAAAGCCAACAGCCTTTCAAACAACTGGCCAAACTCAGCAGCCAACACCGGGGAACTCTCGGCTAACTGGGTGATGTTGCGTTGAATGCGCCGCGCCGCCGCCTCGAAACGTTCTCGCAGCGGTTCAATCGCACTCGAATCCGACAATGCAAAAGCACGAGCTACAAGCTGCGTAGAAATATTCGCGTTGGTCTGCAATTCAGCCAAGAAACGGTAACTACGAAGTTCTTGGTCGGAGAGATGTTCGCTGCGAGCGCTCGGCGGCAACCCTAACTCTTCATAGCCGGTGGCGAGATAAAAAAACTGATTGTCTAGGGCAGGAATAATGACAGCATCAATCTCCGCGCGCAACTCGTCGAGCTCAGTCTGTAACCCTAACTTCACCTCGGCCAAGCGAAAAAGTTCCTCACGGTTCATCTCAATCGCGTCAAGTTGCGACCGCAAAGTCACGCCAAGCCCACGAACAAGCTGATTTTGGCCGGGTTTAGTAGCATTTGCTTCCAAAGTCACCAACTGTGCGTCAAAAGCAGCATATGTATCGTCAATATCATTGGAGATAGCCATTAGATCTTGCGGAGTGGCCGTGGTGATGCGCGGCGCGGCAGCTACCAACTCGGCGCTATGTTGAGCCGCAGAGAAAGCGATAGCCATAGCAGGAACGCTGCCCTCATTAACGCGGCCTTGCATATCGCCCACCCGCTCAATCGAAAACCAACCAACCAAACTCGCCGCCACGGTTAACGCAACCGCAGCACCAATCACCGTAAAAAACCGAGTCGAGATACGAAAACGGCTCTCCGCAATACGTTTCGGCCAACTTTTCATGGCAAGATCGCTTCCCAGTCAGTTACGGGACGGTGCTCGCCATTGTCATCAATCACAGTCCAGAAAACTTGGTCTGAACCTTGGTTGTCTTGCTCGCCGAACATCAAAACAAAACCATCTACATCAACTGGTTCACTAGCCCTGAAACGCTGCGCGAAACACTCACGGTCGAGGTCGCGTCCGCAACTCTGTAAACCAGCAATCGCTAAACGGCCCGCGAGGTAACCCTCCAAAGATACGAAACCGGGAACCGCTGCGGCATCGTAATCCTGCAAAGCAGCAAGATATGCAGACACCACGGAGTTGCTGGCATCCGTTGGGAACGGCACAACTTGGGTGGTGAGCACACCGGCACCAACCGAACCAAGTTCGTTAGCCAAAGCATTACTGCCAACGAAAGAAATGGTGACAAAAACCGCATCGATGTCCAACTCGCGTGCCCACTTGATAACCGCAGCAACCGGTTGGTAAGCACCGATTACGATGACTGCTTGCGGGTCGCCTAGATGGATGTCTAACAACCCAGTCTTGACGGCAGTGGTGTTGCGCGGGTAGGTCCCCACAGCCACCGCTTGCATGTTGCGACGTTCAAGAGCCGCTTGAGTGCCACTAAACCCGGCTTGCCCAAACGAGTCGTCTTGATACATCACTGCGATACGTTCAATACCTAACTCCGACACTAAACGAGCCACCATCTCCTCGGTTTCTTGGTTGTATGAGGCTCGCAAGTTGATCACGTTGGTTTGCTGCGGGTCACGCAGAAAAGCGGCACCCGTAAAGGGGGCAATATAGGCAATATCGGTAGTTGATGCGACCGGTACCGCTGATCTAGAAGTTGGTGTGCCAACTGCGCCGATCAAGGCAAACACCGAACCACTGTCTATGAACTGCACCGTGTTTGCGATCGCCGCTTCTGGTTCGTAAGAATCATCTAACGGCAACAACTCAAGGTTGCGTCCATGCACTCCCCCATTGCGGTTCGCCTCAGCGAAAGCCGCTTGTATGCCTAAATGCATTCCCGTGCCTAGGTCTTGGGCCGGGCCGCTAAACGCAGCCGATTGGCCGAAAACGATGCGATCAGTAAACACACCAGGGCCCGTGCTGGCTTCGCCTGGGTCTGTGCTAGTTGTGCTACTTGGTGTGCCCGCCGGGTCGGTTTCCTTGGCGGTCGTTGGTGTTGCGGCGTTCGGATCTTGAGGAGTTGCGGTGCAAGCAACAAGAAGCAACAGCATCAACAAAGCTATACCGCGGCGAACCCTCCTTAGCAGCATCGCCGTGCTGGTCTAAGCTTTTTTGGTGGTCATGGTCAACAGATTTCTACCCTCTGCCCGTTCATAGCTGATGTGGTCCATCATCGTGCGCACCAAATGGATACCCAGACCACCAATATGGCGCTCCTGCACCGACCCGGCAATCTCTGGTTCAGGGGCATCCGTCAGCGGATCAAACGCCACCCCGTTATCAACTAACTGCAGCGCAACAGAATCCTCACTTGAGGTGACCTTGACCTGAATTTCGGCGAGTCCGTCAACATTGCCGTGAGTGATCACATTCATCACCATCTCTTCAAGCACCAAGTTGATCTTGAACGCCAGATCAGGCGACCAACCCTCCCTTTCGGCGAACTCCTCAATGGCATCGGCTAAGCGTTGCAATTCTGCGGGATCGCTATCTAAGGCGAGAGACAAACTGTTACTAATGGTCGTGTCCTTTCGCTCGCATAGTCATGCAGGTGATGTCGTCAGACTGTGCAGCGTCACCCGCAAATTCCATGACCGAACCAACTACCTTCTCGTTAACTTCGCGAGCACTCGATGGTGTGGATTGGGCGAACAAACCCTCCAACCGGGCCATGCCGTACTCTTCTTCGTCTTCGTTCATAGCCTCGGTGACCCCATCGGTGTACAGAACCACATGGTCTCCGGGTGAGAGTGTGATACTCGTTTGTGCATACTCTAAATCTGGCACTAAACCCAAAGCGACACCACCGGTCAACGGCAAGCGTTTGGTGTTCCCTTCAGCATCAACCAAAACTGGAGGATTGTGACCGCCATTGGCGAAGGTCAACATGCGTGTGGAAGGGTCATAGACGGCGTAAATTAGGGTCACAAACATCGCCGTCTCGTTGTCTTCACAAAGCAAATTGTTGACTTCGCCCAGCACTTCACTAGGTTTACCGAGCCCGATCGCCGCGCCCTTCAACAAGGTACGACTCGACATCATGAACAGCGCCGCGGGAACTCCCTTGTCGGAAACATCAGCCACCGCCAAACCCAATAGCCCCCCCTCAAGGCGCATCACATCAAAAAAGTCGCCCCCCACCGAACGTGCCGGTTTCATTGAGGCATACACTTCGTAGCCAGCGCCTTTAGGAAATCGCTTAGGCAGAATTGACTGCTGCATCTGTGAGGCAACGTTAAGTTCATTTTGCAACGCCACCAAGCGGTCACGCGCACCTAACGCATCTCGCCACTCCAAAAGCTGCTGCAGAGTACGATCAATGGTGAGCTTCAAGTCATCAAAATCAACCGGTTTGGTGACGAAATCAAACGCCCCTCGGTTCATCGCGGTGCGAATATTTTTCATATCACCGTATGCAGAGATGATCACCGAGCGAATATTGGGATTGACCTTAGGTATTTGGTCTAGCAACGCTAGGCCATCCATCTTTGGCATATTGATATCGGACAAGACAATGACAATCTCTTCGTCCTCACGCAAACACTGCAAAGCTTCCACACCATTGTGCGCAAACACGAACTGATACCGCCCAGAACGCACGTAACGGCGCATCCTCTGCTGCACCAACGGTTGCAGGTCTGGCTCATCGTCTACAACTAGAATCTTATAGGGAGGCTGAATGTCTGTCATATTTGGCTCCCTAGCCGCGCAACGCAAAAGCGGATCAGGCGCAGGTCAGATTTCAAGACCAGATACGGCCTCGCTACTATTCGCGTAGACCGGCACGATTTTGTCGAAACCACTAATCTCAAACACTTCACGAATCGATTCGGTCAGCGAACAAACGGCTAGCTTGGCGTTGCGTTGCTGCAAACTTTTGGCAACCAAAAGCACCACACGCAAACCAGCGCTACTGATATAAGACAATCCCGCAAAGTCCAACACCATCGACTTGCCGTCAGCGCCGATACTGGATTCTAGACCTTCGTGAAAGTCACGGGCGTTAGCCCCATCAACACGGCCAACGGCTTTCACGATTACCGCACCGTTGGCATTTTCACTTGTTAATTCCATAAGATTTCATTCCCCCATTTAGCGGACTATGGTTTGGCGCGAAAGCGACGCGAGGCACTCTCGTTGCCAAGTCATTGCCAAGCGTACACGGCTCTGCGGCGCGTTGTCACCAATGGCACATAAAACTCCATCAGTCTTCCTCAGGCATCAGCACAAATTCAGGGTAACTCTCAATACCCAACTCACCGGAATCTTGGCCTAGACGTTCCACCTGAGCCGACACCCGAATACCCAACAGCGTATCCATCAACCACCACAAGACGTATGACGCAACGAACACAAACACGCCGATAGACACCACGCCGAGCAACTGAATATGGAACCGACCCCCAGCCGCGATAGTCACAGCCAACGTACCCCAAATACCCGAAACAAGGTGCGCCGGAATCGCCCCCACCACATCATCCACCTTCAACCGTTCAAGACCTTTGGTGGCAACCGTGCAAACCAAACCGCCTACCGCGCCTATCAGCAAAGCCCAACGATGATCGGTGAGGTTCGGACCCGCGGTAATGGCGACCAAACCAGCTATCGCCCCGTTCATACCCGCAAAAATATCCATGCGACCCAGCAAAGGCCGAGAAACAGCTAACGCAGCCAAGACACCCGCTGATGCAGCCAAGTTGGTGTTTACCAAAACGTTGCTCATCGCCACCGCATCAGCGGCACTCCCCAGCGCCAATTGCGAACCACCGTTGAACGCAAACCAACCTAGCCACAAAATAAACACACCTAGGGTGAATACCAAGACATTAGACGGCGGCGTGGGTTTAACGCTGCCGTCCTCACGGTATTTGCCAAGACGCGGGCCCACCACCAAAACCCCCGCGAGAGCTGCCCAACCACCCGTTCCATGCACAATCGAAGAACCCGCAAAATCAACGAAGCCGGCTTCAGCGAGCCACCCACCTCCCCAAGTCCAAGCACCAACGATCGGGTAAATCAGCGCGGTCAGAAACAAAGTAAACAAGAAAAAAGGCCAAATCTTGATTCGTTCAGCGATCGCACCAGACACGATAGAAGCCGCGGTAGCCACAAACACCATCTGAAAAAACCAATCCGACATTACCGCATAACCATTACCGACCACATCTGCAAGCGCCGACTCGCTGCCGCCGAGCAGAGATATTTCATCAGCGGATGTGGCATAAAAAAACTTCAAAGCACCGAAGAAGTCTCCAACATCTGTGTACATCAAGTTGTAACCAACAATGTAGTACGCCAGACCTGCCACCGAATAAATGCCAATATTCTTCAAACAGATCATTGAGGCGTTTTTGGTACGCACTGCGCCAGACTCCAGCATGGTAAAACCAGCGGCCATCCACATGATCAACGCACCCCAAACCAGAAATGCGAACGTATTCAAGATGAACTGGGTTTCCTCACTCACCCCCACTTGCGCGATGGATACGCTAGAGGTTGCAACCGAAAACGTGTCTAACATAATTTCTCCCCTTGTTGAAGCTAGACGGATTTAACCACAAACTAATCCAGCAATGTTTCATTTTTGTGACACTGTGTTACCGCAAGGTTAAACCTGCCTCGTCAGTCATTTGCTACCATTAGCAAAATGCCACCCAAACCGAATGCGTCCAAAGATTTCTCCCAACAACGGATATTTCTGACCGGTGGTAACGGCTTTTTGGGCCAAGCCGTGCAAGCCGCCCTGGCTCGCCGTGGAGTGGCTGACGTGACTGCACCCACTAGCAGCGAGGTGGACTTCTTAGACCGCCACCAAGCCGAAACCGCAATCGCCGACAATGCACCTGACATAGTTATACATTTAGCCGCCCGCGTGGGCGGGATCGGCGCGAATTTGGCAGCACCGGCGCAACTTTATTTGGACAACCTACTACTCGGCACCAACGTAATCGAAGCTTGCCGCCTTGCCGACGTGCCCAAAACCGTGGTAGTAGGCACAATCTGTTCGTACCCCAAACACACTGCTGTGCCTTTTAGCGAAAACGCACTTTGGACTGGCTACCCCGAACACAGCAACGCCCCATATGGAATAGCAAAACTCGCTCAACTAGTGCACCTTCAAGCCAACCACGCACAATACGGGCAACGCAGCGCCTACCTGATGCCCACCAACCTGTATGGACCCGGCGACAAATTTCACCCCGATGTGTCACACGTGATCCCAGCTTTGATCCGCAAATGTGTGCGCGGCAAAGAAAGCAACGCCCCATCAATCACCGTGTGGGGAAGCGGCACGGCAAGCCGAGAGTTTCTTTACGTTGACGACGCCGCCGAAGGCATCGTCATGGCCGCCGAACGCTGGGATGGGTCGCTACCCGTGAACCTCGGTGCCAATCGCGAAATGCTCATCAAAGAAGTCGTGGAACTCATCGTCAACCTCACCAACTACAAGGGACAAATACGTTGGGACACGACCCGCCCCGATGGACAACCACGGCGCGCGGTTGATGCCACCCGTGCCCGTGACCTCTTCGGCTTCGTGGCACAAACCGACTTCAACGACGGGTTAGGTGCCACCCTAGACTGGTACCTAGCCAACAGACAACGGGCCGAAATGCGGGGTCATTGGGATCGCTAAGCGTGCACAACGCTAATACTCAGACGCTAATACTCAGACGCTAACGCTCGCTGCCGCTAATGCCCAGACGCTAATGCTCCGACGCTAATACTCGCTGCGGCGGAAATATGCTGCGGTGCGCTCCACCCCTTCACGCAACGAAACGGTTGGGTTCCAACCCAGCAACTCTTGAGCACGGCTAATATCTGGGCGGCGACACTTAGGATCATCCACCGGTAACGGAAGGTAGCTAAGCAGCGAAACTGAACCAGTCGCTGCCAAGACCAGAGCGGCCAATTCCTTAATCGTGTGTTCTTCGGGACTACCAATATTGACGGGATCACACTCTTGCGAATCAAGCAATGCGATGATGCCACGAACTTGGTCGTCCACAAAACAAAAACTACGAGTTTGCGTGCCATCGCCAAAAACCGTGATCGGCTCGCCGGCAAGCGCAGCCACCACGAAATTGGAAACCACTCGCCCATCGTCGCGGCGCATTCGTGGGCCGTAGGTGTTGAAAATCCTAACTATGCGCGTGTCTAGACCGTGATAACGATGATATGCCATAGTAATCGCCTCAGAGAACCTCTTGGCTTCGTCATAAACTCCACGAGGCCCGATTGGATTAACGTTGCCCCAATACTGCTCAACTTGAGGATGAACCAACGGATCGCCGTACACCTCAGAAGTTGATGCCAACAAAAACTTCGCAGCTTTGGCTTTAGCTAAACCGAGCGCATTGTGGGTACCCAACGAACCAACCTTGAGGGTCTGAATCGGCATCTTCGCATAATCACTCGGCGATGCCGGGCTAGCAAAATGCAGCACCGCGTCCACCGCACCGTCCACAGCTAGAAACGTCGTCACATCTTGGTGGCGGAAAGCAAACCGCGGTTGATCGCTGTGTTGAGACAAATTCAACAACGAACCCGTAACCAAATTATCGATACAAACAACTTCGTCACCACGACCAATCAACGCGTCACACAAGCGCGAACCGAGAAAACCCGCACCGCCAGTCACCACAACACGCACGACCTAGCCCCTGCCAATGCATTGATAGTCAAAACCGTGACGAAGCAGCGCCTCAGCATCCATAATATTGCGGGCATCCACCACATTGAGTGCAGACATAACTCCGGCGAGCTGGGCGACATCAAGCGTTTTGAACTCGTCCCACTCCGTGACCACAAGCAGCACCTCAGCACCTTCACAAGCAGCATACGCATCACGCGCCAGAGCAATATTAGTGCCTTCAACTCGGGTCACCGCGGGATCATACGCCTGCACGCGAGCACCCGCGGCGAGTAAACGCTCAGCTATTGCCAAGGCCGGCGAATTGCGTGTGTCGTCGGTGCCCGCCTTGAAAGCCAGGCCAAGCATAGCAATCGTGGCACGCGCTAAATCCACCACCGCAGCAACCTTGTTGACCACCCGATTAAACTGCTCATCATTTGCGGCTAGCACACCCCGCAACAACGAATAGTCATAGCCAGCATCGGCAGCCATCCTCACAAGCGCTTGCGTGTCTTTCGGGAAACACGAACCGCCCCAGCCCGGGCCTGGGGTCAAACACTCACTACCAATGCGCTTGTCGTGACCCAATACCGAAAGCACATCGGCCACATTTGCGCCAACCGCTTCACACACCGCCGCGATCGTATTGACGAAACTGAGTTTCGTTGCCAGAAAGGCGTTCGCAGCGTATTTGCTGGTTTCAGCGGTCGCTGGATCGGTGATAATTGTTGGTGCTGCTGAGCGTTGATGAAGTTTTGCTACCCGCTGCGCGGCACCACGGTCGGTGGCCCCGATAACCACACGATCGGGAAAGAGAAAGTCGCTCACCGCGCTGCCCTCACGCAGAAACTCTGGGTTAGACACCACCGTGACATCACTACGGCCCATGGCTTTCGCAACCAGGCGCGCCGAACCCACTGGAACGGTTGACTTGTTGACGACCACCGCGCCAGCACGGACATGCAAGCCAACCTCGCGAGCAGCGGACTCTAAAGCACGCAGGTCAACCAAACCAGCCGAACTATCGGCGTTGCCCTCGCGATCCGTGCTTGGGGGCGTGGGGACACACAAATACACAAAGTCGGCATCGCGCACCCCAACCCCTGTGTTGGCCACAAACGCGAGACGCCCAGTGTTTAGCCCTTCTTCAACCAACTCTGCTAAACCGGCTTCGAAAATAGGCACGTCGCCCACACTCAAACGCTGCACCTTGTCAATATCAATGTCGACACATACCACCTGGTGGCCGAGATGCGCGAAACAAGCCCCAGTGGTAAGGCCAACATAACCGGTTCCCACGACCGCGATCTTGGCAGGCGCATCCACGAGCGGTCACCCAACCACAAGCTTGGTGGACAGTGCTCGCGGGTGTGGTCGACGGTCACGGGGGGTGTCCACGAGCCGTTGTTCAACCACAGGATTGCCCTTCGGGAGCCTGACCAATAACACCCGGCGGTAACGCTGTCGGCGTGGCCTCGGCAGTCACGAGAGCAGCAGTTGGGTCTTCGCTGGCATCAGTGAGATTAGTCGGTTGAGCAATTTGCGATGCTTCACCACCATCGGGCAAACCTCTGAAAATGTTGAGAACGCTTTCGTTCACGCCTTCAACAAACGCCTCACCAACATAAGCGCCAGCATCATCATAAATAGTTCTGACCTCGAGATCTAGGCGACTAAGGTTGGCCGGGTTGAAATCACTAAAAGACTGGCCAAGGTCAATCAACTCAGCCGGTGTAAGCGCACTGTCCAAAACCACGCTACTAGCGCCAGCCTCAATCAAGCTCGCCAAAGAAGTCGGATTACGCACCCCACGGCTCACCGCCCGGTTCAACGCCAACACCATAAAGTCCTGCTGACGCTCAATGCGCCCAAAATCAGAGTTGCCCACATGCACCCAGCTACCTTCCACGAACTCTTGATAGTTGCGCGCCCGCGCATAAGCAAGCGCAGTCGCTCCATCAAGAACATGGCACCCAGGTTCAACAATATTCAACCCAGTATTTCGATCCCGAGCAGGATAGTTAAACCATACTGGCACACCATTGAGCACATCCACAAGCTGACGGAAACCCAAAAAATCAATCTCCACGTAATGGTTGATTGCAATACCAAATTGTGACGTGATGGTCTCCACTAGGGTCTGCGGGCCTCCGATTCGCAGCGCTGCGTTGATCCGATTACGGCCCGCGTTAGGAATATGCTCAGTAAGCATGTCACGTGGAATTGACAACACCCAGGCACGCCCAGTATTTGGTTCGACCCGCAACAACGCAATACTGTCGGCATTGAAAGTGCCCCGAGAGTCGTATTGACGGCCAATATGAATCGGATCATCGGGATCAATACCCAAAGCGCTGTCGTTGCCAATCAACAGAAAGGTGACCGGTTCCCCGACCGCAGTATCAGTGATCAACACTTCACCCGAAATCTCCACACGCGCAAAACCCGATACGGCATCGTTGATGTCGCCAATCAACCAAGCCCCAGCTAACGCAGCGCTAATCACCCCCACGCAAAGCAAAATCACAATACGTTGCGGCCACGAACGCCGCAGAATGACTTTATTTTGCTTGCTGACGGACGCGCTCACGGGCTCGTTCACGGGCTCGTTGTCGTGCTCGTTGTCGGGCTTGTTCTTAGGCACATTGGAAGCGTAATGCTCAAACACCCAACCACCTTGCTCGGCGCAAATGCAGCACGTCACCCGCAGAGATGCTGTGCTCGATTCCAGCATCGTCACGAACCAACAAATGCCCCTCAACGCTCAAGTCCACAGCAGTCCCGCACACCACACGATTGTTCAACAACTCAACCCTCACTTGCTTGCCAATGGTTGTGCAATGACCACGCCACTGCTCGAACAGCGAAACCGGATTCTCCAAACGACCCGCCAACTCCCCCAACAAAATAGACAACAAACGGTCGCGGTCGGTGGGGCTGTCTTGGAGTTCCATACCGCATTGCGCCATTGAGGTTGCTTCAGGTTGCTGCTCAATAGGCAACATATTTATACCAACACCAACAACCACCATCGGGGTTGGTTCAGCCACGAAATGTGCCAGCACACCACCGAGTTTTTTGAGTTGCACGCCATCGTCAACCACCAAATCATTGGGCCACTTGATCAGCACCGTGCTAGTGGCTAGTTGGCTCGCGGCTTCACGAGCGGCCACCCCCAGCGCAGCCACTAGAAAGGGCGCAGGCACAGACTGCAGCGGCAACCGCACACTCACCAAAAGCGATTGCGAAGGTTCATCATCCCAGCGCCGCCCTAAACGTCCTTTGCCCGCGAGTTGATGGTCGGCCACCAAAACTGCTGTACCAACATTACCCTCTCGGGCTTGCTCCACAAGGTCGGCGTTGGTTGACCCAGTAACCTTTACGTGGCGCAAAGGTCGAAGCCCTGTAACGTAAGCCACGCGTTTGCTCAGCGCAAACGGATAACCAAACAAGTTAGCTAACTTATCGCTCATTTAACTGAACCTGAATTTAACCAAACCGTGTTTTCCAAAGTACTCATAGCAAACCGTGGCGAGATCGCGGTGCGGATCATTCGTGGATGCAGTGAACTAGGTATCGCAACCGTAGCGGTCTACTCCGACCTTGATCGCCAAGCACTGCACGTACGCCTCGCTGATGAAGCCTACAACCTCGGTGGCAAGACCTCCGCTGAGTCCTACCTCAACACTGCAACCATTCTCGACATCGTGAAACGTAGCGGTGCTGACGCACTGCATCCTGGTTACGGATTCTTCTCCGAGAACGCCGACTTCGCCCGTGCAATTACCGCGTTAGGTGTGGTCTTTATTGGGCCTAACCCCGAAGCAATCGAAGTGATGGGAGACAAAATATCGGCCCGCCACGCCGCTGAAAAGGTAGGAGTGTGTGGCGTTCCCGGCACCACAGAAACCATTGCCGATCCCACACAGATAATCGACTTCGGCAACGCCAACGGTTGGCCGGTCGCAGTCAAAGCAGCCTACGGTGGGGGTGGGCGCGGCATGAAAGTGGTGTACCACGCCGAGCAAGCAGCCGAACAACTAAGCGCAGCGCAGCGTGAGGCTCTAGCATATTTCGGACGTGACGAGTGCTACATGGAGCGCTACCTAAAAAATCCCCGCCATGTGGAAGTCCAAATTCTTGCCGACATGCATGGTAACTGCGTACACCTCGGTACCCGCGATTGTTCGGTGCAACGCCGTCACCAAAAACTCATCGAAGAAGCGCCCGCACCTAATATTGATCCCGCAATCATCACCGCGATGGGTGAAGCGGCTGTGCAGGTTGCCCAAGGCTGCAATTATGTGAACGCTGGAACAGTCGAATTTCTATACGAAGACGGCGAATTTTACTACCTCGAAATGAACACTCGACTACAAGTTGAGCATCCCGCAACAGAAATGATCACTGGGCTTGATCTGGTGGAACAGCAAATACGGGTGGCCTCTGGTGAACCACTGGCGTTCAGCCAGCAAGACGTTGCTGCCATCGGCCACGCAATAGAGATACGAATCAATGCTGAAGACCCAAGCGGTGGTGCCTTTCTGCCTTCCCCGGGCAAAATTACTGCTCTGACTGCTGCCGCCGGTTTCGGAACCCGTATCGATTCTGGTTACCAGAGCGGAGACACCGTAAGCGAATACTACGACAATCTGTTGGCCAAGCTGATCGTCTGGGGTAAAGACCGCCCTCGTGCCATTGCCCGGGCCTTGCGGGCGCTTCGCGAAACCAACATTGAGGGGGTCGCCACCACCATACCGGCCACTATCGCGGTCTTGGAACACGGTGACTTCGCGGCGATCAAGCACAGCACCAAATGGTTAGAAGAAAGCGTAGACCTAAGTGCATTGCCAACCACGCTTAGTTCAGTAGAAGCTCAAGACAGCGACGAACCCCTCGTCAAACGTAAAGTTGATGTTGAGGTCAACGGTAAGCATTTCTCGGTCTCAATGTGGGTTCCAGAATCTCCGCTGGGTAGTTCCGCAACCGCCAAAGCCCCGACCCGAACGGCTCGCCCGCGCAGCGAGGTGTCTCGCTCAGGGCCAAACAATGGCGAGGTAACCGTGCCGATGCAAGGAACAATTGTGAAGGTGCTCGTGAATGTCGGCGACAACGTTGAGGTCGGCGATGCGATTGTCGTTTTGGAGGCAATGAAAATGGAAAATAACGTCACCGCTGAGAGAGCCGGCACTGTCAAAGAAGTGCGTGTTGCGGCCGGCGATTCTGTTGGTGCCGGCGACATCGTCAGCGTTATTGACTAACCCGCAAAGGCCGACACGCACCGGTTATCACTAGACAGGCATCATCCAACGGCTCGCTCTGCGATCCAACCGGCCGTGTAGTTGATGGCGCTGCTCAACCCGGCACCCTGTGGGCTCGGTCTGCGATCCAACCGGCCGTGTAGTTGATGGCGCTGCTCAACCCGACACGCGATGCACTCACTCTGCGATCCAACCGGCCGCGTAGTTAATAAGGCTGCTCAACCCGACACCCTGTGGGCTCGCTCTGCGATCCAACCGGCCGTGTAGTTGATGGCGCTGCTCAACCCGACAGGCGATGCACTCGGTCTGCGATCCAAACGGCCGTGTAGTTGATGGCGCTGTTGACGCTGTCGGGTGTACCTGAAAGGTTGATGGCCAGCGTGTGCAAAGTCTTGTCGGCGTGGCGGACCGTGACCGTGCGTTCGGGCCGTCCGCCGTCGGCAAGGCAGTAGATCAGGAGGCCTTCGGGCAGGTCGAGAGCAGTCGTGTAGGCGAGGAGTTGGTAGTAGTCGCTCGTGCGGGCTCTCGCATCGGAGGTCAGCTTGTACTTGATGTCGGCGACATACACCACGGTGC
>MKWU01001545.1_pt1 | contig 39098 bp, 28 predicted proteins | sample 809101 | NCBI WGS metagenome assembly MKWU01 (sample SAMN05860141, study PRJNA318959) | sponge metagenome | host: Aplysina aerophoba | place: Slovenia: Piran, Adriatic Sea, Gulf of Piran | collected 2013-05-07
GCCGAATCCGAGAAAGTCCAGCGCCGCAAGCGAGCCGATTGTGCCGGTAATGATGAACGGCAGCAGCGTGATTGTGGCCACCATGGCATTGGGCAGAACATGCCGAGCCATTATCGTGCGATTGGAAACGCCAAGCGCTCTCGCCGCCCGCACATACTCGAAGTTCCTGGCCCGCAGGCATTCCGCCCTGACAACGCCCACCAGCGCCGTCCACCCAAAAATCGTCATCAACGCCACAAGCAGCCAGAAATTCATCTGCCAGATCGCGGCTACGATTATGATTATGTACAGCGAAGGCGTTGCTCCCCAAAGCTCGATGATCCGCTGGAAGAAGAGATCTATCAATCCGCCGAAATAGCCTTGCACAACACCTGCCGCGATCCCGATTAGGGTGGTCAGCAGCGTTACGACGATGGTGAAGGCGATCGACAGGCGAAAGCCATAGATGACGCGGGCAAGCACATCACGGGCGGTGTCGTCAGTGCCGAGGATGTGCGTCGAGTCCGGCGGCGCCGGAGCTTGCCTGGCAAGATCGCTGACCGTGTCGTAGGAATACGTAACCAATGGCCAAACGATCCAGCCCCGGGCAATGGGTTGGCCGTCAATGTTCCCGTCGGAAGCGTCCTCCAGCGTTTCCTCCGGACTGTTCAGGCATGCCACTTCGCCTCCGGTGACGATCAGGCACTGAACCTCAATGTCCTTGTAAACGGCCTCGGTACGGAAATCGCCGCCAAAATCCTGCTCTGAGTAGAAGTTCAGAACCGGTATCATGAACTGGCCCTGAAAGCGCACGAGCAACGGCTTGTCGTTGGCCAGAAACTCGGCAAACATCGACACGCCGAACAGGACAGCGAACAGGACAAGCGACCAGTAGGCTCGTCGATTGGCGCGGAAATTGCTCAGGCGGCGGCGTGCCAGAGGAGACAGGCTGATCATGTTTCCCTCGTCTCGAAATCGATACGCGGGTCAATCCACACATAGGTCAAATCGGAAATTATGCCCACGGCAAGTCCCAGCAGCCCGAATACGTAGAGGGTTCCGAATACAACCGGATAGTCACGCGCAACCGCCGCCTCGAATCCCAGTCGTCCGAGACCGTCAAGCGAGAAGATGGTCTCGATGATTACCGATCCGCCAAAGAAAACGGCAACAAACACGCCCGGAAAGCCGGCAATCACAATCAACATGGCATTCCGGAACACATGGCCGAACAACACTCTCCGTTCGGTCAGCCCCTTGGCTCGTGCCGTCATGACATACTGTTTCTTGATTTCGTCGAGGAAACTGTTCTTGGTCAGCAGCGTGAGCGTCGCAAAGGCCGAAATCGTGGACGCCAGCACGGGCAGCGCAATGTGCCAGAAGTAGTCGGCAACCTTCCCCAACAGGCTCAGTTCCGCAAAGTCGTCCGAGACCAAGCCGCGCAAGGGGAAAAGCTTGAGGTACGAACCGCCTGCAAAGAGCACCAGCAGCAGTATGGCGAACAGGAATCCGGGGATTGCGTAGCCGACGATAATGGCCCCTGAACTCCAGGTGTCGAACGGACTTCCGTCATGCACCGCCTTGCGGATTCCAAGTGGTATGGAGACAAAATACGCAATCAGCGTCGACCAAAGTCCCAGGGTCATGGAAACCGGCAGTTTCTCCGCGACCAGCTCCAAGACACCGATCGACCTGAAATAGCTCTCGCCGAAGTCGAACCGAAGATAGTTCCACATCATGTGGAGAAAGCGCTCAAGCGGCGGCTTGTCGAATCCGAACTGGATCTCCAGTTCCTTGATGAACTCCTCGGGAAGGCCGGCAGCGCCCAAGTAACGCTCGTCACCCCTGAAGTTCTCTTGCGTTGCGTCTCCCCCAGACCCCGAAATCGCAGCGAAGACGTCGCCCTCCCCCTGCATTTCGGCCAGGATTTGCTCGATCGGACCTCCAGGCACGAACTGAACCAACGTGAAGTTGATGACCATGATGCCCACCAAGGTGGGCACCACGAGGGCCAGACGGCGAAGTATGTAGGCACCCATGCTGCAGGCTGATTCGGCGCCTTGGATCCGGGCGCCTAAAAGGCGCCTATCTGTTCCAGCTCAGCGGCGCGCACGGGATCAAACCACCAGATGTCCAGCAAGCCCAGGCCGTAGGGAGGCAGATTCTCGGGATGCTCAAAAATGTCATAGTAGGCAACGGTGTAGAAGTCTCGATACCACTGCGGCACCCAGAACTTGAGGGACCGCAGCGTCCTGTCCAGGGCGTGCACCGCAACCTTGATTTCCTCCGCTGTCTCGGCGTCAATGACATGGTCGATCAACTGGTCAACCGCCTCGTTGGCAAGCCCAGCATCGTTGAACACGCCGTCGACATGTTCCGAACCGAGATACTGCCGGAGGCCGGCGCCCGGTTCATATCCCATGCGGAAGGATCCCGTTATCACATCGAAGTCGCGATCCCGCTCCCGCTGCGTGTACTGTGCCGCATCGATGAGGTTGAATCTGGCGTTGACACCCAACTGCTTGAGGTTTTCGACATATGGATTGATCACACGTGCAAAGGAATCCGTGCCCGAAAGAAATTCGACGTCAAGCGTGTTGCCTTCCGCATTTCGACGCATTCCGTCATCGCCGACAACCCAGCCCGCCTCGTCAAGCAGCCTCGATGCCTCTCGCAGCATTTCCCGGTCAAGACGTCTCGAGGTGGACACCGGGGCCATTACCGGCGGCTCGGTGAAGACAGACGGTGGAAGCTTGTCCTTCAATGGATTCAGAAGCTCGAGCTCAGCCTCTCCGGGCAACTCCGTCGCTTCGAGATAGCTGTTCTCCCAAAAGGAGTTTATCCGCTTGTAGAGATCGTAGAACAGCGTTTCGTTGGTCCACTCGAAATTGAACATCAGGCCAATGGCCTCCCGGACGCGGACATCCTGAAACTTCTCGCGGCGAAGATTGAACAGGAAACTCTGCCCGCTGGCGACGGAACCGTCCGGCGGAGTTGCGCGCACAACCCAACCCTTTTCCACTGCGGGGAATTCGTATCCGGTTGCCCACTGTTTCGAGTTGAATTCGGATCGAAATGTGTATTCGCCTGCCTTGAAGGCCTCGAATGCAGAGTTCGTGTCAGCGAAGTATTCTATCCTGATTGTGTCGAAATTGTGCCTGCCCTGGTTGATTGGGAGGTGATAGCCCCAGTAGTCGGGATTGCGCCGGTAGACGATCTGCCGATTGACATCGAGCGAATCCAGCACGTACGGACCGGATCCAACTGCCGGTTCAAGCCTTGATTCATCCAGCTCGGAACCGGTGTCCTCGAACCACTTCTTGGAAAAGATTGGCAGTCCGCCAACCAGGGCCGGAAAGTCGCGGGTCGTGCGGTCCGTGTTGAAATTGAAGCGGATTGAGTGAGGCCCCAGGATCTCGGCCGATGCAACGGCCTTCTCGAGTTCAACGCGAAAGGATTGAAGGCCGCCCGTCAGGAAGAGTTCGTACGAAAAGTAGACATCCTCGGCCGTAACCGGCGTCCCGTCGGAAAACGTTGCTTCCGGCCGCATTTCAAACTCGACCCAGCTCCTGTCCTCCGGGTATCTCAGCGACTTCGCCAACAGGCCGTACCCGTCGCTGACGCGATCAAGCGTTCCCTCCAGCAGGGATTCAAAGAAAATGCTGGACAGGCTGCCCGCCAGGCCCTTGCGCGTGTATGGATTCATCGAGTCGAAGCCGCCATACGCCCACATCGAAATCTCGCCGCCTCTGGGCGCATCCACGTTGACGTATTCAAGGCTTTCAAAATCGGCGGCGTACTTGAGGTCTCCGAAGGTGGATATGCCGTGTGATTGAATGATCTCCATTTCGTCATCGGCGGCCAATCCCGGACTTGCCAGCAGCAAGACCGCCGACAGAGCAACCCATATTGCCTTGAAGGCCATTCGTTTCCGATTCATTCCTCAATCCTCTGCGAAATCAATTGAAATTCAGATGTGTCGGGCACTGTCCACAGCCTGCCACTTCACAAAGTCGCCAGCAAGCTCAACCCCATTCAATTCCAACTTTGTTAGTCGACGATCCTCCGTCGCCGGCGAATCCGGCTCACCCTGCCTCCCTGCAAACCAGCAGCTTCCAGGTTGGAAGGAGTCAAGAGGCGAACGTCGCCGCACAAACTGGAAAAGCTCTCGTGCAACCGACGCGACTTCGGCTGTGGCAAGCTGACCACGCCGCGTCGAAATGCACATTCCGGGACGCAACACATTGCGCCGGCTTGGTCTACAGGAACCCTTCCGGTTTGTCCAAGGAAGCAAGGACGGACGCGCCGTCGAACCCAAGCCGGAAATCCCGCCTGCCTGCGAAATGCGTTGGAACACCGCTGTGCAACAGGCTCAGTTTGGAAATGTCGCCGATGGACAGCATTTAGTGCCCCAATGACCTGGATGAATTCCTGCGGTCGGCCGCTGCTCCATGTGCCGACGTCCGTCGCCGCTCCTGCTGCGTTTCATCCCCTATTGAAGCGCAAGAAAGTAGGCGAGAATGTTTGCTCTGTCCTTGTCCTTCTTCAATCCGGCAAAGCTCATCTTGGTGCCAGGCAGAAACTTCCGCGGATTCTCCATGAACGCGTTCAGGGACTCTACTGTCCATTCGCCTCCGAGTTCGGTCATCGGTCTGGAGTATGCGAATCCTTCGGAAACGCCTACCGCCCTGCCGACTATCTGAAAGAGTGATGGTCCCACGGTATGCTCGCCCTGCTCCAGCTTGTGGCAGGCCTTGCATTTCACGAACACCTTTTCGCCCTTGGCCATGTCCGCAACCGCAATCAGCTCGTTGATGTCCACTTCGGGAGCGTCTGTCTCGGCTTCGGTCTGCAATTCCGCGGCGACCATTTCGACCACGCCCTGTCCCTCTCCGCCGACATGGTAGAGTCCTTCCGAAGCCCAGTTCACCAGCAGGAAGAACAACAATGCGCCGCACAGGCCGCCGACGACCTTCGTACCCATCATTGTGTCAATCATGCCTGCGCTCCAATTCCAGGTGGGACATGCAAACCGCTATGCGAAGCGCATTTACATTCTTCCAATCAGGAATTGCAACCTGTAGAGGGCCCCTCGGAAGCCTGTTTGTGGAGGGAACGGATCTTGGCGCAGCGCATTGCCTATCAGGGCGAACCTGGCGCATATTCACACCAAGCTTGTGAACAGACTTTTCCCGAGTACGCAGCCCTGTCCTGCCCGACGTTTGAGGATGCTGTGGAGGCGGTCAATTCGGGTCGGGCGCGTCTTGCCATGCTGCCTGTCGAAAACTCGGTTTACGGAAGAGTTGCGGACATACATCGACTGATACCCGAGTCCGGCCTTTTCATCATCGACGAAGTTTTCCTGCGCATTCGAATCAATCTGCTTGTCGTGCCAGGCACGGAGGTGAGTCAGGTAACGACTGCAAGCAGCCATGCCGTGTTGCTTGGCCAGTGCCGCAAGTTCTTCAGACAGCACGGAATCAGGCCAGCTGCCTGTGCGGACACGGCAGGCGCAGCCAGAAGTGTCGCCGAACAGCGCAACCCCTCGATTGCTGCCCTGGCGTCGGACCTCGCAGGCCGGATACACGGGCTGGAAGTGGCGCTTCCGGACATTGAGGACGAAGTGCACAATCGAACGCGGTTCCTGGTCATGTCGCGCAGGCTAATGAATCAGCGGCGCAGCGAACACATGATGACCTCGTTCGTGTTTGCCGTCCGAAACATTCCTGCCGCCCTGTTCAAGGCGCTGGGCGGATTCGCGACGAACAATGTCAACATGGTCAAGCTTGAAAGCTACATGGTTGGCGGTTCGTTTTCAGCCACGCAGTTCTTCGCTGAAATCGAGGGACATCCTGACGACGGCGGAGTGAGGCTGGCCATGGAGGAGCTGCAGTTCTTCACCGACTATCTCAAGATCATTGGCATCTATCCGGCTGCATCCGAAAGATATGGCGAGGCGGCTCCTGGCAACGACACAGTCGATCGCTAGCTCGGTCGCCGCCGCGAAGGCACGCCGAAAGCAGGGGACGGAAGGCTTAGCGCAGCCTGTCCATTAGCCATTGGCTCATGAGATGCCTGGCAATCGACCCATTGAGCGGTGGACGCATGGATTCCCGATCGCCGGACAGCAGGGAAAGCACCCCGTTTCTTCCAAGCCAACACGCGTTTTCAATCTCGGACCGATTGGTGCGAATTTGGCATCCCAGGGCGATTGCCCTGCACCCGATCATCAACGATGCCGGAAACGGCCAGGGCTGCGAGGCAACGTACTTGACCTCGCCAACTTCCACGCCGGTTTCCTCCATTGTTTCCCGACGAACCGCAGCCTCCACAGTCTCGCCTGGCTCAATGAACCCAGCCAGAAGGGAATACATTCGCTTCGGCCAATGATACGATCGACCGACAAGCAACTTGTCCCGCCATTCGACGAGCATGATGACAACCGGATTGGTGCGCGGAAAGATCACCGCTTTGCAGTTCGCGCAGCGGCGCTGCCAGCCTTGGCAGGCAACCGCAGTCTTCCCTCCGCAGCGGCCGCAGAACTTGGCGTTTCGATGCCAATTCAGCAATGACTTCCCAGTTGCCGCGAGTTCTGCTTCTGAAGGAGGCAAGCTGGCCATGAGGCCTCGCAAACTCTCGAATCTCGAATCCTCGGGCAGGCAGGCATGCGTGTGGGTCGATTCGTCAAAGGGTTCGTGATCGCTGGCCAAGCCGTCATCCGAAGCCGTTCCAATCTCCATTGCATACACCGGACTGCCGCCCAGCAGGCCTGCAAGCACGCGATTCCCTGCACCGAACTGCCGCCGCGCCTCGTCTACCGCCTCGCTGCCCGACAAAAGGCATAGACAACCGTGGTGGTCAGCGAGCGGCATGCCGCGCCGAAAAAGAAGCGTGCTGCTGTCCCGACTGTCCTCGATCCTTGCCCCCACTCCGCTCCAAGTTGCACCGAGGTCGCTGACACGCCGGAAATCGCCGCCTCCCGCAAATGCCAAAAAGCCCTTTTCATTCAAATGTCCGGCTCCCAATCGCACTGTTCAATCGCCTTGGACCGCATTTCCACATTGCAGTAGGCAGTCTGCTGTATATAGAGAAGCGCCAAGACTATCACTGAATTTGGCAATACTGGAGAATCAGGAATGCGCACGATCATTTTCGCACTCGCCGCGGTCCTGCTGTCAAGCGGGATCTCAAACGCGCAGACGGAGGTCACGTTTGCGTTGGATTGGAAGTTCGAAGGACCCAGCGGTCCATATTTTTCGGCAATCGACAACGGGCACTTTGGCAACGAAGGGCTGAGCGTGGACATTCGTGCGGGCCAAGGCTCTCTGGACGCGATTCCCAAAGTGGTTGACGGTTCCATTCCCTTTGGGTTTGCGGACGTCAACAGCCTTGTCAGGTTCCTGGATCAAAACCCGGGAGCTCCGGTAATCGGCGTCATGATGATTTACGACAAGCCACCGTTTGCAATCGTCGGCCGCAAGTCACAGGGAGTGTCCGAACCCAAGGACCTTGAAGGCCGGATACTGGGAGCGCCTCCTCCGGACGGTGCATGGGCACAGTTCCCAGCGTTTGCGTCAGCGAACGGCCTGGATGTTGAACAGATCACGGTTGAACCCGTCGGCTTTCCGACCCGCGAGCCGAACCTCGCCGAAGGTCTCGTGGATGCGGTCACCGGTTATTCCTTCTCGGTTTTCCTGAACCTTGTCCGCCTCGGAGTTCCGGAAGACGACATCTCGACCATTCTGATGTCGGACCATGGGCTTGAGCTGTATGGCAACACGATTATCGTGAACACCGACTTCGCCGCCGAAAACGAAGAACTTGTGACAGGGTTTCTGCGTGCCGTGGCAAATGGTTGGCGCGATGCAATTGCCGACCCGCGTTCAAGCGTAGAAAGCATGGCAAGCCGCAATCCGGCTGCCGACATCGATCTCGAGACCTGGCGCCTGCAGCTGGCAATCGACGCGAATGTCAACACCGAGTACGTGCAGGCCAACGGCCTGGGAGGCATCGACGACGAACGATTCCAGCGCTCGCTTGCCCAGCTGGAGGAAAATTTCGAACTCATGGCTCCGCCGGATGCATCGTTGTACTTCACCGGCCAATACCTGCCGGATGCATCGGAAAGAATGATCCAATAGCTTCACACCAACGCAGGCGGCGTCCTCCAAGGGGCGCCGCCTTATTTCTTGCGGAAACGACCAATGCACACTCCTGAGCCGGGCGTCGGCATCTCAATGCGCGGTGTCTCGCACGCGTTCGACACGCCTGACGGGCCCTTCCCAGTTCTCGACAACTTCTCATTGGACACCGCCGCCGGTTCGTTTGTTGCGCTCGTCGGTCCATCCGGCTGTGGCAAGAGCACGGTGACACGCCTGATTTCAGGTCTAATATCCCCGACCAGAGGCGAAATCATGCTTGGCGGCAGCAAGGTGACCGGTCCCAGGCCCAATGTCGGCATGGCATTCCAAAATCCGGTCATGCTGGAATGGCGGGATGTGGTGGGCAACATTACGCTGCCCCTGGAAATCGTTGCCAGGGACATGCCAGAGCGCGAGAGGAGGAATCGCGCTTTGGAGCTGCTGGATCTTGTCTCGTTGTCGGGGTTTGAATCCAAGCGTCCTTCCGAGCTCTCCGGTGGCATGCGGCAGCGGGTTTCCCTCTGCCGTGCCCTGGTTCATCGTCCCGATGTCTTGATCTTGGACGAACCGTTCGGGGCGCTCGACGCCTTCACCCGAGAGGAACTCTGGCTGGTCATGCAGTCCCTGCGCAAGAGGGAGAATTTCACGTGCCTCTTGATCACGCACGATTTGCGGGAGTCGGTGTTTCTTTCCGATGAAGTTGTCGTCATGTCGGACCGGCCAGCGAGGTTGCAGTATCGCACCACAATTGAGTTGGGACCGGAAAGAGCGCTGAAGGATCTGTACTCGCACGAAGCAACCGACTTGCTTGCTGGATTGCGCAATCAGATAGAAGTTGCGCAGGGGCGCTCAATGTCCAAGCAAACGGACACCGTGTCATGAATTCGTTCAACCGCATCGCCATCCCCGCCGCCGCAATCCTGATTTTTCTTGGCATCTGGGAATGGATTGTCTGGATCAATCAGTGGCCCAACTACAAAATGGCTTCACCGTCGGACCTTGGGCCTGCATTTTGGAAGTTCAGGCACCTGTTTCTGCAGTATGGCTTCGACACCTTGTGGAGAACTGTCGCCGGCCTTGCCCTTTCCGTGTTGTTCGGCACGGTCGTTGGCATGATTATGGGGTTTTCGAAAGTCGTTCGTGAAGGCCTCTACCCGATCCTTATCGGGTTCAATGCCATTCCAAAGGCGACGGTCGTGCCGGTTGTTGCGCTGATCCTTGTCGGCCAGGACAATCTGAACACTGTCCTCATAGCCTTCATGATTTCGTTTTTTCCGATTGTGGTCTCGGTGTCGATTGGCCTCTCCACTCTGGAACCCGAGTACCGCGACATTCTGCGTTCGTTGGGTGCATCCAAAATGACCATTTTCTGGAAGATCGCCCTGCCCAAGACACTCCCGGAATTCTTCGGAGCGCTCAAGATCGCCGTTACGCTTGCCTTCATCGGAACAAACTTGATGGAGATTGTGGAGCCGCACGGCAAGGGACTTGGTCATTTGTTCGACAGCGGCAAGATCAGCGCGAATTACCCTCTCATGTTTTCTGTAATGCTTGCGCTCGCTGGGCTTGGCATTGTCCTGTACTACATCGTCGTGGTGCTGGAACAAATCTTTGCAGGGTGGGCGGAACGCAGTTGATCAATCAGTGGGGCCACCACAGCCCTGCTTGCGCACTCTCCGTCGCCACAATTGCATCTTGGACGGGTTTGTTCGAGTCTATCCTGGACGGTCGTCCGTAGGGTGTTCCCCTGCGCATCACGAGCAATCCTCTTCGAGACTTTGAACGCCGGCATTGTCCGCCGCATTGCCGCTCAAGTTGTGCATGCCGGTTGCACGCTGATTGATCCGCCTGGAAGGCTGTGCAGATTCGGAGAGGCATGGTCTGCGGTTTTCTGAACAATCCTGGTTTGCAATCCGCAGGAAACTGATGCCAGCCAGTTCGCGATCAACCACAGCGGACATGGGTCTTGACAGAAGTACACGTTTTGCTCTGGCGACATTCCTTCCAGTAGAACGACGACTACGCGGCACGCATGCACGACATCTTGCACAAAACTGAATCCTTGGGGTAAGTTGCCGGTACAATCGTGGCGGCAAACGCGGCAATCCACGACAATCTTGCCAGAATTCCAGTCATTGCATCCACTTGACAGTTGCGCACTGCTCGCCGGGTACAGCCGGCTCTCTCCGCTGGATTGCCGGCAGAAAGCTGGATGCCTACAGCCGGTCTTGGCACGCTTGGAACAAAACCTCCGGCGCATGCAGAACGCAACATTTGCTCAGCCCTGCGGCTCAACGGCATCCTTCGATGATGTCACTGCGAACGCGTTTCTTCAACAAAGCGCAATGGCTCCCAAGACAAGCTCCACTCCGTTCATTGATTGCGCAGACTTTGCCGGACAGCTGAATTTCGCGGACTGGGAGGACATGGATGGCATGAAGTGTGGAGCGGCGGTTTGCCGCGGCGTTTCGTCCAAAGAGCGGCAACTCCGTCACCAACATCGCCAGTTGACCGGTTCCTTGGTGGCGTGTTGGTGGACGCAACACAAGAAAGCGCAAGGGGGTCGTGGAACGCAACGGAACGCCATCATTGACGATTGGAACCGCACCGGTGTGGGACAGTTCATGCTGCGCAACCTGCCCACCGCTGTTCCGCCGCAAGGCAACTCCAAGCCTTCGCTCCATTGAAAACGCGTGAACGGAAATCTTCCTTGCCATGTGCATTCACTGAAAGCGTACACACTTCCTGCGCTTGGTGGGATTGAGCATGACCTGTGGAACAAGGACAAGTCGGCAAGGAAGGTGGTGACCTAAATCCGACCGATTCTCTTTCGGAACTCGACCTCTATGGCTGTGGGAATGGCAGGGGAATGCGTTGCGTGTGCATGACCACGCTCGGCAATCCAAGAGAAGGTGGAGCGCTTAACGGACGTAAACCACACTGCATTCCAACTCCCGATGTTGCACATAGTCGCAGGCACGCTTGGCTGCATCTTCGGTCATTCCGAGATACTTCAAGACAATGCCCTGTCCATCGGAAAAATAGTGTTTGCGCGCTGACAGAAGATCCTTTTGATCGAACAGCAAGACCCTTGTTGCACGCTTGTTGGCGCTCTCCATTGTCGGAAACATGCCCAAATTTATGCCTGCAATCTTTTCGTTGGAAACGGTTTCCCCCAGAACGGATTCACTCCTTGGCCTTTCCACTGGAACAATTGGCCGAATGTCATTCCAATCCTGGTTTTCCGACAGGTCCCCAACTTCAGTTGGAACAGTTGCACCCAAACCCTGCGATTCAATCAGTGCAGTCGAAGGCTCGCCCTTGTCTTCGTTGGCATGGTCTTCCTCCGGCCGCAACACGGGTACTACCGCCAACCTGATCTCTGACTTTCCAGCGTTCAAAACCTTGGTGTAGAGTGGGCGCACAGGCTTCCGGAGAGCCACGTTTTTCTTTGCCCTGCGAAATCCGCGGTTCAGCAGATCGGCAACATGGTTGTTTCTTGTTTGTGTGCTCTTTCCGCCAAAAACGGTGGCAATTATCCTGACGTTTCCCTTTCTTGCACTGGCAACAAGGTTGTAGCCTGCAGCCCGAGTGTAGCCTGTCTTGATTCCATCGGCGCCATTGTACGCCCTGAGAAATCGCCGGTTCGTGCTGGCTACCGTCTTGATCCCGGCATACGTTTCGATTCGCGAAAACAGATTGTAGTAGTCTGGATAGTCGTAAATCAAATGCCGTGCCAAAATGCTCATGTCACGTGCAGACGAGAGTTGACCCGATTGGGTCAGCCCGTGTGCGTTCCGGAACGTTGTGTGCGTCATTCCCATTCGCTTGGCCGCCCGCGTCATGCGATTGGCAAACGCCTGCTCACTTCCTTCAATCGCTTCGGCTATTGCCGTCGCTGCGTCATTTGCCGACCTGACGGCAGTTGCCCTGATCAGGTATCTGAAGGCGATCCGGGAACCTGCCTTCAATCCAAGCTTTGAGGGCTGTTCCGAAGCCGCGTTTCTTGATATCCTGACCTTTGTGTCCAGAGAGATTTCCCCATTCTCCACGGCTTCGAAAGCCACATACAACGTCATCATCTTTGTCAATGAAGCAGGATGCAGCCTGGCGTGCGCATTGTCTTCATAGAGGACTTCGCCGTTGCGGGCGTCTATGACCATTCCAGCGTAGGGAGCGGCTGATGCTGCCGCAAGTGTCAGGAAGAAAAATACCGCCGCTCCCGAAATTGCACCCTTCAGGAGACGGAATTGATTCGTGGGTATGCCTAGAAACACGCCTGTACGATCTCGCATTTCGCTGGTCAATCATTGTCGGGCCTAGATTCTATTATTATCAAACGGCCCTGTCTGCTCGCAATGCTCCTATCACTTGGCATGATCCATGTAAAGCCATGTCTCTGGCCAGCAGGACTTTTCGACAGTTCGTTGGACGAACTCTTCCAACAAGCGCTCGTTCAGCGCGCCAAGCCAACGGAGCGAAGCGGCAGCCTGCTTGAATGGCAGCGCCAGCCTTCCCGATTGGCGGTCAATTTCACTTCCGAAACTCGCAACGAATCAACCACCCGACGCCTTGAAAAATGGGCGACTTGCCGCCAAAGCGCACTGCATGGAAGATCACATGGAACTGCCCTGCAAGAAGTTTCCTTCGTTGTCGTGCCACTCGACGGTGAACGCGTGACAGGCACAGCCGGATCGAGGTCATGGCAACACGTGGCTGGAGGGAGCAACTCGCCGTCGAGCAGATTGCATCCCCATTTGACGCGCTTGGCGCCGGTGCATGTACTTCGCCATGATTGTTGCACAGGTTGGCGAAGCGGATGAGACGTCCGTCCTGCCTGTCCGACACGCTGGGGATCTCTCGAAAGGCCACTCCAAGTCCTGTGCGCCCATCTGAACATCAGCGCCTCATTGCTGCAATCAATGCCGACACCGTTGTCAGGGCATGTCCTTCGACCGACCGGTGCGCATGAACGACCCAATAGTCTGCGTTGGCGTGGTCTCCACCAACAAAACGCAGTAACCCTTGACAGCGAAACCGATTTGCACAATTATCGCTGATTGGGGCTTGTGAAACCTTAGTTCGTCAGGCGTCGGTTCTCAGAATGGGGCTGGAGTGCCTACATCCACACTTTCCAGTTAGCATTGGACAACGCAGTTGCGCCACGACGGATCCTCGGCATGACAGGAAGTTGGCGAAGGCTGTTGCGGCAAATGACGTGCCAATCATGTCGAAAATGAGACTGTTGCCACAACTTAGTCAGTGAGCGGTATTGAGAGTCTTTCATGCTGAATCAGTCGCTAATTCGTATGGCCAACAACGGCAGTGGCGAAACCGTGTCCGGCGAAAGTCCGGTTGTCGTGACGGATGCCGGACTGGAAACAATCCGACCGCGGATGTACAAGGTGTTGATACTCAACGACGACTTCACTCCAATGGAGTTCGTTGTTGAAGTGTTGAGGACGATATTCAGCATGCCGGAAACCAGAGCCACCCGCCTAATGCTTGCAATTCATCGGACCGGAATCGGCGTAGCCGGCGTGTTTACCCACGAAATCGCCGAAACCAAGGTCCACCATGTGCATGAGTTGGCCAGACAGCACGAACACCCCTTGCGGTGTCAACTTGAGGAGGAGTAGTCATCGACAAAGGCCTCTCCTGCCGTGATGGCGAGTTCGCATGCACGGCCCGACGTGGCTCCCGCGGCTGGCGTGGCTGCATTTGCCCAACTACAGCCTCGCAATGATTCTGTTCGGAGGCAGCAGTTCCTGGCGTCCAACGCCTTGCCAGTTCCTGGCGGCACATCGACATGGTCAATGGCAGTTGGCAACAGCGATCTCTCTTGACAACGGGCCTGGATAGGTAGCCGGGCGAATGTGCTATTCCGTCAGGGACAAGGGCGTCATTGTAACCGGTGCGGCAGCCGGAGTCGGGCTGGCAACGGCGAAGCTCTTCATGGAAAGCGGCGCCAGGGTGCTGGCCGCCGACATCAACCGCGACCGCCTGCACGATGAACTGGGCAGCAGACTTCCAAGGACTGCCAGCATGTTCACGGGCGATCTGAGGCAAAAGCTGACGCGCCACAACTTGATGTCGGCTGCATTGGCAGACATTGGCCGCCTAGACGTATTGGTGTGTGCAAGCCGCCAGATTATAGAATCCAAGGCCCAGGACTTCTCGACACAGTGCCTCGAAACCATGTTGGATCAAAACTTTCTGCTCCAATTCCACCTGGCCAAACTCGCCGCCAGGACGTTCATGGATCAGGCAGCGGACGAATCCGACCAAATGGCAGGCAACGCCGAATCCAACAAGCCAATTGGCACGATCATAAACCTCTCCTCAATTGCCGCGCAGCGCACGAGGCCGGGGTTGCTTGAATTCTCCATCAGCACTGCAGCGCTGGACCAGGTTACACGATCGCTCGCCGTTGCATTTGCGCGTCGTCGCATACGCGTGAACGGCGTTTCCTATGGAACGCTTCACAAGCCAAACTGGACCGACGTGTTCATCGATCTCAACCTTAGTTCCGATCATGAAGCTTCCGCGTCTGAAATAAAGCGGGCCATCCCGGTCGGCAGACTGGTGGAAGCCGATGAGGTTGCCCAGCTCGTGCGGTTCCTTGCCTCCGACGCAACGCCGTTCCTCACGGGGCAGGTAATCACGGTCGATGGCGGCCGCACACTGTTGGACAGTTCAACCATGCTTCGGTTCTGACGAACGGCGTCTTTCCCTTGCCAGGGAAATCCCAAACCGGGAAATGCCCGGCAGGCGTGGTTCAAGCTACTCGTCGCTGGTCAGACGGAATGTCTTGAGCTTCGATATCGTCGCCTGGTGGAGATTTGATTCCTCTCCGGAATCCGTGCCATCCGTTGACGTCGCAAATTGGTCTGACCGCTTCGCGCCAGCTCCGCTCGCACTGGCTCCCCGCGCTTCCGCCATTTTGATGGCCGCATCCAGATCAGTCTGTTGGCACAATCCGAGGACCACGGGGTCGGTGGGCTGTATGTTGCTCATGTTCCAGTGCGTGCGATTTCTGATTCGTTCGATGGTGTTTCGAGTTGTGCCAATGAGCTTGCAAATGCGGTAGTCGGTCAGTTCGGGATGAAACCTCAGCAACCAGGCAATGGCCGCGGGCTTGTCGTGCCGCCTTGACACGGGCGTGTAGGGAGATCCCCGGCGCATTCTCCCTTCCCTGATGACAGGATTGTCCTTCAACTTCAGTTCGTAGCTCGGATCCTTCTGACCCTTTTCGATTTCCTCCCTTTCAAGCTGATTTTTGGCGACCGGGTCGATGCCCACGATGTCCTTGGCGATCTCTTCGTTGGCGATGGCCTCCACCTCAAGAAGATGCAGGCCGCAGAATTTCGCAATTTGCTCAAATGTTAGGCTGGTGTTCGTAACCAGCCAAACTGCGGTCGCTTTCACCATGATCGGTTGCATGTTCAATTCTGTCCTCCGTGCTCGCAATTGCGGTGTGGCGTCAAAGTCCGGCCATCGTGGGCGGACTCAATCTCTGGCTGCTCAAATCCTCAGAACCAGCTTTCCCATGTGCTGGGACTTTTCCATGACCCGATGGGCATCGGCTGCGTCCTCAAGGTCATAGACCGAATCAATGACAGGGGCGATGCTGCGCTGCCGGAACAGTGGCCAAACCCTTTCGTACAGCTTTCCTGCAATCGAGCTCTTGGCAAGATCCGATTGCGGCCGCAAAGTGCTTCCCGTGATGGTCAGCCGGCGGAACATGACCTGGGCAAAGTTCAAGTTCACCTTGGACCCTGCGATGAATGCGATCTGCACGAGCCGGCCGTCATTTGCCAGAGCCCTTATGTTCCTGGGCAGATAGGGGCCGCCGACCATGTCCAGGACTACGTTCACGCCTCTCCCATCGGTGTGCGTCTTGACCACTTCGACAAAGTCCTCGGTTCGATAGTTGATTGCGACGTCGGCGCCAAGATGCCGGCAGAAATCGCATTTCCTGTCTGTGCCCGCAGTGGCGAACACCTGGGCGCCGAAATAGCATGCCAGTTGGATTGCTGTTGAGCCGATGCCGGAACTGCCGCCATGAACCAGGAAAGATTCGCCAGTCCTGAGCCTCCCACGCTCAAACACGTTCGACCAGACTGTGAAATGGGTCTCGCAGATTGCAGCCGCTTCGCGACTGTCCAGTTGTGCGGGGATTGGCAGGGCATGATTCTGGTGGGTCAGGGAATACTCTGCATATCCACCGCCGGGCAGAAGTGCGCAGACTCGGTCACCCACGTTCCATCTGGAAACATCCTTTCCGACGGCAACTACAACGCCGGCGGATTCGAGCCCCGGCAAGTCGCTTGCACCGTGAGGTGGGTCGTATGCGCCGGAACGCTGCAGAATGTCCGGACGATTTACGCCGGCAAATTCGTTGCGAATCAGGATTTGCCCCGGACCAGGCGCGGGCACCTCCCGGCGTGCCAGCTTGAGCACGTTCGGTCCGCCGGGTTCGCTGATTTCCACTACACGCATGGAGGTCGGCAAACTAGTCACGTGCTGTCCTCCCCTTCCAACCAGGATACTCGTTTCGACTTGCCGCCGGCCGCGACATCCTCTCCATCACTCCTGCCATGCGATCAGTAACCGGCCGCAGAGCGCGGGATTCCCGCACTCTGGACTTGAACTGCTCGAATCTCATGACGTTCGCAATTCTTCGATCCACGAACTCTCTCGTGGCCACAAAGCCTTCACTCGAATCGCCAATCCAATACATGACGGTTGATCCGACAACTGCCGAGAGTGTTGCCCGCTTGGTGTACCAGTTTCCGTCTGTGGAAGTGTCGCCAAGCGCATTCCAAATCAGGTCAGCTGTTCCCCACAAGAGCCTTCCACCGAGAATGGAGTTGTTTGGCAGACTGAACAAGGCCGTCGACCTCCTTACGACCAGCTGATGTTCGCCGACGAGGGACATGCGCAACCAAACCGCCTCGGCAATTCGCTCGCTGTACCTGGTCTGAGAGAAGTCCTGTCGCAGCAACTGCCTCTCCATCTTGCGATCGCCCCACAGGTGAAACTCCGCCGCAATATCCCGTGCTCCTCCCGGGACTATCTCCAATGCCGTCCGCAAGTCAATTCCCAGATCTTCGGCAGCGCTCGACACGCACTTGTCGCTCCACCCCTCGAACGGAACGTGGCCAAGAGCTGCAACCATGAGATCATGCCGAAGATTGCGCACGTTCTCTTCGTGGCTGCCAGTTGTGTGAGCGTTCATGAAATCAACCAACTTCGTGCGACCAGAGGCGGTTCGCGCAATGCATCCCAATCTGGCCCTCGGGGACTTTGCGGTCAATATATCACTTGGTTCTGTGAATCAGTAGCTGTGCGCGCCAATTGAGCAATGCGCCTCGAATCATTCCGCCGACTTTCATCTCGCCCAACCCGACGAGACTGACTACACGGAAAGGATTCTCCCTTTCGAACGCCTTCGGCTTGCGACCGCTTGTTGCCACACCGCCATGTTTGCCGGAAATGACCGGCATTGCAATGGGATTCTGCAGGGGAAGGCAACTGCATAGTGCAACGATTTTGATTGATTCCTTCCCCGTACATGGCCATGGAGTCCCGCGCCCTGCCCGGGACGGCCACCTGCGACATGCAACCCTTGTTGAGATTCCTGCCAGCGTGATTAAAGTGGCTGTTGTCTGAAGCGTCGAATTCGATCAGTCCTGCAACCATGGATCGAGATCCCATGCAGTTAAGCTTCCGCCCGAAACTTGTTGCGGGCAACGCGAATCTTCGATTGGCGAAGCAAATTTCCAGTTCCATGTCGGCACAACACAGTCAGAAAATCGAACTCGTGCCTGCCCGCGTCGAACGCTTCAACGATCAGGAGGTCTTCGTCGAGATCTATGAAAATGTCCGTGGCGAGGACATGTTCATCATCCAGTCGACCTCCAAGCCCGCCAATGACCACCTCATGGAGTTGCTGATCATTGCCGATGCGCTGCGCCGCTCGTCGGCATCACGCATCACGGCGGTGATACCGTATTTCGGCTACGCCCGGCAGGACCGCCGCACAAAGGCCAGAACGCCGATTTCGGCCAAACTTGTCGCAAACCTCATCGTCAAGTCAGGAATCGACCGTGTGTTGACCATGGATCTGCATTCGGCGCAGGTTCAGGGCTTCTTCGACATCCCGGTCGACAATCTCTACGCTTCGCCCCTGTTCGAACTGGACATAAAGAGGCGGTTTGCGGGCCAGGAACACAATCTCGTCGTTGTATCGCCCGACGTCGGCGGCGTTGGGCGAGCTCGCGAGCTGGCACAGCGCATTGGAATTGATCTGGCCGTCGTTGACAAGAGGCGGGATGCACCCGGAGTCGTGTCGGCCATGTCGATCATCGGCGGCGTCGAAGGCCGCTGCTGCATTCTCGTCGACGACATTTGCGATTCGGCTGGAACGCTTTGCAAGGCCGCCGAATTGCTGGAAGGCAATGGCGCAGGAGAAATCCACGCGTACCTTACACACGGTGTCATGTCCGACAAGGCAGTCAGGCGAATTGAGCAGTCGGATCTCACCAGCGTCGTCGTTACAGATACGATAAAGCCAAGTTCATCCGTCGAGGCATCGTCCAAGGTGAACATCTGTCCAACGGCGCCTCTGTTTGCCAGGGCAATCTTGAACATAGCCAGCGGCACTTCGGTCTCCAGCCTGTTCGAATCCAGCAACATCCGATGGCTGTTCAGGGGCAAGCCAGCGCCATTGCTGGCGATCGAAAACGACCGCTTCCAATAGTCGGAGCGACAAGTCCGTTCCACAGCAGTGCAAGGGGATGCGTCCCGCAGGGACGTCCTGGACACTGCAGTTCTTGCGAACGCCGATTCGAGACTCCGTGTGCATTCGTGCATTCGGCCAGGCATTGCAGACCGATTCGCAGGCGCATGCGCTTTCGGTCTCAGGAGGCATTCCATTGCCAGTGTAGCGACACAAGCTTTCGAACTCTGTCGATGGAACCCTGCCATGCCGCATTGCGACAGCCTCGATCCCGCATGTGAACTTTCTCGCCGCTCGGCGGCGTGGCTGGGACGCCTGCATGGCCACAAATTCGACTTGGTGAGCTGACCTCATCCCACCTTGAAGAGGACGTCAGGCATTCAGACTGCGGGAAACGCCGGGAACGGCGTGCGTCGTGCAGAATGCCTGATTGATGGTTCGAATCATCCGAAGGTGGGGCGGTACGCTCCAGCGGGCTGCCCTGAGGGCTCCTGCGAGGGATCGCTGGGCGGGCTGCAACAAGCGGCGCAACTGGACGAGATCAATCATGGCTGGGCAGGCCGAATCACGCCTAACCCCAATTGCGGTCCTTGTTGGAATGGCATTGGTCGGAGCGTGACTGAATTCCACCTGCCATCAGAGAAGTCCAGACGCTGCACCAATCTCCGTCAGCGACCGAGCAAGCCACGAAGCGCCTTCGTTTCAGCCAGCCGCCTTTCCGCAATGTCAAGACTACTTCCCTCTTTCCCGTCGAGGGCAGCCTCGGCCTTGGCTTCAAGCTTCTCGATCACTTCGTCCGTGACTTCGTCGACGCTGTACGCTTCCTCCGCAAGCACCGTGACGTTTTCTCCGGTGACTTCCACGAATCCGCCAGTGACAACAACCTTGATCTCGGTGTCGTCCGACACAGCCCGCACGATTCCCGGCCGCAGACTTGTCATCAACGCGGCATGCTGCGGCATGGCGGTCATGTCTCCTTCGGTGCCTGGGATGTCCACGGCGTTGGCCTTGACCGAGGCAAGGCTGCGTTCCGGCGATACCAAGTCGAACTGCATGGTCATGGGAATGCTCCGATTGCTGCCTGTTAGAGCGCCTCCGCCGCGAGCCGGTGCGCCTTTCTCTCGACTTCCTCCAGGCCGCCAACCATGTAGAACGCCGCTTCCGGGAACTGGTCGCACTCACCGGCAACAACACGTCTGAAACTGTCAATCGTGTCGCTCAATTCAACCTGCACGCCATCGGTTCCGGTGAACACCGCCGCGACATCGAATGGTTGTGACAGGAAGCGCTGCAGCTTTCGAGCCCTGGAGACCGTGATCTTGTCCTCCTCCGACAGCTCGTCCATGCCCAGAATCGCGATGATGTCCTGCAGGGACTTGTAGCGCTGCAATATGCCCTGCACATCCCTCGCGACCTTGTAGTGTTCGTCGCCCACAACTTCCGGGTCCAAGATGCGAGACGTTGAATCCAGAGGGTCCACCGCTGGATAAATGCCGAGTTCGGAAATGCCGCGGGAAAGCACGGTCGTGGCGTCCAGGTGAGCAAAGGAAGTGGCGGGCGCCGGGTCCGTCAAATCGTCGGCAGGGACATAGATCGCCTGCACGGACGTGATTGAACCTTCCCGCGTCGAGGTGATCCTTTCCTGGAGGGCTCCCATGTCGGTTGCCAGCGTAGGCTGGTAGCCGACCGCCGAGGGAATGCGGCCCAGCAGCGCCGACACTTCGGAGCCTGCCTGCGTGAATCTAAATATGTTGTCGACGAAGAACAGAACATCGGTCCCCGACTGGTCCCGGAATTGTTCGGCCAAGGTCAATCCCGTCAAGCCTACGCGTGCGCGGGCCCCGGGCGGTTCGTTCATTTGTCCGTAAACCAGGGAAACCTTCGATTCGACCAGGTCGTTGATGTTGATGACACCGGATTCGATGAATTCATGGTACAGGTCGTTGCCCTCGCGTGTGCGCTCTCCGACACCGGCGAATACCGAGAAGCCCGCATGCACCTTTGCGATGTTGTTTATCAGTTCCTGAATCAGGACTGTCTTGCCAACGCCCGCTCCGCCAAACAGTCCGATCTTGCCGCCCTTGGCGTAGGGCGCCAGCAAGTCGACAACCTTGATGCCGGTCACCAGCACCTCGGTTTCCGTCGCCTGCACGGCGTAGGCTGGCGCGGGGCGATGTATGGCGCGGAACTCGCTGGCTTCCACCCTGCCCTTCTCATCGACCGGATCGCCCACAACATTGATTATCCGGCCCAATGTTTGGTTGCCCACCGGAACCATTATCGGCGTGCCGGTATCGGTCACCGGATGACCTCTGACCAACCCTTCGGTCGAGTCCATGGCAATCGTGCGAACCGTGTTTTCGCCGAGGTGCTGCGCAACCTCGAGCACAAGACGCTTTCCGCGGTTTCTTGTTTCCAGAGCGTTGAGAATCTCCGGCAGTTCACTGTCAAACTTAACATCGACGACCGCACCAATCACCTGTGTGATTCGGCCAGTGTTTCCCTGCCCGGAATTCCCCCGCCCAGTGGCGCCTGCGCTTTCCATTGCAATCTCCGCGATTCTAGAGTGCTTCCGCACCGGATATTATTTCAATCAGTTCCTTGGTGATCGCCGCCTGTCGGGAGCGATTGTAGACGATCGTCAACTTGTCGATCATCTCACCGGCGTTGCGTGTGGCGTTGTCCATGGCCGACATGCGAGCGCCCTGCTCGGACGCCGCATTCTCGAGCAGCGCCGAGTACACCTGGTTGGTGATGGCTCGAGGCAGCAATTCGATCAGCAGTTCCTGTTCGTCCGGCTCAAACTCGTAGAAGACGCCACCCGCGGATTCGTCGTCATCCTCCTCCCCCACGGGAATCGGAATGAGCTGCATTGCGGTTGGTATCTGGGTGATGACCGTCTTGAACCTGCTGTAGAAGAGCGTTGCCTGATCAAACTCCCCCTGATCGTAGGAATTCAGTATGTCCGCGGCAACTTCCTTTATTCGCCGATATTCGATGCTTTTCATCCCCGACAGATCGACATGTCCAACGAGCCTGGATTCGAACTCCCGCTGCAACTGCTCCCGGCCTTTCCTGCCAATGGTCAGCATTCTCACGGTCTTGCCGTCGGCAATCAATTCACGTGCCCGGATCCTCGCCAGCTTCACGATCGAAGAGTTGAAGCTTCCGCACAGGCCGCGTTCCGCAGTCGCCACGATCAGCAAATGAGACTTGTCGCTGCCCGTTCCGGTCAGCACTCTCGGCGCCGACTCCGCCCCAGCCGCAGCCCGAGCCAGATTGGCGACGACGGCTCTCATGTGTTGACTGTAGGGGCGTGCGCTCACTGCGGCGTTCTGTGCGCGGCGCAGCTTGGCGGCGGCGACCATCTGCATCGCCTTGGTGATCTTGCGCGTCGACTTGACACTTTCGATCCGCAGCTTGAGATCCTTCAGGCTCGGCATCGCTCAAATCCCGGGCAGCCGGCTTCAGACGAAGGTTTTCGCGAACGGAGCGATGGCCTGGTCAATGGCATCCTTGAGCTCACCTTTGACCGGCCTGTCGTTGTTCGTTATGTCGGCAAGGAGGCTGCCGCAGTTGGCCCGCAGGTAGCTTACCAGTCCCCGTTCAAAGCGCACCACGTCCGTGATTTCGAGAGCGTCCAGGTACCCGGCGGTGCCCGAATAGATCACGCAGACGATTTCGGCGTTGGTTAGCGGCGAGTACTGCGGCTGCTTCATCAATTCGGTCAAGCGCGAACCGCGATTGAGCAGTCGCTGCGTTGCCGCGTCCAGGTCCGATCCAAACTGAGCGAAGGCGGCCATTTCCCGGTACTGAGCCAACTCGAGCTTGATCGTTCCGGCCACCGACTTCATGGCCTTTGTTTGCGCAGAGGAGCCAACTCTGGACACGCTCAGACCAGTGTTCACGGCTGGTCTGACGCCTTGGTAGAACAACTCTGTTTCCAAAAAGATCTGCCCGTCGGTGATCGAAATCACGTTTGTTGGGATGTACGCGGAAAGGTCGCCTGCCTGGGTTTCGATGATCGGCAGCGCCGTCAGCGACCCAGCCCCAAAGTCGGGGTTCATTTTGGCGGCGCGTTCCAACAGCCGTGAATGCAGGTAAAAGACATCGCCCGGGTAGGCCTCGCGGCCGGGAGGCCGCCTCAACAGCAGCGACATCTGCCGATATGCCACCGCCTGTTTTGACAGATCGTCGTAAATGATCAGCGCATGACGGCCATTGTCCCGGAAAAACTCGGCCATGGCCGTCGCAGCGTAGGGAGCCAGAAACTGCATTGGCGCCGGGTCGGAGGCGGTGGCGGCAACGATAATGCAGTAGTCGAGCGCATTGTTCTCCTCCAGACGCTTGACGAGCTGGGCTACCGTAGATCGCTTTTGTCCGACAGCCACATAGACGCAGTAGAGCTTCTTCGATTCGTCATCGCCGGCCTCGTCGTTGTACGACTTCTGATTCAGTATGGTGTCCAGAACGAGCGCGGTCTTCCCCGTCTGCCGGTCTCCAATGATCAACTCGCGCTGACCCCGCCCTATCGGAATCATTGCGTCCACCGACTTCAGTCCCGTGGCCATCGGCTCATGGACCGAACGTCTCGGTATTATCCCCGGAGCCTTTACGTCGGCCACGGCCCGAAGTTCGGTTTCGATTGGCCCTCGGTTGTCGATTGGATCGCCAAGGGCATCTACAACCCGCCCCAGCAGTGCGTCGCCCACCGGAACATCGACAATCTCCTCGGTGCGCTTGACGGTGTCGCCTTCCTTGATGTCGCGGTCGTCGCCGAAGACCACAATGCCTACGTTGTCAACCTCAAGATTCAGCGCCATGCCGCGAATTCCGCCTGGGAACTCGACCATTTCCCCGGCCTGGATGTTGTCCAAGCCGAATGCGCGCGCGATTCCGTCGCCAACACTCAGAACACGTCCAACTTCCGCTACCTCGGCCTCCTGGCCAAAATTTCTGATCTGATCTTTCAGAATGGCGGAAATTTCCGCAGCCTGAATGCCCATCTATCCAACCTCTTGCATGGTTTTCTTCAATCGTTGCAGTTTCGACTGCATCGAATCGTCGATCATTCGCGACCCCACTCGTGCTTTCAATCCGCCAATCAGATCGGGATCCACCGTCAGTTCAAGGATGATTCTCTGATCGACCTTGCTCTGCAACACCTTCGTCACGCTTTCGACCTCGGCGTCGGTCAATGGCCGTGCGGACACCACTTCGGCGGGAACGACCCCATTGTAATTGTCGATCATCGTTGCCAGCTGGTCCAGCAACCAAGGCAACGCAAACAGCCGACGCTTCATTGCCATCAGACCCAACGTGTTGGCCAGATAGCGCCCCAGCTCCATGCGCCGCGCGATCCTGGCCATCGCACCGGCAACTTCGACACGATCGAAAGCCGGGGACTTGATAAGGGCGCTCAAGTCGGCGCTTTCCGCAAGCGCCTTGCGCAGCGCTGCAACATCGACCTCCAGCTGGTCAACCGAACCGGAGTCCCTGACCAACTCAAAAAGAGCGGTGGCAAACCTTGAGGCTATTCCTGCCGAGAGTGACGCTTCTTCAGCCAATCCCTACCTCGTTTCCATCTGAACTGCGGACATTCGAGAAACCGCGGGTTCGATTCAGTCACGGCTTCACTTTGGCCAATCGTAGACTGGCAGTGGCAGCACATCGACCGGACCGCGCCAATGCAAGGTCGCAGCCGCAGACTGCCGCCTCAACAACTGGCCATATAAATTTCAGCGGCAACAACATCAAGTGGACTCCTGGATTGAGCCGTTGACGATGGCCGCCGTCCCTCAACTTCATTTCCACGCAGCAAATGTCAATCCGCTAGTGGCTTCGAGCACAACAAAGGCATGCAACCGAAGGTCAACAGCAGGCGTTTCCGGCAAAGCGAGACCTTCGCAAAATGTCGATTTGATCCCGCCACAGAGCCGCGCCGGCGACCAATGTCGGCGCAGGTCAACCTTGTCCGTCAAGCGACAGAGCCGCGATCGCAGCCTCGTGCCGCAAGGCAAGCCTTTCCGCATCGCAGTTCCGGCGTCACCGGCCGGATGCCGGCTCCGGCTTTGGCGTTCCCACGCGCTGCAACAGTTCAAATCCACTTTGAACCGCCTTTCCCAAGCCAGGCCTCAGCTTGGCGAACACCCGCTTCCGAGCTTCCAGAATGCTCACGCCGCCAACATACCTGGCAACCGGCAGGTTGCCCAACTGATCCAGGCGCTGCGCCTTTTCGAGGTGCCTCCCGTAGATTTCAGGAGGCGAAAAGAGCGATGCGCGGGTGGCCGTCAACTCGAAGCGAGACTCCTCCAACAGTTTTTTCACGCCGGCCACAGTGAAGGCATTTCCCGCCCCGAATGGTGTCGAGGGGCTTCTCGCCCACAGTCCTGTCCGGTTGGCAACCACAATCGCGATCCTGCCCTCGGGCGCCAGCACTCTCCAGCACTCCTTCATGAATCCGGATGGATTGCTGGACATTTCAAGTCCATGGACAACAACCATGCGTTCGGCAAACGAAGTGGGAAGCGGCCAAAGCATCTCGGTAACCACGACCGTGCTCAAAACCATCGCTGGATGGATTTCCGGCGGCGGCTGGCTGCAGGGAAGCAAGTTCACAATTCTGGAATTGCACGTGTCGACCGCCGACAGCACTGGCCCGGCATACCCGACTCCGACAATGTCATACCGCCGCAGGTCGGGCCACATCTTTCCAATTTCATGTCCCAGCGCCTTCCTTACGTGGCAACCGAGTTCGGATTCGTGGTAGAAATGTTCAAGGCTTTCGACAGTTACACTCATATCGGGCATTATGGTCGGTAACAGTCCTGTTGAAAACTCCTGAAAGAGCAAGTGCCTGATGCCGTTGTTGCACAGCGCACATGGTGGCTGCACGAACTGGTTCCTGCGGTCGAACGAAGCACATTGCCCAACATGCCCGCCATATATCACGTTGACGGGCAAATTGCATGCTTCAATTCGCCCGCTTGCCCTGCTTCCATGTGGAATCGCCTCCAACCCGGGCTTGAATTGACGAATTCCATTGGGGCGGATCCAGCCTCAGACCCGACTTGGGCAGGAACGCCCAAGGCTCGCTTTGCATGATTCGGCAGATCACTCGTTTCCGACGCAATTCGGGAGTCAATGGAACGTCAGGCCAAGGCTCGAAACGCATTGATAAACCGCGTGCGTTCTCCTATGTAGATTTTGGTCCTGTCATGTAAAGTTGCGTGTCGGCATGGCCAGAATTTCAGGTGCAGGTCGTTCAACTGCCGGATTTCGGTCAACCGCTTCCGCAGGAAGCTTCGCGTGCCGACAGTCCGGACAAATGGCCCACCGGCATAGGAGGCTGTCATGATACTGGCAAACCAAGATTTGATTCGGCCCAATGGCAGTTCAAATGCCAGGTACGCTGTTCCGTTCAGCGAATGCAGGTAGATCGGTGACGTCCTCGATCGCATTGATTTTCCGGTCGACGGCCCAAGTCTTCAGCAGCAGGAAATCACAATGATCACGGAGAGCTTGCAGAGCGCCTTTGAATCGGCACAGCACCTTTCGTTGCAACGCAAATCCAGCCACGTAAGGCTTGAATTCCTGTTGCTGGCGCTTACCGAGGAAAAGGATGCACGCCATGCCATATTGGCCTGTGGCGGCGACCCGGACTACATCGCAGGAAAGCTGCACGCGCACCTCAAGGAGGCGACGGCCAACGGCGAGGTTAAGGATGACAGGCTGGCAACGGAAATTGAACCTGACCTGACGACTCGGGCGATTCTGGAACAAGCCACTTCTCACGTCATGACCCATCGCGGGCGTGACAGCGTAACCGGCGCCGATGTTCTCATGGCAATTGTGCACAGGCCGGCGGAAGTTGAAACCAACCTGGCGCGCGAGCTGTTGCACACTTCAGGCGTTACCCCGTTTGCACTGAAGAGATTTCTGTCGCACGGCGACGCCGTCGACGACGAGTACAAGATCGATAGGCAGATTCGCGGGTCCGCCTCCGGTCAAACGGCCCTGCCGCTTTCCGCCTCGCTTATGGAGGCCATTTCCAGCGTGCTGCACAACGAACCGCGGCCTGGGCCGGGCCATGGATACTTTACGCTCGACCATGTGCTGCTTGTGCTCCTGAAGGACGAGGAGGCCTGCAATGCGCTTCGAACCTGCGGGGCCGATCTTTCCGCGATTGAGCAGCTGGCGCGGAAGAGCATTCGAATCGCCACCGCCCATGAAAATGGCGCCGGAATGACCGACGAAGCACAATTGGGCGACACCGCGTCCGACAATGTGCAGCCGTTCGTGGCAACGGTCGCCGTCACCAAGGTATTGAAGCGTGCGACGGAACTCGCAATGGACTCCAAGGGCAACGACCAGGTCTCGGGCTTGCACATCCTCACTGCCCTTTGTGAAGAGCGCGAAAGCCACGCGGCAAAGATACTTGGCCACGCCGGCCTGACGGCCAAGACATTGCACCGCAATTCGTCCTCGCGCGCTTCCCCAGTGAAAGATCAGGACGAGGCATCTTCGGAGAAACCGAAAGCGCTCGGCGCCTATTGCCGAAACCTCAACGAACTGGCTCGTGAAGGCAAGTTCGATCCACTCATTGGAAGAGAGGATGAAGTTCGAAGGTGCTTCCAGGCTCTGCTGAGGCGCAACAAGAACAATCCAATGCTGGTCGGCGATCCTGGAGTTGGCAAGACGGCGATTGTCGAGGGAATCGCCGGGCTCGTTGTTGAAGGACAGGTACCGGAGCAAATGAGCGCCCTTGAGCTGTATGCTCTCGACATGGGCGAGATTGTCGCAGGCACCAAGTACAGGGGCGAATTCGAAGAGCGTCTCACAATGATCGTGAAGGAAATCCAGCAGCTTCCGGACGCTGTCCTGTGTGTTGACGAAGTTCACACCGTGGTGGGCGCCGGATCCACCAGCGGCAGTTCGATGGACGCCTCCAACATCCTCAAGCCCAGCTTGCAGGATGGGTCGCTGCGCTGCATCGGTTCGACAACACACAGAGACTACAAGCGATACCTCGAGAAGGACCGGGCTCTGGCACGCAGGTTTCAGAAAATTGAAGTCAGAGAGCCGTCCATGGAGGAAACCGTCAAGATCCTGATGGGCTTGCGGGACCGCCTGGGCCACCATCACAACGTGCGCTTCACGAATTCCGCTCTGATGCGTGCCGTGGAGCTCGCCGACAGGTATGTCAGCGACCGCAACTTTCCCGACAAGGCCATCGACATAATCGACGAGGCCGGCGCGACGAACCAGTTGCAGCCCCAATGGCGGCGGAAGAAGTCAATTCGCATCGGAGAGATCGAAGATGTCGTAGCCACAATGGCAAGAATTCCGCCGCGCCAGCTTTCGTCAACCGATGCCGTAGTCCTCGTTGACCTTGAGGAGTCGCTGAAGCAGGTCGTGTTCGGTCAGGACACGGCCATTGAGGCCGTTTCCGGCGCCGTGAAGCTTAGTCGGGCCGGACTGCGGGAACCCGGCAAGCCCATGGGTTCCTATTTGTTTTCCGGGCCGACCGGTGTTGGAAAGACCGAAGTGGCCCGTCAGCTGGCAGCGGAGTTGAACTGCAAGCTGTTGCGCTTTGACATGTCCGAATTCATGGAGAAGCATTCGGTGTCAAGACTGATTGGCGCGCCGCCGGGATACATTGGATTTGATCAGGGCGGCCTGCTGACCGACGGGGTCGACGAGAACCCGTACTGCATCGTGCTGCTCGACGAAATTGAAAAGGCACACCCAGACGTGGTCAACATCCTTCTTCAGGTAATGGACTACGGCAAGCTCACGGACCATAGCGGTCGCACCGTCGACTTCCGCAACGCCATCATCATCATGACCACCAATGCAGGCGCGGTCGAGCAGGCCAGATCAGCGCTTGGATTTGGCAAGCAGCGACGCTCTGGTGAGGATGCCAAGGCAATAGAACGCACATTTTCGCCGGAGTTTCGAAATCGCCTCGATGCCATGATCGGCTTTGACCCGCTTTCACGGGAGACAATCATCAAGGTTGTCGGCAAGTTCGTCGGTGAAATGGAAGCGCAGCTTGCTGAAAGGAACGTCAAGATTGATTTGACCGATGAGGCTGCGAACTGGCTTGCCAACCGGGGATATGACGACGTCATGGGCGCGCGGCCAATGGCGAGACTGATTCAGGAAACAATCAAGCGACCACTGGCGGACATGATTCTGTTTGGCGATCTAAGGAAGGGCGGAATTGCGCGTGTGTTCGTCTCCGACGACCAACTGGCGGTGGAGATTGTCGACTCGACGCCAAAGAGGCTGGAAAACAAGCGCGTGCCGCTAATTCCGAAGCCATAGTCAAGCAAGGTTGCCCATCCGGTCGACGCTCTTCTGTCGGAGGCAGGGGAGGCGGCGAAGCGCCACCTCCCGTCTGCTTGGTTCATTGGCAGGGGATTTCAGATTCAGTCACTGACTTCCGGAAGCGCCATTCCCGAAGGGCTTGGCAAGTTTGGCGGAAGCCCTTTGCGACCGCTGAACAACCTCTGCATAGGCGAACATGTTCTCGGTGGCAGCCTCCATGGACTTGGAGGCAAAGTTTTGGAACGCTTCGGCGTAATTTGCCGAAGTGTCGCGAGCGGATGACAGATCCTTGAGGTTCTCCAAGGATGACTTGGCCCACTTTTCACTGATGGCAGCCGTCTCCGAAGCAGCGGTCAGCGAAATCTTGGTAGCCGATTCCACTGCGCCGGCAGACTCTTTCACGGCAGCGCTCCAATTGGTCCAAGGCGCCATGAAGGGTGTCGGCAGTTTCTGCCAGAATTCGTTGATTTCGTCGATCTTGTACATTTTCCTTCTCCCCGCATAAGGCAATTGTTGGTGTTGAAGGCAATGTAATGCTGCGCTGCAGCATTTCAAGGGATTTATGCCGCAGTGCAGCATTTTTTCAGTCGGGAGTTGATCCAGCTTGGCTTGTCCGGAGGCAGGCTCGCTTGCTGAACACCACCGGTTGGGCTCCTCCTCCCAATGGGACTCTCAAGGATTCGGAGACGGAGTGCTGCATCCTGGCACGCTTGACAATCGGCGGGACTGGCTACAATCGAATTCACAGGGCCTGCCCGGCCCTGTTCTCTTGGGGAATGATGAGACGGCAGCAACCGGCTTCATGGATGGCAACAAGCGATCCTGCATTTCGCGAGACATGCCCACATTGGAAGCGGAAAGGTTCAATGAAGATAACCTGGTATGGCCATGCCTGTTTCGCAATCGAATCGAGTGACGGCATTCGAGTGTTCACCGACCCCTACGATCCTGAAACGAGCGGCTTCAAGCCGTACAGGCACTCGGCCGACCTGATCATAAAGTCCAGCAGCGACGACGACTTTCACGACAATGATCACCTCGTGCCAAAGCGGGCCGGAGCGACGGTAATCGACGCGCTTGAGCTTGCTGAGAACTCCGGCGCGACAACCTCACATCGAATCCCCGTCCGCGCGATCGACTGCCTTGAACATCTGGACCACCGGGATGGCAATCCTGAGAGGAATGCGATGTACAGGTTCGTTGTGGACGGAATCTCCATCGGGCACATGGGCGACATGGGAAATGACTTTTCCGACGAGCACCTGGACTTTTTCGCGGATGTCGACATCCTGCTCAGCCTTGCCGGAGGATTCCCGGTAATATCCATGGAAGTGTTGGCCAAAGTTGTCGCATCCGTGCGTCCCAGGCTTGTCATTCCGATGCACTTTCGGACTTTGTGCTTCAAGCCGGCAAACATGCATTTCGTGACCGAGTTCCTGAAGCTGTTCGACGCCAGCGATGTCGATTTCGCCGCCAGGCCATCGGTCGAACTCGACAGGGACGAATTGCCCGAACCTACGAGAGCGCTCGTTCTCTCCTATGTCTGATGCCTGTCGAAAGAGGCGCGGCGGCAATGAAGAGGATAGATTTCAGTGAGCCACGCATAGTCGGAGTGCCGGGAGAACAGGCACTGTGAAGGTTCACGTGCAATCCGAAAGGAATGCCTGATGACAGACATCCAGCTCTATGGCAGAGTCAACTTGAACTCGATTCTGCGGTTTCTGGATCTTCCGGCTTGACTCTTGTTGGACTCGACAGGTTGGTATTCGCTGAATGCTGTGGCTGCCAACCGTTCGGCGGGAAACCCAACAACTTCAGTCAAGTATTTCACCACTGAGAGTGCCCGAGCTTGGCTAAGCTCCCAATTGTCCGCGAATTCGGCTCCAGGAAGCAGCTGCCGGTCATCGGTATGTCCGGCGACGCCCAGAACCCATTCTGCATTGTCAGGGAATTCCTGACCGATTCTTAGAATTCGTTCAGCAACCTCGGTGATTTCATGCCTGCCTTCTTCCGACAGATTCGCCTCGCCGGGATTGAACAAGACCTCGGAGGAAAACACGAACCTGTCGTCGACAATCCTGACGCCTTCATGGCCTTCAACCAAGTGCCTCAACTCTTCGAGAAACCGCGAGCGAAACTTTCGCAGTTTTGCGGCTTCGGACTCAAGCTCCATTCTCAGGCGCAATTCAGTCGCAGCCCTTTCGGCCAGCGCCGCGTTCAAGTCTTCGCCCAGATTGACAATCTTGGCATCCCTTTCTTCAATGTCGGATTTTTGCCGCTCAAGCGTTGCGTTGAGGGCAGCCAATTCATCGCGCAATGTTTGAACACCCTTGCTCAGGCCTTGGATGGTTGACTGAGTTTCGAGGTGTGCGTCAGCCTCAAGACTTAGCTCACTCTTCAACTCTGCCAGTTGAGCTTCCAGCTGTGCCTTGGATCCCTGCAAGACTTCGATGGTCTGAAGCCGGGCAGCCAATTCATCGCGCAATGTTTGAACACCCTTGCTCAGGCCTTGGATGGTTGACTGAGTTTCGAGGTGTGCGTCAGCCTCAAGACTTAGCTCACTTTTCAACTCTGCCAGTTGAGCTTCCAGTTGCAACCTGGATCCCTGCAAGACTTCGATGGTCTGAAGCTGGGCAGCCACGTCATTGCGCAACGATTGAATTTCCTTGTTCAGGCCTTCGATGGTTGACTGGCTTTCGAGGTTTGCGTCGACCTCAAGACTTAGCTGGCTTTTCAACTCTGCCAGTTGAGCTTCCAGCTGCAACCTGGATCCCTGCAAGACTTCGATGGTCTGAAGCCGGGCCGCCAAGGCTTCGTCCTTTGCAGCAATTTGACCTGCCAACTGAATTGCTTCCCGCTTCAAACTCTCATTGTCCCGTTTGAGAAGCTCACTGTCTGATTCTTCTTGCCTCAACTCTTGAACAAGCTGTTGTGAGCTGCTTCGCTCCGCCTGCAGCTGGCCTTCGAGATTTGCAGCGGATTCTTGCGACGCTTCAAGCTGTTGATTGAGTTGGTCAATTGCATTGGCTTGGAGTTCAATCCGACCTTCCAAGTCTTCACGGTTTTGCCGAAGATTCCTGTTGTCGTCAGTCAAAGTCGTGATCTGTTCTTTCAGATCCTTGGCTTGCCCTTGCAGACGCACCGTCTCAACCTGACTCTCCTCGAGTTCCGCTTTGACGGACTGCAATTCACTGGAAAGGTTTTCGAGCTGCTCCCTTGATTTGGTTGTGTCCCTTTCATACTCATCCCGTAGTTGGTTCAATTGGGCCTGCATTTGCTCGGCCAACTGCTCCTGCTGAGCCCGACCTCCCTTCTCCTCCGCCAACTCATCGGAAAGCTTCGTCAGTTGGGCCATGGCGTCGTTCAGACTGACGTTCAATTCGGCCATCGACGCTTCGAGTTCCGCCACCTGCCGTGCGCTGGCGGCAGCTTCATCAGTCTTGGCATTCAGGCTCTCGTCGGTTGACGCCAGCTGCTCGCGTGCATCCGCAAGCTCGTTGGATGTCTGTTCTGCCTCCTTCCTGGCTTGCGCCAAATTGCCTTCAAGCTGCCCCACACGTGACGTCTGCGAACTCAATTCCCCACGAACATCCTCCAATTGTACCTCAAGCTTGGAACTCCTGGCCGTTTGGTCGTTCAACCTGTCCTGAAGCGCATTCAAGTCGGCCCGCATTTGCTCGGCCAACTGCTCCTGCTGAGCCCGACCTCCCTTCTCCTCCGCCAACTCATCGGAAAGCTTCGTCAGTTGTGCCGTGGCGTCGTTCAGACTGACGTTCAATTCCGCCATCGCCGCTTCGAGTTCCGCCACCTGCTGCGCGCTGGCGGCAGCCTCATCAGTCTTGGCTTTCAGGCTCTCGTCGGTTGACGCCAGCTGCTCGCGTGCATCCACAAGCTTGTTGGCTGTCTGATCTGCCTCTTTCCTGGCTTGCGCCAAATCGCCTTCAAGCTTGGAACTCCTGGCCGTTTCGTCGTTCAACCTGTCCTGAAGCGCATTCAAGTCGGCCCGCATCTGCTCGGCCAACTGCTCCTGCTGAGCCCGACCTCCCTTCTCCTCCGCCAACTCATCGGCAAGCTTCGTCAGTTGGTCCATGGCGTCGTTCAGACTGACGTTCAATTCGGCAAACGCCGCTTCGAGTTCCGCCACCTGCTGCGCGCTGGCGGCAGCCTCATCAGTCTTGGCTTTCAGGCTCTCGTCGGTTGACGCCAACTGCTCGCGTGCATCCGCAAGCTCGTTGGCTGTCTGATCTGCCTCCTTCCTGGCTTGCGCCAAATCACCTTCAAGCTGCCCCACACGTGACGTCTGCGAACTCAATTCCCCACGAACATCCTCCAATTGTCCCTGAAGCTGAAATGACTTCTGCTGTTCGCTGCTGAGATTGTCCTGCAAATTGGAGATTTGCGTTCCACTTTCGTGCAATTCGCTCTGCAAGGCCCGAATGGCCTCCTGTTGCAAATCACTTCGGCTCGAAATCACGAACTGGAAGAGAAGAAACACCGTGATGAGGAATATCAGCACCAGAAGCAGTGCAGTCATTACGTCAACAAAGCCAGTCCAAATGCTGGTGGTGTAGCCGCGTCTCGACCGTCGGCCTACCATTGCCGTCTCCTTGTGTCGCAGCCAACTGCACCCAATGCCGCAAAGCTTGGCAGAGCCAACACTCTCGTCGGCTTTGCGCAGTGCGTGCCACAGCATGAAGGCCGGCTAGCGGGTCGTGGTTTGTCGATCCCAAACGTGAGTTGTTCAAGCGCATGTCGACAATGCTTGTTCACTCTTGTGGACATTTGCTTCCACACAGCTGCCGTTCGAACCCGCCGCTCCAAGCCTGGTTCATTGCGGACGTTCGAACTATCCGAAAATCCGGTTGGAGAAAAAACGCTCCATCGCTGAAGAATGTCCCTTGCAACCATTGCAGACCGAATCCAGTTGGCCACAGAATTGGAACTGGCAAAAAAACGGCAGCCAAGGCTCGACACAACCAAGGACATTGGCCAGCTATGCCTGAACATTTCGACACTCAATTGCGGTTTGTGCAGCACAATTGCACAGCATGTGCAATTCTGACGGCAAGCGTCCTGTTGCGGTGCAGGCGCTCCTGACAAGCACACATCGGAACTCAACACGACTTGCATATCCGTGCGCAGCCATGGTTGCAGTCCATGCCAGCGCTTCGGCCTCACGGCGGCAGGCCGCATCCATCACAAGCTGCTTTGCCCCGGATTAACTCCCGGCGCCCAAGCCCGTCTGACCTTCAAGCAGAGTTCGAATGTCGACATTTTCCTCCACCAAGCGGACCAGCTGCAACTCCATGCTTCGCAGCAGGAGTTTTGCCTCGTCATCCGCCATGCCTGCAGCCAACCCTTCCATTGAGGCGGCAATCTTGGATTGTTCCGCTGCAAGCTCCTTCAATTGCTCCAAGAGAAGTGTGTACTGTTGCTCGGTCTCGGTACGCTGCCTTTGCACTTTCGCCAGTTCCGCAACCGCTGCATTTAGATTCCGAATTTCTCTCTTGCTGGCCGAACGCGCTTTCTCGGAAGCAGCGAATGCGTGACGCATATCCTCAACCATGTCTCCCAACGCAACGCCGATTCCTGCTCCTGAATCCAAACCGACGTCTGCATCGAAGTCACTGGTGTTGATCCTGGTGATGCTGGACAACCACTCCTCAAGCTGGCGGTAAAAGCGATTCTGCCCGTGACCGGCAAGCAAGTCCAACAAGCCGACAAGCAGCGACCCTGCCAATCCAAGCAGGGAGGATGAAAAGGCAACGCCCATCCCGCCGAGTTGAGACTCGATGCCGGTCTTCAATTCGGTAACCATTTCCAATGCATCGACTGGACCTTCATCCTCCGGCGGTGAAATGGAACTCATGGTGTCCAGAACGGCGGGAATGGTTCTGGCCAAGCCGTAGAACGTGCCCAGCAAGCCCAGAAAAATCAGCAAATGGGCGATGTAGCGCGAAAAGTCCCGCGATTCGTCCATTCGTGACGCAACGGAATCCAGTATGGTGCGCGATGAAGTTGCCGACAGCTGCATCTTGGAACCGGAACTGCGCAACATGCTGGCCAGTGGCGCCAGGAGCCTTGGAGGCCTGGCCCAGTGCTCGCGGTCCTTTGAGTTCAGAAACCGCTCTATCCAAACCACCGCCCACGTGATCTGCCACACCTGCCAGAAACATGCGCATCCGCCAAAGACGAAAACCGCGCCGATTATGCCGTTCAGATAGGGCGACTGCCGGAAGATCGCATTGAACTGATCCTGGAAGGCAAAGAACCCCGCCGCCACAAGCAAAACCGACAGAAGCATGCAAAGGAATGAATGAACCGGCCGTTCGAAACTAGCCGGATTGACAGCGTTTCGCTCAGGGATTGTGTGTGAAACCATGTTTTGTTACCGCCAAAATCTGAATTGGCTGCATTCGGTTGCCTGGTTGCCATGTGAAAGCACAAGGTTGCAGCCGCCGCTGAATGCCTCGCGACTGTTGAACCGGCAGGCTCTGAACCTGGACAGGCGCGATTGGAACACAGTGCGCATGGCATGCCGTTCCTGCCACCAAATACTAGATTTAACCGCTTGGACGGTCAAGCCTTGACACCAAGCTGAGCAAGAGGTGAAGGGCGCCAACCTTGCTTCCCTTCGAGCAAGTCATGCTGGTTCCCCTGGCGCCCGACAGGACGGTTCACCGGTCGGGAGGACGTGGCTGCAGGTTGAGACTGCAAGCGTTCCAATCGCATTGCGCTGGCAGTCGGTGTGTCGGTTGATGATGACGAATGTTTCATAATGCTGCTCCGTTATCATGTTTCCGCCGCAAAGCGCCGGCAGCGGAGGCCCCCGGTTCGCGCTGGCGGCCCGCTTTTCGTACAATGGTCGAACAAACGACCGCATTCAAGCGGCAATCTCTCCAATTCAGGCCATTTGACGGCCATTTGTTCGCTCCGCACCTGCCGCTTGCCGCTCTTTCGACGCTGCAGGCGCACATTTCGGTCACCGGCCGGGCTGCGAATGTACAAGGTGCGAATGACGGCATTTCGAGACCCGATCACGAATGTGCATCGTGCGATGCCTCCGGCAGCAGCGGCGGCATGTCGGGAATCCGGACATAAATCCCGCGCTGCTTGCCACGCGCCACATGGCAGGCCTCCAGCCGCCCCGACTTGATGTGCAGCCAGATGCTCTGGCGGGACAGCGAAAGCAGCTGCTCCGCCACCTGCGCCCGCACATAGCCCGGCGGCGGTCCGGCGCGGAAGAAGGCCCGGAACTCGTCCGTCATCCGCACCCGCAGCGGTGCGCCGTCGACGTCGGGATTGTCGACCGGCACCAGGCCGGCGCGGATCCAGCGATAGATGGTCGCTTGATGGATGCCCAGTCTCGACGCCGCCTCGTAGACCCCCACCAATTCGCCGTCGGACGACTCGCCGCCCGATGGCGGCGCCTTGAAGGCGGGAATGCCTTGACGGCGGCGCAATTCGCCAACCAGCCCAGCAGTGAACTTCAGGCCACGCGCCGTTTGCCGACCTTGGCGGTTGAGAACGCTGGCCACAACCTTGTCGGGATAGAAGCGTGACAGGTTGCGCACCAACTCCACCGTGTCGCGGCTGTCGCGACGAACCTCGGGAATGTTGACCGGCCAGGGCAGCGTGACCTCGTCAATGCGGCCGCCCCGCCAGTGAACCACCACGTCCATCGTTCGCGACGAACGGTCGACATGCACCGCCACTTCCCTGACCAGACAGGCCAGCATCCGCTTGCGGTCGGCCATGCTCGTCGCCGGCGCCTCCCAGACGCGTCGAAGGGACTTGCCGAGTTCGGCAAACTGCGACGCCGGCGGCAGCGGCCGACGGGCCCGACGGGCAACCTCCAGATCCTCCTCCGCACGCTTCAGCGCCACCAAGGCCCGCTCCCAGTCGTCCTCCAAGGTCGACGCAATCAGCCGGTTGTCGGGGTCGACCTGCCGGTAGCGACGCTCCGCCAGCGCCGCCTCGTAGCGGCACCGCTCCACCTCCAGATGCCAGCGCCGCAACGCACGGCTCTCCCGCTCGGCAACCTTCCTGGCCGCCTCACGCGCCGCCTCAACGTTGGCCGACGTCACCACTTCCAGGAACAGACGCTCCACCGCCCGGTCGATGCGCTTGCCGCCAACCGTCACGCACGAATTTTCTCCATGGGGCCGCAGGGTCCTCCTGCCGCACGCATACGAATGCGTGTGCTTGTTGTAGCACACGAACATCGAATTCGTGCAGAGGCCGCACAGCGTCAGACCCTGCAACAGCGCCGAACCCTCCCGCGGCGCCCCGGAAGCGCCCGGCCGCTGCATGTTGCCCTCTATCGTTGCCTGCATCTCAAGCCATTCCTGGAAACCGACATAGCCCTCGTGGTTGTCCACAAGAAAGACATCCCAGCGCTCCGACAGCGGCCGCCTCGCATGACGCTTCCCATGGCCGCCACGCTTGCCGTAGGCATAGACGCCGGCCATCGCCGGGTTCTCCAGAATGTGCCGCACGCGTGCATAGCTCGGCTCGCGCCACGTCAGCACACCGCCGGGCCAACTGCGCACCGGCAGCCGCTCGTCGGCCTCAAGCATCAGATGCCACGCCCGACGCATCGTCCCCGCCTCCCGGAACCGTTCGAACACGCCGCCGATCGCTTCCTGCACACGCCGGTCCGGGTCCTTGCGGATGGTCGAACCCTCACGCACGAAGCCCGTCGGCGACTTCGACCACAACTCGCCGCGCAGCGCCTTGTTGCGACGTCCGCCCTCCATGCGCGCCTGCAACACAGAAAGCTCGGCGGCGTTCAGCGTCCCCTTGATGCCCAGAACCAGCGCATCGTCATCCTGCCACGGCGCATACACCTGGTCGGCCTCGACCAGCGCCGCACGCTGCCGCCGGCACAGGTCCAGAAGCTGAAACCATTCAACGGTGTTGCGCGCCAGACGCGACGACTCGATGCCGAACACGCCGCCGACACGGCCGGCGGCAAGAAGACGGCACAACTCGGCAAAGCCGCGCCGCTGTCCTTGCGCCGCCTGACCGGCGCCGTGGCCCAAATCGCAGTCTATCGTCAGCACATTGTCGGCCGGCCAGCCCAGCGCTTGCGCCCGCTCCGCAAGCCCATACTGGCGGTCAGTCGATTCCCGGTTCTCGCGCACCTGTCGCGGCGACGACTGCCGAACGTAGATGACCGCCAGACGCTCACGTTGACGGCGCTGGATCTTCGAACTGCTCATCGTCCACCACCTTCACCATCGCCCGCGCCAGCTCCTCGATCAGACGCCGCCGGTCCGCCTCCGGAATGCTTTCCCACGTCTTTCGACGCTCCGCCCGCTCCAGCGGGCCCAGCAGAGACTCCTCCCTTGCCACATCCATCGCAACCCTCGTCAAGTTTAGCTTCAAGAATCGTGACGAGTCTATGCAGCGCCTCGTAGTCCGACAACTCGCCGGCAAGCCGGGGCACCCCTTCGGAGGGATCCGCAAGGCTGGTCCATGAACTCGGAATCCATTTGCGGCTGCCGTCGGGCATCCGCACCAGCAAATCCCTGACCCGGACGCCAGAGTGGCGACGACGATCGACGATCTCGATCTCCTGACCGTCGAATGGATGCCGATAATGTCGCAGCGTCACCCGGGGCGGATCGCCAGAGCGTGCGAATGCAGTAGTATGGAGTGTTCGACATGATGCATGTGCACTCTGCCGACATTCAGGACCGCGACGGTGCGGTGCCCTTGATCCTGGATGTCTTGGAGGCGGTCCCGACGCTGCGTCGGATATATGCCGATGGCGGATACAGCGGACCCAAGCTGGCCTCGGAGCTTCGCAAGCATGGCATCGAGGACAAGCTGGAGATAGTCAGGAAGCCAAGCGACCAGGAGGGTTTCGTTGTGCTGCCGAAGCGTTGGGTTGTCGA
>MKWU01001547.1_pt1 | contig 39082 bp, 33 predicted proteins | sample 809101 | NCBI WGS metagenome assembly MKWU01 (sample SAMN05860141, study PRJNA318959) | sponge metagenome | host: Aplysina aerophoba | place: Slovenia: Piran, Adriatic Sea, Gulf of Piran | collected 2013-05-07
CCTGCCGAGGCGATTGGTGGCGCGAAGGCCACCGGGATGGAGGCTGTCGCCCAGGATGAGGCGCGCAAGTTTGGACGAATAGAGGTCGGCGCAGCAGATCTTGGCGGAGTAGGTGTTGAGCATTGGATGTTTGACGCTCACCCTCACCCTCACCCTCACCCTAGCTCTCTTCCATCAAGGGAGAGGGAGCATTCAAGGGAGAGGGAACATTGCCGGGGTCGTCCGACTCTGTTGGGTTAGCGAGGGAGAGAGGCCGAAGCCGTTGGTGGCCCTGCTGTTGGACGAGTTGGTCGCGGATTTGCTCGCGGTATCCGACGGAGTTGTAGGCGCAGAAGGGTATGGCGCGACCGTCTGGGGTGAGGATGCCGACGCAGCATTTCATGACCTGCTTGACGTTGAAGGTCCAGGCATCGAGAAAGTCCTTGATGGCGATCTGGAAAATGTGGTCCTTGAGGTGGTTGATTTCGTAAGGCAGGTCCAGGCCGGGGCCGCAGGCGCACTCGAACTGGCCGGCGGTCTTTTCGGTGCCGGCGACGGCGGAGGCTGACCAGAGGCCCTCCAAGGCGGTCTGGATATCGGCGGCGTTGGGCGCCTTGGGGAGGGCCCGGTTGGTGATGTAGTCGAGGTATTGGTCTATCTCAAGGAGACGCGGCAGAGGCGTTACGCTGTCGCCGTCCACGAAGAGGTAGGAATTGACCTGGCAAGTGGGGAAACAGCAGGGCACGGGGACGAAGTCTTCCAGAACGAAACGGCCGTTGGTCTGATCGACGATGCCGTGAATGATGTCGGGGATGGTGACGCGGGTCATGGGGTCGAACTCGATGTGACGGCCGACGTGGGTCACCGGTTGGAAGACCACTCCGCTGACAGCGGGGTGCTTGAGTCCGAATTCGACGATGGGACCGACCTCGTCGGTGTTGACGTGTCGCTCGATGGCTGCGACGAGGACGGCAGTCATGCCGGCATCAGCGAGACGATCCAGGGCGCGCATCTTGGTGTCCAGCAGGGGTTCGCCGCGTATGGTGCGGTAGGTGTCCTCGCGGAGGCCGTCGAACTGGAAGTAGACGACCGGGTCGAGGGCGGCCATGGTGGCGAGGAATTTGTCATCATGGGCGAGACGAACGCCGTTGGTGTTGATCATGACCTGGCGGATGCCCCGGTCCTTGGCGGCCTGGATCATTTCGGGAAGCTGGGGATGGATGGTGGGTTCGCCGCCGCTGAACTGGACGACCTCTGGGTCGCCCTCGATTTCGACGAACCGGTCCAGCATTGACTCGACCTGCTCGAGGGTGAGGTTGTAACCGATGCCGGCGTCGGCGAAGCAGATGGGGCAGTCAAGGTTGCAGCCGGTGTTGACCTCGATGAGGGCGAGGCAGATGTGCTGCTTGTGCTCGGGGCAGAGGCCGCAATCCAGAGGGCAGCCATCCTTGACTTCGGTGCTGAAGTCCAGGGGGATGGTCCCGGGTTTGTTGAACCGGACGCTGCCGACGTACATTTCGGCGTCGGAGCTGATGATGCCCTCAAACCAGCCGTGTTCGGGGCAGCGTTTTCGCATATAGACCTTGTTGTCGCGGATGATTACCTGGGCATCGATGACGGTTTTGCATTCCGGGCAAATGGACCGGGTGAGTTCGTGAAAAATGAAATCGGCATCCTGCTTGGTATGGTTAGTTGTGGCCAATTGGTGATGCTCCTTGCGTTGCGTATGGCAGTCTTTTGCGCATGATCTCGAATGATTCGGGGCTGTTATCGATGAGGGTGAAAACGCGGTCTTCCGCGTGGGCGGCTTCGCCGAGGGTGCCGCTACCGGCGAAGAAATCGAGCAGACGGTCGCCTGGGTTGGAGTGGACGCGCACGATGCGGCTGATGATGTGCAGCGGTTTCTGGGTGGCGTAGCCGGTCTTTTCCTTACCAGTGACGATGGTGCGCCACCAGACGTCGGTGGGGGTCTTGCCGCGGGCGGCCTTTTCGGGTCCGACGAGCCCGGGGGCCATGTAGGGGATACGATCGATCGCATCGTAGTTGAAGGTGTAGTTGTCTGGATCCTTAGCGTACCAGAGGATGTTGTCGTGCTTGGCGGGCCACCGGGTTTTGGGACGACCGCCGTAGTCGTAGGCCCAGATGATCTCGTTGATGAACGAATCTCGGCCGAATATCTCGTCGAGCATGACCTTGCAGTAGTGGACCTCGCGGTAGTCGATGTGGAAGAAGAGGCTGCCGTGGTCGTCCAGCAGGCGGTAGGCTTCGACCAGACGTGGGCGCAGGAACTCGATGTAGTCGTCGAACCGGTCGGCGTAGCGGCTCTCCCCGACGACCTGGGAGCGGTAGCGGCGGCCCTGGAATCCGGTGCGGTCGCCGTCGGCGTCGGGGGTTACCCTGATGCGGGTGCGGGACTGGAGCTTACCGGTGTTGAAGGGTGGGTCGACGTAGATGAGTTGGAACGCGGCGTCGGGCAGTGTGGGCAGGACATCCAGATTGTCGCCGAGTATAATTTCGCCCATTATTCGCCTCCGACCGAGGCGGCATTATGGCCGTTCGTGGTCGGGAGCGTCAAACCGAAAATTGCTGCGTCCAGAACTCCCGCGGGCTATCGAGAGCGGGTTGGGCCAACACAGGTGAGGATTATGACCCAAAACAGTCATCCGGATGGCCCGCTGGTGGGCGTCAAAGTGCTCGACCTGACGCAGATCATGGCGGGTCCGATGTGCACGATGCTCCTGGCCGACATGGGCGCGAACGTCATCAAGATTGAGCGGCCGGGCGGCGGCGATGATACGCGACGGATGGGTTCGAGGTACTCGGAACGCTTTGCGGCGGGGTTCCTGGCGTTGAACCGCAACAAGCGCAGCATCGCGCTGGACCTGAGGGGTGACGAGGGCAAGGCGGTCTTCAAGCGGATGGCCGAGACGGCGGATATCGTAGTGGAGAATTTCCGGCCCGGGGTAATGGACCGACTGGGTTTGGGTTATGAGACGCTGGCGGAGATCAACCCGAGGCTGGTGTACGCGAGCATATCGGGGTTCGGCGGAACCGGGCCCTATCGGAACCGGGGTGGGTTTGACCTGGTGGCGCAGGGGATGAGCGGGCTGATGTCGATCACCGGGTTCCCGGGCGGGCCGCCCGCGAAGGTGGGGGTGCCGATCACGGACATTGGGGCCGGAAGTTTTACGGCAGTTGGGATCCTGTCGGCGTACATCCACGCGCAACGCACGGGGCAAGGGCAGCAAGTTGACGGATCGCTGATGGAGGCGGGAATCGCATACACAATTTGGGAGTCGTCGGAGTATTTTGCGACGGGTGAGATACCGGGGCCGCTGGGGTCGGCGCACCGGGTGAACGCGCCGTACCAGGCGCTGAGGACCAGCGACGGGTACATCAACATTGGCGCGGCATCGCAGCCGACGTGGGAGCAGTTTTGCCGGGCTATTGGTCGGGAGGAACTGATCGAGGACCCGCGCTACAAAGAGCCCAACGACCGCAAAGCGCGCGAAGGGGAGCTGGCCGAGTTGCTCGAGGGAATCATGGGGGAGCACACGACTGAGCACTGGATGGAACAGTTGGAAGCGGCGGGCGTGGTGGCCGGACCGATCTACGACATGGATCAGGTGTATTCCGATGAGCAAGTGCTGGCGCGGGATATGCTGGTGGAGATCGAGGACGACGAGCTGGGCAAAGTAAAGAATATCGGGGTGCCGGTGAAATTATCGGCTACGCCGGGTCGCATACGGCACCGGGGGCCGGCGTTGGGGGAACACAGCCGCGAGGTATTGCTGGAGCATGGGTTTACGGAGGCGGAAGTGGAGGAGTTGCTGGAGGCGGGGGTGGCTATCGAGACGGTGTGACCGTAGGGATTCGGCAGTTGATAAACCGTAAGTTGCTCACCCACCTGCGGGTTTTGTTAACTCACCTGCTGTTTGCCTTGGTATCAGGCACGATCACGTCAGTGATCTTGGTTGGCGCCTTGATCGTCGGGCTGGCCAGCATGGCGTCATTCTTGGACATCAAACGTAACCTGCTGCCGAGGCTGTCGATGTTAGTCTTGCAATCCAGATGGCTGCAATTGCGGTGCTCATTGCATCCTTGTTTGCCACAGCACCACTGATGGGGTGGGGGTAACATTTCTTTTGGCGTCTGTTCCACGTGGATACGCCGCTTGAGGAGGCGCTGCGGTGAAAGTGAAAGACCAAAGACGCCACAAATTGATCATTCTGACGATTTCGTACGGGATGGCTATCCCAATCTCCGTTGCTGTTGTGGGGTTTGTGGTTGGATGGTGGTGATACGAGATTTGGGGCAGTAACGCCGTGCTCCGCTGGTATTGGCCTACCTGGTATTGGCCTACATTGTGCGCCAAGTGTAGCCGTCAGTCATGGCGAGGAACTGGTCGAGCAGGGTCGGGTGGGCGATGATGAGGCCGGGGGAGAAGAGGGTGGCGGGTTCCAGGGTGGCGCGATCCAGGACCGTGGCGCCGGCCTCGCGGGCCAGCAGGATGCCGGAGGCGATGTCCCACGAGGAGAGGCTGTGGTGGGCGTAGAGATCGATGCGGCCGGCGGCGGTGTACGCGATGCTCATGGCGCTGGAACCCATCAGTCGGTACCCTGAAATCCGGGGCCAGATACCCGCGACCATTTCCATAAGGTGCTTGGCCTGGGCGAAATCGTAGCCGAGGTCGAAACCCAGGATGGCGTCGTCGATGTTCTCCCGATCCGATATGTGGATTCGCTGGCCGTCCAGGTACGCTCCGGCGCCCTGCTGGGCGGAAAAGAGTTCATTACGCACGGGGTCGTAGGTTACGCCGGCAACGACTTGATCGCCGTTGGCGATGGCGACGACGATGCAGAAATGGGGGATGCCCTCGGCGAAGTTGCGCGTGCCATCGATGGGATCGACCACCCAAGTGAAGGGCGACGCGCCGGCGACGGGATCGGACTCTTCGGAGAGGATCCCGAAATCGGGGTATTCATCGCGGACGTAGTCGAGGATCAGCCGCTCGGATGCGAGGTCGGCGTCTGTAACCACGTTGGCCCGGCCTTTGAGGCTAACTTCAATGTCAGTCCGAAAGCGATTCAGCACCAGTTCCCCGGCCCGCCGGGCGGCGTTTTCGCAGACCGCCAACGCGGTCAGGCCGGATCGTGACACTGGCAGGTCGGCACTGTCGGAGTTGTTGGTCATCGAAGAATCTCCCAGTGATCAGGATCGTGCGATTAACGGGACGGTTGAATTGAGCGGGCGCAGTCTAGCACCGGGGTTGTCGCGGGACAAGGCGGTGCGACGGCGGCGGGATGATGTTTGGAGAATCTAGGAGTTGTCTACATCGGGCCGGTCAGACCAACAAGGTGTGCGCCGCCCCTGCGCTATACTGTGCGCGTGAGTACGGAGGGAAACAGGCCGTTGGTCGGCGTAGGGGTCGTGTTTGTGCGCGGAGGGCGGGTGTTCCTGGCGCAGCGGCGTGGCGCGCATGGTGAGGATACGTGGGGATCGGCGGGCGGACATCTGGAATTCGGGGAAACGCTGGAGGAGTGTGCCCGTCGGGAAGCGATGGAGGAACTGGGTGTGGCGGTGGGAGAGTTAAGAGTGTTGTGCCTCAGCAACATCATAGCGTACGACCGGCATTACGTGGATGTTGAGTTCCTGGGAGACATCGGGGACCAAGATCCCGTGCCTACGGCGTCCGACGGGTCATTTGGCGAGTATGGCTGGTATCCACTGGCGGACCCCCCGCAACCTTTGTTTGAGCCCATGAGACTGGCGATAGACAGTCTGTTATCGGGCCGATGGTATTATGCAGGCTTATTGGAATGATTGACATAAATTTTTGGAACGCATTCAAAAAATCGCATATTTTCGTACTTGGAATGTGGCAATTTGACCTTGCTTATGCTATAATTAGTTCTACGCCAACAGTATCATGATTTGCGATAATAGCCCGTGTTGGCCACGGACGCATTTCCATGACAAGCACCAGCGGATCGGGGAAATATGACTCAAGCGGCAACCATTCCAACGACTGAACACTCATCCGAATATACTTCAGACAATATTCAAGTATTAAAAGGCTTGGAAGCAGTCAGGGTGCGGCCTGGAATGTATATCGGCAGCACCGGTGTGGATGGACTGCATCACCTGATAAAAGAATTGTTGGACAACGCAGTGGACGAGGCGCTGGCCGGCTACTGCGATCGCATTGATCTAAGCATCAGCGCGGACGGCGCGGTGAGCGTGTCCGACAACGGACGGGGCATTCCGATTGACACCCATCCCGACACGGGCGTTTCGGGACTGGAGACGGTGATGACCACGCTGCACGCGGGCGGCAAATTTGACGGCGCTGCGTACAAGGTGTCCGGTGGTCTGCACGGAGTGGGGGCGTCGGTGGTGAACGCGCTGGCGATGCAACTGCACGTGGAAGTATGCCGCGATGGCGCGCGCTACACGCAGGATTACGCCCGAGGGATTCCCACCAGCGACCTGGTGCAGCACCAACGGGTCCGGCGGCAGGGCACGACGGTGACCTACAATGCCGACCCTGAGATTTTCCCTGAGATCACGTACGATTTCGGGCGCTTGGTTGCGCAGTTACGGCAAACAGCGTACCTGAACAAGGGCCTGGAAATCAGGTTGGTGAGCGAGTTCCACCAAGAGGAACGAAACGGCGACATCGAACGTTCCTTCTTTTTCGACACCGGCGTGGCGAGCATGGTGCGGAATATCAACCGCAAACGCAACATAGTGATGCCGGACCCGTTCTACTACCAGAGGAACGCGGAGGATGCGGATGTCGAGGTGTCGTTCCAATACCATCACACGGATGGGCACGACAACCTCGCCGCCGACGAGCGCACTTTCGCCAACTGCATCCTGACGCCGGAGGGCGGGACACACCTGGCCGGGTTCAGGGCAGGACTCACGCGCGTTCTGAATGACTACGCTCGTAAGCAGAATTTCTTCAAGGATCCGAAAGATTCGTTCAGCGGCGAAGACACGCGCGGTGGGCTGGTCGCAGTGATCAGCGTGAAGCTGGGAGACCCACAATTTGAGGGGCAGACGAAAAACAAGCTGAGCAACCCTGAAATCCGCAGTCGTGTTGAAGCCGCGACGTCGGAGGGGCTGACCCGGTTCTTGGAAGAAAACCCCACCTCTGCCAAGGGCGTGCTGGAGAAGGTGCAGACCAACCATGCGGCCAGAGAGGCGGCGCGAAAGGCCCGAGACCTCGTGCTTCGCAAGAATGCCCTGGACGGTACATCTTTGCCCGGGAAACTGGCCGACTGCTCGGAGCGCGACCCCGCGAAGTCTGAACTCTACATCGTAGAGGGTGAGTCTGCCGGCGGGTCGGCCAAGATGGGCCGGGACCGGCAATTCCAGGCGATCCTGCCGCTCAAGGGCAAGATCCTCAACGTGGAACGGTTCCTGGACAAGGTGGAGCGCATCCTGGGCCACGAAGAAATCAGGGCGCTGATTTCGGCCGTGGGTACGGGAGAGGGAGAAGCGTTCGACCTGACGAAGCTGCGCTATCACCGCATCATTATCATGACCGATGCTGACGTTGACGGCTCACACATTCGAACCCTGATCCTCACCTATTTCTACCGGCGGATGCGCCAATTGATTGAGGAAGGGTATCTTTACATCGCCCAGCCGCCTTTGTACCGGGTGCAGCGGGCCCGCAGCATCGCGTACGCCTACTCCGAGGATGAGAAAGACGCCCTGATCAAGAAGATGTCGACTGCCCGGTCGGAACCGTCGGTGCAACGCTACAAGGGTTTGGGCGAGATGAACGCCGACCAGTTGTGGGAAACCACGATGGACCCGACAGCGCGAAAGATGCTGAGGGTCACGATCAACGATCTTGACGATGTCGATGGAATTTCCGATACCGACGGCGTGTTCGCGATGCTGATGGGTGAGCAGGTGGCGCCGCGCAAGAGCTTCATCCAGAGCCACGCCACTGAAGTGCAAAATCTGGACGTGTGATGCCTGACGACGGGTTGACCCTGCTGATCTCCGAGGAGGATCTGAGATCGGCCGTCGGCACGCTGGCCGGGCAGATTGACCAGGACTACGCCAGCACCGGATTGGTGGTGGTGTGCGTCCTAAAGGGCGCGACGATCTTCACTGCGGACCTGCTTCGTCAGCTGAAATCCAACGTGCACCGACTGGAGTTCCTTCGTGCCAGCAGTTATGGGAGCGGCACGGAGTCATCAGGCTCGGTACGCGTGGAGGGTTCGATACCGGACGGTTTGATCGCGGGTCAGCACGTGCTGATCGTGGACGACATAGCCGATACCGGGCACACGTGTGTGGCGGTAACCAAGTACCTCGGGGAAATGGGACCGGCATCGTTGCGATACTGCACCCTGCTGGACAAGCCGGACCGCAGAGAAGTGGAAGTCGAGTATGACTACGTGGGGTTCACGATCCCGAACCACTTCGTAGTCGGATACGGAATGGACCTGGACGAAAGGTACCGGGGACTGCCGGCGATCTACTATTTTCCCAATCCCTGAACACCGGCGGCTTCTGAGTGTCGCCAGGTTGGGTGAGGCCGGGGTGTTCACTCGGGTTGAAGGGGCGTCAGGATCCTGCGGAGTGCTGGCCGGCGTCAGGACCTAATTCCGCGAATCCCGGCAGTGTTCCAGGACCCGGTCCAGGCCTGTCACCTCCCATTTCGCGAACATGGCGATGGGCTGCTCCGGTTCAGCGACCGTCGCCGTAATGACTCGATGACTGTCTTCCTCCGACTGGGGCGGGCCAATTCTGTGGTAGCTCTGGTGGATGGAACCGATTGCGCCGTCGCCCATGAGGGTCCGTTGGTTGGGAAGCACCCGCCAATCGCTCCGGATGGTTGCGCGGACTGAGGGGCGGTACCACTCCTCCCTGAGGAACCGGGGGATTTCCACCGCGAAATCGAGTAGGATCAACGCAGAGCCGCGATTCGCCGACAGGATGATCTCGTCATCCTCTTCCGTGCCGTCAGACTCCGCCGGATCGTCAGGCTCAGCGAGTTCGACGAGGTCTTCCGAGGACGTGAGTTCGCTGAGGTCGTAATCCCGCTGGATCTGGCGCCAAAGTTCGCGGAATCGTCCGCTGTCCCGGGCGTCAAGCCTGACCCCGGTAACGAACTCGTGCAGGCGTCGGGCGTAGTCTGCCAGAAGGGTGTTGGCATCGACCTCCCGGTAGATGTCGAACGGGTCGCTGGTATACGGGCTCAGGTTGGTATCCAGCACGCCGACCACCGGGTGACGCCAATCGATATACATCGACCGGTAGCCGCGGTCGTCGCACAGGAAGGTGAGCACCGGGGCATCGGGCAGCGGGTCGTGGAATGTGGCAACGTTCCGGAAGGTGGAGACCGTCCGAAGGGCGTGGAAATCCTGATCATGTTGCCAACTTCCGAACCGGGACATCGGCGGGGGTGGAGTGGGCGTCGGGACCGGGGTTGGAGATTGAGTGGGCGCGGGCGCAGGTTGTGGAGTTAGCGATACGACGGGGGTAACCGGGACTTCGCGTGTGACTTCGATCTCGCGGACGATTTGCCTGGTCACCGGGACTTCGACGGTTTGGACGACTTCGACGGTCACCGGAATTTCCCTGGTAACCGGCACTTCGCGGGTAATTTCCACGTTTTTTGGGACTTCAACGGTCACAGGGACTTCGCGCACCACCGGCACCTCACGAGTAACTGTGACCTCGCGAATCTCGGGCTCCGTAGTGCAGGCGACGAAACCCAACGCGAGCAACGCGGCAGCCATGGATGTCAGCTTCACTGCTACGAACGGGATACGTCGCAAGTGGCTGGATAGCATTCGGTCCGACATGGCGATTCCTAACGGTGCGAGGGAGGTCATCCGCGTGCTGTGAAAGATGGTAACGCGCATCGGCCTACGAAGGAAATTACGACGTCAGCGGCGAGATGGATGGCCGGCGAGAGTCAGATCGGTTTGCCGGGCCGAATGGATGCTATAACTCGGGAACCGGATTGCAGGTTGCCGAGAAGGATTCAGGTACGATGGGCAGGTTTTATCGGACGGGCACGGGGGACGTCACCGTCCGACAAACGGGTTGGACTCCGGCGATGCTTGCAGGCACACCTGCAGCGTCTTGAGGGCGACGTTCCTGGCATCAATCTGTTGGTCAGGATCGGGGACGGCCGCGACTACTGGGATTCGGGCTGCGTAGTCCGGCCAACATGCTTCGCTGGGCTTGCCAAGGTTTATGGCGAACAGGTGCCCAAACATGGTCATCTGGAGGCTGACCGCGGCGTATCGATCTTCGGGCGGCAGCGTTTTGAGTTGCAATTCGCTGATGTCGAGGAACGCGAAGTAGCCCTGCATGGCGTCTCGGGCGCATCCGGAAACCACAACCATGGCAGAGACCCACGCCGATTCAAGATGGTTGGCGTCAGTGGCAGCCGTGGCAGCAGGCAGGTGGGAATAGAATTCGGTCTGACAGTCGGTGGCGAAGGGGAATGTGCCGTCGTCGGCATCCCGCCAGGTGCGATCGAACCAGTTGTTGATGCGGAGTTTCCGGACGTCCAATGAATTGTCAAAGAACTGATTGCCATCGATCGAGTCCAGTTGATCTTCGACACATGACGAAAGTTGGGCGATGACGTAATCGACGTACTGGAGGAATTCCAGAGGCGGCAGACTGTTCTCGGCGCCGAGCCCGGACACCTCGACTTCGAGGGCCGCGTAACAAGCGTTATCGGAATGCCACATTTCGAGCATCTGGGTGGTGTAATCGGGGTCAGGGGTGCGCCCCCGTCCGCCCACGAACGAGCGGTTGGTGATGAACATGCCCCACAGGAAATCAGCGTCAACCAGGCGAGGCTGCAGCATGCGGTCGGTCAGTTCCCTGGTTTGTTCGTCAGTGCGGTCCACGACAGCTCGGGACACCGCAGGAGGAGGTTGGGTTGCTGCGGGCTCGGTGGCTGGAGGCGGCGGCGCGGTTGCGACCAGCAGGGGTGTAGGAGTGAGCGGCGGCGTTGCGACGCGTGCCGTATCCGGGGGGGTCGATACCGGTGTTGCCGGTGGCGGAGGAGTGAGAGGTGCTATGGCAGGGCCGTCAGGCACAGCGGTTTGGCAGGCCAAACCTACGATGAGCAGGAGGCAGGATAAACCTGCCAGTTGAGATCGTATTATCCGTAAAACGCGATGGGATCGCGATGGCCGGAATACCATCAAAAGCCGACGGCCTGGCCATCGCCGCGTGGATCGGAGGCGCCGGTCAGGACGCCACGACGACCATCGCGCAGGATCAACTGTACGCAACCGTGATATGAGCCCAAGGAGTTCTGGACGACGTTGTGTCCCATGCGCTCCAGGTCGCGGATGGTGTCGCCGGGCATTCCCATTTCGACGCGCAGTTCGCCGGCGCGGTTGATTGTGGCAGGGTCGGTGCCGGGGAAGCTGAACCAGCGGGGCGATTCGACGGCATCCTGAGCCTGGAGTCCGCCGTCGATGAGCTTGGTCAGCATCTGGATGCCGACCTGGGGCTGGAGGTCGCCGCCTGGAGTGCCTCCGACGATGGATACCTCGCCGTCGACGGTGGTGAGATAGCAGTTGAGCGTGTGCATGGTGCGTTTGCCGGGGCTGATGACGTTAGGATGGTCAGCCTCAAGGCTGAAGCCGCGCCCGGCCCGGTTGTTGAACAGGACGCCGGTACCCGGCGCGACAACGCCGGAACCGAAGCCGTTGGACAGGCTGTGAATCCAGCTAACGGCGTTGCCAGCACCGTCGACGACGCAGAAGTAGGTGGTATCACCGAGGCCGTTGGTTGGAACGAGCGGGCGTACCTCCGTGCCGGCCTGGAAGGGGTGAATCTGGTCGCGGCGCATATCGGCGTACTCGGTGGAGAGGAGGCCATCCAGAGGCCATTCGACGAAATTGGGGTCGCCGGCAAGGCGGTTGCGGTCGGAGTAGGCGATCTTCTTGGCTTCGACGAGAAGGTGGATGGCATCGGCCGAATTGGGGGTCATGGAGGTGAGGTCGTGGCCAGCGACGATGTTTAGCATCTGCAGGAGCAGGAATCCCTGGGACGGCGGGCGGGTCTGATAGACAGTGTGCTGGCGATAGGTTGTGCTGATGGGCTCGCAGAGATCGGCGTAGTGGCCGGCGAAGTCGGCTTCAGTGAACAGGCCGCCGTCGGCGGTGGCCTGGTTGAGTCCCGCAACGAGTTGTGAGGTCAGGTCGCTACGGTAGTAGGCGTTTGCACCGCCCTCGGCGACGAGACGGATGGTGTTGGCCAGGTCAGAGTTGACCAGGATTTCGCCCTCGCGGGGCGGCCGACCATCGCGGAGGTAGATATCCGCGGTGGCGGTGTGCCGGGCCAGGAGTTCGGCGCTGCCAGCGAATGATCGGGCGATGCCGGAGGGCACGGGGAATCCCTGCTCGGCGTAACGAATGGCCGGGGCCACGAGGTCCGGCATGGGCAAGGTGCAGAACTGGCGGTGCATGGCCTCCCACGCGGCCGCTTCACCGGGGACGGATACGGAGTGAGGGCCAGTGATGGGCATGAGGGACAGACCCTGGTTGCGGTAGTAATCGGCCTCTGCGCCGGAGCCGGCGATTCCGCTGCTGTTGATGTTGGTGACCTTTCCGGTGGCGGCTTCGTAGGCGAGGATGAATGAGTCGCCGCCCAACCCGCACTTCGGCACGATGGTAACGGCTTCGACGGCGGCAACGGCGAGGGCGGCGTCAAACGCGGTGCCACCATCCTGCAGGACGCGGAGGCCGGTAGCGGCGGCGAGGGGTGAATCGGAGCAAACCACGCCATTCTGGCCGTGGACGGCGCTGCGGGTCAGGTTGGTGATGGACATGGCGAGGTCCTCCGTTGGGCGTTGTTGTTCGGAGAGTCTATTGTCGAGTCAATAATCTTATATGGAGAGGCAACTGGCAAGCATGCAGGAGGTTTTCGGTTTGCGTCGACCAAGGTTGCTCGGGCTGCATTGGGCAAGGGGAGGGAGTGAAGCATGCCTCGCCCCCGCACCCGGCAACTCGTAGCCGGCAAATCGCTGATCGATGGGCGGCTTTTGGGTGTCCCGTAACGAGGCGAGATCAGGTGATTGGAGGATCGCCCCAGCGGACAACGCCATCCTGTCCATCCACATGGGTCAACAACATCCGAACTGTGTGGTTGTCGGGGGGGACGTGGATGTCTGCGGCGATTTCGACCAGGGGGACCAGTGCAAAGACGCGTTCGTGGAGGCGAATGTGTGGGATTTGCAGATCGGGGTCGGGGATGCTGATGACCTCATCGCCGTACAGCAAGATGTCAACATCGATGAGGCGCGGGCCCCAACGGTAGGACTCGGTGCGGCCGATGCCGGCTTCGACATCTTTGCAGACCGCAAGCAAGTCAACGGGGGAGAGCGTAGTTTCGAAGGCAGCGACGAGATTGAGGAAGTTGGGTTGGTCCGCCACGGCCCAGGGTTCGGTCTCGTACACTGAGGAGCAGGACAGAATGCGCATGTCGTCGTGGGCGTGCAACAGGGTCAACGCCTCGGTCAGCGCGACGAGACGATCACCGAGATTGCCGCCCAGGCAGAGGTAGGTTATCACCGGCTGGGCCATGGTGAGGGTCTCCAATCTCGGGCGATGGCGTCGGTCATGCGGGCAACACGGACCATCTCCTTCACGTCGTGGACGCGGACGATATCAGCGCCGCCGGCGATGCTCATGGCAACTGCCGCAGCCGTGCCCTCGAGCCGTTCTTCCGGCGGCAGGTTGAGGATGCGACCGATGGTGGATTTACGGGATACGCCGAGGAGCAGGGGGTAACCCGCCTGGCGAACCTCGGGCAGGCGGCGGAGCAATTCCAGGTTGTGGTCGGCGGTCTTGCCGAACCCTATGCCGGGGTCGAGGATGATGTTATGGGGGGCGACGCCGGCGGCACGGGCGATGCCGGCGATGCGGTCCAGACCGGAGATAACGTCGGGCACCAAGTCGTCATATTGGGCGACAGCCTGGTTGTGCATGAGGATTGCGGGTACGCCGGCAGCGGCGATGGTTGGCGCCATGTTGCCGTCGGCGAGGCAGCCCCACACGTCGTTGACCAGGGATGCGCCGGCGGCGATGGCGCGGCGAGCGACCGGGGCCTTGTAGGTGTCCACGCTGACGGGGATGCTCACGGCCGCGCAGATGGCGGAGAGCGCGGGAATCAGACGGTCGATCTCGGCGGCGGCGGAGATCGGCTGGCTGCCTGGGCGAGTGGACTCGGCTCCCACGTCGATGATGTCCGCGCCCTCGGACTCCATTTGGAGCGCCGACGCGACGGCCGCCTGGGGATCGTTGGCGAGGCCGTCGCCGGAGAATGAGTCCGGCGTCAGGTTGATGATTCCCATCACGTAGGTGCGGAGGCCCCAAACCAGGGGTTCGCCGCCGGCCACAGTCAGGGTCGGGTTGGATCGGGGATTGATTAGATTGGACGACAAGCGCGCAACTCGGCAATCGGTCAAAATCGGGTGGTGAGTGCTATTATACCGGCGAATCGACGGGTCAAGGATTCCTATTCCGGGAGCCAGATTCCCGGAACCAAATCCTGACAGTCAGATTCCGACAGCCAAACTTGAAACCCGCTGGGGGCCGTTTTGACCACGACCAACGAACCACCCATCGAATCAACCGGGGACGCCAAACTCGAGCATCTGCTGGATCTCAGCGAGCAGGCGGCCCTGGGCGGCGGAGAGCGTCGCATCGAACAGCAGCACCAACGGGGGAAGAAAACGGCGCGGGAACGACTGGAACTGCTGATGGATCCCGGAACTTTCCAGGAGATAGACCGGTTCGTCACCCACCGAACAACAGATTTCGGGCTGGAGCGGCAGAGGTTCCTGGGCGATGCGGTGGTCACGGGATACGGCAACGTTGATGGACGACAGGTGTTTGCCTACGCGCAGGACTTTACGGTGTTCGGCGGGTCGCTGTCGGAGGTGGTCGGGCAAAAGATCTGCAAGGTGATGGACCTGGCGGCCAAGACGGGTTGCCCGATGATCGGAATCTGCGACTCCGGCGGCGCGCGCATACAGGAGGGGGCGCTGAGCCTGGCGGCCTACGGGGATATCTTCCTGCTGAACACCCTTTATTCGGGCGTGGTGCCTCAGATCTCGGTAATCATGGGGCCGTCGGCCGGTGGGGCCGTTTACTCCCCGGCGATCACGGATTTCATATTCATGGTGCGCGGGACGGGGCAGATGTACATAACCGGGCCGGACGTGGTGCGCGCGGTTACCGGCGAAGACGTGACGCACGAGCAGTTGGGCGGGGCGGATGCGCACGCGGCTCGAAGCGGCGTTGCCCATTTCGTTGCGGATTCGGAAGAGGAATGCCTGGAGGAACTGCGAAGGCTGATTTCGTTCCTGCCGTTGAACAATCTGGACGACCCGCCGGCCTACCGGACCTCCGATCCGGCGGAGCGGGCGGACGAGGGCTTGCGATCCATCGTCCCGGCAGAGCCCAACCGCCCATACGACATCCGCGAAATCATCTACCACATCGTGGACGATGAAGACTTCATGGAAGTGCAGGCGGGTTACGCCGCGAACGTGGTGGTGGGATTCGGGCGCATGGCGGGACGCACAGTTGGCTTGGTGGGCAACCAACCCGCTTTTCTCGCTGGGGTGCTGGACATCAATGCGTCGGCGAAGGCGTCGCGGTTCGTGAGGTTCTGTGATTGCTTCAACATCCCGCTGGTGACGCTGGTGGACGTGCCGGGGTTCATGCCGGGCACGGAGCAGGAGTACGGGGGGATCATCCGCCATGGGGCAAAGCTGATCTACGCGTATGCCGAGGCGACGGTGCCCAAGGTGGCGTTGATCACACGCAAAGCCTATGGCGGCGCGTACATCGTGATGAGCAGCAAGCACCTGCGGTCCGATGTGAACCTGGCGTGGCCGAGCGCGGAGATCGCGGTGATGGGGCCGGACGGCGCGGTGAACATAATCTACCGGGAAGAGATCGGCAACGCGGATGACCCCGATGCCCGCCGGGCGGAGTTAATCGCCGATTATCAGGAGCGGTTCACCAACCCGTACGTGGCGGCGAACCGCGGGTACCTGGACGACGTGATTGACCCGGCGGCGACGCGGCCTACGATCATACGGGCGCTGGAGATGCTGCAGAACAAGCGGGACACGCTGCCGGCGAAAAAGCACGGCAACATACCGCTATAATTGGGCGGTCGGTTCGCCCGGGCCGTTGGGAGTTGTCGCAAATGGAGTTTGGAGTCTTTTACCAGATCCCGTGCGGTGAGGATCAAACTCCCGCCGGGCGTTATGCCGACGCGATGGCGCAGGTACAGTTGGCGGACCAACTTGGCTACGACATGGCGTGGCTGGCGGAACTGCACTTCGCACGGCAGTTCTCGGTGATGCCGGCTCCGCTGCTGATGGCGTCGGCGCTGTCGCAGACGACCGAGCGGATCATGCTGGGCACGGCGGTGAACCTGCTGCCACTGCATCACCCGCTGCGGATTGCCGAGGAGGTGGCGACGCTGGACGTGCTGTCGGGCGGGCGCGCGGTGTTCGGCATCGGGCGGGGATCCAACCCGAACCACTACCGGGGTTACGGCATTCCGATTGAGGAACGCAACGACCGGTTTGTGGAAGGGCTCGATCTGGCCCTGAAGGCCTGGACCGAGGACGAGCTGGACTATCACGGCCAGTTTTACCACGCAGAGGGGATTCGGCTGGAACCCAAGCCCATTCAGCGACCCTATCCGCCGGTGTATATCGCTTCGAACGGGGCGGATACGTTCCCGCTGGTGGGGAGCCTGGGGCATAGCATCCTGGTGACGCCGCTGATAATCACGGTGCAGGGGGTGAGCGACGGGTTGGCGGCATATCGTGAGACGTTGGCCGAACACGGGCACGACGAATCCAAGGTGAAGGTGGTGGTGAACGTGCCGGTGTACGTGGGGGAGACCGCTGAAGCCGCCAAGGCCGGGTTTGCGCCGACGGTGAACAACTACCTCGGCACGTTGCGGGGCATGCAGAACAACTCGCGGGGCTCCGGGCGCGCTTTCCAGATCGAGTACGAGGATTTGTACAACGAGCTAGGCGCGATCGGCACGCCGGAGCAGGTTATCGAAAGGCTGGAGGGATTCAGGGAACGGTACAACCCGCAGGAAATCATGTGCTGGTTCAACATCGGCGGCATGCTCAGCAACGAAGAAGTGGGCCGTTCGATGCGGCTGTTTGCGGAAGAGGTGATGCCGCATTTCAGGAACGGTGGCTAACGACAGATTGATCCGATGGCGCCGAGACAAGACGAATGTAGCCGGCAGGACATGTCCGGGTCCCTCGACCGCTCGTGGTTCAACGGGCTCACCATGAGCGGGCTACCAATCTTCACGATAGAGAGCCTTGGGTGGAGTCTGTGTGGTTCGTCGAGTCTGGGTACGAAAGACGTGGCCTGGAAACCATGACGAGCAGACAGCAGAGCGGTTCACTGTTTGAGCACGGGCAACAGCAGTACACGCTGGAGACTGCGCCGCTGGCCGAGCGGATGAGGCCGGCCACCTTTGATGAATTCGTGGGGCAAGAGCACATCCTGGGCGAGGATAAGGTGCTGCGGCGGTCCATCGCCAACGACCGGATACCGTCGATACTGTTCTGGGGGCCACCGGGAACCGGCAAGACTACGCTGGCACGGTTGATTGCTACGGTAACACGCGCGCATTTCGAACCGGTGTCGGCCGTGTCGGCAGGCGTCGCCGATCTCAGGAAGGCGGTGGCGAGCGCACAGGAACGGCGTTCGTTCTACCAGCAGCCAACCATCCTGTTCGTTGACGAAATCCACCGGTTCAACAAGGCGCAGCAGGACGTGATTCTTCCGCACGTGGAGGATGGGACAGTGGTATTCATCGGGGCGACCACGGAGAATCCGTCGTTCGAGGTGAACGCTCCCTTGTTGTCGCGGTGCCGGGTGTTCACGCTGAACGCGCTGGAACCGGCGGATGTGGAGGCGATAGTTCAGCGCGCCCTGGAGGACGAAAGGCGCGGCTTGGGGATGCTGCATGCTCGGATGGAGCCGGACGCGCTGGCGCACCTGGTCAACATCGCCAACGGTGATGCTCGAGTTGCGCTCAACGCGCTGGAAATGGCGACGGTGGCCTGCGAAGCGGGGGCCGACGATGTTCGGCAGATCACCGTCGACGCGATTTCCGATGCTTTGCAGCGGCGCACGCCCATGTACGACAAGGCGGGGGACAGCCACTACGACACGATATCGGCGTTCATCAAGTCCGTACGCGGATCGTCGCCTGACGGGGCTCTGTATTGGCTGGCGCGGATGCTGGAATCGGGCGAGGACCCGTTGTTCATCGCGCGCCGGCTTGTGATATTGGCGGCGGAGGATATCGGGTTGGCCAATCCGGGGGCGCTGCCGGTGGCAGTTGCTGCTCAGCAAGCGGTGCATTTCGTGGGTTTGCCCGAGGGGCGGATACCGCTGGCGGAGGCGACGGTGTACCTGGCGACATCGCCCAAGAGCAACGCGGCTTACATGGCGCTGGAGCGGGCGATGGACGATGTGCGCAATGCGCCGCACGAGCCGGTACCGCTGCACCTGCGGAACGCGGTAACCGGGCTGATGCGAGGCATGGGATACGGCGCCGGGTACAAGTATAGCCACGACTACGAGGGACATTTCGAGCTACAGGAATACCTGCCTCCGGGACTGGCTGACCGGCGATATTACGAACCCTCTGACCAGGGGTCTGAGGCGGCGATTGCAGAGCGGTTGCGTCGTTGGTGGGGAGATCGGGGTTAGGGACGCAGGCTAGACCCTCAACAGCCGGGTGCCCTTGTCGAGGGCTTTTTGCCACACCTGGGTTCCCACGAGATCATGGAACGGCACGGGCGGTTCGGGCGACTCTCGGCGGGGGCCGAGTTCCATCTGCCAAACGCCGTCATCCAGCCATTGGCCAAACTTGTGGCCGATGGCGTGGTACGTACCGACGCGGCGCATGCCGATTGATTCGTGGAGGCCGACGCTGGCCGGGTTGGGTATGGTGATGACGGCGACGGCGACCTGATAACCCTGGGCGGTGAGACAGGGCAGGAGGGCGGCGTACAATGCGCGGCCGACACCGCACCGATGAAACTCGGGATGTACGTAGACCGTGAGTTCACAGGACCATCGATATCCCGCCCTGGTCTTGAAAGGGCTGGCGTACGCGTACCCCGCGATCCGACCATCGACATCGCACACGAGCCAGGGGAGCATCTCCAGTACCCGACGCATGCGGTCGCGGATTTGGTCCACCGATGGGGGTTCCCACTCAAACGATATAGCGGTTTCGCGCACCACGGGGGCGTAGATGTCCAGGATCTGGGCGGCGTCGGATTCGGAGGCGAGTCGGATTTTTGCTGGCATCGACCTTGCTCGATTTATGCGCGGCGTGCGGGAGAGCGGGGGCTGGGGAAGTCAGCCGGCACCGACTCGGTTAGCGTCCGCTACGCGGTCGAATCTATTGTGGCGAAGTGTAGACCTGAACCAACTGGGAGACGGTGAGATTGGGGCGCAGGGCGCGGTCGATTACCGCCCGGACCTGCCATCCGACGAACGTGTGCTGACCAAGGACCGAAGGCATCAGCCGGTCGGGCACGGGCAAACGGAACGCCCAGTCGGTCTGCTGCTGCGCATCCTGAAGGGCCGGTCGCTGCAGCACCTGGCGGCTTTCCACGACGCGGGCCTGCTTGTTGCCTGAGCGTTCCCAGCGCACCAGCTCCACCCGCAACTCGCGCGCCCTGACGGCTTTGAGAGTCTTTACCGACAGGTCGCCCTCGATTGCGCCTCCATTGGGAGCGAGTCCCGAGTGCAAGGACAGATCGAGGTTCGCGTGTCGAAAACCTCTGGCGGCAGTGGGTTGGTCGGGAAGGCGTTCGCCGCCAATATACGAGGCGTTCGGGTGCGCGAACACCACCAGTTCCTGGCTGTTTTCACCGACCCGGCCCATGGCCAAGTTGGCCAGCAGGCCATCACGGCTGGGCACCCAATCTGACCTGGCCAGAATGGACGCAGTGAGTTTCCAAGTTATCTGAGCGTATTTGGCCTTGACGGTGGGAGGCGCGGGCACCGGGAGCCGAAGCTGGACCGGGTACCTGTAGGCGACTCCTTCCTCCAATGGCGAGTCCTCCAGGAATACGTGATCGAGATGTTCCGGAGCGCCGAACCGGGATCGTCCCCGGCGACCAGCCATCATCTGGGGGACGGCGTCGCGGGCAGAGTCGATCCGCAGCAACTCGGTCTGGCTCAGACGGACGTGGCCGACCGACGCCAAGAAAGTGGAACCGGGCGTCACGGTGATTTCCGCTTCCACCAGATCACCGGGATACAGAGGGCGAGAATCAATAGACACCGAGATGTCGGCGGAGGGCGATGAGGAGCGACGCAGCATCGGCGGCCAGCCCGTTAGCGAAGGACGATCGACGGATGAGGGAGGCCGGGTTCAACCGCCACGTATGGCGGCCATCGCCTCTTCCGCGGAAACGATGTCGGCCTGGCGGTTCAGGATGCGGTTGATGAGAAAGTCGTGGACGTCGGGTTCACTGTCGGCGCAGCAATCCTCGACGACGTACAACCTGTAGTCCCGATCCGCGGCAAAACGCGTGGTGGAGAGGACCACGCCGCTGGTGGCGTAGCCGAGCAGGATGATGGTGTCGATGTTGCTGCCGGTCAACGCGACATCGAGGCCGGTGCCGAACAGAGCGTTGACCCGATGCTTGCCCACCACGACCTCGCCTTCACGCGGGCGCACATCGGGATGGATCACTGCCAACGGATCGAAGACCGCCGGTTGGCCGGAAGCCTTGCGAGCGCTGAAGGTCTTGTTGCGCTCGCTGATTTCCGGGTAACCGGGGCGGAATACCGTAGCGCAGTAGCACACCATCAACCCGGCATCGCGCGCCGCGGCCTGGAGTTCGACGGTGCGGGCGACGACGCCCCGTTCCACGGCGTGGGGCAGGTTGCCCATCGCGTCGGCGTAGAAGTCGGCGATGAGCAGCGCGGTGGTGTCGCGGTTGATGGTGAAATCGGCCATGACGGATCCTCTAGGCGGACGCGGCCAACCGCCGGATGGTCGCGTTGACGCGAGAAAGGGCTTCTTCAACGTCGTCGGATGTAACGTGACGGTGAGTTACCATGCGGAGGGATTGCTCTCGGCTGTGGCTGACCAGGACACCGTCCTCGCGGAGAGCGGCGATAACCTGACGGGCGTCGCCGACCTTTTCGCGGTCGACCTCAAAGATCACGATGTTGGTGTGGATGCTGTCCGGGTCCACGGTCAGGCCATCAATGTTGGCGAGACCGGCGGCCAGGCGACGGGCGTTGGCGTGGTCGTCGGCGAGGCGTTCCACCATGGTGTCCAGCGCGACCACTCCGGCTGCGGCGAGGACGCCGGCCTGACGCATCCCGCCTCCGACCATCTTGCGCCATTTGCGGGCGCGGGTGATGAAATCCTGGGAGCCGCAGAGCACGGAGCCTACGGGGCAGGACAGTGCCTTGGAAAGGCAGAAGCTCACGTCGTCAACGTCCCTGGTAAGTTCGGCGGCCGGGACCTCGAGGGCTACAGCCGCGTTGAATATGCGGGCTCCGTCGAGATGGACGGCGGCGCCGGCGGCGTGGGCTACATCGACGACTTCCCTGGTGTCCTGGGGCGTCATCACGCCGCCGCTGCAGCGGTTGTGGGTGTTTTCGAGGCACACGAGGGTGGTAGCCGGGACGTGGATGTTGGTGGCGTCGCGGACAGCGGCCTGGACGTCTGCAGCGGAGATCTTGCCGTTGGCGTCGTTGGGAACGAGGCGGACCTGGGCGCCCGACAGCGCCGTGGGGCCGCCGGACTCGTTCCAGAACATGTGGGCCTCCTGCCCCATGACCATCTCGTCGCCGCGGCTGCACCAGGTGAGGGCCGCGATCAGGTTGCTCATGGTGCCGCTCGCCGTGAGCAGCCCCGCCTCCTGGCCCAGCATCTCGGCGGCGCGTTCCTGCAGAGCGTTGATGGTGGGGTCTTCACCGAATACGTCGTCGCCGACTTCGGCCGCCGCCATAGCCCGGCGCATCTCGTCGGTGGGGTGCGTAATGGTGTCGCTCCGCAGGTCAATTGCAGCCATGTTGCCTCCTGGTGGGCGGTTCAAATATCGGGTTGACGGGCGTAATTCTAGCACCAACCGTTCGCCGACACTACCGGGCCGATGTGTGGCCAGGGCCTTTCGCTTATCGGTCTGAACCGGCCAAACCGTCATTCCCAAGAGCCGCAGGCCGGCGCAGGCCGGTATCCAGAAGGCGCCGGCGTTCCGGAACGTTGGCGGCATGACGTTCCCAGTTTCCGGATCAAGTCCGGGACGAGAGGTTGAGGGCATGGCTAGAGCGCCGGGGCGGGGAGGTCCCAGCGAAGGAGTTCGCAGTAGCGGTCTTTGCCGGCCCAGGGGAGGAGGTTGAGGACGATGTCGCCAGGATCGGGGACGTCCCCCTGGCGTCGGGTGTCGTTGAGGTAGCGGCTGAGGTTGGCGAATGTGGGCAGGCGGACGCCGGCTTTGGCGATGCGTTGGATGACGTCGGAGGGCTCTGGGGGTTGGTCGGGAGTCCAGTCGTCGGCGACGGCCTCGGCGATGCGGCGGAGTTTGATGATGGCGAGTTCGGGGGCGAACCTACGCTTGAGGGCGGCGACGCGGCGACGCAGTTGGGAGATGGTCAAGGGCAATACCTCTTATGGGGAGTTGTTTTCATGGATGGGCAGGATGGGCAGGATGGACGGGATTAGGGATTGGACCAGGATGGCGGCGATTTTTTGAATATCCCACTCATTTCCGGTCATTTCCGCTCATTTGAGTAGGGCCAGGAGGTAGGACGTGAGGATAAACGAGGGCGGATCGGGCGGTTTTGGGGGCGATATTGATGGAATTGGCGGGTTGGTGAGAGGGTTTGGCGGAGCGGGGTTGGGATGGTTCGTGGTTGTCAGAATCGGGATTACCGAGGTTAGAGGATTTTCAGGATTGCGGATGCCGCGTTTGAGTTGGGCGGGGGGATGGAGTGGGCGGTTGGACAGTTAGATGGTAATGATATGGGGATGTCAGGGACAAGGGGGAATTGTCAGTGGATCAGGGCTGTTGGTTGGTTTGGGCGTGGGTAGGGGCGCGAAAGTGTTCGCTGTACGGGGTTCGAGTGGGAGGCTCATCTTTCGACAGGCTCAGGATGAGCGGACTGCGTTGCGACGAGACGATATGCGACAGGCTTCCGCCACCGGCGGACGTTCCGCACCATGAGCTGACTGGGTCGGCATCATGTCAATGATCGAAAGGTCCTGCTGTGTGGCAAACCTGCTATGATTATCGGCACGATCTGAGAGTACGGAGCACGTTAGGACCGGGAGGCAATCATGCGGCAGAGCGCGGTGAGTTTCATAGCCAAAGGACTGACCTTCGAAGGGATAATCGCCCTGCCGGACGGAGAAGGGCCGTTCCCGGGCGTGGTGATGTGCCATCCCCATCCGCTGATGGGCGGCAACATGGACAACAACGTGGTTGTGGCGGTGACGTTTGGCCTGGCAGACGCGGGTATCGCATCGCTCAGGTTCAACTTCCGAGGGGTCGGCAACAGCCAGGGAGAGCATGCGAAGGGAGAGAAGGAGCACCAGGAGGCGCTGGTGGCGATGGACTTCCTGGGCGCCTTGCCCGACGTGGACGACGACCGCATCGGATTGGGCGGGTATTCATTCAGCACGCGGGTAATCTGTGCGCACAAACAGCTGTACAAGAAACCTAAGGCAATCGCCCTCGTAGCGCCGTCAATCGAGGCCATCACCGGCAGCCCATTGCAGAATGACAAGACGCCGAGGTTGATCATAACGGGCGGGCGCGACCGCCTGGTCGCCGCTGATAGCGTGGACGAGCAACTGGGAAAATTCGATCCCCCGGCCGACTACCATGTGGTCCCGGCTGCTGACCACTTCTGGGTGGGTCAAGAGCGCGAAATGGCCGAAACGGTAGTGGATTTCTTCCTGAGGCATCTGGCCACCCCATAGCGATGCTCCAATTCCTCAAAGGCCGCAGCCCGATCTATCGGGACTGGACTCTTCTCCAACTAGCGGCCCTGGCGTTGGCACTGGACCAACTGACGAAGTTCGTCGTTCGGCAAACGCTGGAATGGCATCACTCCTGGCCGGCGTCCGGGCTGTTTCGCTTCACGCACGTTCATAACACGGGTAGCGCGTTCGGTTTGTTCCAGGACCAGAACCTGCCGTTGCTCTTCGTGTCTCTGATCGGGGTCCTGGTGTTGGCGTACATCTACCAGAGCCAGGAGCGGCCAACCTGGCTGCTGCGGGTGAGCATTGCGCTCATGCTGGGAGGGGCGCTGGGAAACCTGATTGACCGCATCCACCAGGGACACGTCACCGATTTCATAGACGTAGGGCCGTGGCCGGTGTTCAACCTGGCGGATTCGGCGATCGTGGTCGGGCTGGTCATGATGGGATGGATGCTGGTGATGCAGCGCGAACAACGCGAAACGGCGGTGGCGGATACAGACTTGGGCGCAATGGACCCGGGCTACTGCCCGTTGTGCGATGGTCCGATGATCGCTCTTGCCAATGGGTCGCGGTGCGCTGATTGCGGGGTGCGGGAGCGTATCCTGCCGGCGCAGGAACGGCGACCGTGACTGCAGAGGCGCTCGACACCGGAGCATTGGTGTACGCCTTCCTGATGGAAGGTAGTGAGGCTCCATCCCGCCTGGATGCGTGGCTCGCAGGGCGACCTGAGATGGTCGAGGCCGCGCTGTCGCGGAGCCGATTGCAAAGCCTGGCGATGGACGGGTGCGTGACCCTGAACGGAGAAACAGCGAAGCCGTCGCAACGCGTCAGACCGGGCGACGCCATCACGGTGCGCGTGCCACCAGCCAGAGCGTCTGGCGACCTTCCCGCGCAAGATATACCCGTTTCCGCAGTGTACGAGGACTCCCATATTGTCGTGGTGGACAAGCCCGCTGGACTATCGGTACACCCGGGGCCGGGGCACCCCGACGGGACCCTGGTGAACGCTTTGCTGGCACACTGTCCCGATATCCGTGGTATCGGCGGGGAACTGCGGCCCGGCATCGTGCACCGGTTGGACCGCGACACGTCGGGCCTGATGGTGGTTGCCAAGACGCAAAGCGCGCACCAGAATCTAACCGAGCAGATGATGCGGCGCGAGATGCACAAGGAATACCGGGCGGTAGCCGTGGGGCTGGTAACGCCCGAGTGTGGCATGGTTGACGCTCCGATTGGCCGGGATCCCCGGCATCGCCAACGGATGGCGGTCAACGTGGGGGGTAGAGAGGCGCGAACTCACTATGACACGCTGGAGGAACTTAACGGTCACACCCTGCTGGGGGTGCGGTTGGAGACGGGGCGGACACACCAGATCCGCGTTCACCTGGCGTACCTGGGATATCCCGTGCTAGGCGATGATGTTTATGGCAATGCGAGCGCGTTGCTGGACCGCCAGTTTCTCCACGCGGCGCGGTTGGGATTCCGGCATCCGGTGTCGGGCGAGTGGATGGAGCACGAAGCCGAGTTGCCTCCCGAGTTGGGGGCGGCACTACTCACTTTGAGGGGCACGGCTGCGTTATAATCTCTGGCTGTGGCCACGCTGATTCAAGAGTCTTTGGAGTCAAGCTAAGGAATATGAGCGATAGCCAAAGTGCACCCACCGGGGACATTCCCGCGGATTTCATCCGCAGCATCATCACCGAAGACCGGGCGGCCGGGGCATATGACGGCCGGGTGGTGACACGCTTCCCACCTGAGCCGAACGGGTATCTGCACATCGGTCATGCCAAGTCGATCTGCCTCAACTTCGGCGTGGGCGAACAGTACACCGGCGCACGCTGCCACATGAGGTTCGACGATACCAACCCTACCCGGGAGGACATCGAATACGTCGAGTCGATCCTGGCGGACGTAAAGTGGTTGGGCTTTGATTGGGACGAGCATCTTTACTACGCGTCGGACTATTTTGAGCAGCTTTACGAGTATGCCGAGCAGCTTATCCGGGACGGCAACGCGTATGTGGACAGCCTGACTGCCGACGAAATCAGAGATTATCGGGGCACTTTGACTGAACCGGGGCGAGAGAGTCCGGACCGAAACCGTCCATCTGAGGAAAGCCTTGATCTTTTCCGTCGGATGCGCGCCGGTGAGTTCGAGGATGGCGAGTACGTACTGCGGGCCAAGATCGACATGGCGTCGCCCAACGTCAACATGCGCGACCCGGTGTTGTACCGGATCCGGCACGCCGAACATCACCGGACCGGCGATGATTGGTGCATATACCCTATGTACGACTACGCACATTCGCTGTCAGACTCCATTGAGGGCATCACACACTCGCTGTGCACCCTGGAATTTGAGGATCATCGCCCGCTTTATGACTGGTGCCAGGAGGCGCTGGGCATCTATCGGAGCAGGCAGATCGAATTTGCCCGCCTGAACCTGACGCACACGGTGATGAGCAAGCGGATGCTGCGGCGGTTGGTGGAGGATGAGTACGTGATGGGCTGGGACGACCCCCGCATGCCGACGCTCAGCGCCCTGCGCCGTCGGGGTTATACGCCGGAGTCGATACGCGACATGTGCGAACGGGTGGGGGTGGCGCGACGGAATACGGTGACGGAACTGGCACTTCTGGAGCACTGCTTGCGGGAGGACCTGAACCAGCGGGCGCCGCGTCGCATGGCCGTACTGAATCCCCTGAAGGTGGTGATCACCAACTACCCCGAAGGCGAGAGCGAGGAGTTCCGGGCGGTGAACAATCCCGAGGACGACTCCATGGGGACTCGGAGCGTGCCGTTCAGCCGAGAGATTTACATCGAGCGAGACGACTTCATGGAGGACCCACCCCGCCGGTTCTACCGCCTGGCGCCCGGTCGTGAGGTGAGGTTGCGCTATGCGTGCTTGATCACCTGTACCGACGTGGTGAAAGACGTGGACGGCAACGTGGTTGAGGTGCATTGCACCTACGATCCGGAAAGCCGCGGAGGCAACGCTCCCGACGGGCGGCGCGTGCAGGGGACGATTCACTGGGTCTCGGCGGCGCATGCGAAGAAATTTGAAATTCGCCTGTACGACAATCTGTTCACCGACCCCGACCCGGCGGGCGCGGCGTCGGAATCGGGAGACGATTTCGTAGATCTGATCAATGCCGATTCCCTTGAGGTGGTCACAGCGATGGTTGAACCGGGGCTCGCCGCCGCTGAACCGGGAGACCGCTTCCAGTTTGAGCGGCTGGGGTATTTCTGCGCGGACCCTGATTCAAAAGCGGGCGTTCCGGTGTTCAACCGGACGACAACGCTCCGAGACAGTTGGGCGCGCATCAGCCGGCGGCAGGAGTAAGTGCCGCAAATTCTGACGAGTAACATTGGTAGCCAAGTGATCCGGGGCATGCCGCTGTCCGGTATGGAGCACGATTTGAGGAGGGAGCCCTGATGTCAACACCAGTACGAGTCCGGTACGCTCCCAGCCCGACGGGGAATCCCCACATCGGCAACATCCGCACTGCGATGTTCAACTGGTTGTTTGCCCGACGTCACGGTGGGCAATTCATCGTGCGCGTGGAGGACACCGACCAAGCTCGCATCGAGGAAGGCGCGGTGGAGCATATCCTCAACGGGTTAGAGTGGCTTGGGATCGACTGGGACGAAGGACCACGGGTGGGCGGACCCTACGGTCCGTACTTCCAATCTGAGCGACTGGAAACGTACGACGCCGCAGCAGAGCGATTGATCGCATCAGGGAACGCGTACCGGTGCTATTGCACGCCGGAACGTGTCGCCGAATTGCGCAAGGAGCAGGCCCGGAACAAGCAGCGGCAGGGTTACGACAGCCACTGCCGGGATCTTTCGGACAGCGAACGGGAAGCAAACGAGGCGGCAGGGTTGCCGCACGTCGTGAGGTTCGCGATGCCGCAATCGGGCATGACGACCCTCGAGGATGCCATCCGGGGACACGTGGAATGGCAGAACGAGTTGACCGACGACTTTGTGCTGATCAAATCGGACGGGTTTCCCACCTATCACCTGGCTGTGACGGTGGATGACTACGCCATGCAGATCAGCCATGTGCTGAGGGCGGAGGAGTGGCTGCCCAGCGCGGCGAGGCACGTGCAGTTGTACCGTGCCCTCGACTTTCCAATGCCGCAATTCGGGCACCTGCCGATGATTTTGGGTTCAGATCGCGCCAAACTATCCAAGCGGCACGGCGCCACGTCCCTGATGGAGTATAGGGACGACGGGTTCGTTCCGGATGCGCTGATCAACTTCATGGCGCTGTTGGGATGGTCGTTGGATGGCGAAACCGAGATCATGACCGTGGACACCATCAGGGACAATTTCGCGCTGGAACGGGTAGGCAAGCCGGCGGCCATTTTTGATCTGGACAAGTTGCAATGGATGAACGGCGTGTACATCCGGCAGATGGGCATCGGCGACCTGGCCGATCAGATAGTGCCGTTCCTGGAAACGAATTACCCTGAGGACCTGCTACCGGTGGACCGGGAATACCTGCTGCGCATAGTGCCGCTGGTGCAGGAAAGGCTGAAGACCCTGGCGGATGCGCCGGATATGCTCTCGTATTTCTTCGAGGATGAGCTTCAATTCGACGCAGAGAGTGTGATTCAACGAGGGATGGACACCTCCGGCACCGTGGGGGCGTTGCGGCGTGCTATCAGCGAACTGTCAGCCGTGGGTGAACCGGATTTCGAGCACCAACACCTGGAATCGTTGTTGAGATCCGCAGGGACGGAGCTGGAACTGTCGGGGCGCCAGTTTTTCGGCGCTTTGCGTACGGCAATCACGGGCCGGACCGCGACGCCACCGTTGTTTGAAATGATGGAAGTTATGGGCAAGGAACGGGTGCTAAAGCGGTTGGCCGCCGCCGCGGAGAATCTGTCCGCCGACTAACCGTCCGTCCGGCCAACGGAGGAATCCTCCGGCAACGGTTGGCCGCAATGAGGGCATACATCCTCGGATGACCCGCCGTCTTCGGTACGCCTGGGCGCCGCTTGGTACACCGCGTCGGCCTCCATCATACCGGCGCTGAGGATGCCCGCGGGCAATGCAAAGAGGCCGATGCCCAGCACAGCGATGACCGCGGCCAAGACGCGCCCGGGCGTCGTAATAGGTACGGTATCGCCATACCCCACCGTAGTGAGCGTTACCGCGCTCCACCACATCGCTGCCGGGATGCTGGGGAACTTGTCGGGTTGGGCGTGGGTTTCCGTAAAGTACATGAGGGAAGCCGCGATGACCAACGCAATCAGGAGGCCGGCTACGGCAGTGAGCAGCTGGCTCCCTTTCAGGCGTATCGCGATTCCCAACCTACGGGCCGCGGGGAAGTACCGTGCCAGTTTGGCGGTTCGGGTGAGCAGGCGCACGGTCAACAGGAAGGACAAGGTTGGTCCTACGCCGTTGAACAAAAAAATGATAATTCCCACCGCGGACGGGGCCAGAGCGGCTGCATCCACAAGAGCGTTGGGAGATCGAAGGTAGCGCCAACGACATCGCCATTCGGACCCGTCGGTGTTGGTGGCAGCTTCTGGGGCAGTCCATAACCTCAGGGCATACTCCACGAAGAATATGGAGACGGTGCAGTATTCAATGGTGTGGAACCCGAGGGAGAATGAGGCGGCGAACCTGGGGACGGTCCACAGGATCAACGAGATGGAATTGATGATGATGACGACTACGAGCAGCGCCTCGACCAGGAAGGGTGGATTGATTCTCCCGGGCCGGAAAACCTGGTAGCCAAATCCGGTGTTGGGCTCCAACAGAGCATAAAGCCTGCGGCGGAACCTTGTGGAGTCGGCGGTTTCAGATGGCGTCATCTTGGTGAGGGGAATATCGGAGATATGGTCCGGGTAGGGAGGCCCGGTTGTTTCCGGGCGTAATGCGCACGCAAGCGAAAGGGAATGTGAATTTTGGTGAAAATTTATGAATTTTCTGTAAAAACGTACATTTCGGTATTGACGCGGGTTGAATGACGGGCTGTACAGTGTACCCAGGCCGAGATATGGATTGGCCAGATTATAACCGAGGCTCTCGAAGTAACTCTAATCGGAGTTCAAGCGCTCGATCCCGATATTGGCGTCCCAAACGATACAAAAGGACGGCTGAGGTGGGTAGGGGCTGGATATTTGAGCCAGGGAATCGATAAAGGGAGGAAGCAGAATGCTATCAACGGGCGTGATGGTGATCAGCGACGGCGTGTTCAAAGTGGATTGTGGAGCGGTTTTTGGCCGGATTCCCAAGATAATGTGGGAAAACCTGGTAACGAACGACCGCAAAAACCGGCTGACGATGGGGTTGAACTGCCTGCTGCTGGATTGCGGAGGGCGCAAGATACTGGTGGATACCGGAGTCGGGCCCAAGGACAATCTGCGCGACAAGGAGATGTACGGGCTGGTGCCGAGCCGCCTGATGCGGAGCCTGAAAGCGCTGGGATTGGGCCCCAGGGATATTGACGCGGTTGTGTTGTCGCATCTGCACTTCGCCCACGCCGGCGGCGCGACGCGCATGGACCGGATGGGCGACATGGTGCCATCGTTCCCGAAGGCGACATACTACGTTCAGCGGTCGGCATGGGAAGACGCGCAAAACCCGTCAGTGCGGCAGGCCGACGTGTTCCGCACCGATGACTTTGCTCCGATCGCGGAACGGGGTCAGCTTGAACTCCTGGACGGGGACACCGAACTGTTCCCAGGCCTGAGCCTGGTGGTAACAGACGGCCATTCCAAGGGGCACCAGATCGCCGTATTCAGCCACGGTGGAGAACGCATCGTTTACATGGGCGACCTGGTACCGACGCCCCACCACCTCTGGCCCACTGTACTGTCCTCTTTTGACTACGAACCGGAGAAAACCATGGAGCAGAAGCGCGACATCCTGGCCGACGTGGAGAAGCGGGGTTGGCTGATGGTATTCCCACACGGGAACGAGACCAGGGCCGGATACCTGCAACGGGGCAAGGACAACGACATGGCGTACCTTCGCCCTGTTGAGTTTTAGTCCGGGATCCTGGACAGGACGGACTTGCCGTCGATCTCAACCAGATAAGCGTCCGTGAAGCGATTGGCGAGGTCGCGTCGCGTTCCCGTGTGCACCCTGACGTAGTTGTCCGTCAGCCCGCTCCAACGCATCAGGTTGGTGTCGGCGTCCGGACGGGCAGTTTCCCACAGCACGGGGCGTCTATGTCCGAGGATGCGTTGGCGGTGGTTGCCGAACGCTGCCGCCGCCATTGAGTTCATTTCAGCAACACGGTTGCGTTTCACATCCGGCGCAACCTGATCGGGCAGGTGGTGGGCAGTTGTGCCAGGCCGCTGAGAATAAGGGAAGACGTGGATGTCGGCGAAGGCCATCTCCTCGGCGAACGCCAGACTTTCGGCGTGTGCTTGAGCATCTTCACCCGGGAAACCCACGATGATGTCGGTGGTGATGCTGACGCCGGGAACCGTCTCGCGGATACGCTCGAGGGCGTCGCGGAACTGGGGGGTGTCGTAACGGCGCCTCATTGCCCTCAGGATGATGTTGGAGCCGCTCTGCAACGGGACATGGAAGTGGGGGCAAAGGCGCGGTTCCTCCCATAATTCCAGGAGTTCGGGACTGATTTCGTGGGCCTGGAGCGAGGAGACCCGCAGGCGCGGTATCCCGGTTTCACGCAATATGCGGTCGAGCAACTTCGCCAGGTTTATGCCTTGAAGGTCGAACCCGTAGGTGCCCAGTTGGGTTCCGGTCAGAGACACCTCTTTGAACCCGCTGGCGACGTGTTGCTGGACGGTCGACACCAGAGTGTCGGGTGGAATGCTGCGTTCGCGGCCACGCACCTTGGGCACAATGCAGTAGGCGCAGACCTGGTCGCAACCCTCCTGAATTTTGACCATCGCCCTGCTGCGACGGAGGATGCCGGCGGAACCGTTCGGGACGATGTCGGTCCGCTGCTGGCCGCCGCGCCGAGACAGTTCGGCGATGGCCAGGTCAGCCAAGGTTGATTTGTCTGAGTTGCCGACGACCAACGACACTTCCGGCATGCGGCGGAGTTCATCCGCGGCGCGTTGAGGGTAACAGCCGGCCGCCACCACAACAGCATCGGGGTTAGACCGGTGAGCAGCGCGCAACGCCTGCCGGGCCTTGGAGTCGGCGGTGGCGGTTACGGTGCAGGTGTTTACGACTATGATGTCGGCATCCGACTTTTGATCCACCAAGCGACAACCGGCCTGAACGAACTCGCGAGCCAACACCGCGCTGTCGGCTTGATTCAGCTTGCAACCGTGGGTTTCAATCGCCACCGTACCCGTTATCGGTACGTCCGCCGGGGGGATTGATGCGACGCTGGGAATGGGGGCCAAGGGGACGTGGATGGGTTGACTGGATACCATGGGTCATGCCTCGATGTCTGCCGCATCGGCATCCGGATCCGCGACAGGCGGGGCTGCACCAGCGCCCGGCATGTGCGCCACCAAGCGTTCGATGGCTTCGCTCAGGTCATCCATGGCGAGAAACAGGTAATCGACTCGGCTGCGACGGTCGCGCACCCGTTCGGCGGCGTCGGCCCACGCAGAAAGGTGATCGAAAGCATCGCGGATATAGCGATCACGCTCCTGGTCGCCCAAGCGGCGCACGAAATCCTTGAGTTCCGCATCGGACTCCGCCGGTTCGCCGTGCCACAATGCCACGCCACGAGCGGCGGCTACCAGACTCCCCCAGAGCAGGTCTTCTGCCTGGTTCCATTGGCCCCTGGACATGGTCGACTGAGCCGAATCCAAGAGGCGGAGCGCCTGGCTCCGGTATCGGGTGAGCCGAGTTTCCAAGTATTGGCTGGGTTGTGTACTTTTGGGGAGCATGTCGGTCCGTGAATTTTAGCATAGGGCGGGCCGCCGGCCGGTATCGACACGTGCGGCCTGTCCCCATCTGTGTGGCGGTTGATGAATTGGTCGGGTACACTGCGGCGCAGGCTGTTTCCCAAAATCTGAATTCCTGGTGGTGGTATGTCTGCAAACTCGGTTAATCCCTTTCGGCACGTGGCTTACCCAGTGCGGGTGTACGGCGGGGACGACGCGCTATCCAACCTCCGTGGGGAGATGGGCCGACTCGGCGCGCAGAGGCCGTTCGTCGTATGCGGTCAATCGGTGGCGCGGCGGACCGATCTGATTGAGAGGATTCGCGAGGCACTGGCCGGCGAACTGGCCGGCGTGTTTGACGGCGTGCAGGCAGGGTCTCCCGAAACCGCCGTGCAGGAAGGAGTCCGCATGGCGCGAGAAGCGGACGCCGATCTAGTGATTGCCGTTGGGGGAGGCAGCGCGGTGGTCACGGCGCGGGCGATTATCATCATGCTTGCGGAGGGAGGCACTCCGCAGGATCACGCGACCAAGTATCCGCCCGGGCAACGGCCGGTCAGTCCCCGGTTGATGCGACCCAAATTGCCCAACATCGTGGTGCTCACCACGCCAACAACTGCGACCACGAGGGCCGGAACTGCGATCATCGACGGTGAGACTGGTCATCGTCTGGAGATGTTTGACCCGAAGACGCGGCCGGCGTCGGTGATCTGGGACACTGAGGCTCTGCTTACAGCGCCAGCGGAGTTGTGCATCAGCGCGGCGGGGTCGCTGTTCAGCGGCGTGATCAGCGCGTTGCAGGCACCGACGCTGAACACGATGGCGACAGCGGACCTCCTGGCATCCCTGGGCTTGCTGGTGGAAAACCTGCCGGCGACGCGGAAAAACCCTGATGATGGGGAGGCGAGGCTCAACCTGTGCGTGGCGTCGTTCATGTACAACCGGGCGTGGGACACGGGAGCCAGCGGATCTGCGTTGGGAGTCGTGAGCGCGCTGGCCCACAGCCTGGACACAAGATACCCGGATTGCAGCCACGGGGCGGCGTATTCCATCGCCACGGCGCCGGGCATGCGATTCAATCGGTCGCACAACGTTGGCGGTCAAGCCAGAGTGGCGGACGCCCTGGGTGTGCGGGAGCCCGGAGCCGGGGACGAGCAGGCCGCCGAATCGGCCGCCGATGCGGTGGGCGGGTTCTTCGAAGCGATTGGCCTGCCGGGCGCGCTGCGGGAGGTCGGGGTTCCGGCCGAAGGGATTTCGGAAATCGCGCAGGACGCGATGACCGATTTCGGTTTGCATCGAAACATCAGGCCGGTTGGAGGCGTTGAGGAACTGGAGGCCGTGCTCAGGGAAGCGTGGTAAGCACGTCGTTCATTCTCGAGGCACGATTCACATATTGGCCGGGCGCTTTGCAAGGGAGTCAGGGTACGAAATAGATCACGCGGGGTGGGTTGTGATGCGGGCCGGAACGTTGCGGGCGTTGAGAGATTCGGTCGGTATCAGGGAAATTCGGCCTTTCCGATGATCTCAGAGAGGTTTGAGATTTCCCATTGCGCCAGGAGCGCCTCAAGTTCAGAGAGGATGCGGAAAGGGGCATTCAAATCGGTCAGGTTTGCGCTGCCCACCTGGACGGCGGACGCGCCCGCCAACAGGTATTCGGCCACATGCCGACCAGTCATGATTCCGCCCACTCCTATTACCGGGACGTCGACCGCCTGGGACGCTTTGTGCACCAACGCCATAGCTACCGGACGGAGGGCAGGCCCGGAAAGTCCGCCATACCCGGTGCCGAGCACGGCCAACCCGGTGTCAACGTCGATGTGCAATGCGGGGACAGTGTTTGAGATCGTGAGGGCATCCGCTCCCGCCCCGACGGCAGCGTGAGCGATTTCGGTGATGTCCGGGACGTTGGGGGATAGCTTGGCCCAAACGGGCAATTCGGTTTGACGGCGGACGGCGGCGACGGCCGCTTCAGTGAGATGAGGCCGGTGGCTAAACATGGCCCCGTCATCGACGTTAGGGCAACTCAGGTTGAGCTCGATGGCTGCGAACCCGTCGATTCCCCGGGTGTAGCCCGCCATTTCCTCCCATTGATCGAGGCTGTCGCCGGACATGCTCATGACCATGTTGGCGTCCGTTTCGGCCCATTTGGGAGCCAACTCGGACATCGCGATTTCGATGCCTGGATTAGTCAGACCGATGGAGTTGAGCAGCGTGGTTTCTCCGGCAGCCATCCCCTCGCGGAATGACGACGGGAACCAACGTGGTTCCGGGTTGCCTTCCCTCCCGTAGCGTGTGAACGTTTTGGGCAGCACCGCTCCCAGAGAGGCGAGTGGGGCGTCATCATCAATTCCTCTGCCGTAACCGTCATATCCGAATGTACCCGATGCGATCATCACCGGGTTCGCCAATTTGAGGCTGGGGGCGTTTACGGAATGTAGATTGACGGTGAGGTCCATGGTGCGTCCTATGTCGGTCGATATTTTGAAAAAGGGGCGAAACACCGTTCGCCCCTAGTGTAAGTTGCTTCGCTTGCGCGAATATGCGGGGAGGATCTACAAAGCCGGAATGTCCTCGCCTTCTTCTTCGAATGGCGAGAATACGCGCGACGCCGTGGATTCGACTTCCCGGTCGACTTCCGAATCGGATTCGGTGAGGGACTGGGCGCGCCTGAGAAGTTCTTCCTCCTCCTCGGCGGTGCGGATCTGATAACCGGCATCGCCCAGGTTGGGCCCGCCGCCGAGTGGCGACGCAGGCTGACCGGAGATAAGCTCCTCGTCAATGACGTCCTGAGGCAGGTCGGCGGCGGCCCTTTGCATAGGACCGAACTCGCCAGGGAGTTCGCCCTCACCCGAGAGCCATGCAGGCGCCAGGACATCGTCATCGTAATCCTCGAAGGATTCCATCAGGGCGAGTGTCTCTTCCGAGGCAAGCAAAGACTCGAGGCGAGCCGGAATGAGGCGACCGATGATGACGTTTTCCTTGAGGCCGCGCAGCCAGTCGCGATCGCTCGCGACGGCAGCCATGGTCAGCACCTTGGTGGTTTCCTGGAAAGAGGCCTTGGACAGGAAGCTGTCGGTGGTCAACGCTGCCTTGGAAACACCGAGCAACAGTGTCTTGGCAGTGGCGGGTTCGCCGCCTTCCGCGAGCACGCGGTTGTTCTGGTCCTGGAACCGGAACTTGTCGACCACGTCGCCGGGGATGAACTCGGTGTCGCCGGCGGTTTCAACCTGGACGCGTCGCAGCATCTGGCGCAGTATCACTTCGATGTGCTTGTCGTGGATGCTAACGCCCTGAGAGCGATAGACCTCCTGGACCTCATCGACCATATAGTGCTGAAGCCCTTCCAAGCCGCGGATGTCCAGCAGTTCCCGAAGATCCAGTGGTCCGTCGACCAAGGCGTCGCCGGCCATGACCATCTGGCTATCGTTGACCCTCAGGGTCATCTGCGAGCTGATGTCGTATGCGCGGGATTCCTCCTCGCGCCAGACGACCGTAACACCGTCGGCCGACACCTCTATTTCTCCCTGGTAGTCGGACCGAATCTCCTGGACAATGCCGGCGCCGACGAGGGCGTTTGCAGCATCGTCGCCGGGGGCTCCGGCGTCCGGAGTGACCACCACGGCGAGGAGGTTGCCTTCGGCGATGGGTTCGCCGGGCTGAACCAGGCGAATCGCCCCTTCGGGCAGCATGTAGTCGTGCCGTTCCTCGTCGTCGTAGGTGACGCGGATGCGGCGGGAGCCGTTGGCATCTTCCTCGACGGACACGATACCGTCGATGTGGGTGAGGACACCGGCGCCCTTGGGTGGGCGAACCTCGAACAACTCCTGAACGCGAGGCAGGCCCGTCGTGATGTCCGACCCGGCGATACCTCCGGTGTGGAAGGTACGCATGGTGAGCTGGGTTCCGGGTTCGCCAATGCTCTGGGCGGCTATGACGCCGACCGCCTGGCCGATTTCGACCAGTTTGCCGGTGGCGGGAAGACGACCGTAGCACATCTGGCAGATGCCCCGGGGAGTCTGGCAGGTCAACGGGGAGCGGACCGGCACCCGGTCGATGCCCGCATCCTTGATCTGATCGGAGAGCCCCTCGTCGATCATTTCGTTGCGGTCGACGATGATCTCACCACTGCGGGGATCGGCGATTACGTCGCCGGCCATGCGGCCGATAATGCGCTCGGGCATGGTACTGAGATCGAAATCGTTTGGCCGGGACTGAACGTAGAAAGGCTCGGCAAACTCGCAATCATGGTCGCGAACGATGACCTCCTGCGATACGTCGACCAGACGGCGGGTAAGATAGCCGCTGTCTGCGGTACGCAGAGCAGTGTCGGTCAATCCCTTGCGCGCGCCGTGGGTGGAAATGAAATACTCCAGGGCGGTGAGGCCCTCGCGGAAGCTGGACTTGACGGGCCGTTCGATAATGCGTCCTTCAGGGTCGCTCATCAAACCACGCATGCCGGCCATCTGCTTGATTTGGGAGATATTTCCCTTGGTGCCGGATGCGGCCATCACGCCGACCCCGCCGTAGTTGGCGAGTTCTTCCTGGACGACCCGCTGCATATCGTCGGAGGCCTGGGTCCATGTTTCGATGACGCGTTCGTACTTCTCGTCGCCGGTCATCATGCCCATCATGAAATTGTCCTCGTGCTCAGCAACCTTGTTGGTAGCATCTTCGAGGATGGCGATCTTGCGCGGGGACACCTGAATGTCATTTATGGCGATGGTGATTCCGGATTTGGTGGCGTAGTAGAAGCCGATTTCCTTGATCCGGTCGAGGACGCGGGCCGTTTCCTCGTTGGAGAGGCTACGGTGAAGCTCGGACGTCAGGTCCTTAATCGCTCCGCGGTCCATGAGGACATTTTTGTAACCCAGGGACTCGGGAACCGCTTCGTTGAAGATCAGACGGCCCATCGTGGTCTCGATCTTTTCGCACTTGCCCGGCACGCTGAGTACGGTGACTGGAGCGCGCAAATCGATCTGACCATCGGAGTAGGCGATGCGGGCTTCGTTGATATCGTAGAAGATGGACCCGGCGCCCTCAGCGTCGGGGGCCAATTCGGTGAGGTAGTAGCAGCCCATCACCATGTCCAGGGTGGGAGCCACCAGCGGTTCGCCGGATGCGGGGGAAAGCATGTTGTTGATGCTGAGCATCACGGTACCGGTCTCGTTGACCGCCATGGCGGACAGCGGGACGTGAACAGCCATCTGGTCGCCGTCGAAGTCAGCGTTGAACGCCGAACACACCAACGGGTGAAGCTGGATAGCGCTGCCTTCAATGAGCACCGGCTTGAACGCCTGGATGCCCAGACGGTGGAGCGTGGGCGCCCGGTTCAGCATCACCGGCCGGTCTTTAATCACGTCCTCAAGGATGTGCCAGACTTCCGGTGAAGACCGCTCGACCATACGCTTGGCGGCCTTGATGTTGGGCGCCAAAGCACTGAGTACCAAGCGGTGCATTACGAATGGCTTGAAGAGCTCGAGAGCCATTCGCTTGGGCAGGCCGCACTCGTCCATTTTGAGTTCCGGTCCAACCACGATGACAGAACGGCCGGAGTAGTCGACGCGCTTGCCGAGCAGGTTCTGCCGGAAGCGGCCCTGCTTGCCCTTGAGCAGGTCGCTCAATGACTTGAGGGCGTGATCGCGCTTGCCCTTGACAGCCTTACCCTGGCGTCCGTTATCGATGAGTGAGTCGACAGCTTCCTGCAACATGCGCTTTTCGTTGCGGATCATGAGACCCGGCGCGCGCATGCTGGCGAAGCGCTTGAGGCGGTGATTGCGGGAGAGGACCCGACGGTACAGGTCGTTGAGGTCGGAGGTGGCGAAACGCCCGCCATCCAACTGGACCATGGGCCGGAGTTCCGGGGGGAGAACCGGCAGAACGGTCATGATCATGTCCTGCATACGGTTTTCGCTGCGGCGGAAGGTCTCCAGGAGGCGCATGCGTTTGCCGGCCTTGGTACGAATTTGGGCGGAGGTTGCCCGCATCTCCAGTTCGGTGTAGTACCGTTCCTGGTCCAAGTCAGTGTCCATGAGCTTGAGGAAGTCGAGGACGGGTTCCGCGCCCATATCCGCGTCGAACGAATCGCCCCAGAACGGCTTGAGCCGGTCGTAACGGCTGGTTGACAGGATGGTGAGCCGCAGCCCTGCAGAGCCGCTGCGGGCAATGTAAAACTCGTCGGGCAGTTCGACCTCGTCGCGGGCCCAAGCGGGGAGTTTGAGGTCATCCCAG
>MKWU01001550.1_pt1 | contig 39046 bp, 34 predicted proteins | sample 809101 | NCBI WGS metagenome assembly MKWU01 (sample SAMN05860141, study PRJNA318959) | sponge metagenome | host: Aplysina aerophoba | place: Slovenia: Piran, Adriatic Sea, Gulf of Piran | collected 2013-05-07
TCCCAAGGAAAGAGGCACCTTCCCGCGGTTTTCGCGTTCTCGGGGTTCGGTGGGGTGGAGGTGTAGCCCGCTCTTCTGTGACGAACTTCCGGCTCGGGACACTAGGAAAGTGCTGAACAATGACGATTGCTCGGGCCTGCCAACCGCCGGCCCAGGCATTTTGCGGGCGGTTGGCAGGCCGCTGGTGGATTGCTCAGCACCCTCCTAGCCTCTACCCGCACCCTTGCTGCTGAGCTCCGTTGGAGGAGCCGAGCAAAGGTCCGGCGCCTATCCCGCTTCCCCCTCCATCTGGCTACCCGGTTTCGTGCTTCCGCCCGTGAACACGCTCGCGCAAGCCTCGCAATGCCGTACCGACCAGTTGCTTCTCGGCCTGGCGTCGCAGGAACCCGGGTATGTCGAACGACGGGACGACCTTCAGCGCATACACGACCGATGTCCCCCCAGCGATCGGCTGGAACTGGTAGGACCCGTCCAGTTCCTTGATGTCTGGCCCCGGTTCCGCTGTCCAGGACATTACGAGCGGTGGGTCGTACACATAGTTGAATGTGGTCTCGATCCGTTTGATCATGGCGTCGATGCTCAGGGTGGCTCTGATCGGTCGACCGGCACGGTCCCGCTCGTGGATCACTACCTTCCGTACCTGACCAGCCCACTCCGGGTAGGACTCCAGATCGGAGGCCACGTCGAAGCACTCGCTCGGGCCGGCATCGATCTCGATCGTCTGAATGGTCGCCTCGGCCGGCTTCATCCTCTCCCCGGGGGTCCGCCACGCTCTTGCACAACTAAGCGTAGCTCCCCGGTCCAGCTCGGCCATCTCGCTCTCGGGCCACTCCGGTCCTCCGAAGCCTTATTCATCAGACCGCGGCTTCCACCAACTCGAGAATCTCCTCGCCGTACTCGTCCAGCTTTCCCGGGCCGATGCCGTAAACCGCCAGCAGGGCGCGCTCACTTCGTGGACGGATCGCTGCGATTTCTTCGATGGTCCGGTTCTGCAGGACGATGTATGGAGGCACCCCGCGCTCATCCACCTTGATCCGGCGCCACTCCAGGAGGCGTTCGAGGAGGTCCTCGTCCGGCCCGTCGGGCCCGGCCTGGACCGGACCAGCACCGTCGACACCGCCCGTCCCGGTCCTATCCTCCCTGGCTGCATTCGCCGCGGCAGCGCGGGAAGGCGCCGCCGATCCCTTCACCAGCCCCAGCAGTTCCTCGCCGTACTCGTCCAGCTTCTTGCGACCGAAACCATACAAGCGCAGGAGTTCCTCTCCGGAACCCGGCCGGGCGGCGGCGACCTGCTCGAGAGTACGGTCCCAGAACACCGCGTAGGGGGGAACCCCGCGTTCCCGGGCCTTTTGCATGCGCCATTGTTTCAGCTCTTGCAGAAACTCCACATCGTCGCCGGACAGCGGCTGCGCATCCGGGTCTCTCCGCTCACCCCTCCCATCCTCCTCCAATCGAGCGGTCGCGGCAGGAAACGACGACCGAGGTTCACCCCTGAGTTCGGCTACGAAGGGGGACGGCCTCTCGGAGCAGGCCACAACCACGACCCGGTATCGGCCCCGTGTCATGGCCACGTGCAGCACGCGGCGCTCCTCCTCGACATCCTCGGCAAGTGTGTGTGGTAGCAGCCCGTCGTCCACTCCGAACACCACGACTCGGTCCCACTCCATACCCTTGACCCGATGGACGGTTGACAGCGTCACACCTTTGGCCGCCTCCATGGAAGCCGGCGCGTGCCGGTTCAGGAGGTTTCGCAGTTCTTCCTCGAACGATCCGAGCCGCTGGTATACGGCGGTGGTTCGTCGCAGGGCAACAAGGTCGTCCGAGTGCGCGGCTCGGTCCACCCGGGTCCGTCCCCCGTCCAGCAGGCCGGCTGCCCTTCCGAGCCCCATGCCTTCGATCAGCTCCGTGAGCACGGTCACGGTCTGCCCGGAGGATGCGGCTTGCGAGATGCGAGTGATGTCGTCCACCCAGCGCTCCCAGTACTCCGCCTGACGCCTCTCGAGAGGCCGTGCCAGGCCTGACAGGCCTTCGAGCGATAGCGGTCGGTCCCCTGGGATGAGATCTGCGGCGATACGGTTCAGCCGTCGCGCGGGTCGGCGGACCGCCTCGATCAGGTCCTGGCGCCACATCTCGGCCGGGTCGAGGGCGATTCGTATCCAAGCCACCGCAGCCCGCATTGCACTCCGATCCAGCAGCCCGCGCGAGATGCGGGCCCCGAGGGGCGCCCCGGCTCTGTCGAGGGCCGCAAGGATCGGGAGAAGGGCGGAGTTCACGCGAGCCAGGACCGCAACCTGTTCTGCCGGCACCCCTTCGTCGAGCCACCCGGAAACGGCCGAGGTAGTCACGCCGACGACTTCGGCGTCCGGTACCTGAGCGATCCGGAAGCTCCGGGACTCGGACCCTGCCGCGGCGCGGACGCTCTTGGGTATGCGTCGACGGTTGTTGCCTAGCAGGAGAACAGCCGCGTCCACCACCTCCGCAGGCGATCGATAGTTGACCTCAAGGGCGTACGGAGCGGCGCCGGGAAAGAAGCGGTCGAAGTCCAGCAGGAATCCGGGGTCCGCTCCGCTGTAACCGTAGATGGTCTGGTCGTCGTCCCCGACGCCGAACACGGTAAGGCGGGGTGAGGCCAGCAGCCGGAGAAGGAGGACGTAGGCAGGAGTCAGATCCTGGAACTCGTCCACGAGGAGATGACGGCAGCGCCTCTGCCACCTCCTCCGGAGATCGGGATCGCGGAGGAGCAACTCGATCGCGCCGTACACCTGCTCGTCGTAATCGTACTCGTTGCGGTTGTCCAGTGCGGATCGGTAATCGACCAGGACACGGGGCAGGTCCGGGACGTCATCCCGGCTCTCCTCCACCTCGTGAGGATCCCGTAGGGCGATACGGACGTCGCTCAGCGCCTCGATGTACGGACCCACGATGTCGGTGTTGAGACGGGGCTTGCGCGGAATCATGCGCCGCAGACGGGCACGGACACCTCGTTCGTCGACAAGCGCGGCGTCCGGGTGGACATCGCGGATAACCGCCCACCCGAGCGAGTGGATGGTGCGGATGTGGAGATCGTCCCTCTCCAGCCGGTTCCGCATCTCGGCGGCGGCGCGATTGTTGTAGGCAACGGCGGTTATCAACCGGGGCTCGATCCCCCGGCCGTCCGCCAAGTGGAGGAGCCGGGCGTTGAGGGTCCTCGTCTTTCCCGATCCGGCTGGAGCGACGATCCGGGCCGGCCCGCCCCCGTGGGCTACCGCGGCCGCCTGATCCGTGGCAAGGCCCTCCCCGATCCCTTCCGCATCCCGGGCCAGTCGAAGCCATCCTGCCTCCACCGACTCGGCATGTACGATCGCTAACGGCAGCGGAGCACGCGGCCCTCCGTCCACCCAGGCAGGAGTCCCGTCGGCCAGCAGGATGTCGGCAGGCCCACCGATCGTGGCGCCGAGTGCCGCTGCCTTGGTGCTCCACCACCAGATGGGGCGTTCGTGACGGCAGTCCCAGTTGTTGGCCCACACCAGGAAGTGGAGCCGTTCCCGGAGGAGGGTGTAACCGGGCCCGAGTCGCCAAGGTTGCGATCTCTCTACGACCGGTCGTCGCAGTTTCTCAGCCTCGACCACGAGTTCCACCGTGATGGGGCGCCGCGTAACCCAGGCCCGGTGGAGCTCTTCCACCGTTTGTTCCAGCAGGGATTCGACGGCCAGCACCTCCGCATCGACGCGTACCCGGTCGGTGCCCTCAAGGGGCGTGACCGCCCCTGGCGCCACAACGGTCCCTCGCCCCAATGCGTCAGGTCCGGGAAAAGGCATCCCCGTGTCTATGCGCGCCGCTTGGCCATCGCGCTGGGCCCCGTCACCGGGTCACGCGTGCCGCACCGCCCGGGCGGTGGCCCGGAAGTAGCCCACGTTGCGACACAACGTCCTCCCCACTCGCCATGAGTAGGCCTGAGGCTGGTGCACGTCCCCGAAGTAGTGAAAGGGAGGCTGGTAAGTGCGCAGGTACTCCAGTAGCACCGGCGACGACCGCTCCAGAACGCCGGTGACGACGTCCCGGTGCAAGGGCGCCACCGAGGGTGGAACGTGCGTGCAGAGTATGTCCACCGCGCCCAAGGCATCCAGTTTCGCTGCCATGGCCTCGTGCGACACTTCCCCGCGAGCGTTGGCGGGTGTGGGCACGCCACCGCCCGCAAAACCGACCGAATAGCCCTCGATCTCCACCACCTCGGCATCCACCATGCGGACCGCTCCTGAAAGGCTCGCTCGCATCTCCTCTGGCCAGTCGACATTCCCGAATGTCACGTAAGCCTCAGAACCCGTCAACGCCTCTCGGGCGCCCGCGTACTGTCGCAGCACACTTTCTCGAGTTCGGACCGCCAACTCCTGCAATCGACCGGTCGTGCTCCGGCGCCACAGACGCCGGTTCGCTTCCCAGTCTCCCGTCTTTCGATTCCGGATGAACTCCAGAGCATGATCGCGTCCGTACACGTCGGCCGCGATTCCGGCCCCGGTGCGGTAGTCGACGAAGTTGAGCAGGTCACCCAGTACCAGTAGAGGCTCCCCCAGAGCTGCTACCGCCCCCAGTTCGGTGAACGCGGCGTGAACATCGCTGACGATCAGCACCAGTCGGAGTCCGGGTTCGGCAGCCACCTCGGCCAGAAGGGCGAGGAAAGTGGGTGTGGGCAGGACATTCCCCAGCAGAGTAACCGGTCGGCAACCGGTGCGGAACCCTCACGGGTGGTCTACCTTTCGAGAAGCCTCGCCGAACGGAGATGGTCGTGACCGGGGATGAGGGTTGTCCCTCCGTACGCAGAACACTGATTCCGTCATCGACCGGCGGGACAGCGGGGTTTCGCTGCACCCGCTGGATGGCCACACGGTCGGCGACCCTCCTAAGATTGGGGCATGCCGCAATCCATCAATCTCGTTAGCAGACGCATAACCCAGGAGCGATCGCAAGGCGGGTCCCAGGCGATGCTGTACGCCACCGGTCTCACTACGGAGGACATGTCCAAGGCCCAGGTGGGAATCGCCTCCATGTGGTACGAGGGGAACAGTTGCAACATGCACCTCGATGATCTCGCCGCGCTCGTCAAGGAAGGTGTGACCCGGGCCGGGCTGATTGGAATGCGCTTCAACACCATCGGCGTCTCCGACGGCATGTCGATGGGAACGGAGGGCATGTCCTTCTCGCTCCAGTCCCGGGATCTGATCGCCGACTCGATCGAGACGGTGATGGGCGCTCAGTGGTACGACGCCAACATCTCGATCCCTGGTTGCGACAAGAACATGCCTGGAGCGGTGATGGCCATGGCCCGCCTGAACCGGCCGGCGCTGATGATCTACGGGGGCACCATCCAGCCGGGATCCGACCGGCATGGAAACCCGATCGACATTGTTTCTGCCTTCCAATCCTACGGCGAGTCGATCGCAGGGCGCCTCGACGAGGAGGACCGCCTCGACATCGTTCGTAACGCCTGTCCCGGAGCGGGCGCCTGCGGGGGTATGTATACGGCGAACACGATGGCGGTGGCGATCGAGGCCCTGGGCATGTCGCTTCCCTACAGTTCGTCCACACCTGCGCTTGACGATGGCAAGGCTGCAGAGTGCTTGGCGGCGGGCGCGGCCATTCGGCGGTTGATGGAGAAGGACATCAGGCCCAATGACATCATGACCAGGGCAGCCTTCGAGAATGCGATGACGATCACAATGGCCCTAGGGGGCTCCACCAACGCCGTTCTCCACCTCCTTGCCATGGCGCACTCCGCCGGCGTGGATCTGCATGTCGACGACTTCCAGGAGGTAAGCGACCGTACCCCTTACCTAGCCGACCTCAAGCCTTCCGGCCGTTACGTGATGGCCGATCTGCACGCGGTGGGCGGCACACCGGCGGTGCTCCGCATGCTGCTCGAGAGGGGCGCAATCGACGGCGACTGCCTGACTGTTACCGGACTGACGTTGAGGGAGAACCTGGCCGGCCTACCGGGCCTCTCCGAGGGCCAGCGGGTGGTTGCCGATTGGGACGACCCGATCAAGGACTCCGGACATCTCCACATTCTGCGAGGCAACCTCGCCCCCGAGGGGGCGGTGGCCAAGATCACCGGCAAGGAAGGACTATCGTTCAGCGGCACCGCCCTCCCCTATGACAGCGAGGAGGCCATGCTGGAAGCCTTGGAACGGGGGGAGATAGGCCCCGGTTCGGTGATCATCATCCGCTACGAGGGCCCCAGGGGAGGGCCGGGAATGCCGGAGATGCTCACCCCGACCTCCGCCATCATGGGCGCCGGCCTCGGCCAGGACGTGGCCCTGATCACCGATGGCCGGTTCTCGGGCGGGTCCCACGGGTTCATCATGGGTCATGTGAGCCCGGAAGCACAGGAAGGCGGACCGCTGGCACTCGTCGAGCGGGGAGACGGTATCTCTATCGATGCGGTTGCTCGAACCGTCACACTTGAGATACCCGAAGACGAACTGGCCCGCCGCCGTTCCGCATGGGTCGCACCCCCTCTGAAAGCCACGCGAGGGACCCTGGCAAAATACATCCGTACCGTATCGTCAGCCAGTTCGGGCTGCGTGACGGACGCCTGAAGGAGCAGAGCCTCCGACGATGGGTCACACATCACGGTAGGTAGACGCTCGTGAGACAGTTGGGCAATCTCCTGATCCTCGTTGGCGTCCTCGCCGTATTGGCCGGCGTGGCAGCGCGGTTCGGACTGCTGTCGTGGTTCGGCAACCTGCCCGGCGACATCCGTCGGGTGGGCGAGCGATCGGCGGTGTTCGTACCCATCACGTCCATGGTGCTGTTGAGCATTGTCCTTACGGTGCTCGTCAACCTGCTTGGTAGGTTTTTCCGGGGCTGAGCAACTCCGTCGGCGGGCCGGAGTCACCGCAGCCTGAGCGGAGGCTGCACACCGCCGCGCTCCGTCCCGCGGGGCCATCGCCTCGTCAGGCGTTGAGCATCCACCCGGCCAGAGCCTCGCTCCACAACCCTATGGACCCCGAGGCCTGTGCGCCCTCGCGGACACGACGATCGCTCGAGACAACCACCGCCGCCGGACCCATGTCAGCAGCGAGTGTCAAGAGTTCATCGTCGGCGCTGTGCCCGGCACTGGTGAACCGGACCTCGATTCCAGAAGGCCCGGAGTCGCAAGTGGTGCCGCCCGACTGGGCGGAGTCGTAGACGAGCGTCACCCGCGGCCTTCCCTGCGCGAGTTCCTTCAGTCTCGCCAAGTCGTTCTCCAGGCGTTGCCGTACGTAAGGCGAATTGAACCGGGTCCGATCCAGGTGGTAACCGACGTTGTAGCCATCGACCAGAAGCACGAATTCGCGGTCAACGGTCAGCAGCCACTCGATCGCCGACCTGTCGTCGGGCGGCGTCCCCATCGGGAGATCAAGCGGTCTCTCAACCTGAAGCGCCGCGGTCTCCTCGAATGCCGGTTCCGGCGAGAAGGCTCCGACCAGATCGTCGAGAAGCCGGGCAGAACCGAGCAGGTCGAGGCTGGCCCATGCACTCGGAGCAGGGACAGGATCGGTCGAACGTTCCGTGCGCCTTTCTCTCTGCAGTTCTTCCCGGGTCTCGGCGAGACGCCGGCGCAGCAGTTGCCGTTCGGTGTTCGCTGCCGCCAAGTCCCTTCGGAGCGACCGGTTGTCCCGTTCCAACGCCCTGACCCGTCTTGAGGCGCGGTCCCCGCGGGCGCCGGCCCGAGCGGCGGCCACTCGACGATCAGCCTGCGCGGCCGCCTTCTCTGCCAGTCTCCGGTTGCGCTTGGCCCTGTTTCGCCAGGTTTCGAGTTCCGTCTGCAAGCGCTCGATACGCCGAGTCATAGTCTCGATCAGATCAGCTTGCGCCGATTGCTCGGAACGGCGCGCCAACTCCCCGAGTTCGTCCTCCCATCCGTCGGGACGGTGGAGGAATAGCGCCGCTGCCTTTTCCAGCGGATCATCCGTGTCCGCTGCCCCATCGAACTTCTCGGCAACCTGGTTGCGGAGCCATTCATTGCCGTCGATCTCGACGATCAGGCGGCGCTGCAAGGGAGGTACCAGCGAGCGTCCGGTTTGTGTAGCGACCCTGACCAGAGGCGCGGGAATCTCCTCGGGGTCTAGATCGGCCAGTACCTTCCTGGCGAGATCCACCACCCGCTTCAAGTCTCCGGGTCTCCCTATACGCATGGCCCCACCATCGTACGCCAATCGGACCGGGTAGGTTGGTCTTGCTTGTCCCAGCCCAACCCCGTGATCGGCTGCCGTCGGGTGCTTGAGGAGGAACCCCTGTCGTTCGCCGGCGAAGAACGGGCCAACCCTCCTGGCCCATCAACCGTGCCTCCTGGTGACTGCGTGTTGACATCTTGACACGTTTCCTGCATACTTCGGGTTCTCATGACCCCTGGTAATCGCGTCCTAGTACTTATGTAGCGCACCGTCGCGTCGCGGCGTGTGTGCTCCAAGCCCTCCAGATCGGAGGGCTTTTGTCTAGGCGGACCGGTAAGGCCAAAGACCACGAGTCCCCACGTAAGGAAGTCACCATGAGCACTATCACCGGTGCGGAGGCACTGATCAAAGCTCTGGAATACCAGGATGTCGACGTGGCTTTCGGCATTCCCGGAGGCGCCATCCTGCCTGCCTACGACCCAATGCTGGAGGCCGGGTTCCGCCATATCCTGGCTCGGCACGAGCAGGGCGCAGGACATATGGCGGAAGGATACGCGTGGGCGACGGGGAAGGTAGGGGTTGCGATCGCCACATCGGGACCCGGCGCCACCAACCTCGTGACTCCACTCGCCGACGCCCTGATGGACTCTGTGCCGATGGTGGCGATCACGGGACAGGTCCCCACCCAAGCTGTGGGCAACGACGCATTCCAAGAGGCTTACACGACCGGCATCACTATGCCCGCCACCAAGCACAACTACTTCGTCTCGGATCCCGATGAGATCTCGCAGGTCGTGGCCGAGGCCTTCCATATAGCCTCCACGGGACGGCCCGGTCCGGTTCTGATCGACCTACCGAAGGACATACTGAACGCCAGTCTCGAGTGGCATGATCCGCGCCCGATATCGATGCCGGGTTACCGGCCCACCATCGAACCTCACCCGCGCCGGATCGCCGAGGCAATCCGGATGATCCAGGGTGCGGAGCGTCCCGTCCTTTACGTCGGAGGAGGGATCATCAAGGCCAACGCAGCAGCCGCGCTCCTGTCGTTTGCTGAGATGACCAACATGCCTGTGATCACCACCCTGATGGGACGGGGGGCCATGCCCGACAGCCATCCCAACACACTCGGGATGCCCGGCATGCATGGCCTGTACGCAGCGACCACGGCGATCCAGAAGTCCGATGTCCTTGTGGCTATCGGAGTCCGGTTCGACGACCGGGTTACAGGAGATCCGGACTCCTTCGCCCCATTCGCCAAGGTGATCCACGGCGATGTCGATCCTGCAGAGATCGGAAAGGTTCGGGTTCCGGAGGTGCCGATCGTGGGCGATGCCCGCCGGATACTGGAGGCCATGGGCGACAATTGGGGCGATACACCCACCCCGAAGCTGCGCAAGTGGTGGCAGACGATCCGGGAGTGGCAGGAAAAGCACCCGCTTAGGTTTGACCAGGAGACGGACGGCCCCCTGAAACCCCAGTTCGTCCTCACCCGGCTGCGTGATCTGGCGGACCCCGACGCCATAGTCGTCTCCGGGGTTGGCCAGCACCAGATGTGGGCTTCGCAGTACTGGAGATTCGACAACCCCCGGCGGTGGATCAACTCGGGAGGCCTGGGAACCATGGGCTTCGCCGTTCCGGCGGCGATAGGCGCGAAGGCAGGCCGGCCGGACAAGCAGGTCGTAGCCGTGGACGGGGACGGATGCTTCCAAATGACCGTCCAGGAACTCATCACCGCCTCGGTGGAGAAGATCCCGATCAAGGTTGCCGTGTTCAACAACAGTGCCCATGGAATGGTCCGGCAGTGGCAGCGCCTGTTCTACAACGAGCGTTTCTCGTCGTCCGACCTCGGACGGCACCTCCCCGATTACGTGAAGCTCGCGGAGGCGATGGGGTGCGTCGGGCTGCGGGCCGACCGACCGGAGGATGTCGACGGGGTGATCAACCGGATGCTGGAGATCGACGACCGGTCGGTGGTCGTCGAATTCGAAGTGGATCGAGACGAGATGGTCTTCCCCATGGTGCCCGCCGGAGGATCCAACGACGTCGTGCTCACGGGACCGGAGGACCTATGAGAGATAATCGAGTGCTGAGCGTGCTGGTCGAGGACAAGCCGGGGGTGCTCGCCCGGGTGTCTTCACTCCTGGCCCGCAGGGGCTTCAACATCCATTCTCTGGCAGTCGGGCCGACCGCCGACGCGGGTCTGTCGACGATGACCATCGTCGTGATGTCCGCAGAACTCGAGCAGGTGAAGAAGCAGCTCCACAAGCTGGTAAACGTCGTGAAGATCACCGAACTCGATCCCGCCACCTCCATCGAACGCGAGATCATGCTCGTGAAGATCAACGCCACTCCGGGCCGGCGCGGTGAGGTCATCGACCTCGCCAGGATCTTCAACGCCACCCCGGTCGATGTGGCCGTCAACTCGATCACCTTGCTCATGGCCGGAAAGCCGACCAAACTCAACGACTTCCTGGATCTGGTGCGGCCGTTCGGCGTCATGGAACTGGTCAAGTCGGGGCGCATCGGGATCCGTCGCGAGCCCAAGGTCCGAAAGCTCAAGGCGGTCGGATGATTCCCCCCGCCGCCACCTATAGAATCCCTACCCGCCCGACGACCAGGGAGAGGTGAGCATGGCTTCTATCTACTACGACGACGACGCTGATCCAGCCGTTATCTCGGGTCGCCGCGTGGCGGTGATCGGATACGGGAGCCAGGGTCATGCCCATGCTCTCAACCTCCGGGAGTCCGGAGTCGAGGTCAAGGTCGGCCTCAGGGAAACGTCCCGGCGACGGATCGAGGCGGAAGGCGAGGGACTCTCGGTGGGCTCGGTGGCGGAGGTCTCCGAATGGGCGAACGTGGTGATGGTCCTGGTACCCGACCAGCACGCCGCCGACCTGTACGCCGCCGAGATCGCACCCCATCTCCAGGACGGTGACGCCCTGATGTTCGCTCACGGGTTCAACATCCACTTCGGTGAGATCAACCCTGACGACGGACTCGACGTCCTCATGGTCGCACCGAAGGGTCCCGGGCATCTGGTACGCCGGACCTACACCGAAGGTTCGGGAGTACCGTGCCTGCTGGCTCTCTATCAGGACGCCACGGGCGGCGCCCGCGAACTCGGACTCTCGTACGCCTGGGCAATAGGAGGTACGAGGGCCGGCGTCCTGGAGACCACCTTCAAGGAGGAGACGGAGACCGACCTGTTCGGCGAGCAGGTCATCCTGTGCGGAGGCCTGTCCGAGTTGATCAAGGCCTCCTACGAGACTCTGGTCGAGGCGGGGTACCAACCCGAGTCGGCATACTTCGAAACCCTCCACGAACTGAAACTGATCGTCGACCTCCTGTACGAAGGAGGCCTGACCTGGATGCGCTACTCAGTGTCGGATACCGCTGAGTGGGGCGACTACTCAACCGGTCCCCGAATCATCACTGACGATACCCGGCAGGTGATGAAGGACGTCCTCGCTGATATCCAGTCCGGAAGCTTCGCCCGCCAGTGGATGGACGAAGCGCGTTCCGGTGCACAGCGGCTCCTGGCCACCAGGGCGCGGGAACGGAGCCATGAGGTCGAGCAGGTGGGCGCCCGACTCCGCGAGTTGATGCCGTTCCTGACCCCGAAGGCGCCCGACTGATGGCATCGCCGTCCGAGCCCGTCGTAAGCGGCCACCTTCCCACCCTTTCCCGCCCGGCTCTCCGCGAGCTTCTGGCGCTAGCCGGCCTCCGCAGCCTTTCCTAGGGCTGTGGAGGCGTACCCCTCCCCAACCGGTTAGAGCTCCAGCAACCAACCCAGACCGGAGTAGCCCCATGCCACACGACAAACTCATAATCTTCGACACAACCCTCCGCGACGGTGAGCAAGCCCCGGGAATAGCCCTGACGCCGGATGAGAAGCTCGCCATCGCTCGGCAGTTGGCGAAGCTCCGCGTGGATGTCATCGAGGCGGGTTTCGCCGCTGCATCCGACGGCGATTTCTACGGTGTCTCCCAGATCGCCAGGAAGGTCAAGGGTCCGGTGATCGCTTCGCTGGCCCGCTCCCTTCCCGACGACATCGACCGGGCCTACGACGCGGTCCGGCATGCGGACCGGCATCGGATCCACGTCTTCCAGAGCACCTCCCCGATCCACATGGAAAGGATGCTACGGATGACCCCCGAGGAGGTGATGAAGTCGATCGTCGAGTCGGTGCGCCGGGCCCGCCGTTACACCGACGATGTGGAGTTCTCACCCCAGGACGCCACCAGGTCCGACCCCGACTTCATGATCGCCTGCTGCCAGGCGGCCGTGCGCGAGGGGGCTACCACCATCAACATTCCCGACACGGTCGGGTTCGCCACCCCCGACGACTACGTGGAGTTGCTGCGCCGGGTCTATGGCGAGGTACTGGGCGAACGGGACGACGTGATCGTGTCGACCCACTGCCACAACGACCTGGGTCTGGCCGTCGCCAACTCCCTCTCCGCCATCCACGCGGGTGCCCGCCAGATCGAAGGGGCAATCAACGGTATCGGCGAGCGGGCCGGCAACACCTCCACGGAGGAGATCATCATGGCCGTCAGGACGCGTCGGGACCACTTCGGGGTCGATGTGGCGGCGAACACCGAGGAGATCGTCCCCACCAGCAGGCTGGTGTCCCGCCTCACCGGCTACCCGGTTCAGTTCAACAAGGCGGTCGTCGGACGTAACGCCTTCGCCCACGAGTCGGGTATCCATCAGCACGGTGTCCTGCGCGACCGGGAGACCTACGAGATCATGGACCCGATATCGGTGGGCGCAACCAGCCAGATCGTCCTCGGGAAGCACTCGGGCAGGGCCGGGTTCGGCGACGCTCTCTCGAAGCTCGGCATCGTCCTGGAGGACGAGCAGTTCGCCGCGGCCTTCCGCCGTTTCAAGGATGTCGCCGACCGCAAGATAGAGATCAACGAACGCGAGTTGAGGGCCATCATCCGCCAGGAGCACGCCCGCAGCGAAGGGACCATCCGCATGGTGTCCATGAGCGTCAGCGGGGGCAGCCATGTGACACCCACATCTACCGTGAGAGTGGTCCGGGGCGACGGGGACGAGGTCCGAGAATTCACGGGAAGCGGCGGCGGTATGGTGGACGCCACCTTCGACGCTCTCAAGAAGGCATTCGGACTGGATGTCAAGCTGCTCGACTACCGCGTCGTCCCGGTGACGGCCGGAGCGGACGCCATGGCCGAGGTGAACGTGGTCGTGCAGGTCGGTGGGTCGACCCACGGCGGGCGGGCGGTGTCGACCGACGTGGTCGAGGGTTCGGGTCACGCCTTCGTCGAGGCTCTCAACCGTGCTCTGAGCGCCATCGATGGCTGACCGGCACTACCGGATCGCGGTGATCGGCGGGGACGGGATCGGCCCTGAGGTAACCGACCAGGGACTGAAGGCCCTCGCTGCCGCCTCGGACCGGAGCGGCTTCACCGTCGAGACCAACCATTACGACCTGGGCGGCGCCCGGTATCTGAGAACCGGGGAAGTGCTCCCCGACACTGTCGAAGCCGAGTTGGCCGGCCACGACGCCATCCTGCTCGGTGCAGTCGGTACGCCGGACGTACCGCCGGGTGTCCTGGAACGGGGTCTGCTACTGAGACTGAGGTTCGACTTCGATCTCTACGTGAATCTCCGTCCGGTCAAGCTGCTCCCCGGCGTACCCACTCCTATCGCCGGGCTTGTTCCCGACAGGTGCGACATGCTGATCGCCCGCGAGAATACGGAAGGGGCATACACCGGATCAGGGGGGACGATCCGCATGGGCACCCCTCACGAGGTAGCTCTCCAGGAGTCGATCAACACCCGTTTAGGAGTGGAGAGAGTCACCCGGTTCGCATTCGAGCAGGCCGCCGCGCGGAGGGGGCATCTGACGCTGTGCCACAAGACCAACGTGCTCACGTACGCGGGGGACCTCTGGTACCGGACCCTTACTGAACTGGCGGAACGGTACCCCGACGTGACAACCGACTACGTTCACGTCGACGCCATGTGCCTATACATGGTCACCTCTCCGGAGAGGTTCGACGTGGTGGTCACGGACAACCTGTTCGGCGACATCGTGACCGACCTCGGCGCTGCGATCCAGGGAGGCATGGGCCTCGCTGCCAGCGGAAATCTCAACCCCGAGGGCCGGTTTCCGTCCCTCTTCGAACCCGTCCACGGTTCAGCACCGGATATCACAGGTAGGGGTTGGGCTAACCCCGTGGCCGCCGTCCTGACGGTGGCCATGTGCCTGTCCCACCTGGGCGAGCACGAGTCCGCATCGATCGTGGAGGACGGCGTCGCCGCCGTACTCCCGACGATGGAGTCGATGGGAGGACCGGACATGGGCGCTACCACCGACCAGCTGGGGGACCGGATCGCCGCCGCGGTAGCCGAGGGGTGATACCGGTTGGCTTTGTTGTAGTGGACCGCACGAAACCAGACCGCGTTCACGCCATGCACAGTCGTGACGGTACCGCGGGTCCCGTGGTTGGTCTGTGTGGCGGCGGTGGGATATGGTGCCGCTAGCGGCGTCTACGGCAAGGACTTGCCGAGGCGTACCCGCAGGTTACGTCGAGGAGGCAGGACGCAGCCAGAGGCGTCGAAGGCGGCCCAGGGCACGCAGCCCCCAACGCAGACCGGCCACGATCAACTAGGTTGACCGTATGAACATCGGAGCCCCACGGCAACCAAGACCGGAGCGGCGGGTGGGGATCACCCCGGAGATCGCCCGGCGATACATCCAGGACGGTCATCTTGTCCTAGTGGAACATGGCGCCGGACAGGGCGCAGGCGTATTGGATGAGAGCTTCGGCGAAGCAGGATGCGAGATGGTCGGCTCGGCCTGGGAGGCCGACGCGGTGGTGACCATCGGCCCCCCTAACGAGACCGCCCGGTCCAGACTGACAGCGGGTGCCTGGCTGATCGGCCTCCTGCGTCCGCTCGACGAGCCTCGGGCGATGCGCTCCCTCGCGGGGACGGGGGTAACGGCCATGGCGTTCGAGACCCTGCCCAGAACCACCCGGGCCCAGTCGATGGACGTCCTGTCGTCCCAGGCAACGCTCGCCGGGTACGAGATGGTTCTGGAGGCTGCCTCCCGCCTACCACGCATCTTCCCGATGATGGTGACTGCGGCGGGAACGATCCGACCTGCAAGTGTGGTGGTCCTCGGATGCGGAGTGGCCGGGCTCCAAGCCATCGCCACCGCGCGACGCCTCGGAGCGGTGGTAAAGGGGTACGACGTCCGGGCAAGCGCCGCCGAACAGGTCGAGAGCCTGGGTGCTTCGTTCATCGATCTGGACGTTGCCCTCCAGGATCCCTCCACTTCCGGTGGGTACGCCCGCCGACTCTCCGGCGACGACAGCAGCCGCCTGCTGAAAGGCATCGAACGACACCTCGCATCCGCCGATGCGGTCATAACCGCGGCCGCCATTCCAGGAAGACCCGCTCCTACTCTGATCAGCGCCGAAGCCGTCTTCGGAATGCGGCCCGGCTCGGTGATAGTCGACGGCGCAGCCGAGCGGGGAGGGAATTGTGTACTGACCGTTCCGGACCGGGTGGTTGAGGTGGGAGGCGTAACGATCGTCGGACCCACCGATCTCGAGGCGCGCCCCGCCGCCGATGCTTCCAGGACGTTCGCTCGTAATGCCTACGAACTCTTCAGGTATCTGAACGATCCGGCCACCGATGGAGCCGATGACGAGATCCGCGACGGCGTGACCATCACCCGTGACGGCAGAGTGGTTCATCCCCAGGTACGGGCCCTCATGGAGGCATCCTCGTGACGCTGGCCATCGGGATCACCGTCTTCGTCCTGGCAGCCTTCGTCGGCTTCGAAGTGATCACGAAGGTCCCGCCCCAGTTGCACACACCACTCATGTCCGGATCCAACGCCATATCGGGGATCACCCTGGTGGGTGCGGTGCTGGTGGCCGGACAGGGCAGCACCCTCGCCTGGGTGCTCGGTTTCCTAGCCGTGACGTTCGCCACCATAAACGTCGTGGGAGGATTCCTGGTGACGGACCGGATGCTGGAGATGTTCCGGAAGGACCGGCGGTGAACGAGACCATCTCGACTCTTCTCTACCTGGTCTCCGCATCCCTGTTCATTCTCGGCCTCAAACGGCTCAGTTCACCGGTCACCGCCCGCTCCGGGAACCTGATGGGTGCGGCGGGAATGCTGCTGGCGGTGGTGTTAACCCTGCTCGACCGCGGAATCGTTGACTACACGGCGATCATTGCCGGCCTGCTGGTGGGAGGCGCCGTCGGAGCCCTTCTGGCGCGACGCGTGGCCATGACAGGGATGCCGCAACTGGTTGCGGCGTTCAACGGGTTCGGAGGAGTGGCTTCGGGGATGGTGGCGGTCGCCGAATTGTCCACCGGCACGCACCCGCCTCTGGAAACGGCTGCCGCAGCCGCCCTCTCGACGGTGGTCGGGATCGCGACCTTCACCGGCAGCCTCATCGCCTTCGGGAAGCTGCAGGGCCTGCTGCCAGGACGGCCCATGCTGTTCAAGGGACAGCGGGTGTTCGACTCGGTTCTGGCATCGGGCATCGTTGCGGTAGCCGTGCTGACGATCATGGCCGACCGTCCGGGCGCTCTGTGGGTACTGGTGGTCCTCGCGGCAGTCGTCGGTGTAACCCGCACCCTCCCGATCGGAGGAGCGGACATGCCCGTGATCGTGGCCTTCCTCAACTCCATGTCGGGTCTCGCCGCGGCCTCCACCGGATTCGTGATCGGATCGGGGGCACTGATCATCTCCGGCGCGCTGGTCGGAGCATCCGGCTTGGTGCTCACCACCATCATGTCGAGGGCCATGAACCGCTCGCTCCTGAACGTACTGTTCGGGGCGTTCGGCGGCAACGGTGACGAAGGGGCCCGATCAACGGCAGCGGCGCCGGTAAGGCGAGCCACGGTAGAGGACGTGGCCATCACGCTCGCTTACGCCCGATCGGTCATCGTTGTGCCCGGCTACGGCCTAGCGGTGGCCCAAGCCCAGTACAGCACCCGGGATCTCGCCGACCGCCTTGCCGAGCGCGGCGTCGACGTGCGTTATGCCATCCACCCCGTTGCCGGGCGGATGCCGGGGCACATGAACGTCCTGCTCGCCGAGGCGGACGTTCCCTACGAGCAGTTACTCGACCTAGACGAGATCAACGAGGACTTCCCACGCACCGACGTTGCCCTCGTGGTGGGTGCGAACGACGTGGTTAACCCTTCGGCACGGGACGATCCCTCATCCCCGATCTACGGGATGCCGATCCTCGATGTGGACCAGGCTGTTACGACCATCGTGATCAAGCGCAGCCTCTCCCCGGGATTCGCCGGGATCGACAACCCGCTCTTCTACCGCGACGCCACCCTGATGCTGTTCGCCGATGCCAAAGCAGCTCTGGATGAGCTCTCCAAGGCGGTCCCGGAGGCTTGAGCGGCGCGGTGCCCACCACTTGTTGAGCCAGAACGACTAGCTCCTACTCTTATACCGTCTGTGCGGTCGGCTATTGGCTAGCTGCAATCACCCCTTTAGAGACCTCTTGATGGACAACTTAGCAAACTCAGTCGGGTCGATTCCTGCCACATCAGCAGCTACAAGTAGCAGATCATACATTTCAACATCGCTACCCTCCCACACTACAACTAGCCTTCTAGCCTCAGAGAGAGCGATATGGCTATACTGGTCGGGTGACGCCCAATAGCAACTCTCACACACAGACCTATCTCGAACCTCTGAGAAATTCTGACAGTGCTCACAAGACCAAGACTTTGACCTATTACATGAGCTACATAGGAGCAGAAAATCCTCCGTATGGAGATCTAATGGATCGAAATCGGTGTCACCGATAACTGCATAGGGTATGCGATGATCTATCTGAAGATATCTCCCTTCCCATTCAGACCTACAAACCGTACAAACCTCACCCCGCACAGAAATAAGTCGATCCTTTAGGGCCTTAGGAAAGGGCATCCTCCCCGAAAGCCTTCCTGCTTCGACAACTGGCAACTCCCCCAATCAATAAGCACCAATAGTCCTGCCATCAGAACTCTTGACTCTGAAAGTCTCAAGTGGAACACCATGATCTCGTACATCTCGAGCTGCTCTAGGCGGATGTTGATAGCCATAGAGACTAGTCAACTGTTCCGTTGTGACATGACCGTGCTCAAGAATGTGATCAATAACCGTTCGTGGTCTCTTACCTGTCACCGAATCTAGGAGTCTCTTGAGAACCGGCGAAATGCCAGAATAGGGACCATCCGAACTCAAAAGAGAGTCCTCTTTCTGATCACATCAGCATTCTTGGCTAGCATTGGTGACAAGTATAGAGATTCGATTGTCCGCGCCCGATAGCCATTGAGAGTAGCCTGAGCTGAGACTCCTGCATCAATGCTCACACGGCTAAGACCAAGCCAGTCAGGAAGTGTTGCACCATGAATCTTTTGACCAGTTCTTCCATCATAACTCACAATATACTTGATACCCTTTTTGTTGAGACACTCGAGTGACTCTACAAAGTCTTCAAAATCCAAACCCGCGCAGTATCTAGACGTGCCTCTACGCGATACGCCTTGGTAAGGAGGATCCATATAGACTATGTCAGCCACGTCCACAAGTTCTAGTATCGAACGATAGTCCTTTGACATGAGTACAGTGTGATTCGAGAGTAACTTCGAAGCCTCACCTATATGCTTGCGCATGGTATGTGGCATCCGACCCCTTCGTCTATTATCAGGACTCTGATTGAACTCACCCTTCGTATTGTAGCGAACGGCACTCTTTACACACCTAGCCAACAAGAATAGAAAAAGGTGGGGATCATGATACCGGTTGAAAGCATCTCTCACGCGATTATAGTGTGAGACCTCTTGTCCAATTTGCTCATCCCATAGAACTTCGTAGGAGTCAGCAAGCTCAGAGGGTTGTTCAAGAATCAGCCGCCACAACTCAATCAAGGGGCCGTTTATGTCATTAAGTAGGAACATGGAGGACCGACTCCGTGTAGCTGCGGCAAGTGACATGGCAGCAGATCCTGCGAACGGCTCAACAAATCGTGATGTTAGCGGAACATAGTGAAGGATCGCATCGGCAATCCTTCTCTTGCTACCTTGGTAAGGTATGGGATGAGGAACTCTGAGGGCCACTACATTTCGACTATAGCAAGTGCAGGCTCTTCCTCCTAGAGTCTTGACACGATGAGTTGGTGTTGAAGCCGATGGAATTCCGAGAGGTGCTCGCGCGCCGGAGAATGGTGCGCAACTACACCGGCGAGCCGGTCGACCCGGCTGTACTGGCCCGGATCGTCGATTCCGGACGCCGGGCGCCCAGTGCCGGGTTCTCGCAGGGTCAGGCCTTCGTGCTGGTCACGGACGCGGCAATCCGACGAGCAATCGCGGAGTTGGCGAGCGAGGAGTCCTACGTCGAGGCCGGCTTCGATCCGTGGATCAGCCGAGCCCCGGCCCACATCGCGGTGTGCGTGTCTGAGGCCTCCTACCGGCGCCGCTACCGGGAGGCCGACAAGCTGGTGGACGGTCAGGAGATCGAGTGGCCTGTACCGTACTGGTGGGTGGACGTCGGCGCCGCCCTTCAGAATCTGCTGCTGGCCGCGGTCGATGAGGGGCTGGCTGCGGGGTTCCTGGGCGTGCACGCCGTCCCCGGCCTGAAGTCGCTGCTCGACATTCCTGACGAGTACACGCCGATCGGTGTTGTAACGGTGGGCCACCCGGCGCCGGATCGCCGATCCGGGTCGCTGCAACGAGGGTGGCGTCCGGAAGAGCAGGTGATCCATTGGAATGGATGGAATCGAGGGGTTCCGCCCGGTGAGCCCGAAGGCGGTCCCCGAGATTGAACCGGACCATCACGTCGCCGGCGAACCCCAAGGTGAAGCGGCTGGTCCGCCTGCGGAGCCGCCGCCACCGCGACACCGAAGAGGCCTTCCTCATCGAGGGATTCCGGGAGTTGGTGAGGGCGGTGGACTCCGGGACCCTCGTCGAGGAACTGTTCGTGTGCGAGGACTTGTTCCTGGGAACCAACGAACCTGCCTTGGTCGACCGGATCGTCGCAACCGGTACCCGCCTTCACCGGCTGGCTCCTGCCCCGTTCCGGAAGGCGGCATACCGGGACCGACCGGAGGGCCTGCTCGCGGTGGCGCCACAATTCGACACACAGCTGCAGAACCTCCGGCCCCCCGCCGATGGCCTGGTGCTGGTGGCGGAAGCGATCGAGAAACCGGGCAACCTGGGAACCATGCTGAGAACCGCGGATGCTGCGGGCGCCGCGGCGGTCGTGGTGGCGGATCCCGCCACCGATCCCTTCAACCCGAACGTGGTACGCGCCTCGCTGGGCTCGCTGTTCACGGTCCCGCTAGCCGTCGGATCCACGGAGGAGGTGTTAGGTTGGCTCGCCGAGACGGAGTTCACCCCCGTGATCACCTCCCCTGCAGCCGCATTGAGACACTGGGAAATCTCCTACCGGGGACCAGTGGCGGTGGTGATCGGCTCAGAGCAATACGGCCTGTCCGACCGATGGCTGGACGGCCCGTACCCAGCGGTCCGCATTCCGATGGCCGGCACCGCTGACTCCCTCAACGCCGCCACGGCGGCCGCTATTGTCCTGTTCGAAGCCGTGAGGAAACGGTCGGTTCATGTAACCGTCACCGCGGACGACTACGGTATGGAGCCATGATCGAGGAACCAAGTTGGACAGTCGGGGTTGAAGAGGAGTACCTGCTCGTCGAGCGCGCCAGCGGCAACCTCATCCGGACCCAGCCCCGCGGTCTGATGGAGAAGGTCAGCTCCCTCCACCACGGCATCGTGAGCCCAGAATTCTTCAGTTCGCAGATCGAGATCGGCACGGAGGTGTGCCAGAACATGGGCGACCTTCGCGCCGAGATCGGCCTGCTGCGAATCGCCGTGGCGGAAGCGGCCGAGGACTATGGGTTGGCGCCCATCGCCGTCTCCACCCATCCTTTCGCCCAGTGGGAGGACCAGCAGGTCACCCAGGCTAAGCGCTACCAGGAACTCGCAGCCGACCTGCAGGGTGTCATCCGCCGCTTGGTCATCTCAGGACTCCATGTTCACGTGGGCATCGAGGACCCGGAGTTGAGGATCGACCTGATGGGACAGGTCACGTACTTCCTTCCCCACCTGCTCGCCCTGTCCGGCTCGTCCCCGTTCTGGGAGGGACGGGACACCGGCCTGAAGAGCTACCGCCCTTCGGTGTTCTCGGCCGCACCCCGGACGGGGCTGCCGGAGCAGTTCGGCTCGTGGGCCGAATTCCAGCGTCACATAGACGTGCTGGTCGCCGCCGGCATCATCGAGGACTCCTCGAAGGTCTGGTGGGACATCCGCCCCTCCGCCCGGTACCCGACCCTGGAGATGAGGGTCACCGACCTGCCTACGAGGATGGAGGACACCGTCGCCATAGCCGCCGTGTACGTCTGCGTCCTACGGATGCTGTGGCGGCTGCGCATGGAGAACAAACGCTGGCGCTCCTACACCAACTTTCTGGTATCCGAGAACCTCTGGCGAGCACAGCGCTACGGGGTCCGTGACCAGTTGATCGATTTCGGGAAGGGAACCCTGGTGCCCTTCTCCGACCTGGTGGAGGAACTCATCGAGTTGGTGAGGCCCGACGCCGAGGCGATGGGATACGTGTCAGAGGTAGAACACATCCGCACGATCTGCCAGCGAGGCACGTCGGCCGACCACCAGATCGCTGTCTACCGGGAAGCGTTGGAAGGCGGCGCCACGGAGCAAGAGGCGATGAAGGCCGTGGTCCAGATGCTCATCAGGGATACGCTGGCGCCAGCGGTCGGCTGAGGGGCGTCGACTACCCGCCGAACTCGTCGAGGGCCTCCCCGAGTTGGATGCCACCCTCATACAGTGCCCGTCCGATCACTGCGCCGTCCACACCCACGGACGCCAGGAGGCGGAGGTCGCCCATGGACGCTATCCCGCCCGCAGCCAGGATCTCCGCATCCGGAGCCAGGCCGCGGACCCGGTCGAGCAGGTCGAGGTCCGGACCCGTCATGGCGCCGTCCCGGCTGATCGCGGTCACGAGGAGAGTCTTCACGCCGACCTCCCTGACACCCTCCACAACACTGACCAGATCGCGACCGTCATCCAACCACCCCGCTCCCCCGGCCCGCCCATCGCGCACGTCGACCGCTGCAACCACGCGATCCGGAGAGCTTCTGGCGATCGCCTTCGCGAGCACCCCTGGGGACCACACCGCGCTGGTGCCCATGATCACTCGCGTAACCCCTCTGGCCAGCGCCGCCTCGACATCGCCAACTCCTCGAATGCCACCACCCAACTGCACCGACACACCCCGTCCAACAACCTTTCGCCATAGTCCGGTATCGGGACTCCCGGTTCGGGCGCCGTCCAGATCTATCACATGCACCCACCGCGCACCTGCTTGCCTCCAGGCCGCCAACTGGTCCCCGACCGAGTGACCATAGGTAGTTGAAGCCCCGAAGTCGCCGTGGAGCAGGCGGACCACCTTCCGATCCAACACATCTATGGCGGGGTATAACTCCATCACCTTCTCCTCACAACCCGCTCCTGATGAACCAGGTAGAACTTCAGCGTGACCACGGAAGACACAACCTAGCTTCTTCCCGGGTCACACCACGACAGATGCCTTACAGTCACGCCAGGTACGCGTCGACGATCTCCTGCGAGTTCCGCAGCCTCGCCGACGGACCCTCGATTGCGATCGAGCCTCTGTGGAGTAGATAGGTGTGGTCGGAGATTGCCAGTGCGAGTTCGGCGTTCTGTTCGATGAAGAGGATCGAGAGTCCCTCGGAGTGCAGGCGTGTGATCGAGGCATAGACCTCGTCCACAATGGCCGGAGCGAGCCCGATCGTTGGACTGTCTATGAGCAGCAACTCCGGGTCTGTGATCAAGACTCGCCCGATCGCGACCATCTGCTGCTCGCCACCGCTGAGAGTCCCCGCGTATTGTCGGCGCCGTTCCTTGAGGCGCGGGAACAGTTCGAAGACTCGGGCGAGCATCTCTGGGAGGTTGGAACGTCTCGCAGCGGAACCCAGTGCCAGGTTCTCCTCGACGGTGAGTGGCGCAACCACGGAGGTAGGTCGTTCCATCAGGAATGCGAGTCCATGATGTACGAGTCGGTGAGTCGGCCAGCCGGTGATCTCACGATCCCCGAACTTCACGGTCCCACTGTCCGGACTGTGCATGCCGGCGATCGTCTTCAGCGTCGTGGACTTGCCCGACCCGTTCGAGCCGATGAGGGCCACCATCGCCCCTCGGTCGACTCGTAGGTCAACGTTGTTGACTGCCCTTATGTTGCCGTAGCTTGACGAGAGATTCGATACGCACAGCATCAGCCTTCCTTCCGAAGTATGCCTCGATCACCGTTGGGTCGGACAGGCAGGCGGCCGGCGTACCCTCTGCCAACAACTTGCCAAAGTCCATCACGATTGCTCGTTCGCAGTAGTTGAGTACGAGCTCGAGGTTGTGCTCGATGACGACCACCGTGACGCCTCGGTCGGTCAGGCTGAGCATCAACTCGCCGATTGCCTGCGAACCGAGCTTGTGCATGCCCGCCGTCGGCTCATCCAGCAGCAGGACGGATGGCTCCATCGCCAGAGCCCGAGCGATTTCGACCCTGCGCTGGTTCGCGTAGGACAGGGTGGCGGCATACTGCTCGGGTTGACCGATCACGCCGACCAGATCCATCAGGGCTCTCGCCCGCTCGGCCAACTCCGCGCGTTCGCGCCGGTCACGAGGCGTCATGAACACGGGATCCCAGAAGTTGGTCATACGTTCGCGTTCGAAGCCGACCATGATGTTCTCCAATACCGTCAGATCCTCGAACAACTGCACGGTCTGGTAGGTACGCGCCACCCCCTCGCGAGCGATGTCGGTTTGTCTCCATCCCGTCATGTCTCGTCCGAGAAACCGGACCTTGCCGCGATCCGGTTCGTCTCCCCCACCGACGACCGAGAGCAAGGTCGATTTCCCAGCCCCGTTCGGTCCTACGATCCCGAACACGGACCCCACCGGAACGGTGAAGGTGAGGTCGCTGATCGCCACCAAGCCGCCGTACGTCTTGCGTACGCCCTCCACGCTCAGAGCAGTAGGCCGATCCTGTGCCGGATCGAATTCTGGCGCCGTGCGACCCGTCAGGTTGACACTCCACAGGTCGGACTCCCCTCCTTCCCCTCCCTCCACTGACGACTCGCCATGGCTGGAGTGGATGTTGGTCGCCTGACTCTTGAGCTCCCTTCGTACCTTGCGCGTGGGATCGATCAGGCCGCGCGGGAGGTAGATCATGATGAGGATCAAGAGCACGCCGTTCACGATGGTCTCGCCCTGGGTGAGGAACCGACGGAGCGCTTCAGGAAGGATCGTGAAGACGAATGCTCCGACAATCCCCCCGAACCAGTGGCGGTTGCCTCCCAAGACCACCGCGGCGAGCATCACAAAGGCAATGTTCACATAGAAGGTGTCGGGCGACAGGAATTGCACGAGACTTGCGTAGATGACCCCTGCCAATCCTGCGATCGCGCCACTCAACATCCACAAGGATCGACGTGTGCCGTGAACATCGATTGCGAGCGAGGCGGCGACGTCAGGGTGGCTGCGGACAGCTTCGGCGGCAAGTCCGAGCCGCGACCTCCTGTGGCGGGCCATCACCCACATCACCGCGCCCAGGGTGGTGAAGAGATGCCATGGCTCGACGAGCCGTGTAATCGGAGCGCCGTCTACGCCACCCGTGACTGAGTCGAGATTCAGCACGACCACCCGGGCCATCAACACGAGCGCGATCGTTGCCAGCGCCACCCAATGGCTCTCAAGCTTCACCAGGGGGATACTCACCAGGAGGCCCGACAGAAGGCCGACCACAACTCCCACGACGAGTACCAATTCGATAGGGAGGTTGTGGCCCTCCACGAGAGCGAGGCTAACGAATCCCGTGACCGCTGCCATCGGGGTGCCGGCGAGGCTGAGGATCCCGCCTCGGAGCGCTGCATAAGTGGCGATGGCGAAGAGCGCGTAGGCGATCGAGAACTCGACCGTGGACGCGTACTGGCCCAGGAACGCCATCAGGCCCTGAGGCCCACGATGCGGTCGCCCATCAGGCCCTTCGGTCGAACCAGGAGGACGATGATGAGGAGCCCGAAGGTGATGAAGTCGCGAAACGAGTTACTGATGTACTGGGCTCCGAGAACCTCGGCCAGTCCGATGAGAATCCCACCGAGGTACGCACCTCTCAGGTCCCCGAATCCACCGATGATCACCGCCGCGAATCCCTTGAGAAGGAGCCCTTCGCCTACCGTGAAGCTCACGTTGTTCGTGGATATCGAGCTCAGGATCCCGGCGATCGCGGCAGTCCCGGCGGCGATAAAGGATATGACGATCACCACACGTCGCGGATTCACCCCAGAAATCTTGGCGGAGTCGGGATCCCAGCCAACTGCTCGCATTTGCGCCCCGGCGTTCGTCCTCATGATGAACAGGTAGAGGATCAAGAGAAGTACCAAGGCAACTACGAAGGTGATGATCTGGTGATACGGGATCACCAGATCGGCGACCCTGATGAAGCCGCGAGGAAGTGCTTCTCGAGGAAAGGTCTTGATCCGGGCGCCGGTAGCAATGATCGCGAGTTGACCGAGGATGATCCAGAAGCCGATGCTGGTGATGATCGGGCCGAGCAAGCCACCTCCACGCCGGCGAATCGGCTCGAATCCCAGTTGATCGACCAGCACGCCAATCAGGCCGCCGCCTGCCATCCCGATTGCGATCGCCGGCACGAGGCCGACTCCCAGACTGTCGAACGCGGCGAGCGCGAGGATCGCCCCCCATGTCGCGTAGGTCCCGTGAGCGACATTGAGTATTCCCATGGTGGCGAAGACCAGGCCGAAGCCCATCGAGAAGATGGCATAGGAGGAACCTACGGCCAGGCCATTGATCGTCTGTTGCAGGAACAGCGTCATCGCGCGGAAACCACTCCTGACTCAAGCAAGATCTGGTGCCGCCCGATTGTGTGGCGGCACCAGATCCTAAGGTCTAGGAGCACCCGTTGCCGGAGGCTCCTACTGATTGATGTTCGGGAGCAATCCGTCCGCTGAGCCGTCCCAGATGACGAGTTCGCCGTCCGGACTCCATTGCACGAACGTCCAGGCGTCAATGGTGGCTTCGCCGCGGGCATCCCAAGTGAGCGTGCCAAAGACGGTCTCCATGGTTTGGATCTGTCGGACACCTTCCAACACGGCCTCTCGAGTACCTTCGCCCCCATTCTTGAGCGCTTCCGCCATGAACCAAGCGACCTGCCAACCCTGCGCCGCGAAGATGTCCGGCATGGTGTCGTACTCGGCTTCGTACTTGGTTGCGAAGTCCTGAACCAGCGGAACGTCCTTCCCGGCGAAGAAGGCGATTGGCAGCGCGGTACCCAGAAGGGTGTCCCCGGCCTGTTCCCACGTCTCCGCCGTCGCTATCGCGAGGTTTCCGATGATCGGACCGGCATAACCACGATCACGGAGTTCCTGCACCATGAGGACCTCGGTGTTACCCAACTGAGCGAGGAAGATGACGTCGGGACCCAAGGAGATCACTTCGGTCGCGGCACCGCTCATGTCCGTGTCATCAGCGAACGTGTCGATCACGCCCAGGACTTCAATTCCGGAACTATCGAGTACTCCGAGGGTCGCATCCCTGTCGCTCACGAGTCCGTCATTGTCTGCAGTCACGACTACGGCTGCGTTCTCGGGAGCGAAAGCGGCCACAGCGGCCTCCGCGATTGCGGCCGTGCTCGGCTGAGACAGCGGGAATGACCTGAACGCATTGTCCGGATCGGTGATCGTCGGGGCAATCGCAGCGTGATCCACCCAGGCGAGGCCAGCTTCCACGATGTTGGGCTGGATCGCTCCGGCAACACTCGACAGGGCACAGCAGACCAGAGCGAGGACGTCGTCGTTGGCGATGTACGCGTCGTTGATGGCGATGGCGGCCGCCTGGTCTCCCCCGGCGTCCTCAACGAGGAACTCGATGGTCACACCGTCGCCGAGGAACCCACTCTCGTTGATCTCACGCTCGGCGAGCTGGAGACCCTGGACATGGGGAACACCCGCGAAGGCGACCGGGCCTGATGTGACAGCCGTGAAACCGAACTGGTAGTTCCCCGGAGCAAGACCGACCACAGGTGCTTCCGTGGTCGTGGTCTGCGCCGCCGTGGTCGTGGTCTGCGCCGCCGTCGTGGTGGTCTGCGCCGCCGTTGTTGCGGTGGTCGCGGGCGCTTGAGTCGTCGCGATCGTCTCTTCGCTGTCGCCGTCGCCGCATGCAGCCGCTACGAGCGCCAGGGCGAAAACGAGCACCAGGAGTCTGATTCTGATCATACGTGCCTTTCCTCGGTAGCCTTGAGGTTCTTGGGTAGACTGCCTGTAGAATCCCTCCGCACCGGATCCCAAGTCAGCCGCCCGGGTGACGATAACAGACACACTTGGAAGCGCGATATCCACCTTGGAAGCGGTACATCCACGTAGTTACAGCATCGGCAGGGAGGGAAATCGGATGGCGCACCGAGTCGGCACGATTGGTGGGGGCATCTTCGGCGAGATGCACATTCGGGCGCTGACTCAGCGAGCCAGGCTCGGAGACATCGAGTACGTGGGCCTCGCGGATATCAACAGTGAGTTGCGCGGTGCTCGAGCGGCTGAGTACAACATCGACGTCTTCGCCGACTTCAACGACTTGCTCGACATGGCATCGCCGGACGCCGTGACCATCGCCACCCCCGACCACCTCCATCGAGACATGGCCGTGGCATGCCTTGAGCGAGGTATCCATGTGCTGGTGGAGAAGCCGATGGACACGGATGTCGATGGGTGCAGGGAGATGGTCGCCGCCGCCGCTGAATCCGGTGTGATGCTCCAGGTGGATTTCATGAAACGCCATGACGTGTATCACGCTGAACTCAAGCGGATCGTCGACTCCGGGGGTATCGGTGACATCCAGTACGGCTATGCCTGGATGGAGGACCGCATCGAAGTTCCAATGGACTGGCTCCCATCGTGGGCATCCAACTCGTCGCCGGCATGGTTCGTCGGCGTTCACTACTTCGACCTCATTCGCTGGCTGGTCGGCCAGGACGCTCTAGCCGTCTCTGCCACCGGAATTGCTCAGCGACTGAAATCACTCGGGCTCGACACGTACGACTCGATCCAAGCGAAGATCATTTTTCCGGGTGGCGTCAGCTTCACGGTCGATTCCGCTTGGCATATACCCGCCGGCAACGAGGCGATCGTCAACCAGGGGATCAAGGTGGTCGGATCCGACGGATGGATGACAGTCGACAGTCAGGATCGTGGAGCGCGCGGTCTTGTGAGCAGCATCCCCGGTGCGCCTGCTTCGATGCTGACTCCCAACCTGGGTCTCTTCAAGGAGAGCACCGAAGCCGGTGTCCCGCGATATTCGGGGTATGCCATCGACTCCATCGAGAGCTTCGTCACCAACGTGGCCATGCTCGAGCGCGGAGTCGCCGACTTGGAATCTCTGAGTGGCGCCTACCCATCGGGGAAGGACGGTCTTGAAGTCACCAAGATCGCCGTAGCAGTGCACCGGAGCGTAGAGAAAGGTGGGGATCTTGTCTCGCTCGACTCACTATGAGCCGCTGCCGGTAGGACGTCCGGCGTAGCGATTCGACAGATGTCGACCTTGACCCCGGCTCGTCGTGGCTGTGTTCATGGAGAGGTGGATGGTTACACGTCTCTAGCCCTGATTCTTCATGTTTCCGGACACACCCGCGGCAGCATGCCCAATCAACCACATGATCAAGACCGGACGGGTTACACCCGACGGGTGAAGGTCCCGCCGGGCCGAGACGAGACTGTCGAAACACCCGTAGTGCCTGGTCAGAAGCTCATAACCCGCACCTCTGTTCGCCCAGTCCAACCCCCGCATGGAAAATCGGGGCTAATCCACTACCAGCTCGCGTAGCTGCCTCTTCAGTACCTTGCCCTGCGTATCCCTTGGAAGCGCCGGCAGGTAGTGAATGCGCTTCGGCAGTTTGTATGCCGCGAGTTCCCGTCGCGCGGAGGCCATTAGCTCGCTCTCATCCGTGAGTTTGCCGTCCTCCCGCACGATGAAGGCGGTGACAGCTTCCGACCACACAGGGTCGGGAGTGCCAACCACTGCCACTTCCCGGACGCCCGGCATCCTCAAGAGAACGCCCTCGACCTCCAGCGAAGAGACATTCAATCCGCCGGACTTGATGACATCCTTCTTGCGGTCATGGAAAAAGAGGTTCATGCGTTGGTCGATTCGGACGATGTCGCCAGTTCGCAACCAACCGCCTCTCGTGACCGCAGCAGTCAGGTCAGGTCGGCCGTGGTAGCCCTCCATGACGGCCGGGGACCGGCAAATCAACTCGCCGATCTCGGTCGGTCGATCAGTTTCGTCAACCACCCGGACCTCTACTTGTGGCACAGCGCGACCGATCCACCGCTGATCATGCCCGGGAATCTCGGCTGGGCTGCGGTAGTAGCCGATCGCGCCGAGTTGGCTCAACTCTGTTTGCCCCCAGTACGTTGCCCAACTCAGTCTCGAGACACGGGATGACATCGCGTCGGTGACGTGAAGAGGGATTGCACCGCCATAGGTGTGGGCTTGCCGGAGGGATGAAATGTCCGCTCGCGCGAAGTCTTTGTGTTCGGTCAGCCGAACATAGAAGGTCGGCGTCTGCGACATGTTGGTGATCCGCTCTGACTCAATCAGTTCAAGGGAGTGCGCCGGCTTCGTGTTCCTGGCGAGCACGACAGTGGCTCCCACCGAAATCAGGTTGGTAACAGTGCCAACACCGGCCATCGTGTGCATCGGGGCCAGAAGCAAGAACCGATCATCATGCTCGACATACCGTTCTCCTGTCCACGCGGGAGATGTTGCGATCAAGAAGTTGCGATGGGGTATGCGAACGCCCTTTGGCTCGCTCTCCGTTCCTGATGTGTAGATGATCATTGCGAGATCGTGCTCGCTGACACGCCAGTCGTCCGGGAGGGGCTCCTCTTCCTGCAGCATGACCGCCAGTTCGCTCCCCGGAATCACGCTGTCACTCGCCGTCCTCGTAGGGATGATCGACTCGACAGAGCCGGTGAGCCTTCTTGTCAATCGTTCTTCGGCGACAATCAAGCGCGGTCGAGCGCTTGAGAGTTGTCGCGTCGTCTCGACCTCGGTCAGATTCGGGTTGAGAGTTGTGAAGACAGCGCCGATCTTGAGAGCGGCGTAGTAGGTCACGATGTGGTCGAGTCCGTTGCCGGCCATCATCGCCACGGCGTCTCGATTCCCGACGCCCTGCCGCCGGATTGCTCGGCCCATCCGATTGGCAAGACCGTCCAACTGCCCGTAGGTGAGGCCGAGGCGCCCCTGATCACCTGTGTGAACGACGACGGCCGGCGAGTCGCTGTCGCGAAGAGCCCTGCGTTCCAAGACGTCACCGAGCGTCGCGCGTCTCAGACGACTGGTGAAGTAGCCGGAAGGCAGCCCGTCCGCCATCCGGACTGTCACCCGACCCTGCCGAGGAGCCGGTTCGCTGCGTCAACGATCTCCGTCAGCGGGCTTCCAGGGGGATGAACCGAGACACCGCGGGAGGCGAGATCGTCGATCGCTTGTGGCGGGATGGTTCCTCCCACCAAGACCGGGATGTCCCCGAGTCCCTCTTCGTCCAGCGTGTCCAGTATTCGATGCACGACCTCGATCCTTCCCCCCACGTTGAGACCGATGATCTGTACGTCTTCGTCACCGGCCATCCGAGCGATATCGCCGGCTCGAAGCATTCCCCCGAGCACCACATCGAATCCGGCGTCCCTTAGTGCTCGGGCAACGACCATGACTCCTCGCCAATGCCCATCGAGGCTCGTCTTTGCGATCAGGATCCTGGCGTGCGTCATACCGCTCAGAACCGCATCGGGACTTCCCAGACACCGAAGGCGCTCCGGAATACGTCCCCTATCTCTCCGATGGTTGCGTCGGCTTGCACTGCCTGCATGACCCTGGGGATGACGTTCTCGGTTGTCCGGCACGCCGCTTCGAGATCCCGGAGCCTCCGGGTCGCTTCTCGTCCGTGTCGCTCCCGTCGCAACGAGGCAAGGCGTTGCATGGCCCTCTCCCAGGTGTCCTCCCCCGAGCGACCTTCGAAACCATCTACTGGCATCAGTTCTTCACGTGCACGATGTATGTTGGTGCCGACGATTCGCTTGCCGCCGTTCTCGATTGCTGCCATCTCCTCGACCTGACCGCGAGCAGCCCGGTCTAGGAGCCAGCCACTATCGATCACTGAGAGAAACCCCCCCTCCTTCTCGATCTCGCTCATGAACGCGAGCGCCCGCCTTTCGAGTTCTTGGCTGAGGTGCTCGATGTAGAAGGACCCCCCGAGTGGATCGGCTACCGCGTTGATGTTCGTCTCCTCCTGGAGGATCTGCTGGATCCGTATCGACATCAAGTGCGCGTGGTCAGAGGGGATGGACATGGCCTCGTCATAGCCCGAGACCCCCAGCGATTGGGTGCCGCCCAGCGCGGCTGCCAAAGCCATCACCGTCCCTCTCACGATGTTGTTGAGTGGTTCCTGGTAGGCCATGTTGCTGCCGGCCGTCACGACGTGGATGCGGAGGCGAAGAGCCCGTTCGTCCGTGACGCCGTACCGGTCGGTCAGCAGGTCGTGCCACATCTTCCGCGCCGTTCTCAGCTTCGCTGCATCCTCGAAGAGATCCATGGAGGTGCGGAAGTTCACGCCGCCGATCATCCGAGCAAAGTTGTCGTAGTTGCCGTCCACCCGATCAGACACCGCCTCGAGGTACTCGATTGCATTGGCGAAGACGGCCCCGAGCTCTTGCCAGGCGTTGAGCCCCGAGTCCGCCCCGTTGTATCCGGCAATCGAGACCGGCACCCAACGAGGCATCCGTTCCATGCACCAATCGATGATGTCCAGGTTGAGCCGCATCGCAGCAGATGGAGGGATCTGTTCCTTGGGTGGGCATCCGATGTACGTGAGGAAGAAGTCGCTCTGGCCGGTGCCACTCAACTTCTCGAGCGGGATCCCACGACGGCCGGCTGTGGACCAGTAGCACGCCAGTGTGTACGGGGCGCTCTGAGGAACCCCTCCGCCCGGCTTGACGTAGATTGACTCGAGCGGGATTCCATCCATGATGGTCTCGTAGTCCCTGAGCCCGACCGTGACCGTGCCCGACAAGCCGACGTCTTCTCGACGCTCGACGATGTCCGGATGGTCGACGTCATAGAGGTGGTCGTCCGTCATCCGATCGTGCTTGACGATCACGCCTGTCTCCCCGGCATCCAACAGGAAGCGGATTCGCTTGTTCATGTCGGAGGGGTCGCCGTATCCACTCAGCTGGAAGATCCGCCAGTCCTTGGCGCGGTACATTTCGGGGTACGCGCCACGCAGAAAGGGAGCTGATCCAGGCAGCGACCCGGCAGCGAGACGCTGCCCATCAGCAACATGATGCGGGCGGTAGACCGGTTCCAGCTCGACCCCGGACGCCGATACCCACGTCCGATCTCGCTCGTTCTCGTGTTGACTATCCACAGGCACGCGTTCCTCGTTGGTCTCCCGGCAACATCAACCGGGCGTGGGGTCCGTCAGCCACTTGTGCGGAGACGCCACGAACCGCTCGACCATCCTCGTCAAGACACCTGCGGCCCGATGCATCGACGCGACCGCGCCTTCTGAACCGGCGGCGGCGTGCAGTTCGCGCGAGTGCCATGTCACGGGTGACCAACCGACTTCGGTCACGCACACCGTCGGAACCGCCTGGCTGACGTCACCAAGATCACTGGAGCCTGTGATGTCGTAGGTAGTGCCGGTAGGGATACCCAGAACATCCCAGGCGAGTCGAGCGAGCCCCTCATGCATGAGATAGGGACGCGCTTTGCTCAGGAGGCTCACGCTGACCGCGGTCGCTGTGGCGTGGGCCGATCCCTCGGCAATTCGCTGCACGCTCTCGACGAGATGTTGGAGGAGATCGTCTTCCGGAGCCCGAACGTTCACCCTGAGGGTCGTCATATCCGGCAGGATGTTGTGGCTTCCGGACACAGACTCCACTTTTGCGTGGATCCGGCAGCCGTCACGTTGATACTGGCGTTCCATAGCGAGAGCATGTGCCGCGAGAGTCGCTCCATCGAGAGCGCTCCGGCCGTCCCAGGGTCGGCTGGCCGCGTGTGACGCTTGTCCTCGAAAGGCCAATTCGAACAGAGCAGCGCCGTTCAGCGTCCCGAACACGGCGACCACGTCAGACGGGTGATAGGTGAATGCAGCGTCGACGCCGTCGAAGGCGCCTGCCTCGAGCATGGGTGCCTTGCCCGCGAAGAGCTCCTCGGCGGGAGTGCCGATCACTCTGAGAGTGCCCCGCAGACCAGAACGATCGGCCAGTGCCAGCGCTGCTTCCATGACTCCGCCGCAGATCAGGTTGTGTCCACAACCGTGTCCGACTTCGGGGAGCGCGTCGTATTCGACCACGAGCCCGACCGTCGGACCGTCCCCACCGAGCGTTTTTTCAGCGACGAAGGAGGTGTCGAGCGAAGCTATACCGCGTTGGACGCCGAATCCACTGTCACTCAGGAGGCGTACGCAGCGTTCCGAAGCATCGACCTCGGCGAGCCCCGTCTCGGGGTTGGCATGGAGGTGGCGGGCAAGTTGCTCCCCTCGTTCGGCTGCCGTCGAGTGTTTCTCCATCTCACGCATGGTACCGGCGGACGTGGACGATCCCGCTATGTCGCAGGTGCTGTCGCATCACGGGAGTCCTCCGAACCTGCATCACGTCATCACCCATCCGCCGTTCATATCGATGGTTGCACCGGTGATGTATCCGGCGTCGTCTCCGACGAGATACACGACGAGCGCCGCAAATTCCTCGGGTATCGAGAACCGACCGACCGGCAGCTGATCGATGATCCTCTGCCGCCCCGCTTCGTCGAGGAATGCGTTGAGCTCGGTGTCGATGGCCGCGGGCGCCACGGCATTGCAGGTGACGCCCCTGTTCGAGTACGCCGTAGCGAATGACTTCGTGAGAGCGATAACGCCGGCCTTCGCGGCGGCGTAGGGCGCGGACGACAACCCCCCCGTCCGGGCGACGACGCTGGAGAAGTTGACGATGCGGCCCCATCCCTCCGCGGCCATCGATGGTGCGGTCCCTTGACACAGAAGGAACACAGAACGAAGGTTCACACTCACTGCTCGATCGAAGTCTTTCACAGTTGTGTCCTCGATCGACCGCGGCTCGAGCAAGCCGTGAGCAGTCACGAGGATGTCGATCCTCCCGGCCTCAGCGATCACCCGGTCGCAGTCCGACGGATCGCTCAGGTCGGCGCTGATCGTGGCCGTAGCTCCGTTCGAACGCTGTCCGCGGATGTCGACGCCCACAACCTCGTAGCCTCGGTCAGCCAGTGACAGGGAGGTTGCGTGTCCGACGCCTCGCGCGGCCCCGGTGACGAGCGCGCGGCGAACATTGCTCCTCATGACGAGTCGACCTTTCCTGTTTCGTCGCCACTGCCGGTGGCGGAAGGCTGGTTATAACATGTGGGATATTATTCGGGGTAATGCAAGCCCCGTTCAGCCGTATCGTCCCTGGCATCGTCGTGCCACCGACATTGAGAGTCGGGAGTGAGTCAGACGATCTCAGGCTGGGCCTTCGGCAGTGGTTCGAGAAGAACGACCCCGGCCCACAGCCTTTGGAATACGAAGCCCGCATGGCGGCACTCATCGAGTGGCAGCGCCAACTGCACCGGGCAGGCTTCATCGGACTCTCATGGCCAACCGAATTCGGTGGCGGAGGGATGGGTCTATCAGCGGAGGCCGTGCTGTGCCAGGAACTCGCCACAACCAGCATGCCTCAACTCATCAACCGCCTTGCTCTCTATACCTGGGGGCCCACGATTCTCAGCCGCGGTACTCAGGAGCAGAAGGCTCGATTTCTCCCCGGCATGCTCGACGCCGGCGAGATCTGGTGCCAGGGTTTCTCCGAACCAGACGCCGGTTCGGACCTCGCCGCAGTCCGCACGAGGGCGCAGGTCTCCGGCGACGTTCTCGTGGTCGACGGCCAGAAGGTCTGGACCAGTCGCGCGGAACTGTCGAAGTGGAATGCCATGCTCGTGCGGACCGACCCCGAAGGGGTGAGGCACTCCGGTTTGTCTGTCCTCATCGTCGACATGGGATCGCCGGGTGTGACGGTTCGGCCCCTGTTGCAGATGCTCGGTGAGCCCCACTTCAGCGAGGTCTTCTTCGACGGGGTCGAAGTGCCTCTGGAGAACGTCCTCGGCGGGCTAGGCAATGGCTGGGACGTGGCCATGGAGGCGATGGCCTACGAGCGCGGTCTGTTCGTACTGGAACGGACCACCGGTCTGCGACGCCGGCTTGTCGATCTCGTCGACCGCCTCGATGCGCTCGGCAAGATCGAAGACGCCATCGCGGCGCTGGGGGTCCTGGAATCGAAGCTCGACCTACTCGAAGCGCAGGTGTTGAGGACCCTGGGTCATCAGGAGAACGGAACGCTGGCTCCGGGTTCGAGTTCCGTGGACAAGCTGTTCCTGGCCGACGTATACCAGGACATCTTCTCCAAAGCATTCGATCATCTGTCCGACGAGGGCCTCGACGACGGGTGGATCCACGACCTCCTGGAATCTCGGTCGGTCAGCATCTACTCCGGTACATCGGAGATCCAACGCAATGTGATCGCCCGCCAGTTGCTGGGCCTCTGATGGATGGCTCCATGGCTCTAGAAGTCGCGTCCACCCTCGATCACCTACTCGCTGATCTCGCCTCGATCGATCGACTGCTCCATTCGGCTGCTTCAGAGACTCCTGACTCGACCCTGCTCACGGCGTTGGACGAGATCGGCCTCGCCGAGCTAGCCGTTCCCGAGGAGATGGGAGGCCTGGGACTCGACCTCGACCAACTCTGTGTGGTGGGCTGGGTGGGTGGTCGCCGTTTGATGCCGACCCTTTCACGCCTCAAGATGACCCTCGTGGGCCCACTGGTGATGGGCGGACTCCCCGGTGCATGGTCAACCAGCGCTCGTTGGGGATGTGGATTCCCTGCAATCGGCGCCCCTCCCGCTGATGGCGGGCCGGTGGAGGTCTGGATCGAAAACGGAGCGAGGGATGCGCTGGTGGTGGGAGAGAGCGCGTCACGAGTAGTCGACCTCGGCCGTTCGGACAGTGTTGTCGAACCGGTGCCCGGAGTAGACCCCGGGCAGGGCCGCGGCCGGCTCAGGTTCGATCCCGACGCTGCAACTGTTCTGGCCAGAGCCGACCATGCTCGAATAGTGGATCGCGCTCGGGTCCTCGTCATTGCCGAACTCTCCGGAATCGCGGACCGAGTCATGGAGGTGTCGGTGGACTATGCCCGGCAACGATCCCAGTTCGGGCGGCCGCTGGCCGGTTTCCAGGCGATCCAACACAAGCTTGCCGATATGCGCGCGGGATGTGAACTCATTCGCTCCGCGGTCAGCCGGCTGGCATGGCTTGAGGAACCGCGCCCAGAACTCACTGCGAGCCTCAGCACGGCGACCGTTTCCGTGGCTAGGCAGGTGGCAGAGGACGCAATCCAGGTGCACGGCGGGATGGGCTTCGCGTGGGAGTATGGAATCCACCTGTACTACCGACGGTGCCTGGCGCTGCAGCAACAACTCGGAGGCGCGGCGAGTCTTCGCCGTTTCGTCGGTCGCTCGATCATCGCACGGAGGAAGACCCAATGAACGATAACGCACCGTTGTTGGTGGAAGACCGTGGACCGGCGAGGTGGATCTGGTTCAACCGACCCCGCGTGCACAACGCCCAGAACACCGCAATGCTGGAGGACTTCGACAATGCGCTCGAGCTGGTCCGCCAGGATGCAGGTGTCCGTGTCGTCGTGCTCGCAGGCAAGGGAAGATCGTTCTGTTCGGGGCATGATCTCAAGGAGATCGTGGCGCATGCCGACTACGCCCGAGCGGTCGAGACGGTAGAGGGCCGGATGCGATGGGAGCAACGACTGTTCGTGGAGCCGGTGAACCGCTTTCGCGAGCTTCCCGTGCCGACGGTGGTGCTCGCCCATGGCCACTGCCTCGCGGCCGGCTTGATGTTCGTCTCCGTCGCGGACTTTGTCTACGCGACGCCCGACGCCGTCTTCGGTTCACCCATCATCCCGGCCATGGGCATCAACGACGCCGAGGTTCCTGCCTTCGCTTGGGCGGTGGGTTCGCGGCGCGCCAAACAGACGCTCTGGCTCGACCAGCGGATGGATGCGCAGACAGCCCGCGAGGTCGGTCTGGTATCGGAAGTCGTGGCGCCCGATGAGATCGAGGAACGGATCGAGTCGGTCGTCGATTCCCTGGCGGCGATTCCGGCCGAGACGCTCATGCTGTCGAAACTCTCACTCAGGCAGATGGAGGATCAGGCCGGCTACCAGGCGGTCAGTGGCTTCCACTTCCTCTCGCACTCGCTGAGCCATCACACGACGGGCGCACAAGCCGCGCTCGCGGAGCGGCGGCAGCGTCTTTCCGGTTCGGACGAGTCACGATGACTGATCCGCGGCAGCTTGAGGGAGGTTGCATGGACATGCTTCCGAACATATACCTCGCACGAATGGATGTCGCTCCGGAGGGCTTGCCGGCATTCATGGACTGGTATGAACACAAGCATGCGCCTGACTTGATCTCGGTCGGGTTCCACAGCGCCCACGGATATCACTCCCGAACTGGCTCGCCGTTCATCCTCAATGTGTACGAGATCGACAGCTCAGAGATCTTCTACTCGGAGGCGTACAACACGAAGCGATCGCCGGAGTCGGACCCGGAACGCCCTACGATTCTCGCCGACGTCACGAATCGATCGAACACCGTCTACCGGCAGGTCCACACACTCGGCGTGGAGATACCTGACCGGCCGTGGTCGGAAGGCAGCCGGTCTGGCGCGGTTGCCGCCCCGGTTGTGACTTCGGTCCGCTTCGACCTGGTGGAAGGTTCGAGTGAGGGAGCCGTCGTCGACTGGTTCAACGATGTTGAGTTCCCCGAGACTGCGAGCAGTTCCGGGTTCCTGGCTGCTCGGCTCCTGAACCGGACCGGACGTCCGCACCACGCCAACCCGTGGCTGTCCTCATGGGCGACGCTTGTCGAGTGGGAGGATCAGGCGTCGGCGGAATCCGCCGGGGGCGAAGTGGACACGCTGGAGCGGCTCGCCGGATCCGGCCTGGGAGTTACCGACGCTGCTTTCCACCTGGCTGTCCGTGTCTTGTCCGTAACCACCGGTTGAGGGGCACCGCTAGGACAGTGGACAGCGGACGATGAAACTCGGGACCGGCATGAGCAACCCACCAAACCCGACTACCCCCGAGTCAGCCACAGGCCGCTGGAAACCGGCCACCGGCCAGGAAGGCGCCGGTCGTCCACCGGGAAGGGAGCAGGCTCGACGATAGGGGCATCGTGCGGTCAGCGACCGATGTCCAGATCGTGCGGCCGAATATGGTAGGCGTCCCTGACGGCCACGACGGTGGCCATGGCGCACAGCAGTCGTGTAGCCCACACGGTCACAGCGAGGCCTCTCGGGCGTATGCGGCGAGGCGGTGGGTGCACGTAGTCGGCCTCGGTGTCCGCTCGGATTATCACGGGTGGGGTGGATGTAACGGGGCTTCCGCGTGGGGCTTCCCTGTGATGGGCCGTTCGTTTTGGCCGTTCGAGCGCATTATGGGCCGTTTGGGGCTGTCGGGACGGGTCATAATGGGCATTGGAGGAGCTTCCCGAGGGGGGTGTCCGGCGCAGGTGTCAGAGCGATACGCCCGGAGGGTCGGAGGCGGGCCGGCGTCGTAGAGGGCGGCCGCTCTCGAGGCTGCGAGTGTCGAGGAACCGGGTGACCTGGCTAGCGCAGTAGTCCACGCGGCGCACTTCAGGTTCATCACCGAATTGGGCGGCCGTGTAGGTGGCT
>MKWU01001551.1_pt1 | contig 39039 bp, 25 predicted proteins | sample 809101 | NCBI WGS metagenome assembly MKWU01 (sample SAMN05860141, study PRJNA318959) | sponge metagenome | host: Aplysina aerophoba | place: Slovenia: Piran, Adriatic Sea, Gulf of Piran | collected 2013-05-07
CCTTGCCTTGGTTACACTCTTCGACGACGGCCTGTTCCCCGCCGTTGCGCAGCGCGGTTTCGAGCCGGTCGAGCTCACTTTGGGCTTCTTCTGGCGTGGGCAATTGACTGAAAATCCACAGGCGTTCAATCGAATAGGCAATGGCCAGAATCGCACAGGCGATGAGGGGCACCATCATCGGACCGCCGCTTTGAATTATTTCCCACATTGCTATTGCTCCTTGTGTTGTGAATTCTGTCTCTCTCGACAAGCGCTGGCTTACTTCAACTACACCGGTTTTTCGACGGTCTGGGACTTGTATAAATGCAGGCCGATGATTTGACGTCCCTTCTCAGCGCTTGAAGTCGTACTCCATCAGTTCGGCAGTACCTTGCCAGACGATACCATTGTGACCCAGCCGACGTGCTTCGCTGACGATGCGGTCGATTGCCTCTGGAGGCCAACCCTCTCCGTGGATAATCGGATAGGAAGGCATGTCCGCCGGTAGGTACAGTTTCGCCTTCACTAGATCCTGCAAAACCAAGTCGGCCGTGGGGATTCGATAGGCTAGGGTCGCCGGCTCGTCAGCGCCGTATGCGGCAATGGTCTCCGGCAACCTCATGCCGTCGTATCCCGTAAAGCGATAGACGAGCTGCAGGGCATCCTCTTCCTGCAGGTTGGGAATTTCCTCTTGCAGAAAGCGGGCCCACTCGATGAACGTGTTGCAGACAAAGGCGGAGATGTGGGACACCAGCGGGCTAGCAAAATCGGCCATCTCACCCCAGCGCCGGTAATCGTGGCCCGCCGTCAGTGCCATGGAAGCAGGGTAAGTATCGGTGCCAAAGGCTTTGTTAGGGGCCGCGGCGTGTACCGCCGCCCGAAAGCGCGCCAGATTGCGGACGATCAGGTCACAGCGGAAGCGGACCCAGTCGAGTACTCCCGACCCCAGACCGAGCGCGTGGACCACATCGAAGAAACCAATCCCGAGACGGACTACCTCGCCGAGTCGAGCACCGTCGAGCTGGCGCAGGCCCTCCCGGGCGCGCTGCAAGTCCTCCACCATCGCTTCCATGTCGTAACCGAGTTCTTGGGCGGCGGCGGTACAAGAAGAACAGGTGCAGCCAAAAAGCCCTAGGGGAAAACTGCCCATCGGATAGCGAAAGTGGGTGATGTCGAGCGCGTCGAGATCGTACTGAGTCACCCAGTACACGCACACGGCCTCGATCCAGTCTTGCACATCCTGCCGCGATGGACAGAACATGAGGCGGCGGATCGTCCAAGCTCCTCCATACGTCCACACCTTCAGGCCTGCTTCCTTCAGTTGCCCCACAGCTCTTCTGAACGCTTCGTCGGCACCTTGGGCCGCGACGCCGGGACCGCACAGGGCCTGGGCCTGCTGGTATTCCCTCGGGTCTATGGGCCGACCATCGAAATGCCGTATGACGAGCTTGCTCAGTTCGGCTTCTGTCGGTGTGCGTCCCCCGTAGGGACTGAGGGCGAGCACCTCCTCTGATAGCTGGCCTGTAAAGGAGAGAACCACCGTATTCAGACCGATCTCATCGCGCAGCCGCTCGACGTAATCGGGGTATTTGAGGACTTCATCCGTGGTCAGATAAATTCCCGTGAGCCAATTATTGGTCATTTGTTCCCTTCCTTTCGAGAGTCGTAGCGAATATAAGGATTATCAATTACAAAATTGATTTTCACAGGTTTACAGCATTACACCACAAGCCGGAATAGAGCCGGGTCTGCTAGCTGACGACAATCCCGGACTCAAATTACAAATATCATGTTGTCGGTCATGCCAGTGAACCCATCAATCACTGTCCAGATACCCGCCGAGACGAATTGTCCCAGTACCATTCCCAAGAAGAAGGGGCGCAGGGCTCTAAACATTTTGGGCCCGCCATAGCGCAACGCGATGATCTTGATCAACCAAGCCAGAAAGATACTGAACCAAGTCCAGTCCATCACCCGACTGCCGGCAACAGTCAGTCCCAGCGGATGGAGAGGCCACCCCAGAAATTTGTGCCGCAATATCGTTAGAATGCCCATGATCGAGGCACCAATGCCCATATTCATCCACATTCCCCCAGTCACGTCAATCGGTCGATTGACTACTGTCGATACTAGGTCGAAGGGCAGCAGATTTGCTCCCAAGCAGAACCACGAGTGGATGTTTACGCCTCCGACCCCATAAACGAGCTTGAGCATCAGCCCGAACGACACGATTAGCGATACGATCAGCGCCGCGATAATACAGCCAAATACCGGCCGCTTGCGTCCCTGGAAACGCTCGTCGTCTAGCAGCTTCAATCCGTTGGCAATCGACGCCATCAAAAAGGTCCGAATATCCGAAGACCATCCGTAGGTATATCCCAGCGCCGTCACTCCCTGCGTGCCTAGGGCCGGAGTGCCGACGGCATAGAGCATAAAATTGGGTGCGATCAGGGGTGCCCGACACGCCGCCATACCACCCTCGACCACGATGCGAGTAATGGCGATAAAGATCACAAAGGCGATAAACAGGAACAGCCCGCCCGCCCAAAGAGGTAAGCCAGCGGCCCCAAGCCAGACGAGCATGACGACCACCGACACCAGTGTGCCGATTACCGCACTCCGATAGGAGAGAATCTCGCCGGAATCATCCACATCAGGGGCCGAGGTAAACGCCTTTCTAAACACATCTTGCAGGTGACCTCTGGCGACCCAGCCACCATAGAGTACCAGTATCAACATTGCCCCGACCGCGGTCGAGGAGAATATCCCTGAACTGCCGCCGTAGTGATTGACCCGCAATTGTAGATACAACCCTAGGGTATCGAATACTCCGTCTAGGCATTTGACCACAACATCGAGGAACCAGAGCCCGAAGGCCACATCCTGATTGATCAAATAGGCAAATCCCATCACGGGAAAACTGATCATAAAGCGCAACTGGATCGATTCCCGCAGCAACGAGAGAGTGATGCCGGGATAGAGGGGGTTGATTGAGGGCAAATAATCGTAGTAAGCACTGAGACCAATGGAAGAAGTGATGAAGGAAGCAAAGGCGAAACCTAGCCACATCAGGGGATTTTTGAAGAACCCCGCTAGCAGACCTCCCTTGTTATTCTCACCGATCATATCTAGGGGGACCCTAATGATGGGATATATCAGCCTTTCGTGCTCGATCCACTGCTTTCTTAGAATGACCATCAGTGCGATCATCACAAAGTAGAAGGCGGCGAAGAAGACGCTCCAGTAGGCCAGCGGCTTCAACCACACAGCCCACGGAATCGACTCGCCTTTCGGTAGGCCCTCAAAGAAGTACTTACACGCCAGTGGATCCTCGATGACCATCCATCCTCTGACATAGGGGGCCACTAGATTTGCCCAGTCGTTCTCGGGCGTCGCAAAGTAGGGCAGCGTCGCCATCAGGGGGATCTGGTAGTGGGTCAGCCCCATTCCCGTGATGGCGCACGAGGTCATCATCATCACATAGATGAGGATCAATTCCGCTGGCGTGAATGCCACTCTGGGTCCCATGAGCTTCAACAGCACGTTGACGCCGGCCACTAAGAAAAAGAAAATGAACAGAGCCCCGCCGGTGCTGAAGTCATCGGACATGCGCGAACTTCTGAGGAAGATTTCCCCGTACTGCGTTCCTCCGCTTACCAGTGCCGAGCACACCAGACCGGTGAAAAAAGCTCTCGGCGTTACCCCAGAGGAGTTTCCCACGCTCGCTTCTTTTGGCTTCTGTTCCTTCATCTTCCTCTGGCTTCCTCTATTATAACTTGATCCCCAGCCGCATTCCTGAGCATCACAGTGATGGCTTCTGCTTCTGTGGGCAGCCGGATCTCCTCCGAGACCCGCGCTATCTTTCCCGGCAGTAAGCTCTTGGTGAAAAGAGACTCACCACTAGCCGCACCCTGCGCGAAGAGTTCGGTTTCTGCCGATACCCCAATATCCACTTTCAAGACGGCCTTTCCGCCATCGCGGCTCTCGAAGGTCAGACTCGGCTCATCCAGCAGTATATAATCTCCTGTGAGCCTGTACAAAGAGACAATCTGTTCCTTGGAGACACCGTGAAACATTGCCATATCCACGGTGTACTCGCAGACCTCACCCCGGTCGAGGTCGACAGAGTAACCCTCTCGCTCCCAGCGGTCGGCGTGATTGGAGATGTGACGGGTCAGCGAGGGCTCTAAGTAGTACGTATCTGCACCCCGCGTATACCCTATGTAGGAGGGGATCTCTCTATCCCCAATAGACACCGGAGATATGGTCATAGCCATTACTTGTCGTCTCTCGTCGTCTCCAATTACACCCCACTGCGCTGGCACAAACAACTGGAGACCGCCCGCGCCCCCCTTGCGAAAATCCACTGCTTCGGGTATCGGCCACGAGTGCCACGACTGGTCCGGGATCTGATATTGGGGGATGAGTCCGCTCCACACCACCCAGCACTGACTGCCGGGGGCGTAAAAATAATCGCTGTCGTCGCACTCGCCTCCAACGCAGGGACTGCCGTGGACGCAGTGTTGAAAGCGGGCGCGCCGTTCGCCGACGTTTTCTATCTTGTAATCCATCTTCAGCCGCGTGGAGCTTTCGTAGGAGGTCATGGTCTTTTCGAATCTCAGTTCACACAATTTGCCGGTGACTGGGTCGGGGTAGGGAAAAGTCATCTCACTTACCAAGACTGCACGGCGTTGGTAGGTCCGGGCTGTCGTCTCCCACGGTTGCGTCCATAGGTAACCCATGTAGGGCGATCCCCCGGTCCACGGCACACATTCGGCGACCCCGCCGTGCGGATAGTGTTTGCCGTGGTTTTTGTCTAGGGGTTCGAGCTGTCTGAGTTGTTCCACGCCCGCGATTTTGTCGAAATAACTCAGCGGCGACCGACCTCGGGTATGGGCTATCTCACTCCTGATGTATTTATTTTCGAACACATATATCGGCTGTCCATCGCGTTTGCTGGGGTAGAGAGATACCTGGCCCATTCCGGGGAGAGCCCACAAGAGCGCTAGGGATAAAGCCCATAATCTCATTGAAAAACTCCTTTTGCGAATCTATAGTCGAGCCTCTGACATCAAGGCGCACGGCTGCTGTTGTTCCATCCGTCTGCTTTGACCCATCCCCTGCCTTCCTCGATCACGACGCGCTGATTGACGGCTAACTGGCTCATGCGATCCACCGTGCCGCTGGGCCAGCGAACGACGAGTTGCTCTATACTTTTACTCTTCCCCAACCCAAAAGAAGCGTGCAGGTCATTTTGGCTGTACAGTCCAGAGCCGCTCTTGATTTCCCTGATCTGGCGCAAACCGCCCGCGTTGAGTTCGATCCTCGCCCCCACACCATCCCTATTGCTCTCTACACCGACCACTCTGACTTGGAACCAGTTGTGCTCGTTGCCCCCATCATTCCGCAGCAGGTCGGCGCGGCCGACTGAATTGACCACGAATATATCCACATCGCCGTCGTTATCGTAATCTCCGAACGCCGCTCCTCGGCTCACCTTGACGATGGACAGCCCTTCTCCCGAGGCGTCGGAGACCTCCACAAAGCGTCTTTGTCCCTCGTTCCTGAACAACTGGTTGCGCTGGGGATACGAGGTGGAGGCGTCGAAGAGAATCACGTTGTCTAGGGTATGACCGTTGGCGACGAAGATATCCAAAAAACCATCGTTGTCATAGTCGAAGAAGGTGGTGCTCCAGCCCACATAGGGGAGCGAATAGCGCCCGATACCTGAAGGCGTCGATTCGTACGCGAACAGACCGTCGCCTTCGTTCCGATAGAGACTGGTAGGCTCGCGCTGAAAGTTTGGGACAACGAGATCTAGGAAGCCATCGTTGTCATAGTCACCGAAGTCGGCTCCCATGCTGGCTTCCATCCGCCCATCGCCGCTGTAGCCGACCCCTGCGATGAGAGCTACATCCGCAAACGTTCCATCGCCGTTGTTCTGGTAGAGGAAATTGGCTGTTTGGTCATTGGCCACAAAGAGATCCACGTCACCGTCGTTGTCGTAATCGCCGCACACCAAGCCCATCCCTTTGCCCTCTGAATTGAATACCCCGGTTTGGACCGTGACATCCGCAAAGGTTCCATCCCCTTCGTTGTGATACAGTGCATCAGGAGAGCCTTTAAAATTATCGGGACTGGGATAGGCCCTGATATCTGGCGCTACTTCTTCGCCCGCAAAGGAGCCCACGGCATATGGAGCCAGATCCTTTCGAGGGGCGTCGAGGGTGTACTCGACATAGTTGGCCACATATAAATCGAGGGAGCCGTCGTTGTCATAGTCAAAAAAGGCACAGCCCGTCCCCCACAATTCGTTCCCTAGTCCCGCTTGGTTGGTGACGTTTGCAAAGGTTCCATCTCCCTCGTTGCGGTACAGTGCGTCCGGACCGTAATTGGTGAGGTAGATATCCACATCGCCGTCGTTGTCGTAATCGGCGGCGGTTACGCCCATGCCGTATCCTCTGTCTCCAACCCCAGCCTCGCGCCCGACTTCGGCGAAGGTTCCATTGCCCCTGTTGCGATAGAGCGCATTGCGCTCTTCGGAGTCGGCATTAGGAGTCAGGTCGTGGCCATTGACTGCGTACAAATCGAGAAATCCATCGCTGTCATAATCCAGAAATGCGCACCCCGGTCCCATGGTTTCGATAAAGTACTTCTGCCCAGTGCCGCCGTGGGTATAGTGAAAATCGATCCCCGCCTCTGTACTCACCTCCACAAAATGCACCTGTCCACCCGTGGCATGGAGGGCCGAACCCCAGAGTATGAGGCAGATTGCCCCCATTGAGTATGGAAAAAGACGGCCCATGTAGTCTCTCGACATTGAGATAGCGCCTCACGGCAGGAGTAGCACTAGGGAACTGCTAGCGCGTCCTCTACCTGAATATGCCCCTGCCCTTCGAGCACCAGAATCCGGGATAGATGCTGAGCCAGTACTTCGACGATTTGTACGACTCCGATCCGCTTCATCTCCCGCTGGGAATACACCACAAATTTGTGCCCCACCTCAATCTTATCCGCCAGCCCCAAATTGACGAAGCCCTCAGTTCCCTTCAGGCTGAGGATCTTCGGTTCCCGCTGTTGTAGGGCGTGAGGTGGGGAGGTCTTAGCCCCAATCTCTTTAGTTAGTTGTTGGAGTGCATCTAGCGTAGCCTTGCCTATGATTGTCTGCCGAAAGCGCTCCACACCAAAGGGAACCTCGTTGAGTTCGAGCAAGGCGGCCTCTTTACGAGTAGGTTTTCCCAAAAGGGTCAAGCCCAGATCCCGATCGGTCATTTCGGCTTTTCCGACAGCCGCGCCGACTTGACTCATAGAGAGCGGCTGCAGCAATTGGATCTCGACTTCGACGAGAGCCGTATAGGAAGTGTACCCTCCCAAGAAGGGGTTGCCTGCATTGAACCGCTTGATGGAGAAGTTGCGGATATCGCCGTTCACAACTAGATCAGCACCGGCGTTATCTCCTATCCTGAGCGCTTGGGCCTCACTCAGGGCGGTGATGTCTTCGCCTTCTGTCAATAAAGAATCGACCCACGGCAAAACGACTATGTTACGGTCCTGCTGGAGCAATTCGCCTAGGACTTGGGGAATGCCCCGGCTAATATCCCAACTGCCGCGAAAATAACTGTGGTCTTCGAAAGGCACGATCAGAACCACCGCTTCGGGCTGAAACGCCGCAGAACGAAGCGGATACAGGAGGAGTGCGAGTCCAAACAGGTCGATTCTACAGAGACGAGACCAGCTCAGAATAGCTGTTGTTCTTAGCATGGGAAGAGCGGATTTAGTGGTCCACAACCACTATTGACGGTCAAAGCTCACCGTCTCATGGTCTTTTTCCACCTTCCATTTCTCTACCCTGCGGTTGAAGTCGAAACGGAGATCGACCGTTTCTAGTGGGGTGTCGAACTCGTCGAATTTGAGCGCGAATTCTTTCAGGACCAACCGCACTTTTTCCACCGCTGGGTCGAGCGAATCAAAGGCGATCAGACCGCTGTAGTTTTCCCCTTTAAATATCGGCTGATCCTCCGCATAGTTCAGACTGCGCACATGCCCCATTCTGACTTCAAAGCGATAGAATTCATTGCCGCTCTGCCCGCGCAAGCCTCTGTAATACCGCTCAAAGCTATTGTGGGGCGACGTCGATGGCATTCCATAGGAATGGAGTGTCTGGCCGCGATCCGTCAAGAGAATGGCTTCAAGGGGGTAGAGCTGAACTTTGGCAAAAGTCTGGTTGAAAACACTCACCTTGAAGACGGTGAAGCGGTTGGGGGTATAACCCACGTCCCGATCAATGTAGTCGCCGTAGGTGTAGGGATTAGTCGAATGCTCTTCTCTATTCGAATCTTCAGGGAGCAGGGCATTCAGCTCTGCATCCGTCATAAATTTGACGTCTATTCGCAATCCTTCTGACGCATATACAGAGCCATCATTTTCCACCCTATATGAGGCTTCATTGCCGCTTTTTTCTGTGGGCACCAAGTATGAGCTGTAATGGATCTTCGGCGGAAAAATAATGCACCCTACCGCGATTTGGGCTATACAAGCGGCCAATATCCACCTTGTCGCCTTGCTGGTGATTTTCATGTTCGTTCCCCTTTTGGTGCGACGTACCTTTTCCCCTCCAACTTGCGCGAACCAGTCAGTCCATTCACTCGAGCATCACAGCCTGGAGTTCACGATCCAGTCTCGATGTCCCTTGGCAAATCGATAGGCATCCTCGCTGGCTTTATCGTCCTCGAATAGAGCGATTACTTTATCGTAGGTTTGCACTGCTTTCTTCCACTGACGCAAAAATTCATAACACGTGCCTAAATTGCTTAATGCGCCGATCTCCACCTCAGTGCCGGGATACTTCTCCGTGAGGGCAATGAACAGCAGCACCACCTCGGCGAATTTCTGCCGCGCCTGCTCTTGCTCTCCCTCTTTGTCCAAGGCCACAGCCTCGCCGAAGATGGCCATAGTCCGTTCGTATTCCTCATAGGCTATGAGTTCTCGTATGTTTTTTAAAATCTCGGGAACTTCTCTGGCGACGTCGGCCTCGGGATAATCGGCCAGCACATGTTGGTATTCGACCAACGCCCTTGCGTAGTCTTCCTTGTTGAAGTAATAATCACCCAGCGTAAAGCGGGCATCTACCGCAAACTCGCTATTGGGAAAGGTTGCGAGCAGACGTTCAAAAGTCCGAATGAATTTTTCCTCGTCCTTCAGTTCGTAGAACGCCCACGCCGTGTTGTAGAGTGCATCATCGCTAAACGGCGAATCTAGATAATCCTCTAATAGGCGCTGGTACAGCGCAATCGCCTCGGCAAATTTTTCCAAGTTGAATGCACTCTCAGATGCACGCATCAGCGCCTCTGCCGCTATGTCGGCGTGCGGATATTTTTCTACCAACTGCTCAAAGATCTCTGCAGACTGCTCGAATTCTCTTAGATTGAAATACGCGTACCCAAGATAGTAATACGCATACACAATGTTGGCTGAGTCGGGGAAACGGGCGACAAAGGCGCTCAATACTTCCGCGGATTCGTCGAACTTTTCGCTTTGAAAGTAAAGCGTGCCCAGAGCATAGGCCATATCGACGGAATAGTAAGAGTTCGGATAGCGCTTGAGTCCTTCGCGATACGTCGATATCACTTCCCCGTATTGCCCCTTGCGCTGCTGGCTCTCACCAATGAGGTAATAGACTTGCTCTGCCAACCAGTAATCTCTATCTCCTTTGCTATCCGCTAGGTCCATCGCTAGAATTTTCCGTCCCGTGGCGATGGCTGTATCATACTGCTCCAACTCGAGATAGAGTGTTAGCATAAGCACCATGTACTCTGCCTGTTCAACTGGATCTTCGGCCGCAGTGGCCAATCGCCTGTAGCTTTCGAGCGCTTCTTCCTGCCTGTTCAAGCGGAGATAAGCCAGACCCAACATCTTCTGAGCCGGACTTTTGATCCTCTCGTTGGCAGAATCCACTAGCACTCTCAGATCTTCCGCCGCTTCTGCGTATCGCTCCAGACGCGAGTAACTCGTCCCCCTGTCGTACTGTGCGATCTCCTTCAGCTTGGGATTATCCGTACTATGGATGGCCTGTGTAAATTGGTCCACCGCACGCGCGTATTCCTCTTTGCCCACCCATGCCTTGCCCATCAGGTAGTGGTATTGAGCTCGCTCCTCCTCGCTGCCGACGCTAGCCATGCCTTGTCCGAGAACCCGTAGCGCTCGGTCGAATTGCTCCGTACCTAGGTATATGCGTCCTGCTTCGATGCTCGCTAACGAGGACTGCGGGGCCGTTTCCCGCACCTGCAAAAAGACCTCGGTCGCCCTTTCGCCCTCTCCTTTTTTATTTAGAGCCAATCCCTGTTCAAAATGGGCGACATCCAACTGAGTGGAATCATCCGTCGCCGCGATAATTTCATCGTAGAAGGCCACCGCTCTATCGTATAGCTCTTGGTTGTAGAACATCCGCGCCAACTGGAATTGTGAACTCTTAGCATAAGTGCCATCGCGATTGTCCGCGATGATCTGCCGGTAGATCTCCTCTGCCTCGCGCTGCGCCGCTTGTTCGCCAATTCTCTGTTTAGAGAGGGCGATATTAAATCTGGTCGCGGTGACAAAATTCGGATCGGGATACTGCGCCAAGACCGTGTCATAGGCCTGCACGGCTGCCGCATAGGCCTCGCGGGCCCCTGCTGTATCTCCCTGCTGTGCCAGTTTTTCAGCCTTAGAGTAGTAGGCCCGACCAATTTCGAAATAGGAATTCCCTAGGGAGTAGCCGGCTCGGGAGGCGATCTCGCCGTAGGCTTTTACGTATACATTGTATTCGCGAATCGCATCGGCAAAATAGTCTGCTCCCCATTCTTCGCTCGCTTTGGTATAGCGCTGAGCCAACTGGAACTGCATTCGCGCCTTAAATGTGTTGTTGGGTATTTGGACGATGGCCTCGCGGTACGTATCCGCACATCGGGCGAAAAGCCGGTTTTCAAAGTACATATCTGCCAAACTCTGATAAGCCTTCTCAACCAGTCTCCGCTCCTGAGCAAACACTGTGATGACAGAGCGATAGGATCGCTCTGCCTTTTCAAACTCCGCTGACTGGCTGTAGCAGTCCCCGATCCGGATCTGGGCCTTTGCGGTCAACTCATACTCGGTTTCGTCTACCAGACCGGCTACTTTCTCGAACTGCATCTTCTGGATTTCTTGTTCGCTTAACGAGCCGATGTTTAACTGGTCTACTAATTGTTGATAGTAGGGGATCGCCTTGCGGTACTGCCCCTGGTCGTAATAGCATTCACCGATCTGAAAAAAGGCCCGGCTGACCTGGAAGCCGGATTTGAAACGCTCCGTCAATTCGGTAAAGGCTGCGATGCTATTGGCGTATTCCTTCAGTTCGTAGTAGGACCATCCTATGTTGTAAAGAGCCTCCACTACATAGGCGTTGTCGGGATATTTCGCAATAAATTTCTGTCCTGCGCGGATGACCTCTTGGTAGTGCTGGGCGCTGTACCAACAGGTAGTAATTCTGTTCTGCGCTAGCACCCGCAAATTCTCGGACCTAGCATTTTCTTCTACTCTGGAGAAATAGCTCACCGCCTGTTCCAAGTATTCCTCCGCCTTGCTCTGCCGCTGCTCCTGTTCTCGTTTGTTCGACTCGTCCTTTGAGGCACGAAATTCTTCCTCAAACATCTTGAAATACGCATTGCCCATCTGGTAAATCGCCGCATCTTTCACCCCAGTTTCCACTTTTCCAACCACGACGACGATGTCGCTGTCATCTAGCAACAGACTGCGAACACTGCTGATATTCTCGAACTTCTCGATGGCCTGATCGTAGGCCCCCTCGGAATAGAAACTCTGACCCGCTTGGAAGGTAGAGAGCATGTACTCTCTGGTGGGCACATCTTTTGCCAGGAGGGCAATGCCCAAGGTCATACCCACAATCGTCAAGCCTAGCAAATTCATCAGGTCTCTCCTCTTTGTAAGCCTTGCGCAGAGCTCAAAGGCTCTGAACCCTCTGCAGCGCTTCTTTGAGTCCCCGCCGGGCTTCCCCCAAGCCCGGTCGCAGTGTCAGGGCCTTCCTGTACGCGGTGATCGCCCGCTCGTACTGACCATATTTTTCGTGTATGCGTCCCAATTTCCAGTGCGCCGCCGCATCGCCGGGCATGTAGAGCAGTATTTTGCCGATGTGCTCTTTCTCTTTGTTGTACTGGCTCATCTTCTCAAACAATTCCATCTCGCGCTGGGCTTCTGCTCGCATACCCAATTTCATATAAGCCCGACCCAAATTGTAGCGGGCATCGGCGTACTGGGGATCTAGGGAGATCGCCTTCTCGTAATAGGTCACAGCCTCTCTATAGCGATTTTCCCTAGCCAGCAGCAAACCGATGCGATAATGGGACTGCTGGTGGGAGGGGGCAAGGGTGATAACCTTCTCGTACTGCCCCCTCGCCTTCTCCTCCTGCTGCAGGCCCTCGTAAGTCAAGCCGAGGTGATAGTGAATATCGGGGTTATTCTGCTTGCCTTGGAGCGCCTTTCTGTAATAGGTGAGCGCCACTTCATACTGGCCTTCTTCGGCATAGACGAGTCCGAGATTGTAGTAGGCTCTGCTCTGATGAGGATTCAACTGGAGCGAAATCTCGTACTCCGCTATAGCCTCCCTCGGCTTGCCCAAGGCAATGTAGGAGAGTGCTAGGTTGTTGCGAGCCTGGAATAGATCCCGTCTGAGCTGGACGGCATTCCTATACTCTTCTACTGCCTTGCTGTACTGGCCGATCTGCGCGTAGAAGGCCCCCAGATTGTAGTGCATCACGGCGGAGTTCGGGGCCAAGGAAAGGGCCTGTTTGTATATGGCTTCTGCCTTCTCCGGTCTATCGCTCTCCGAGTAGATGATCCCCAGATTGTTGTAGGTATCCACCACAGTCTGATCTAGGGAAAGAGCCTGCAGGAGGTAATACTCTGCCCGGGCCAAATCTCCCGTAGCTCTGTAGGCCATGCCCATACCGTTGTAGGCGTAGACAAAATCTGGATCGCGGTCGATCGCCTTCTTATAGTAGTCCATCGCACGACCCACTTGACCGACGTTCAAGTAGGTGTTCCCCTGATCGAATAACGCCTTGGCTTCGGACCGATCTCTCGGGGGGGAGGCGAAGAAGTACAAACAGATTACTCCGATGAGACCGGCACACGCCATTCCGATACCGAGCCATTTGATCCAAGCTGTGCTCTTTCCCGACACCGGATCTTCTCCCTTGCGCCTATCTCTGCTCTCTGGATTTCAACTCGAAACTGGCCCGACTTAGCTGATTTACAAGGGACGAATCGAGCGTGAACACAGGAACTCTTGACAGATCCTTGGCGTAGTAGCTCCCCTCCTTCTCAGATCCGACCGACAAACTATGGACCTCATCACCCACCGAGACTTCGACGCGTAGCGCAGGTGGATCCAAGCCGTATGGCCTCAAGCTATTGGGTGCATCGTCGACAAATTCTTCGACCGGGGAGGCCAAGCCCTGTAGAATGGCTTCTATCGCTTCTCCATCTCCTTTCGCCTCTGTCGGTAACTTCATCTGCCATTCCTCACCGCTCTTTGTTACTTCGACGGTGTCCGCCTGACTTTCAATTCTCAATTTCGTCGCCAATGCTCTCTTGAATTTGAGCGTAGTTTTATTTCTCAGTTCGAACCATTGCTTGTCCACCCCGGTGCGACGGTACAATTCGACCATGCCGATGCGGTCCTCAGAATCCTTCTTGACATAGACATACCGTCGAGATGGATTCTCATCCCCGAATAGGACTGTGTCTAGGAGGCGTCCTCCGACGTGAAGGCTCACTTTCACGTGCGGAGAATCTAGGCCGTACTTTTTGAATGCTTCTTCTGTCGATTCATCGTCCAAGACGAGAAACCGCGTCAGGCGTGCCCGCTCGAGATTAGCTAGGACCGCTTGTATGGCCCCTCGATGTGCATCAACCGTTACAGGTTCGGTGATCTGCCAATCTTCCCCGACCTTGCGGCACACCACTCTACCGCTCGCATTCTCTATGCTAAGTTCGTCCACCTCATCCTTATCAAAGGTCAGTAATTCCCTAGAATGGTATTCTGCTCCCTTTTTTTCGCCTTCCTTTTTGTCGACATAGACCACTACGAGAAAAAGGAAGGCGAAAAATATGCCTATCAGAATGACTGTTTTCAGCTTCATTACCGCTCTTGCGTTAGGAGTTTATCTTTGCCGTGTTGTCGCTGTCCACACTGGTCTGAGAGTACTCGAACTACTGAGATTGGAGCAGGGCACCTGTGGGAACATTGATGGCTGACTTGAGGTATTCTTATTATAATGCAACAACTTGGCTCAGCAAACCATTTTTATGAATAATTCGGGTTAGAATTGAGCCGCCTAGATGGCCAAGATAGAGTCAAAGGAGCGTTCAAATATGTCGATAGATAGCAGTTTCTGTTTTGCGCTCGATGCCGCCGCGCTCGAAGTACGAGGCCAGTTCGATCAACTCCAATACAGCGAGTTGAAAAAGGCTATTGTTCTCAATGATATGCTCCTAGTCGAAGACGATGCGCCGGCCATCGGCCGCCCCCAAGGCGCTGAGGACCGGTCGTGGTTTGAGAAATTGCAAGAAGGGGTGATGGTGCGCAAAGATCTGGTCTTGGATGATCCTCGCGCCCTAGCTGCCTACCTGATCTTCAACGGACGGGAAATGGACGACAATGACCATGCACTCCACATCTCCATTAATGGGCACCACTTGATCCGACCTCCGAGCAAGATAGCCCACCCCGCTGCTCGCCACTACTACACCAGCGACTGGGGAGGCTCGCACTTCGACAACTGGTTCGTAGTGGCTGTGCCAGTGGGTGCCCTGCGGCAGGGTACCAATGAGTTCGTCCTGTGGGCCGAATCGGAGGAGACCAGTTGGGAAATCATGGTGGCCGCTGATGGAGAATACAAGCGTGGCTCTGAAACGCGACTCTGCCACCCTAACCGCAGCGCCAAGAGTCGAGACGGAGGCCGTACCTGGGATTTTGAGCACTTGGGCTGGAAAGATGAAATCGACGGGGAGTACACCATCCGCCTCAGTCTAGATCGCAGCGTATCACAGGGTACCTTTGTCTCGTCAGTGATCGACTTGGCTACAGGAGGGGATACAAAAAGAATAGAGAAATTGCTCGACATAGAAGAGTGCCGGGTAGGTTGGGACGTGGACATGCCCGAGGGAAGCGAGGTAGAAATAGAGGCGCGTCTGGGCGATAATCCTGTGCCTACAGCCGCCGCATGGTCCCCTTTCGAGTCCGTAGTGAATTTCTCCAAGACATGGTGCGCTCCGGCTGGACGCTACCTGCAGTTCAAGATTGTCATGTGCGCCCACAATCCACTGGTGACGCCGGTGTTCAAAGGCATTTCCGTGGAAGCGAAGTACCGCGAGCGCAAACATCGCTCCAATAGATTTTATCACCTGCTCCAATTGCGCAATGGCCGCGTCATCCGCCCATCCCTACCGTACGTCCACGAAGATTTCGCCTGCTTGAACGAACTGCGCCACCGCTTTGAACTGGACGCAATGGTCGCAGACGCGGCGACTGAGTTCGAAGCCCAGCTACAACTCATGCACTGGGCCTACAAAGTGCCGCTCGGTCGCCTAGATGCCTACCAATGGAATTACTTCGATCTGCCTCGACTCGATAGGGATGCGAATAGCCGCCCTGGCTTGCTAGGCGACTATCAGAAGCGCCGGCGCGATGGCCACTGCCTCTACTGCAACTTAACCCTAATTGCCGCCTGTCTGGCCATGGGCTTTCCGGCCCGCTGGGTCAACATTTCCACTAAGCACACCTACGGGCACGAAGTGGCCGAAGTATGGTCCAACGAGTTCGACAAGTGGATATTCTTGGATGCGACGCGCGATTACTACATCTACGATCCCGACACGGGCATTCCCCTGAGTCTAGTGGAAATCAGCGAGCGCTTGGCCGAGATCATGCCGGGACCGGCGACTTGGGAATATCCCATCCAGTGGCACCTGCCGGACCTCGAAATGCTCCGCGCCGCTCGCGTTGCTTACCGCCAAGGCGACAACGATTTTTCGATTGACGACCTGAGCGGAGGACCGGAGCACTTGATGCTCAAAGGACATTTGCAAATGGTGCGGCGCAACGACTTTGTCAGTCGGCCTTGGCCGCTACCGTGGCGTCTCTCCAGCAACTGGGGAAGCGATCTCTTCTATTGCTTCTACAGCGATATGTTCCCCCGCAAACGAGAATACCACCAGCATACCAAGCGCTGGCAGGATTTCAGTCCTCCGCTTAACCAGACGGAACTCTTCTTGAGCGAAACCGCCGAGCCGGATGTTCTGCGCGTGGATGTGGATACCGAGACGCCTTGCTTTGACGCATTTCTGGTGCAGATCGACAGAGCCGAATGGAGCGAACAAACAGACCCCTCACTGGAGTGGAGGCTGCACGAGGGCCTGAACCAACTGCGGTTCAAGGCGCGCAACAGCGCGGGGGTTTGCGGCCCGGAGAGCTATGCAGCGGTAGTGATGAACACTTGATTGGCTGTGGGTCCATAAATGAATCAGCCCTTCAGCCGATCAAATTCGACTTACACCGCAGAGGTAGGCTTTAGGAAGAAATTTACTCGGTGAGTTCAGTGTAGAAATCAATCTGCTGCTGCGCGATAGAGCCTTCTTGGGTGAGGGCAAAAACCACCAGATTGACTCCCATCCTCAACTGAGGCTCATTCTCGAATTCATCCTGCCAGATGCTTCCATAGCCCATATCTGAGTAAACCGCTACCAAGCGTCCATTCAAAAAGACGCCTTCGAGGAACTGCGCCTGATCGGGCTGATAGTAAACATCTGTCTGCTCGGCCGAGTTGTAGTAGAAAATGTCGGGGTTCCCCCTGACACTCAGGTATTCTCCTCCGACCGGAGGACCATCTAGGTCGAAATAACTGTGGTAAATCGGATGGCTGTTGGAGATGCGCTGCAGCTTGCCATTTTTGCCCAAAGCCAAGCTGAACATCTTTCTCAACGAAGCTTCCGCTGGCCCAAAGTTTAGGTCTGGCCGGTCATTGTCGGCAAAAACAAATCCTCCATTCCGCATGTACGATCCCAGATTCTCGATTTCTTTATCCGTCAGTTCAAAACCATCCTTGTCCGTGATATATACAAAAGGCGTCTTGAACAGTTCGGGAGAGTCCAAAAACATATGGTCCGCCACCTTGGCCTGAATACCGGTATAAGAGTTGATGCCATCTGCAAGCCTAGAAACTGAGCGGGGAGCGTCGGGTTGGAGATCGTTGGCCCAAGCTAGCGCCAAATAGACGAAGCCCTTGATATTTCTCCGATCATTCGGATCTTGGATTACCATACCCCGATACTTACCCGTATCGAGCGCGTTTAGATCCAGAAACTCCTCCTGCATACTGATCCGCTTCTCTGGATCCTTCGAACTCTTGATCTGTATCGAGGGCATCTGCGGCGTGATAGTACCGACCCCCACGCTTGTTCCTGCATCGATTCCGCGATCGAAGACAGCGACATTGCCCAATACATCTATCCGCCGCACCGGCCGTGGGGGCGTCCGGGCCAGTTTCGGCTTCGAGGCAGTTAGCTTGCGGGTCATTACTCTCTTTTGGACCACGGTCTTCCTCATGCGGAAGGGCTTCTTGGCCATCGGCTTGCGAATTATGAACTCCGTTGCCAGAGGCTTGGGCACGGGTTTTTCTTCTTTTATTCCCACTAAATAGGCAAAGGCTGAGGCCATTATGAGCAACGCTAGAGCGTAGGCAGCGTAGGATATTCTGCGGTTATCTCGATAGAGCTTCCTTAGAGCTATCGCATCTGATGGAGCCCTAAAACGATCTGGAGTAGATTTTTGCATCTGTATTCGATCCGAAGTGAATTCCGACACCGGCAGTACCTCTAGGTAAGAGGGAGTACGTCAGCCGTTAAAGCCTATATATTTCCGTCATTGCGCTATTACTGTGAAATAAACACGGTATCCACATTCGACTTCTGACCGGCGAAGTTGGTGTTATCCACGGCCTGGACCTGGAAGGTATAGAAAGAATCAATCCAGGCGAATTCAACAGTATAGGACTGCCCAGCCCCGGGAGTAGTGTATTGACGCTCCACCCCCGACGTGCCTTCAGTTACCGTGACTATATAGTAAAAGACGGCCGCAGTGTCGCTCATGCTCCACCCTAGAATCACATCGTCCCCTTCAAAGGATGCTGCCAAATCTTGGGGAATCCCAACCCGACTCTCGTGAAACTTGGATGGCAAGCTATGATCCTTGCTGCAGTGCAAGATGCTGAAAATCGGCAGCAGACAAAAAAGCAACCACAAGGCTCTACCCATTGACGAACTCCCTCTAAAAGGTTCAGAAACTTCCCATCAGCACCAACTTGGGCGGCACATTTCCCATCCCCGGCACGGCCCTCAAGTTCCATCGGGTCACAGCGGATACTTTGGGAGAATCATATAAGAGAATATCGGTCAGGCTATAAATATACACCCCCACAGCTATCGCCCCGAAAATTCTGCGCGTCAGATGCAGGTCGTCCAACTCAGCATTGGTCTTATGCAACTCATCCCACTTTTGCTGGGCGAGATCGTAGCGGCTGTTCCCAGTCGCCATCACTGCGTATTCGTCTTTTAGCCGGTGGAAATTGTCGCGGCGCGTATTATAGTTCTCGTTTGCTATTAGCGTTACGGCCAGAGAGCTAATCCCGCCGACCAACATGAGCGTTCCCTTTATCTTCTGGTCGGTGGAGAGCTGACCTAGTCCTGGGAAGAGAGCGGACAGGACAACTGCCTTCTTTTTAGTGGCGATCTGTCGCGTTGCAAAGACATCGTCTTCGCTTTGTGCCCAGCAGGGAAGTACCAAGCTGAGAAGTGTTATTAATAAAATAGAATGTTTCATCGCAATTACCTTTTGTTGGATTCGCTTGAGAGTACGCCCGTCCTTCAATATCGCGGTGCTCCTGCCACGATCTGTATGAAGACAGCTAGGACATCGGTATTGTCCGCACTGCGGAAGGAATCATCGTAAGTTCGGCGATCGAAAGTCACTCCAGCATTGGCCACAACCTCATAGCCGAAATAGTCGGAACGATTGGTCATCATGAGGACGTACACATTCTGCGCGAAACTGTTCCAACTGTTGCCATGGTCCTTGACGCTATAGTTCCAGAAAGGTAAACCTTGGGCACCGAGGCGAAAGGTAGTGCGAGGCGTCACATAGTAATTGGCTTTGAACAACGGAATGACCGTGGTCTCATCGGCCAAGGGTATGTCGATGATATCTTGGGTCCGCTTGAGAAAAAGCAGTTTCAGCGCCGGGATGATCTCCAATTTACTTCGGTGCCTCCGCCAAGTATAATCGACGCGATGAACCGAACTCATAGTGCGAATCGCATTTTTGCGCTGATGGGTTCCGTCAGCCAAAAGGCCCTGCTGCTGCCAGTTGAATTCGTAGCGAAAGTTGTGATACATTTTCAGGTCTTTGAGCGGACTCAAAAGCGTCTCCAGGTAGAATCTATTGGCCCAGCTATTCTTGTAGTTCAGATTGTCCTCTATTAATATCAGGTCGAACTGTTGTTGATAGCCAAATCCGGCCAGATGCGTCTTGCCGAAGGGACTCCTACCGAAGTCCGAAGAGATCAAGACGCGATCCGGCACAGTGTCCCAAACCCGCTTCAGCGTATTCTCCACCATCAACCTACCTAGTCCCGGCTGCTTTGTCTCCCAGATGAGACGACCATAATTCATCAAATTTTTACCCGCCCCATCCTGCTGGTGAGCATTGAGGCGCCCTAGCGAGAAGCTCAGATCCCGCCGCAGCCGGTACTTCCCGAACAGGTGGTGGCCCTCCAGATCCTCGGGATAGGGGTAGTCGGGTTCGGGATCGTCCTCCCGGCCATCTGGTCTGTCGTTGTTGTTCAGATCCAAATCGTAGATATAGTCGTCCGATTCCACATCGTACATCAGGAAGGGTTCCAGATAGTCCGGCAGCCTATTCCCATTTTTATTCGTGTCCGGCCGCCCATCTCCATCCTCGTCCTTGCCGGGGAAGATACCATCCGCATCCACTCCCTCGTTGACAAAGCCGGCGATGTACTGCTGAAACCACGAGTCGGGAAAGCGATCGTTGTCGTCATTGTCGTCCACCATCATCAAGCGCACGGTATTGTTGAAGTGGGGTATAGCCGGCGTGCCCAACACTACGAGTTCCGTGCTGTAGTTCGGTCCCATGTGGAATAATTCGCCTCCCCAGTCGAAGCGCTCGTGCTCCTTGCGTGCTACCAGATAATACGCTTCACCTTTCTGGTTAAAGCGCTTGCCGAAGCGCACGGCTGTGCTGGGATCGGGTCCGACTACACCATCGGGATACTGGAAGTAGTGCAGGCTCCTCGCGTACTCTCCGTCGATCTTCAGCCCGAAAATATTGGTACTGAAATTGGCTCCCAAGATCTCCATCCCGGTCTGCGTGCCGATGTCGAATGAAATGCGCTTCACGTTCGACCGGTCTTGGACATTCCCCGGGGCGCGCTCCACTACGCGAAAGAGCGTGGGCTGGCCATAGCGCTGTGTATAGGAGCTTTCAATCGGCGCATACGGGTCATTGAGGTCTACCCTTCTATTCCTAGCCACAGTTCCCACCTCAATCTTGTAATCGTTGGCGACCACGGCTTCAAAGGAAACGGATTGAACATAGCCCTCGCCCGCTAGGTTGAAGTAATAGACCACGAAGTCGTCGCCAGAAACCTCTATAGGACCTGTTTCGTCGGTGCGCCACCGGAAAGACTGTTCCAGAGGTCTATAAATGTTGTTTAGGGCGTTGTTGCGAATCAGGATAGCAAGCACTTCATCTTCAGTAAATCGTTCCCCCAAGATCTCATCGGCGTTATTGCGGTAGTAGTTCCTGCTCGTTGATGCTTCCGGATGCAGATTTACCGCTAGGTGCCACGGCTCCTCAATGGGAAATTCTACACCCCGCCACACGTACGTCGTAAACTGGCGTTCGGGATCTACCGAATCATTCAATCTTAGATCCTTGAAGAAGAGGTAGTCCATGTAGAGCGGTGCTTCATTGATGCGGTACTGCATATAGGTGGGTTGCGTCGGGACCGAGGAAGTAAAGGCTGCCGACAGCTCGGCATAGGCATTGCGCACTAACCCCTGCGCACCGAATCGGCCCACCGAGGACTCGGTGATGCCGTCAATGTGTTCGACAATATCCGGGACGATGTCCTTGCGGAGAATTCCGTTGACCAAGATGTTCAACTCGACGATGTAGGGGCCACCTCGATCGTCCTTGGGTGAATCATCCGAAAATTTGACGGCGATAATTTCTGGGTATGGCTGGTTGTGGCGCAGCACCCCTTTGCGGGAGAAGGTGTGGCCGTACGAATCGCTGAAGCTCTCGTGCTGGTTGACGTAAGTCAAACCCAAGTTCAGCAGGCCGACCCGCCGCTCAAAGTGAAACGCCCCCATCCGCACCGTGTTCCAGTTCATGAATAGTGCCGAGAGGTCGTCGTGTTTTGTACCCACGTCAATTCTGAAGCCGCGAAAGGCATTGACTTTCAGGGTCAGCGGCGTGAAGCGCCCCCGCAACTCCTGAGCAATGGTCAGGCCCGCCCACCATCTATTGGTCTGCTCCGAGACAGTCAGCACATCCTCGAAATAGCGCCGATAGGTAGACTGTTCGCGCCCGGGATAGTTGTAGAGATCACCAGTCACCCCCAATATCGACGATCCCCGACCTTGGGGACCCAGACCCGTGGTCTCTACCCAGTCATAGCCGGGGATCCCATAGACTAGGCGATTCCCTAGCGGCCCGTAGAAATACTGCTTGGGGTCGCGGTAGGGAGAAAGGATGGTTGAATAGTTTTTGTACCTCTTTTCTTCGTGGGCATAATTCTCGTAGGGTTCCCAATCTCTCCTCAGAAACATCCGGTCGGGCTGAATTCGCGGCACCTCTGGAATATCGATTCCCATGCGCGGCCCCCAACTCTCGGAAGACTCGTCTTCCTCACCGATGGACGAACTCGCACAGATCAGGACAACGAGCAGGACCCAGCTTGCGAAAAGCGGCGATTGTCCGCTAAAGGGCCGTCCGCAAGGCCTGGAAAATTTTTGGCGCAAATCGTTTGACACGGCCTTTTCCTATATGACCGGACGGAGTCCGACTAAGGCCCGGAAAAAGAATATGGACGTATCCACGTTATTCAGGGCCTGTCGGGGGGAATTGAATTCCCTCTTCTGTATCTGATAGCCCATGTTGAAGTTCACCCTGTACCCCTGATAAGTGAAAGTATTGGCGAGTATGAAAACATAGTCCTCGCTCGCAAAGTCCCTATTCGAATTGACCAAGTCGAGGGAACGGCTCTGCAGAAAGGGAAAACCTTGGGCTCCGATGCGAACGCTCGTCAAGGAGGTCATATTCCAGTCTAGGCGCAGAATGGGATAGAAGAATATCTCGTGCAGCACCGGCACCTGCCATCGATCATTAGTCAACTTCTGTCCCATTACTTTCACTTGAGGGGTGATTCTCACATCCTGCAATATACCCGACAGATCCAAGGGATACTCTCCCTTGACGACAGAAGTCAGCCTGACGATGCGGTTGGACTTGCGTCCTGCTTGGGCAAATTGGCGATTGAAATCGTGCTTGAAATCGAGATGAATGTTGAGGGGGGGGGCACCATCAAAATCCAAGGCGGCATAGGCGGTGTTGACGAAACTGTCCTTCATGCGCAGAGGATCTTCTATCAGGTCAATGGTCAACCCCGCACCAGTCAGCCGACCGCTGATGTCTTCCTGCAGTTCAAAGGTAGCATTGCGGGGAAACTGGAAGACGTTATCCCGGATGTCGTCCGCTACTCTCTTGGCGAAGTCAATCAGGGTAAGGCGGCCCCAAAAGGGAAGATGACGGGTGTGTTCCACTTTGGTGTAAAAGACCTTGTTCTCGCCCCCGGCGGCGGTCTGCTCCGTGTTATAGTGCCCCACCTTGAGCGTCGTTCCCTGCCAAGGGTGGAAAGACGCAAATAGGTGAAATCCTTTGAGGTCCTTATTGTAGGGATAGTCCACATCGGGATTGTTCTCCCGGATGTCGATGACTCCGTTGTTGTTCAAATCATCGCCGTAATCGTACTCTTCGGGGTTGACGGCGAAGAGCAGAAAAGGCTCCAGATAGTCGGGGATACCATTGTTATTTATATTGGTCTCCGGTCGGCCATCCTGATCGAGATCTAGCCCTGGGAAAACTCCATCCAGATCCCTCCGGCTCCTGATATAATGATCATCTGGAAAGCGGTCTTTGTCGTCATTGTCCTCCACCGTATCGAAGATTAGGGTTCCATTGAGCGAACTCTGGTTGAACCCATCAATGCCTTTCAAGCCGCCGTCAATTTCGCTGTCCAAGGGATCAAAGGGCAAGGTGACAAAGCTCTGATAGCTAGGATCCTGGACCTGCAAGGAGGTGCCGTATTCCGGGCCTATGCGGAATAATTCGCCGCCGAATTCCACCCCGTCCCGATCCACGACGGCATTGATGAAATACGATTCGCCCCGGCGACTGCTCCGCTTCCCTTTGGGGTCTGGAAACTGGCGGAAATCGTAGCTGAGATCGTACTCCGCCCGCACAAAGAGATCCTCCACCTCAAAATCCGCGTGGACTCCGCCCAGCATTCTCCCAGTCTGTCGGCCATGCCGGAACTCCACCACCCGTAGATTGGAGAGATCCTGTACCTTGCCTGGAGCGTGGGCGACGTCGTAGAAGTAAAGTGCTCTGTTCCGGTCTCGTGGACTTCGATCCCTCCGCGCCCTACTGGGATCGTTGGCGTAGATCTCGGACAGGCTGATCCGATAGTCGTTGCCCACCTTGACTTTGAACCGCACGTCGTCTATGTCCTCCTCGCCCAACGGTACCCAATAAAGAAGAAACTCTTTGCCATGTGCTTCCAGATAACCCTTCTCTCTTGGGAAGTCCTCTGGCAGCAAGCCGCTGACGAATTCCACATAAGGCGGTATTTCCCGTCCCAATTCCCGCAGAAATTCCTTGTCGCCGTTGGGAAAGGCTGGATCAATGTCCTCGCGGTGATGCCGGGTCACGACGATGCGCTGGGTAGCGTCAAGGCCCACCGCTGAAACAGCATCGGGATACACCTTCAATTCCGGTCGCGGTTGGCCGTTGATATAGACCTCAAAATCATATACTCGGGGCCCTCCGTCATCGTCTATCGACCCATCCGCAAACTTCACCACCAGGTAATCAACCGGCTGGATATTTCCCGGCGTCGCTCCCCTGAAATCCCAGCCTCCCCGTTCCATCAGACTATTGACGCGATACTGATTGACCCACGCGAGTCCCAGATTCAACGCACCAACTTGGGTTTCCAAATGCGATCCCAGCAGATAGGTGGCAAATAAGGGGGGCCGAGTGCCGAGCGCACCAAAGTTGTGTTGCTTGTTATCGGCGTTCACGTTCACGTCAAAGATGGGATAGTCCAGACGCGAGGAAATCAGGGTAAAATCAGCCTGGGGCATGTTCATATCCCAACGAATGCCGTTCATAGCCGCCAAGTCTAGGGTCAGCGAGGTAAATTTGGTGCGGATATTGTCGCCGACGATCAGAGAAGTGTTGATTTTTCCGTAGGAATCAGAGGAGACTGAAAGCCGACTGAGGTATTCTTTGAAATATCGGCTTTTGTCGATGACACTTCCCGGCTCAGGATCAAGGGTGCGCGATTCGCGCAACCGGAACACTTCGATGCCCTCGACGACAAAATTGCCCAACTCGTCGAAGACGAGATCTTCGGGACGGACCAGATAAGATCGCGGCCAGTGTTTGTAGGGTTCCTGAGCATGGGTGATATACCCCTCGCCCGGCCGGTAGAGAAAAAGCCCCGATCCCCGTACATAGGCGCTACTCTCTCCGACCCACACTAGCGCCAGAGCGCCTAAAAATAGAAAATGAAATCCCCGCGTCTTGCTCATAGCAACTCTATCCGATGCGCAAGCGGATGAAATAGCGGACGGCACCCACATCCACGCGGTGTGAAGAGGAAGGGTAGCTGTCAAAATTTTTCTGGTACCCGATGTTGGTACTCACATCAACTCCCCGGTAATTGCCGAGATTCTCCAGCACCAAGATGTAGTACCAAGAATCTCGGTCCAAAAAAGGTCGAACCAAGTCTCGGTGCTTCTCCCGCAGTGGCCATCCGAGAATCCCTCCTCGCAGCACTGTATGCGGAGCCAAATGGTAGTCTCCCCTTATGATCGGCGTCAGTGTATACGCATGTCTCCGCAAACTAAAAAGCTCGGCTTTGGTCCGGTTGAAGACTGCCTTGAACATCGGACCGAGACCGAAGCTATCGCCTATATGCCAAGTGTAATCGACCCTAGCGACATACCCCATAGTCGTTATGCGGCTGTCCGGCTGAAAGAAATCTCCAGCGGTCAATTCTCGCTGATCGTTGACCGCTACGAGAATATCATTGTAGATGTTCAAGTGCGGCAGCTTGTCCGTGTTGAGATGACTCCCCACTACGAGGGTATTGTGCAGACTGTTGCGCAGCAGTAGCCGGTCCGGCAATACTTGGTACCTGCCGCCGATGAATTGGTACAGATCATTGCTAATATCGTCCCGTACTCTCTTGCCGTAGTAGCCGACTTGGAGCCGACCGAGTTCCGACCAACGCTTCAGATAATTGGTCTTCACATAGGTGGTCAAATCCCGGCCACCGCTACCCGGCTGGCGCATATCGTAGTGGCCGACTCGCACCCACGCATGTTGTTGGGAAGTAAAGGGACGCCAAGTGATGAAGAAATGACCGCCGCGACTGTCGTGATCGTAGGGATAATCCGACCGATTGTCGTTTTCCCACCCATCCACCAGACCGTTATTGTTGAAATCGTCGCCGAACACAAAGGGCTGGTCGTAATAGGTCAGAACCTTGTCCGCCCCGTTGTACCAAACATTGTCGCGAACTCCATCGTTATCCACATCCAGGCCGGGAAAAACTCCGAATCCCAGACCTGCTCCTGGGGCTGGTGTCATGTTGAGCGAGGCAAAATCGCGCTCCTGCTCCCAGCGGTCGGGCCATTCATCCCGGTCGTCGTTGTCGTCCACCAAATCAAAGGGGGCGATGACATTTTGCCGGGGGTTCTGCATTAGGGCTTGAAAAGAAGTGGCAAAGCCCGAAGGCAAGCTCACATACTCGAATCCCAGGTCCCAATGACCCATGTCCCGAAACGCGTTGAAGAAATAGGCGTCCTCATTCGTGGAAAGGCGCTTGCCCTCTCCCGATGGGAACTTGAAATAGGAGGTATTGCGGACGAATTCACCCCAAGCGCGGAAGCCCAAGACTTTGGCCTCGAAATTCATTCCGTAGAGAATCATCCCCGTTGGGAATCCATAGTGGAACGAGATCCACCCCATGTTACCCCGGTCCTTGGCATTGTTCTCGGCCCGCTTTGCGGTGTGCCAATCCCGCCACTGGACGTCGGTGCCGATCCAGTCTAGAGCGCTGGCTACATCCACCACGTAGTCGCCTGCGGTCAGCGCCCTGAAGTGCATCTTTTTGGAACCTGGAGGAATCTCAAAGCGGTAAACCAGAATATCCGTCCCATCTACTTGTAAGAAAGGAACGCCATCGTGGCTTACGGGTTCTCCTTCCTTAAAGAACAGCCCGCCGCTGGTAAAATTGCTGAGCTGACCACTGCGCGTGTACCCCTCCCTGACGATTTCCTCCATCTGATAATTCTGGATTAGCCACGAAGGTCTGTCCGCCCGATGGAGCGCGATCTCACTGGTTCCCCGCCCGATAGTCCTGTTGGCAGCACCGATGAGTTCGGGCACCGAGTGGATCATCCGGATCATCGGCTCGATATCGTCCCGCCTCTCGCCGTCAACGTACAGCTCCATACGATAGACGCGAGGCCCTTCTCCGTCCCAATGGGAATCATCGCTGACTAGGACGAATACCGACTTTCCCTCGTCGAGAGCGGAAAAGGGCACGACTCCCTTGAGCGATCCCTCTTTCCTACTCGCGATACTGTCGAAGTTGTGAACATTGACATAGGTGGAACCCAGTTTGAGCACACTCCCCAGAGTCGTCTCCCAATGGCCGCCTATCAGATAGGTTCCGAACGAAGGTCTACCGAACACGCCCTTTGGATTTACCTGAACACCGCTCTGGGACAGTCCCGTGGCCAAGAGCACCGGATCCGAGATCCGCGAGGCGATAAGGCTGAAACTAGTCTTGCGCGTAGAGGCGTCGAAGCGAAGGCCGTTGAGACGGCTCAAGTTCAGGGTCAAAGGCGAAAAGCGGGTGGGGATGGCATCGCCGACCATGATGGCAGCCGACCATCCCCGGTAGGAATCCATGCCGATCATCAAGTTGCGGAAAATCCGTGGGTAGATCGGACTCTTGAAGATGGCGCTGCCCCGCTCCGGTCCCTCGGTGCGGCTCTCCTCGAGTGTGAATACTGGAACTCCGTCAATTAAGTAGACCCCAAAGGGGTCGTAGACCCGTCGCTCAATATCCTGCTCATCGAAATCGCGGTAGCCGTAATATCCGAGATTCTCGTAACGCTCTTTTTGCCACAGAGGATAGTAGTCGCGGGAGATTAGCTGGGCCTCGGCCCGGCAGAAGTGTAGGAGGAACGAGGCGAATATAGCGAGTGATAATCCTCCTCTAATCCTCTCCATCACGACGCTTCTCCGCATGGCTTTGGGCTTGTGGGTTGACACAATCAGTGCCAGACCCGTCGCCCTGTTTCTCGCACCGGCCGCGCTAGTAGACGAGATGGACGACTCCAGCGGCCGTTTTATCTCCGTTATCTAGATTCGCTGTAACCGTAAAAAGATAAATTCCGGGGGGAGCCAACTCGCCGGACTCATCCATGCCGTCCCAGAAGCCCGGAACAAAGCGCGCTTCTTCTTTACTCAAGAGAGGATGAACATAGCGGCCACCAGTCAGTCGCTCCGCGTTGAGCCGACTTACTCTGCGCCCGGACAGATCGAATATCTCCACATCCACGCGGCGCGGCGCGGCCACTTTGGTTAGTGTGAACTCGATCACGGTGAAGTCGTTCACGCCATCCCCATTGGGTGTGAAGACGCTAGGGTGGGCTCTGACGTTGAGCAGATCTTTCGCCACTACATCGGTCACCACGACCCCCCAAGAAGCGCCGTCCACCGAGTTCTCGCGGATGTTCTGTGGATTTGTAGAATTAGGACTGAACAGGGCGGCGCGAAATTCATGCGTGTCGGTATAAAGGGCAGAGTGGACTAAAATTTGGAAGGGAATCTCCGTCCCGTCCATTGAACTCAGCGGCGGTTCGAAGAAGATGTCTAGGTCGTTGACGCTCCCAGGCACAATTCGCAACACGCGTTCTCCCGCGTCAATACCTCCGCTACCCGTGGGGAACTGTGGCACAGGGATATCCCGACCGAGTAGTTGGATCGAATCCACTCTAGTGGGAAAGCTGGGCAGTTGGAGCCGAATTTTCTCCACAGCGTCACCCTCGGCCAACTCCAAGATAGCTCGATAGACGAAGGGAGTCACCACGCCCATCGGGGCCTCGTTGGGGACCACTGAACCACGTGCATCCCTGGCGGCGATTCTTTCCGCGCTGAAGTCGATTTCAAGACTGTCCAAAGCCGGAGTAACTTCCAAGTCTTCGGTGCGGAGATTGACCCGGTAGCGCAGATAGCGCCGCGGCTCGGGAGAGGGAATGAAGAGGTCTGACTCCTCGAGTTCCCGACTCCAGGCGCTCCAGCTAGCATCGGTCGTATCCGGCGAATCTCCCGTGCTGAACTGCAAGCTCAACTCCGTCGCTGCCGGCACATCCGCCCACCAGCGGGCGCGCCCAAAATTCTTCACCGTATCATCGCCAAAGTCCAGCGGCGGCGAGGTATAGCCTCCTTCAGGGACAAAATCAACGCCGTATATTTGAATTTCCGTCACCTTAGCCGGATCTTGGCCTACCTCTGCTTGGGTCACTTGGATTCGGACGTAGCGTGCCAGCACTGGATCAAAGAGCACCTCTGTGAAGATAAAGTCCTCTATGTCGTTGATTCCCCCCATCTCGATCCAGCGAGACTGGTCCTCGCTGATCTGCACAGAATACCCCAGCAGCGAGTTGCCAGCATACGTCTCGTTCCCATCGGGTGGCTTGGTTATAACCCGAACCCGGTTGATCCGCGTCAGATCCGGCAGCGTGATGTCGACTAAGCGATTTAACGCCCCTAGTCCCTGGGGCAAAGACCATACCGGAGTGCCGATTCGGCCATCCGTCACCCCCACTTCAGTAGCATTCAGCCCCAAGGCTATATTCTGGCCACGCTGGTCGGCGAGGACGATGCGACCAGTGCTCGAACTACCCAGATTTACCGCGTTCGGATAGCCGGCAATTACCTCGGCGAGCGGATGAAATATGCCTCCTTGCACCTGCCCTCTGCTGATCGCCCCGGCCTGCACCCTCTGCCACGAATTTTGCACATTCTCGGTTGTCCAGTCGGTGTCGATTTGCTCGGCATCCGACCAGAACCAGGGAGATGTTTCGTCCGTGAAGTTACTTACTGCGATCTGAGGGCCAGCCTGAAGGCTGAGAATCAGCCCGGTGCCGGTTACCGCCTCGAAATGGCTCACCGCCACCGCGATATCGTTGGCCCCTGCCTGTAGGTCTACAGAGACTTCTTCGGCAGTCCTCCAGTCGCTGTCGGATTTCACTTCGCTACCATTGAAATAAAGGGTATAATCCCCGATAGCTGTAATCCTCACAATTCCCGAGCGAGCCTGTTGAGCCTGGAAGGTATGACGGTAGTAAGTGGTCTGCTCCCAGTGGCCGATGCGGAGGGTTTGGCCACAGAGCCGACTGCTCCCAAAGCCGAGTAGAAGGAGAGTCAGGGACAGCAGAATTCTTCGTCTTCCCAAGAGAAAGCCTTCTTCCTGTAGGGGGTGACTTAGCTGCGCCTGGACAGTTGAGATAGGGCACGAAAGAGGACAAGGTGAGAGAATCGTCTAAAGACAGCCGATCTCCCACCTTGTCCATCTGTCGCAATATGAGGCGGATGTTACTTGAGCAAGGTCAGCTTCTTAGCCTCAAAAAAGCTACCGGCCTGCAGAGTGTAGAGATACACGCCACTGGCCACGCTCGCGCCAGAATCATCCGTCCCATCCCACGCGCTCTGATACGCGCCGGCCTCGACCCAGCCCTGATGCAGAGTCTTCACCTGCTGACCCGACACATTATATATCTGTAGCATCACGTTCTCATCCCGAGGGATGCTGAAGCGGATGGTGGTCTGCGGGTTGGCAGGATTGGGAACGGCGTTATCGAGTGCATATTTACCGGGCAGACCCATCCCCTCTACCGACTCTATGGCCGTACCGGTATCGGGATTGATGAGCGCGGTCTTGGTGTCAAAGGGAAAGTGGATCGCCTGACGAGACGGGAATCCCGTGAAGTCGGGCACATCCCAGGGGTCTGTCCCACCGCCGCGCCGCGAACCGATATCCCAGTAAAGCCCATCGTATGGACCGTCCTCTTCAATCGACTCGACCCATTGCGGCCAGTGAGCCGGAGCATGGGTGGCCACCATGTGGAGGATACCCGTGCCATCCGGGCCTAAGATATCCACGGTACTGGTGGTACTGCCTAACAGCGGGATAAAGGCGAAGCCCCAGCCGTCCTTGCTGCCAGAACCAGATGTGTTCCATGGCGTTATGGAGAAGGCACCATAGTCGAATTCTCCGGTATCCGCATTCCGCCGATCCGCAAAGCCATCGCCGTTGTCATTGAGCCACTTCAACTCGCCGTCAAGGGTGATCTTGACGTGCTGAGAGCCAGCATAGCCCACGACGTAGATCCCAGTATCGTCCACCCAGATATCGTGGGGGCTGAAGGCTTGGTTGCCCTCGCCCACATCCACGACTAGCCACTCGGACAGGTCGAGTACATCGATGACTTCGCCGGTAGCTGCATCCTGAACCCCGACATTGGCGTGAGCGGGTGCGTCTCTACCCCGGTCGTAGATGGGGTAGTAGAGCCGTCCCTTCCATACATCTATACCAGTCGAGCCCACAGCGAGATTCCCATCGCTAAAGGGCTCGAACTTCATGCGACCATCTCCCTCAGTGCCGAAGTTCCGGTCCAGTGTGACTTGGCCGTTCGCTGGATCTATGTTGAACTTGATGGAGCCGTAGACCGTTCCGTCCCAGCTATCGCCGTAGAAGTCGCCAGGCAGACTACCGTACTGTTTGCCGTTGCCGCCACCCTGCCATTCGGCCGGCATAACGTCATCCTCGTGGAAAACGGTCATGAGTTCGTTTTCTACGTCAATCGCTTGCCACGCGCCTGGCGTCTCCAGCCAGTTGGTGCCGACGCGAGTGAGGAACAAGTGGCGCGGACCATCCGCCGTCAACCGCTGCGTGCTACCGCCGGTCACAATGAAGAGATCGCCGTTTTGGTCGCGGGCTAGGGTCGACTCAGCCGTGTGCCGCTCATTGGAATAGCCCACCATGTTGATGGGTGCTTGGTCGTCAAGGCCGATGACAAAGAACCGATAGCTACCATTGGGATCGGCTTGATTGCCATCCATATCGTTGCCATCCCACCGGATTGAATGAGAACCCGGCTCAAAGCGAGAGCCCGGGGAAACCCACAGAGCCTTGTTCACTTCCTGGTAAGTATGCCAGTTGAAATCGCCCTCCACCGTCAGACCTGGAAGATCGGCATCCCCCCAGTTCGTATAAACAGCTAGATAGACCGTGGCGGGAGATCCCGACATAGTGAAGGGAATATCCACAGGGAAGCTGCTGACGTTCATGTCCTCAACTTCGATCGTCAGCACCGTGGGCATCCGGCTCTCGGTTATTTCATTCTCCTCGCCGCCTATGGCTCCTTGGGCAAATGCCGAGTGGGTAGGTAGCAAGGCGAAAGCTACTGCAAGGCAAATATTGGCTAAAAACGTCTTCATAGTGCATTCTCCAAACTGGTATAACTGATGAAAGCCGAGTACTGCTGCGAAACTTCGTTTTGCCCAATCTTGCTATTGACTATCTCCTTTCTCTAATGGGTGTAACTCATTACTATGGCTCTATAATAAGCCTTATAAGCCTTATAAACCTTTGTACCGGCTAATTTTAGATTTTATCATTATACAAAAAAATCCCGAGCAAAAGCAAATTTTATCTTGACTGAGACAGATTTGTCTGAGGTGCAGATGGTAACTAGCGCTGGTTTCAAAACTTGCGTCATCGCCTAGCCAAACGGGGCCTCGATTGGAATGGTGGTTGGGCAAAAGTTCGCTCGTCGTTCATTTTTGTGGGGAATGGAGCGACCGCTAGGCCGCACGGGGCTCTCGGATATTTAAGATGGCGCAAATCTCTTATGTTGCTAAAGTCGGATTGTGAACGATTCTCTATACAAAACGATTCTCTATACAATAAAAATCTGGAGGGAAAATGGTTCTCAGTGACCGCGTAATCAAGAAGCTACTGGCAGAAGGGAAAATCGTCGTCGAGCCGCTGGGGGAGGGGTGCATTCAGCCGGCCAGCGTTGATGTTCATCTCGACAAGCACATTCTCGTGTTCCGCAACTCGCGCCGCCCATTCATCGACGTGCACGAGGACTTGAGCGACTTAACCGAGATGGAGGAGATTGGCGAGCAGCCATTTATGCTGCATCCGGGCGAGTTCGTGCTGGGCAGCACGCTTGAGACGATAGAGTTGCCGGACGATCTGGTGGCGCGGCTGGAAGGCAAGAGTTCGCTGGGGCGCATCGGGCTGCTGATTCACTCGACCGCGGGGTATGTGGATCCCGGCTGGAAGGGACACCTGACGCTGGAGTTGAGCAATGTGGCGAACCTGCCCATCACGCTGTATCACGGCATGAAGATCGGGCAGCTCTCGTTCCACCAGCTATCGACGCCAGCGGACAGCCCCTACGGTTCGCCGGGGCTGGGTAGCAAGTACCAGGGGCAGACCGTGCCTACGGCTAGCCGCGCGTACCGGGATTTTGAGGACGGTAAAGGTTAGCAGCTACATGCGCGTCTTTTGGAAGCTAACAATCTACCTGAGAGAATAAATATGGTACAAATAGCACCGCTAGATCGCTCTCATCTTCCCCAGGTCTTGGCGCTCGTCAACAGTCATCTTAGCACCGTGATACCCGGGTGGAGCTTGACTGCTGATTACTTTTGGGAGCGCCTAAAGAGCGAGCCGCAGGAGTACATTACTGATCCTTGGGTTGCCGAAAGAAAATCCATTGTTGGCATAGTCAAGGATCGCGTTTGCGCGGCGGCTCATCTCCGCCGATACGGCGACGATACGCGCTGGAAGGGAGTTGGGGAAATTGCCTGGATCTTGTTCTGGCCCGAAGAGCGCGAAGCTGGCGAGGCGGTTATGACGGAGTGCCGGCGACAGATGAACATTTGGCAGGTGGTGGACGAGCAGATTTCGGGTCCCTTGCCGGTTCCTGCTTGCGTAGGAATACCAGATGTCTGGCCGCACATAAGCGGTCTGATAGAGCAATTTGGCTATTCCGCGAATGAGGACATTGACGAATCCGTCTATGGTGGCACGCTGAAGGAGATAGTTACTCTTGGTGCGCCTCCAGTGAGAGGTGTAACGATCCAGCGCGATGCGGGTAAATTCGGCACGCGATTTGTCGCGTGGCTCGATGGACGCGACATTGCGCACTGCGAATGTGTTTCAGATCTCACGCAAGGCGGCCAGTTGCCTGCATTGGCAGGATGGGCTGAGCTCTCGGAACTCGCAACGAGCGAATTAATGCGCAATCAGGGAATTGGTTCGTGGGTCGTCCAACACGCCGTTGAATGGCTACGGCTAGCTAGGTGCGAGCGGATCGTGCTGTCTGTTGATCGAGCTGATGAAAAAGCAGGCGCAGGAAGGTTCTACAAGCGGTTTGGCTGGATGCCGCTGGTGCGACAAAAGCACTGGCGAAGACAGGAAGAACGTTGAATTGACCGCATGCCCGATCGGCAGATCGATCTGTTCATTCGCTTCTGTTGGCAAAACAACGGCCGACTCTCAGCGCGGAAACGCGCCAGCCACTTCGACTTCCTATCGGATGAAGAAATCACCTTCATGGAACAGGCCGTGCACTACCCCGAGAGTGGAGTGGACGTCTCAACATCAGTTGAAGTCGATGAATAATCTTCAGCAGGTCGCGTCCTTGCCTTCGCTGCCGTACACGGCGAGGCGTTCCTCTCTTGAGGTCTCGTCCTCGCTGACGCTGGAGGGGATGAAGTGGAGTTGCAGGGATCGCCGGCCTTGATCCGATCGGTTGGCAGGCGATCCGTGGTGCAGCCGACCGTGCCAGAACAGAATGCCCCCGGGCCTGAGCGGCACGGCGACGATGCGCTCCCTGGCCACGTCAGTATCGCAGATCTGCCAGTCCCGTCTGCTGAAGTGGATCACGGGCCCTTCGAGGTGGCTGCCCGGAATCACGTACATGCAGCCGTTGTCGCGATGCGCCTCTTGCAAGGCGATCCACACGCTGATGATCTCTGTGTCCATGGGCAGATCGAAGTACGCGTGGTCCTGGTGCCAGGGTTTCTCGCGGCCGATGCGGGCCGGTTTCTGCATGGCCTGATGGCGGTAGAGCTTGGCTGGTTCGCCCATCATGCACCCGAGCACGTCCAGCAGGCGCGCGTCCCGGGCCAGTGAATCCAGGCGGGCATCGAAGCCGACCCACTGCTGCAGCTTGCGCACCAATGTCTGTCGCTTGCCATCCGAAGCGCCCGCTAGCTGATCCCTGACGCCGCGTTCGAACTGCACGCCCCTGAATCCCTGATTCTTGCCGTCGATCAGATCTTCCACCGCTTTGATGGCATCGGCCATCTGCGCGTCCGAAAAGGCACCCTCCACGGCGAGGAAGCCCTGCGCTTTGAAGCACTCGATCTCAGCGTCGCCGACGTGCTCCAAACCGTTGACCGGTTCGGCTTCTCCGGTCGGGACGTAGAGATCGGGGTCGTACGCTTCGCTTCCGTGCTCGTCTTCTACTGCGTTTTCAGTCATGGTCGGCTCTCTTTTTTTGCTAACTCCAACTAAAGAATAGCGATCATCCGGTTTATCTCCAACTTTTGGCTACTCGGTAGATGGCCTTTGGCCTAGACCGCAAAAAGGTAATGGGTCTCAGAGTCAACACGGGTGAGTCGGTGTGCAGCTAGACAAGAAGATACATCCCCGTTACAAGGTGGAGATTTTCGGCTTTTGGGGAGAGCCTACTTTCATCGACGAGGGCCAGGGGGTAATTCGCGTGCATAACCTTGCCATCACACGCACGAGACCCGAACCGGTTCGCAGACTGTTGAATACCACGCTCAACATCAAAAACGGCAACTCCGTAATCGTCGGGGGATCCAATATTGACGAGCGCACTTACGTAGTTATCGTCAAGGCCGAGGTGATGGAATAATACGCGCTGGGCTGCCAGAGGTCGCCGCCTTGTTGTTTTGCCATCCCAATCGCCGCTTCTGTTCTTGGGGCACCTTGCCAGCATGTTGACGGTGCTATAAGGCGTGGTATCTTCCTTGCAAAATACGCTGTTTCTCAATCATCCTCTAACCGGAGCCTCGCCATGACCGCGCCCATTGCCTTGGGATCCCGCCGCGAATTATTCGTCGATCACTTTCTCATTGAACACCTCAATGGGGCCGCTCTGCACCTGCATCCGCCCATCCGCCGCGAAGTGGTCTATCAAGTCTCCCAGCCTTGGGACAACGCCTGCACGGGCTGCTACAATCTCACTCAGGACGGGGGTCGCGTCCTGCTGTACTACCGGGGCTTCTATCCGATTGGCGCGGACTACGCCGATGGTGCCGCGAGCCAGACGACCAACTTGGCCGTTAGCACCGATGGCATCCACTTTACGCAGCCCGAACTGGGCTTGGTCGAATTCAACGGCACGCGCAAAAACAACGTCCTCATTCAGGGCCACGAGAGCCACAATTTCTGCGTCTTTCTCGACGCCAATCCCGCGGCCGATCCGGCGCAGCGCTTCAAGGCCGTGGGCGGCACGGGCCAGTCCAACTTGCACGGTTTTGCCTCGCCCGACGGCCTCCATTGGACTTCGATCAAGGAAGGTCCCTTGGACGTCACCGGAGCCTTTGACTCGGTCAACGTCGCCCTGTGGGACGCCCACATCGGGCGCTATCGCCTCTTCAGCCGCTACTTCGACAGCACCGGCGGCCGAGTGCGGGCCATCCAAAGCTGTACCTCCGCGGACTTTATCCACTGGACGCCGCCGCAGCCCCATCAGTACGCTGACGACGTGCCGCTGGAGCACTTCTATACTAACGCCACCACGCCTTGTCCCGGTGCCGAGCACATCCTGCTGTCGTTTCCCATGCGCTTTTTGCCCGAGCGCCAGCTCGACATCGCCGCGATGGATTACCCTGGGTCGGGCTTGTCTGACGCGGTGTTTATGAGTAGCCGCGACGGCGTCCACTGGGACCGCCCCTTTATGGAAGCCTGGGTGCGCCCCGGTATGGATCAGCGCAACTGGTCCCACCGCAGTTGCACGCCCGCTCCCGGTTTGGTGCAAACGGCCGACGAATGGTCTATGTACCTTTCGGAAAATTACGGCTGGTCAACTAACCGCTTGCGCCGCGTGGTGATGCGGCCGCACGGTTTTGCCTCGGTGCGGGCCGGGTATAGAGGCGGTGAGTTGCTCACTCGCCCTTTGCTGTTGGAAGGGGCCGCCTTGCGCCTCAACTACGCGACCTCGGCGGCGGGGTCGCTGCGAGTGGAACTTCAGGACGAGTCGGGCCAGCCCCTGCCTAAGTATGCCTTGGAGGAAATGGACCCGATCTACGGAGACCAACTCGACGCGCCAGTGGCTTGGAAAACAGGCGGCGACTTGTCCGGGCTCAAGGGCCGTGCGGTGCGCCTGCGGGTGGTGTTGCAGGACGCTGATTTGTTTGCCGTGCGCGCCGCGTGAAAGTTACGAGTTATTACCTCTCATTCTTACGTTGTTGATATACCCTTTGCCGCTTTCTCCAATATCCCGGACGAGAGAGAGCGGATTGACGGATTTTTTTAACCAAACATCAAACATCACGACGACCGTTCCATCCTCATTATTGATCACGTCTGCTACCTGCCAGCGCTTGGTATTGGAATTGAGGATCAGATTCGTTGCTTTTTGAACCTCCTCGACCTTTATACCTCGGCTGCCCCCTTACTGACCTCGTCGCGGCCATTAACGGGAACCTGTTGAATGCAGCGCTTTGATCCGTCCCCACGACTGAGCCTCGACGCTCGTCGCAGCAGAAGGGGAAACTGGTTGCCAAGCGGGATAATCTCCGCCCAAACCGTTGGTCAGATTGACCAAGTTGCTCCCGTCTATATCAACAACCCAAACCTCCTCGTACCCTTGCTCGTTAGCGGCAGAGAAGGCGATTTTCATGCTGTCGGGCGACCAAGTAGGGGCAGGGTAGGCTGAGCTATAGAAGCCGGGTTCAAGTCCTTCTTGTTGATAGGGTAGATCAGGAAGGAGAATCTCCCGGAAATCTTCTAGCTGGTCAGAAGGCTGCGGCCCCTCACTGGGAGCGTAGCTATATAGGCGTAGGTAGGCATTGCCCTCGGGGTCCTGCAACACGACATCTGCTAGTTTGGTTCCGTCTGGAGAACGAACGAGATTATCGAGGAAAGGGGGGCGGACTATCCAAGCCGCCTCCCTCCAGTCCATAAGTGAGGAGCCACTGCCGTCCAGCGGTACAACGAACAGTTCAGAGCGGGACGGCACATAGTAGTAAATGCTACTTCCGTCCTCAGCCCAAAAAAGGACCTCAAGTGCGGGCTCTAATAGATATCTCACTCCGGGCTTTACTATATATCCCACTTGTTGCGCATTGCCGCCATCGGCGTCCATCACCCAGATATCGGTAACGGAATAATCGACCCAAATGACATCATCGGAACCGGAATCGTCACTAAAGCTAAAGGCAAAATAGGCGATCTTCGTGCCATCTGGAGACCAAGTTAGGCTAACGCAAAGCCCATGCCGACCTTGGGTTAAGTTGACGGGATTGCTCCCATCCGCATTCATAATCCACACGTCCCCGGCTCCCTCGCGCCACGAGGTAAAGGCGATTTTACCATCGGCTTGCCCCCAGCCAGCGACGGCCAGCCCCAGCGTTGCCAAGCAGGCGATTAGCAGGGATCGATAGTTCATAATGTGGCTCCTTGCATCTTGCATAAGGTTATGATAGGGTACGCTGCTGAGGAGATATATGCACATTCCGTGCCAAAAATTCGCAATGACCCGCACATCTACGCTTACAGGCTGCTTGCCGCCGACGCGGGTCAGGGCATTCTCCTCCAAGATGTGCAGCAGCACCCGCTGAGATTCCAGCGGCAAATCGCCGATTTCATCCAAAAAGAGCGTGCCGCCATCGGCCAGTTCAAAGCGGCCGAGCTGACGGCTCGCCGCCCCGGTAAAGGCCCCTTTCTCGTGGCCAAACAACTCGCTTTCGACCAATCCGGCCGGAAGTGCCCCGCAATTGACTTGGATAAAGGGCCGCTTGCGACGGCTGCTCGTTTCGTGGATGGTCTGCGCCAGTAAGCCCTTGCCGGTGCCGGTCTCGCCCAGCACCAGCACAGTCATCGCCGTCTCGGCGACGCGCACGGTCTGTTTCATCACTTGGCGCATAGCCCGGCTCTCGCTATGCACGACATGGTCGGTAGCGCGCAGGACGTTTTCAAAAGCGTGGATGCGTTCGGTTTTGGCGTCGGGGAGGATCTGAATCTCCACGCTGGCGACCTCGGACAGCAGACCATCGCGGTCCATGACCCGTACCTCAAAGCGGTACTCGCCCACCGGCAAGGCGTTGTACACCGCCTCATCAGCCAAGGCAAACTCGCTTCACTGTTCCGCCGGACCGTGGCCTAACAGTCGGTGGCTGTAGCGCATCTGCCCTGCGCCGGTGCGAAAACTGATGCCTTGGAAGTAAATGCGGATTTCAGGCGTGCTCTCGGGGCAGGATACAGCTTCGGGCGCGGCCAAGAGCGTGCCAGCCATTACCTCGCGGAT
>MKWU01001555.1_pt1 | contig 38938 bp, 39 predicted proteins | sample 809101 | NCBI WGS metagenome assembly MKWU01 (sample SAMN05860141, study PRJNA318959) | sponge metagenome | host: Aplysina aerophoba | place: Slovenia: Piran, Adriatic Sea, Gulf of Piran | collected 2013-05-07
CCTCAATGGTCTCTGATCGGATCTTCAGAGTGGTTGGATGTTCCTGAATAACTGGCCTAATGACCCTGATTATTTTACGATTTTCTGGTAGGTAGTCCCTGATTATTCACAGCCTATACGCCTCCACCCTTCAATGCATTAACGCGTTGATGCGGCGACGTAGCAACGCCCCCACCAGCGCCACCTTCCCGACTACCTCACCGGTTCCTGTAGGCCACCTCAAGGCCCTGCTTCCGCGAGATCTCGCTGCACACACCCACACAGACCTTTAGCATCAGAGAATCGGGGGCACTGACCCTCGTTCCCGAATAACTGCTGGCATACCGGTCCGCCGCTCTGCCCAACACCAAATCACTCCAGGACGCTTCAACTGCCTTCCGCATCACTCCCAGGTAAGCAGGAACCTTTTCTCTGTCCAAACGCCGGGCCATACCCAGATACCAAGCCGGCAGCACTACTCCCTCTATTTGTCCAAATCCAGGCCCACCTACAAGCACTCCGCAGTGGACACAGGCCAGGTTATCCCCATCCACAGCCTCTGGAAGATCCTGAACGCCGCACCCAGCGCATTGAAACCAACCAGGCCGCCGTGTCATATTGACACCTGAACCATCAGAACCATTGATTGATTGATAACCAGATCCCGGATTATGTATATCAATCAAATCAGCATCAGGGTTCGGGTGTCGTATTGACACCCCGGGGGATGTCATATTGACACTCCGGGCTACGGGACCATCCTCTCCTTCTGGTTCCGGGGGTGTCAATATGACACCCCTGCCCCTGCCCTCAGAGCCTTCCAATCCACCCCGGGATGTCACATTGACACCCCGGCCTTGACCTTCGTAATGCCCAGAGACCACCTCCGACCCTCCAGGAGGGACCTCAGGGGACTCAGACCCACCCCGGGGTGTCAATACGACATCCCGGCCCCCATATTCCGGCTCTTCCGACCCACCCCGGGGTGTCATATTGACACCCCGGCCCTCATATTCCGGCTCTTCCGACCCACTCCGGGGTGTCATATTGACACCCCGGCCCTCATAATGGGCAATAATAGCCTGACCCAACTCACCCAGCGTCGGATGCCCCTGCCGGATCAGTTCCCGACAGACCGCCATCCCGCAAAAAACATAAAAATTGCCCTGCAGCCCACGCCCACTGGTCGTCCGGGTCCGGCGAACCAGAAAGCCCTCCCTCTCCAATTCCCTTGTAGCCCTGGTGACATTAGGCGCATTAAAACCCGTCCGCTCACAAAGCGTCTCCCGCGAAGGAAAGCTGGCCCACCCATACCAAAGCAGAATAGCAGCCACCTGCCTGGCAGCACCCGACACCGGCAATCCGAGCCCAAACAACATCCGGTCACCGGTGTGAGACCACCCGTCAAGCTTCACGCACTCGTTAATCAACTCCGAGGTGGGAAGACCATCAAAAAGCCAAGGCGCGGTCTCATGGACAACATCCGCCTGAGGTAGTTGAACGCCCTGACCCCTGCGCCCTGAGCCTGGCTCAGAGCCACCATCCCCGTGCGGGAGCTGGACCACAACCGGTTCAAACGGTTTTGAAGAAACTGGCTCGACCGAGCCAGCAGAGGCAACAGAAGACGGCACACCAGGACCAAGGTCTCCCGACTCCGATCCACCGTCATCAGATGAATCCGAATCATCAGCGCGCACCGCTGCAGGAGTTGGAGACGGCTGGCGCCCTTCCACCGGCAACTGCGCCGGCACCTGGGGGCGCTCCGAACGTCTCTCAAAGGAAGCCAAGGTTGGCGGAGGCTTACGGTCAACCCCGCCCGCCCGCCCGACCACGGACAGGCCATTGCTAAGAGCTTGTTGTAAATGCATTCAGTCCACCTTTCAAAAGGCCCTTCACCACAGGTGAGCATCATGCTATAATCCTGGTGAACAAGCCTTGGTTGGGGTTGTTCTGGTTCTGTGACAAGCCCCGCTGACCTGGGAATCAGCGGGGCTTTCTCATTGTCGAAAAGATGTCATATCACAGGCATCCTTCCAAAGCAGGGCCAAGGCCAGATCTTGCGCCGGTGCCCACACCGGCAAGAAATAAGCCAAAAGAAATCGGCCACCGGCATCAAGCCAAGCATTCAAAGCCCGGTGGGTATCAGTCAGAAAGTCGCGTGGAAGCTCGTCAAAAGAACCAGGATGAGACTGGTGAAAAATGGTCGGAAGGGCCAGATGAAAGCCCGCAGGCTCCATAGCTGGCTCAGCACGATTTAAGAGGGAATCCGCGTCAAAAATATGGACTTGACCGGGTGGAGAATGATAAAATTCTTGCGTGGTCATGGCGAGTTATCTCCTCGCTGTGATTGCCGGACAATCGGAGAATCCGCATTTCCGAGAGTCCACCTGCTCTGGTGTGCGCCGTCTGCCTTTAACAGGCGGCCTCGACACTCAAAACAGGGAAGTCGTAAACTCATAATACGACTTCCCTAATTTTTTGTCTATAATTCAGAAACCCACCAAATGTTCACCCGGCACCAGGGTCAGAGACTCCGAAAAAGTCCACGAAAAAAGGGACAGATGGCCATCTTCAACGTAACCATCGCGGTGGCCAACGTCTATGGCCAAACTTTCGAAGAGGTAGACGTCACGGTGGACACCGCATGCGATTACACCACCCTGCCCACTGAGATGCTGCAGAGGCTCGCCGTGCCGGTGAGCCGCACAACCATATCGGAGATGGCCGACGGCCGGCAGGTGCCGGCCGACACCGGCTGGGCCCGGGTCAGGCTTGAAGGCCACGAGGTCTACACGCCGGTAATATTCGCCCAGGAGGGCGAAGCTAACAAGCTGGGTTTCGTCGCTTTAGCGGAAGCTAGCCTGGGCGTCGACCCTACCAACAGACGTCTGATTCCGGTGAACCTCCGCCGTTACTGACGACAGAAACCCTGGTCCAGGACAAGGCTACCTGGTAATCCTCAGGTCGGATTCGACCAGGCATAAACCACGAGACCAAAGCACACGGAGGCCCCAATGGCCAACAGAAACTCGCTCCTGGGCCGCTCCAGGCCCGCAGACAGGCTCAGCAAGGCAGACCGCGAGGCCCTAGAAAGGGCAGCGGCAGAACCCGCGCCCGCCCAAGCGCCTGCTCCCAAACCCATACCCACCAAGCCGGCGCCAGCCAAAGCCGCTCCTGCAGGAAATAACGCACCGCCCGCCAACGTCGGCAAAGACGGCTCGGTCAGGCAGGACCAGCTCAAGTTCCGCTGGATCGCCGAGTGCCCGGCCTGCGGCTTCAAGGTAGCCGGCGACGGCAATCCCCAGCCAGGGCAGCGCCTGGCCAGGTGCGGCCGCTGCAAGCTCAATATCTACCTCAAAGGAAAGTAAACCTAGACCAAGGCCATCCGAAAAAAGGACAAGAGAAAGAAATGGACGTCTACCAGCTTGACTACGTTCTCCACGAACCCACCGAGGACCACGGCTGGATGTACTGGGCAGAGATCCCGGCCCTCCAAGGATGCAACGCTTGGGGCGATACCCCCAGTGAAACCCTGGAGGAGTTATGGGCGGTGGCCAGGGCCATCATCCAGTCCCTCAAGGAAAGGGGCCTTCCGCTACCATCGGAGGTTGCTCCCAGGGATATCCAGGAAGGCAGCCTGACCATCACGGCATGACCTACCGAGAGCTACGAAGAAAACTGGAGAACCTGGGCTGCAGGTTCGACCGCCAGGCCGGCGGCTCTCACGAAATCTGGATTAACCCAGAAAGCCAGGCACAAACCAGCATTCCAAGACACTCCAACAGGGACCTGAGGACTGGCACACTCCATAGAATTCGCAGGGACTTGGGATTCTCCAGGTCTGAGTTCGACCAAGCGTAAACAGGCCCGAGTTGAGCTAAGGAGCCTCTGAAGCGGCTTCAAAGTAGCCTGCATCGGAAATCCCCAGCCACGACAGCGCCTGGCCAGGTGCGGCCGCTGCAAGCTCAATATCTACCTCAAAGAAAAGTAAGGCCAACCCCGGCGCCAAATGCCGAGGTTCCCTTCAGGAACCTGAAGTCGGCAACCTTCAACAAGGCACAAAAATGGGAAGAGTTACAGTAACCATCGAAGTAGGAGACCCCCAGGAACAGAGATTCCAGGAAGTTGAGGTAATTGTCGACACCGGCGCAACGCTGAGCGCCATACCGGCCGACATTCTGCGGAACCTTGGTATCCAGGTGCGAAGGACCGACAACGCCAAGCTGGCGGACGGCACCAGAATGCCTGTGGAGATAGGCGGCGCCACCATCAGAGTGGAAGGCGTAACCATCAGCACCGACGTCATCTTCGCCCAGCCAGGCAGCCCCGGCCTGCTGGGAGTCGTGGCGCTGGAAACAGCCGACCTGGGAGTGGACCCCAAGATGAGAAAGCTCATCCGCCTGGACGGGCCGGATATGCTGACCTCCCAGCCAAGAGATTAAGGAGCCACGGCCCCCATGACCACATTAGTCTGCGATTGCCCGGAACCGTGCGGCTGCTATGCCGAGGGCTACGCCCAGGGCAAGGACACGGCCTACTTCGAGATGAACAACTTCGACTGGACGTAGCACGCCAAGGGCTGCGGCTGCCAGCCCTGCACCGCCTTTCGCAAGAACCTGGTGGAACTGCTGCACCACATGGTCACCGGCGAGGATCAGGAAGGCAGGCTCGTCGCCTTCCACTTCATGTCCTGGCTGAACGGGGCCATGAAAGATGACAAGCTGACGTAGTAAGCAACCATGCCAGCAACTAAACCCACTGACGCCGTATATAATCACACGAGATAAAATCTCTCCTATCAGAGGCAAACCAATTTCACACAACAGGAGCGAATATGCCTGGCCAATTGCTCACCCAGTATTTCCTAACAGACGGAATAAAAGGCACCGAGGAATGGAAGGAAGCCGCGCCGGCATTTAACGCCTTCAGAGAAAATGCTCTCGCCATATACCGGAACTTTACCAAATACCATAATCCGAACGAACCGGTCACCGAAGAAGACCTCATTAGGCCAATCCTTGCAGCATTAGGCTGGAAGGACTACCTGCCGCAACAAGGGAGCAAGAACAACGAGGATATTCCAGACCACCTGCTATTCGCAGACTCTGAATCCAAGATTAAGGCCGTGGAACGTACCAACTCTCAAGAGCGATTCCTGGATAGCCTGGTAATCGAAGAGAGCAAACGGTTCGAGCTTCCTCTCGACACACGAGACCAAGGGGACAAAGCACAGACAGCCTCCCCTCATGGACAGATCCTAAGATACCTCGCAACAGCAGACACCATCACCGACGGGAGAATCCGCTGGGGTATCCTGACCAACGGCTGCACATGGCGCCTCTACGACAACCGTGCCCGTCCACGAGCCACGAGCTATTTCGAGGCCAACATACAAGAAGCCCTGGAGGCTGAAAACGAAGATAGTCTCCGGCTCTTCTACTTGCTATTCCGGAAAGACTCCTTCATTCCCATCCAAGGAGCAACCACAACCTTCATTGAAGTGGCCTTAACCGAAGGAAAACGCTACGAAGAGCGCGTGGCTCAAGACCTGTCCGGAGCTGTATTTGAAGACATATTCCCCAACCTTGTTGAATCCCTGGCTGACGCCACCAACCAGGAACTCTCACAAGTTCGAGAAGCAGCTCTCACCTTCCTATACCGGCTACTCTTCATCCTTTATGCAGAGGACAGGGGGCTGTTACCGGTCAACGACCCCAGATACGATGACTACGGCCTTCGAAAGCGCGTCCGTGACGACATAGCAAAAAGGACAGAGGAAGGAGGGAATTTCTCTGCAACAGCAACCAACTATTACGACCACATCACGACGCTTTGCAAAATCATCGATCAAGGGGACTCATCCATAGGCATCCCTCCTTACAATGGCGGGCTATTTGCAGCTACCGCAACACCGCTCCTATCGGAAGTGCGCCTCACAGACAAGGCAGTCGCGCCAATAATTTACACCCTTAGTCACACAAAAACCGCCGAGGGCCGGCACTTCGTCAACTACCGGGACATGTCAGTCCAGCAGCTGGGTTCAATCTATGAAAGGCTGCTTGAGCAGGAACCGGTCCGAACCGAACAAGGCAAAATTGTTATTCGTCCCAACAGCTACGCCCGCAAAGACAGCGGCAGCTATTTCACCCCGCAGGAACTTGTGGACTTAATCGTAAACAACACGCTCAAGCCGCTGGCAGAAGAACGGCTAGCCGCCTTCGAAAGTAGAAGTAAGGAACTTGATAACGACCTTCGGCCGACATCAGAAAGACAAGCAGAATTAGTGGAACTGGACCCTGCCGAAGCAGTTTTGAACCTTAAGGTTCTGGATCCTGCCATGGGCAGCGGCCATTTTTTAGTGACGGCCGTCGACTTTCTCTCCGACTACATCGCCGAATTGGTGGAATCCACTCCCAGCGTACCAACATGGCTCAATGGCGAATATATCTCTCCCCTCATCGACCGGATAGAAGCCATCAGAGCCGAGATCGTCAAACGAGCCACGGAAGCCAACTGGGCCCTGGACCCAACCCAGCTAACCGACCAGACAATTATCAGGAGGATGGTACTAAAGCGCTGTATATATGGCGTAGACAAGAACCCCTTGACCGTAGAGTTGGCAAAGGTATCACTGTGGCTCCACAGCTTCACTGTAGGCGCGCCCTTGTCATTTCTGGACCACCATCTTCGCTGTGGAGACTCTCTGCTTGGCCTCACTGTCATGGAGGCCACGCAGGAACTGAACCGTTTGAGCGGCCTCTTCGCCAGTTCGGCCATCGCCGGAGCAGAAGCCGCCACGTCAGCAATGCAACAGATCGAGGATATGTCCGATGCCGACATATCGGAAGTCCAGGAATCGGCGTCCCTGTTCCAGGAAATAGAAAGCACCACATCCGAACTGCGTAGTGTGCTGGACCTGCTCAATGGAATGAACTGGCTTACAGCGGGAATGAAGGCTAAAGAACGCAAGGCATTCGAGTCACCGCTGGTTAACACCCTAGGCCAGCAACCCGACCAGGATTTTAAGTTGCTGGCAAAGGGCCCAGACTCCATCGACGCGCACACAACAGAAACCAAAGATGAAGCCTTGGCAGCTTTCGGGCAATTATGGAACGATGCTAAAGCCAAGGCGGAACGGGAAAACTTCCTGCATTGGGAAGTAGCTTTCCCCGGAGTCTGGTCCGGATGGGAGAAATCTCAACCAGAAGGAGGATTCGACGCTGTAATTGGAAACCCGCCCTGGGACAGAGTAGAACAACAAGAAGTGGAATGGTTTGCACTTCGTGACGAATCGGTAGCACGCGCAGCAACTGCAGCACTCAGAAAAGCCCGCATAAGGGAACGGCAACGTGACGGAGACCCACTAGCACTTCAATACGAGGAAGTGAAAGGAACCGCGGCGCGCTTGCGAGCGCTCATTCGTGCTTCCAAACAATATCCATTGTTGAGTGGAGGAAGGGTTAATCTTTATTCTCTTTTCGTAGAAAGAGCAAGGTCCTTAGTGAAACCTGACGGTTTCGTAGGTTTACTCACCCCATCTGGAATCTACGCGGACGAAACCGCTGCTAATTTCTTCAAGTCCATCTCGACTACGGGGCATATCGCCGGTTTGTTTGACTTCGAGAACAGGCGACTCGGCACCCAACTGCCACCTTTTTTCCCGGACGTAGATTCACGGTTCAAGTTCTGCGCCCTGATTTTCGGCGGGGAGGCCCGTCAATTTTTAGAAACCAAGTGCGCTTTCTTCATACACGATACCGAAACTATCAAAGACTACAACCATTGTTTTCCTCTGACACCGACTGACTTCACCCTAGAAATCTGGCCGAAAACCCCGGCTGACTGGGCAGTGGGTTATAATTCGGGCGAACTGAGTTAGCGGAGCGAGACGATGCTGGGAGAGCGTTCGGAGCAGAGGGGTCTGTGGGAAGCGGACCGGTTGTACCTTGACCACGTGGGGCGGGACACCTTCTACGGTCTGCTGGCCTCGCTGCGGGGCCGGTTGTTCCGGGACGCGGATTTCGCCGAGTTCTATTGTGCCGACAACGGGCGGGACAGCGTGCCGCCCAGCCTGCTGGCCACGGCCCTGCTGTTGCAGACCCACGACAAGGTGAGCGACGCCGAGGCCAAGGCCCGAGCGGACTTCGACATCCGGTGGAAGGTGGCCCTGGGGATAGAGGTAGAGGACAGGCCCTTCGCCAAGAGCACGCTGCAGGTGTTCCGCGCCCAGCTGATCCTGCACGAAAAGGTGCGGGAGGTATTCGAGTCCAGCCTTCGGCTGGCCCGGGAGTCGGGCTACCTGAAAAGACGGAGCATGAAGGTGGCGCTGGACACGACCAACATCCTGGGCCGGGGCGCGGTGAAGGACACCTACAATCTGTTGGCCGACGGGATCGTCAAGTTGATGCGGACGCTGGCAGCCGTGGAGCAGACCAAAGTCAAAGAATGGGCCCAGGCCCAGGGATACCAGCGGCACCTGGCCTCCAGCATCAAGGGCGAGGCGGCCATAGACTGGAGCAACAGAGGGGCGCGTCAGGCGCTGCTGGCTGGGATTGTGCGAGATGCGGACCGGCTGCTGGAATTGTCGCGGCAGGCCCAGGGAGAGTTGGGGGAGGACAGCGCTGAGCGGCAGCAAATCGTGGCGGCGGCGGAACTGCTGGGGCAGTTGCTGCTCCAGGACATTGAGCGCCAGAGCCCAGATGGCGATGGAGAGGGCGACGGAGAGGGCGACGGCGATGACGGAGTGAGTCTCAGGGACGGGGTGAGTCGGGACCGGATGATGTCGGTGCACGACCCACAGATGCGCCACGGGCACAAGAGCAGCAGCCGGCGCTTCGACGGGCACAAGGCGGCCATCATCGTGGACACCGATACCCAGTTGATCACCGCGGTGGATGTATTGCCCGGCAACGCTCCGGACAACCTGGGGGCGCTGGAACTGGTGGAGGAGAGCGAGACCAACGCCGGTTTGCCGGTGGCAGAAGCCGTGGGCGATGCCGCCTATGGCGACGGAGCTACCAGGCAGACCTTCGCCGACGCGGGACGGCGGTTGGTGGCCCGAGTGCCAGGTCGGCCCAACCGGAAGCACTTTCCCAAGGATGACTTTGTCATTGACCTGGCGGCGGACAGTTGCTCCTGTCCGGCGGGACAGGTCACCCACACCATGGTGCCGGCGGGACGGCGTACGGATGCCGCGGGGCGGGTCCACCGCTTGCGGGCCTTCCAGTTCGACGGGGCGGTATGTCGGACATGTCCACTGCGCCCTCAATGCATCGCAGCTAAAGGCAGGAAGGGACGACGGGTGCTGATACATCCTCAGGAAGCCCTGTTGCAGCAGGCCCGGGCTTTGCAACAGAGCGCCGGATATGACGAATATCGGGCGCGCCGAGTGGTGGTGGAACACCGGTTGGCCCGGCTGGTCCACCTGGGCATCCGCCAGGCCCGCTATTTTGGCAGAGTCAAGACGAAATTCCAGCTGTACCTGGCGGCCACGGTGGCCAACCTGACCCTGGTGGCGGGGGAAATCGGTCTGTCGGACAGTGTCGGCGGCGGCGTAGAGACCCACCGCGCCGTCCCCAGTGATGTCAATGATGTCCAGGCTGTTTCCCACGGTGTTGCCGCCCATGCTGCGGCCATTTTTGGCGCGGTCCGGCTCGGACAGCTGTGGTCCCAGATTCTGTTTGCCTCGGCTCTACTGCCGAAAGCCCCCTCCCCATCCAGGGCTTTTCGGCCCGGTTTCTAGTTAACCCCAATACTGGCACAGCACCAATATTTCGCACGAGGCGCGACGCTGACATCACCAGACACGTCTATAAACGGCATCCCGTCCTAGTTAGCCGCTTGAACGGCAATGAAAAAAAGACATGGCCAGTCAGGTTCAAGCAGGGTTTATTCAACATGACCTCCGACTCTCACCTGTTTCGCACAGCAGCCCAGATAGAGACAGAGGGATATTATCCCATTGAAGCTAACCGCTGGGAAAAAGCAGAGAATTTCTATCTACCCTTGTACGAGGGGAAAATGGTCCAAGCCTACGACCACCGGGCAGCCAGTGTGGTTGTTAACCCCAAGAACCTCAATCGCCCAGCTCAACCCCAAGAAGCCACTGAAGAACAACATAAGAATCCGAGTTGGCTGCCTACTCCTCAGTTCTGGGTCAGAGCAGATGCTTGGGAATGGCAATGGCCGCTGGAATGGGTATTGGGATTCAAGGATATAACGGCACCCACCAATCGGCGGACAATGATTGCCAGCCTTTTCCCCAGAGCCATGTTCGGAAACAAGCTGCCTATCTTTCTCCCGATAGACGGTGAACCCACTGAAACAGCAGCAACCTATAAGGAATGTGGTCCGATTCTGGCTGCAAACCTAAACAGTATTACATATGACTTTATTACCAGGCAAAAATTGCAGGGACAGACTCTGAACTGGTACATCATAGAACAGCTACCCGTAATTGCACCTGAGCATTACGACCGCCTCTTCGGGACCATCACGGCCCGGGACCTGGTCCGCGACCACGTTCTACGCCTCACCTACACGGCCAACGACATGACTCCCTTCGCCAGGGACCTGGGATATGAGGGTCCACCGTTCATCTGGAATGATGACGAAAGACGCCACCTGCGCGCCAGGCTTGATGCCCTATACTTCCACCTATACGGCCTCTCCAAAGAGGATGCAGAGTACATATTGAGCACATTCCCCATCGTCCAACGGGAAGATGAAGCCCAGTTCGGGTCCTACCGCACCCGAGACCTAGTTCTGGCTTACATGAGCGCTTTAGCAGCGGGAGATACAGAGACAAGAATTGCCATATAAAAAGACCGGCACGCCGGAGAACAGTCAACAGCTATTCCCCACCTATCATGAACAGCAAATTAACCGAGAAGCAGAGGACTGAACTAAAAGCCTTGGAAGCTATCTCGGACGATGACATCGACCTCTCCGACATCCTGGAAAGCCTGGACTGGTCGGACGTCATCCACAACGCATACCGGTTGCTGAAAAAGGGCGCCCCACTGCCGAGAAGGAGTCAGGATCAAGGGACGTAGTATATGGAGACGCTACCGATTATGAGTGAAGAAGGGTTTGTGCTTATAAACAAAAGGATTGATCCTTGGTCTTGGCTGTTCCCAACCATTGAGTTTGCTGATGCCGTCCGTTATCTGCCTCCCATAGCCCTGTTTGGCACAATAATAAACTCTATCGTAGATGGCCAGCCCGGAAGGACGCGTCAGCAGAACTGGAAAGTAAGGGTGGCATCAGAAGTCAAAGCAAGCAGGGGTTGTGAGCCTTGGGATTCCGGCGCCCAATACGCCATTAGCTTGGGGCTCAGTTTCCACCCCGCAAACCACGGCAATAGGCCGTTGGATGTTGAGAACTTCGTCAAGCCAATCATTGATGCGGTTGCTGCGGGTCTGTTTTGTCCGTCTCAGATGGATCCCAGTGACATTTCACATTGGGACTATGACGATTCGAACTTTAGGACCTTGCTAATCCATCGACTCACCGACGCCAGGAATCGTGAAGATGAGGGCATAGTCATTTCCGTATCTTCAAAGTAGGGAAGCGAACGCAATCCTGGCTACTACTTTCCCGTTCTTGACACAGTTCTCATAGCCAAGATATGACATCCCCTATCTCTTCAGGACCAGTACAACTATGCCACTGGCCAGGGTGGCAACAACCCGCAGGATGTCCGGCCAGTTCCGCCCGATGAGGTCCTTCCGGATTTTGTTGGGGGTCAATCCGACCGAAGGATGGACGCTGCCGGGACGGGTCGTAGCCGTGAGACTGTCGGCTTTCCAGCAATGGCCCGGAAGTGTAGAATACCAATCGTGAACAGACGCCTTTCAGGGGAGCCGAAACAGCGGCGTTGCCGCCAATTGCCAGGTGCGATATGAGCACACCCGACACCTTTGCCAGCAAGCCCAAAGTCCGGGGCCGCTTCCGGCTACCGGACCCGCCGGAATGCCCGGAAGACAAGATGACCAGCTTCGACCACCTGACCATCAACGGCAACGCCCACCACCTGGCGTTGCACCTGGGCAGCCCCGAAACCACCCTGGTGGCCGGCGACCGATATCTGGTAGTTCGACCCACCCGGAACCTGGCCGGGAGCCGGTATCCCGACCTGCTGGTGGCCTTTGGTGTGCATCCGGCACTGTATAAAGCCAGCAACGGGTACATCATCGCCGAGCAGGCGGGGAAGCCGCCGGACTTCGTGCTGGAGATAGCGTCGGAGAGCACTGGAGGCGTTGACGTGGGGGCGAAACGCGATGACTACGCCGCCCTGGGCATCCCGGAATACTGGCGGTTCGACGAGACGGAGACGGGCCGGCATCACGGGGCACGGCTGGCGGGAGACCGGCTGGAGGACGGGGAGTACTCTCCCGTACCCATAGACGAACTGCCCGATGGGAGCTTGCAGGGATACAGCGCCGTCCTGAACCTCAGTCTGAGGTGGGAGCGGGGCGAGCTGGTGTTCTACGATCCGGCCACGGAGCAACGCATCGCCACCTTTGAGGATGAACGCGCCAGGGCCGACGCTGCCGAAGCCGAACGCAACGCGGAGCGGACTTCCCGCACCGCCGCCGAAGCCCGCATCCGGGAGTTGGAAGAGCAACTTCGCCAACAGGGCGCATGACGCCGCAAGGTTGACCAGTTTCGCACGGTAAGCCGTCCCGCCAGGGGTATGCTTCAAGGAATCCCCGGGCCACGCTGACTGCGGCGGTCCTCTTGCCGGTTCTTCCCCCGCCGCCATCCCATACTCTACCCGAGGACTGGTGAGAAGGTAAAGGGTTCGCTAGTCAGCATATTCTATGCTCGCGTGTTTATTGATTGGAAGACAATCTGGCGAACTTAGTTCGCCAAGCTTCCGCCTCTTCAGACCTGGTTAAGTTTGAGATCGCAGTCTCAACCTCCGACTCAAACTCCCCATATGCGTTAAATCGGTGCACGTTCTTTAGGAATCCGTGATAATCCCTGATTCTAAACTGGGACCGCAGAAGTGCTGAGACATCATAGCCAACATCGATCTTGTGCTTGTGGACCAATGCCAGCAATTCTCCGGGCCTTGGCCCAATCATCTTCTTCCCCATTTTGACCAGAGATTCAGAGAACTCATCCAGTGAATAACCCATTCTGCGGCAGTGCGCCAGGGCTTTCCTGAATTCCCCCTTTTCAAATAGAGCTGCTATTTCGTATGGTTTGATGCGACTGGGTTCGTTTCTCTTCGGTTTGAACTCCCTCAACATGATTCCTGGCTCCTAAGGCATCTGAAACACTATCAGCCGGTCCCGGGCCCTGGTGAGTGCCACGTATATATCGATGGCACGTCCCACCCGGTCGACCCGGCGCCCAATTGGAGGCGTGCAGAGCACTATTGCCTTTCTCTCATGTCCCTTGATGTCCCTGGGCGATGTGATTAGTATCTTTTCCCTGTCGTGCAAATCAGGCGAGGTCCTGATGCCGAACTTTTTAAGCTGGGCCGAGACATCCCTCAAATTCTCCCTTGCGTTGCCGTTCAGAATCAGGCCTATATCGTTGTCCCCATAGTCCTTCCGCAACGCCCGAATCGCGGTAGCGATCCTAATTCCGAGTTCCTCTCGGTTTCTTACCTCCTCGGAAACGACCTGTCCCGCCTCAAAAATGGGCAAGTTCGACCCAAGGTCGCCAGGAAGCACCTCGTCTAGAGCGTTTCTGTAGAATTCGATGATCTCTCTTGAGTTCCTGTAATTGATATGGAAAGACATCCTGCCGATATTGGGTATGGAGCCAACACTGGAGTGCCACAAATTAAGTCGTTCCTTGAAACGGGCTGAATCTCCCGAAGGGATGTTTCCCCCGATTTGGTTAAGGTCATAGAACAAGGTTATGCCGGTGTTCAGGTCGGACAGTACCTGACCCAGGTGAGAGAACCAGGCAGGGGTAAATTCCTGTCCTTCGTCGAAAACGATATGGTCGACCTCTTGTGCGAGCTCGACAAGTGCATCTCTGGAGTCAGGTATCAGGAAACAGCAGTCTGTACCAGTACCTTTGACCAACCGCTCCAGCATATCCCTTGACACCTCAAGAATTCTCTTGTTGGCACACACAAATCCAACAGAGTGTTTCTGGGAGGCCAAGAATCCCAGGCGGTGCCATGCGCACACGGTTTTTCCGGTACCGGCCGACCCTTGGACGGCAATTCTGTGCTGGACAGGAAGTTCCACTACGTACCTTTGGGAGGGATGCAAGTAGAGTTCCCATTGTTCCATGTCGCCGCGCAATGCTGAATCGAAGTCCTCGCTGTCGTCAAAAACGGTGTACTTTGACCGCGGAATCGTCAAGCCGGTCGTTTCGTAGAGGGAAAGCGCGAAGCTCTGTATCCTCGTGTCTACTTCGTACAAAGCGTTGATGAATTCGTCCTCGTCTGTAACTCCTCTGAAAGAGTCCACCTGCTCTTGAGGAAGGCCCAGCGCCACCAGCGCATCAAAGACGTGACTTGCCTGTATTTTCTCATCGGCGATCTCGTATGGGACTTCTAGGCTGGCGTTTCTGTTGATGTGTGCGGCATCGGCCAAATCATGGTTAACGACCCTGACCGCCCGAAACCTTTCTCCTTCGATGGTGCAAAGCATGCGATAGTTCATATCAACTGCAATCGAAATAAAAGGCGAAGATTTCAGGCGGTGGACCCGCCACCCCGGGGTGGCTTCAGTCCTCATCGTTCTTGCATTCTGCCTCTTCGCTGCACGGAGAATTGTTCTGCATTTCCCTGCCAGACCAGAGCTCAGGCTGGAGAGGTCCGACAGAAAATCTTCGGAAATACTGACTTCCATTGATACCCTCCGGCGTTTGTGGGTGGATTTATCCACCAGTGGGCCTGAGTGCGCGGTAGGCGGTACCGTGTTCGAGATGTGGCTGGGGGCTATGTGAAGTGAAGCCCTCCGGCCTGATTTTCGTGCCTATCCGGACCCGAAGCACACGACATTGAGAGGACCATTTGCCAAGACAACTTCGCCTCGGTGTCTTCCCCTTCGGTATCTGTTAGCCGTTGCGGGCGCCTAGTGTGGTCCGCTAGACTCTTCGGTTTTACGGGAAGGCGTGCCAGAGCGGATATGTTCTCCGTTATGCTCTACTCGCATCGTCGGGCTCGCGGAATAGCCAGCCCCGTAGATTGGCGGATGCGCGTAATTCCCTCGCTATCCGTTTTACACTCATAGTAGTAGTTATCTTGCGAAAATCGATCAAGATGTGCTCTTGAAAATTAGCCCGAGGTTCCTCATAAACGGGGAGTGATTTCTCTACACACTCAGCCACCGTAACCGCGACTACGCCGACCGATTGGAAACCCAAGCCAGTCGTATAATGTGTCCAAGCATCGCGTGGGGTGATGCGGTCTCCATCGTAGACTGAGAGGCGCCCCTTGTCCTTCTGGGTTGGACGGAAAGCTTGGGATGTAACATGCCCTGCCTTGACCCAGCTGCGAGGAATTTGTCTAAGCAGCCAAGTATTATCCTCCAATTTACCTCTTCGCATGTTCTCGGACAACCGAGGCGAGCCATGACCAATTCGCGCCATCTGACAAGTCCAGTTCTCGCTCCTCTTCGATGGATTCGTCTAACCAGAAATAAGTACCAAGTCTGCTGGACAGGTCTATTCTAACCTCTATGTTTATTTCCTCAAATATCCACTCAGCTTGAACCCCACCGTCTTCTGTCGGAAAAAGGTAAGGTCTCGGCAGGTCCGTTGGGTAATGTCGCTCAAAGGATCGATTCAGCCAATCCAGACCTTCCTTAAAAGGGGCCGCGCCTCCTCCCTCCAGCCAACCATCCTCTAACGATCGCAGTTCATCGAGTTGCCTCGTAATGTCCAGTGCCTCTTCGATGTCGTTGCGGGTGGAATCCCCGATGATCGGCTGAGTCTCGCTTGGACGGATTACCTCTGTCCTTTCATAGTCGCCCATCTCGGCGAGCGTTGCGACATCAATCACTTCATTCCAGTGCGCTGGATGCAAAATCTCAACATTGTCTATTAGATTGAAAGTGAAATGCGGCTCACGACGGCCAGTTTGTGCGAATCCGTCAACTTGCAGTCGCGTCCCACTCGCATAGCCTATCAGAGCCTCAAGCACTAGGTGGCGATGATCCGAGGACATGGGTGCGGCAGCAATCTTTCCATCCTCCAACTGCATTCTGAATGTCATCGTGAGCTGGTCAGCAGTTGAGACCTGGCCGGAAACGGACAGTCTCCTGGTTGGCTCTGCAATTGATGGTGCATTGGACCCAACCAATTGATCCCCTTGAAGTATTCTGCTCCGCTTCGAGAGCCTGACGGGAGATGACAGGGACCTCCCCGTGATTTCTATAACGTCGCCCTCGTGGAGTCCACTCCCGATCCTCCTGAGACCTGCCAGAACTTGGCGAGGCGTCTCGTCTGGAAGTTCTTCCTCCATCCCCAAAATGTCGGTCAAGGCAGCGCAGCCGAAGTTGAAGTAGCGTCGGGCATCGAATGACGCTTGACGAGTGAACACAACCTCAATGTCCGCCACCGCACTACCAACTTCTAGAGTGGTCAAGCTGAGTCCTGCTCCACTCGTCAAGCCTCTAGGCGGAGTTCGGCCATGGTGGTCCTCGATGTACTTGGCTCTTGCCAAAGCGACCGCCATCTCTTCAAGGCTCGAGATGCGCTTCAAGAACCCAAAAGGTATGGCGTGTTCGTCAAAGCTCGCACCAGTCAGCCGCAACCGTATAAATGCCTCGATATTCATCACCCCCTCGTCCTTCTTCAGACATTTGAGTCAAAAGTTGTCATTGCCCCTGACCAACAATCGGTCAGAGCAACACCGTCGGGAGTGCCCCAAATTCTACTCGACGCCCTCAGCACAGGCAAGGACGCCGTCCCAGGGTAGGATATCAACGAAAAGAAGCAAAGCACCTGGAGGTCACTGGCCCACTATCTCCCGGCCATTGACAGTCTGACCCATGATGACGCGAGAACACTCCCAGTTCTGGCGCTCCGCCATGTTTCCATGTCCTTCCGCCCCCCATCGTTCCAAGTTTGCAATTCCCTGAACCAGACGGTCATTAGCGCCAAGTCGCTCACTCCCTCAAGCCCGCAGTGGACAAGGCTACTCCCAAATGGCTATCCGAAGGCCAGATCCAACTGGTAGCCATCACCGATTCTGCCCCTTACCTCTGGACACATCGGACATTCGCAGCAGATAGGAGTATTCGACGGCGGTCTCAACTCCAGTTCGACCGGGTTTAGGAGAGGTCCAGACTGCACCGTCAGCAGATTATGTCTTGGTTTTCTCTCTTTCTGAGTATCAGCGCCAGAGTAACGATTACGAAGGTTGCTACCCCCGCTGCGAAGGCTATGGTGCTGGCCACTCCGATAGCGATGACTTGTAAGCCTTCGCCTGCATTACATCCAAAGACTATGATTATGGCCGGTATCATTGTTACCAAGATCATGATAAACAGAACAATAGCAGCGGCCAACGCAGGTACGAACAATATCCGCAATATCCTGTGTCTTTGGGCCGCAAGATACGTGAATGGCGCAAACGCCAAAATGGTGACGGCGATAACAATGTCCAGCGCGCTGACGCTTTCGTTTCCAGCAGCGGTAATCGCCTGGTCCAATTGCATGTATCCACCTACTAAAGACACGATCATTCCCGCGATTACCATGTAGTTCTTCAAGCTGTGCTGTGATGTAACAGTAGCCGCAGACGTCAATCCTACACCGGCGAATACCAGCAATAGAGAGCGAGTTGGCGAAGAAAATTCCTCGAACGATACTGCGATCAGGCCTACCAGGCCCATGAAGATAGCCACGCCGATCCGCATGGCTGAGATGAGTCCTTCCTTCCCTTCCAGGGGTTTCTCAATCGGCTGCTGCTCGGCCGTACCCGGTTGTATTCTGCCGGTCACGTATTCAATCACTGTGGCCACAATTGCAATTGCCCCGGCAGCCGTAAGGCCGGCCACGACGCCGCCTGTCCAGTTGCACTGTTCGGTTGCCCAACTCAGAGTGGTTGTGATTGCGATTCCGATTGCCGTGGATCCATTGGCTACGGTCGGGTGTCTTGAAGCTTGCTGATATGTAAAATACGCGACAGCTACCACCGCGATGGCCAGGAATGCAATGAGCATTCCAAGTGTCAGCCATCTTGGAATGAAACCACTCCATCCGCTCAGTGACTCATAACCTCCCTGTCTCTCCACCCCCAAGTAAACGAAGAGGAGGAAGAGGAACCCGGCCACAACCGGTGGAAAGACCTTAGCGGTGCATGCGTTAACCTGTTTGAGACGCCTCCACCAGGTTGTTGCAAGGTCGCGGGGTTTCATTCCGGCTCCTCCTGCTCCGGTGTCTCACCCACCGCCATCCAGTACCCGACCCGTGGCTCGGCGAGGATGTACCTGGGGTTCTCGCCGTCCTCGCCCAGCTTCTTGCGCAGGTGCATGCGCAGCGCCTGCAGGTTGCCAGGCTTGCCCGGGCTCCACACCCGCCGGAGCAGGCGGTCGTGGGGCACCACCCGCCCCGCCTCCAGCGACAGCGCCGCCAGCAGGTCGAACTCGGTGGCAGTCAGGTCCACCGGATTACCCGACAGGGTCACCCGCTGTCCCACGTCAAGCATTAGTGCCGAATCCTGTTGCCTCACTGAAGAATGTTACCGAAATCTCAGCACTTGGCGCCACTTTCAGCCAGCGCCATTTCCGGCAATGATTGTTCGTCCCACAGAGTTTCACAGGAAACAGAGTAGACCAGTTTACTCGCCATGATGCTCCGCCATTGCTGAACCCGCCGCTGTAGAGTGCGCAGGTGAGCCCTCTCGAACCGGTCCGGATAAGTAGACTGCAACCGGTCCAGCAATACCACCGCGCTGGCGTCCGGGTCTTCCTGCAACCACCCCAGCACGTCGCACCACACACCTTCAAAGGGGTCTGGCCTTGTTCGCCAATTGTGCGGGGCTCTCACCTTCGGCGGCCGCGATGCCGCCCCTTCATCCTGCCGCCACCGGTCAGGCAGCCTGACCAGGAACCGTTCCAGGCTCTCGCCTCTGGGCGTGGACCTGATCTCCGGAGACACGATGGCCGCCAGCGCCGACCGGGTCTTCCGAATGGAGTGCAGCAGGGCTACCGGGTCCAACTGGGCGCGGCGCTCATTCAGGCTGGCCCTGGTATCAGCTTCGACCGTCTCATGCTGCATCACCCGCTCGCAGGGCGTGGCTGGCGAACTGTAGCGCTTGGTCACCACTGAGCCGTTGCGGGTCTTATCCATCAGCTTGAACGAGGGCTGGAAGTAGTTCACGTACAGCCGCATGGCTCCGTGCAGGTGGGCTATGGTCTGTCCCGCCACCTGCCCCGAATACCGCTCATGCCCCAGAAAGCGCCGGATCACCGCCCCATTCTTCTGCTCGATCCACGCCTGGTCGTTCTTGCGGTAGGCTCGGGAACGGATGAACTCGATGCCCCGGTCGGAGCAGTACTCGGTGAGAGTCTCGTTGATGAACACGCTGTCGTTGTCCGAGTCGATGCCCAGAACGGGAAAGGGCAGCTGTTTGGCTATGGCCTCCAGTCCTGTCACGACCAGGGATTGCTCCCGAGTCAATAGGGGCACCGCCTCGGTCCAGCCGGTGCACACCCGATGCGGACTACGGGGCTACCAGGCTGTAAATGAAGGACCCACCCATGTTGTCCCCGCAGTGAGCCACCAGGTCAATTTCCAGGAAGCCCGGCGGAGGGGGGTTCCAATCGGCGAAGGTCCGGACGGGGATGTTCCGCCCCGGGCTCAGATTAGGTCGGCGTTTCCGCCGACTGGCCACCGTGGCGCGCACCGGTTTCAGCAGCCGGTCCAGCGTGGCCGCGCTGGCGGACAGCAGCCGCTCCCTGACCTCGGGGTCCAGGTCCAGGTGGCCGGTGGCGCTCCATGGACTCTACCAAGTAGGGCAGCGCCGCTTTCAGACGCTTTCCGCAGATACGGTCCGATGCTTCCCACACCAGGATCACCGCCTCCTGAACTGCCTCGTCGTAAATGCGCCGACCTTTCACCCCGGGTAGCTGGCCCACGGCATCGGCCGATTTTCCCAGCAGCCTGATGCCATGCTTCCGGTGATGGCCGGTCACGGCAATGAACTCGTCGAGGATCCGGCCCTTGTCTCTCTTGGAAGCACCTTGATAGCGCTCTTGTATTGATGCCAGCAACTCCCGCTTTGCCATCCTGCTCATGCCTCCCGCCAAGTGATCGCCTCCCGACTCTTCGGTAGCATTCTATTTGAGGCAATCACTTTCTTAAAGTAACGTTTCCATTGAGGCAATGCGGTCTAACCGATTGCGGTTGTCCTGCTCGGTCGTCATCGTCCCTCCCGGTAATACCTGGCCACCGCGCCCCGGTCAGCCGACTGGCGTTCCGTATACCGGGCCGGCATCGTGGAACTCTTCCACCGGCCCGCCGTCATCAGCGCCGGCAATTCCACGCCGCTCTTCACCAGGTCCTGGGCCATGCCCACCCGACCCGAGTGGCCGCTGAAGCCGTCGCCCAGGCCTGCAGCCCGGGTTGCCGCCTTCACCCGCCGGCCCAGCTGCCGCGGGGAAAGCCCAAACACCGGACCCTTCGGATCCAGCAGCTCCTCCGCCGGACGGATCGCCCACAGGGCTCCCGCAGCCTCCTGGCCGATGTAGAGCACCACGCCCTCGGCGCCGGGGTCCGTCTTCGACCGGCGCACCTGCAGGAGAGCGGACCCGTCCCCGCGGAACTCCAGGTCGCCCCAGATGAGCGCCGCTGCCTCCGACCGGCGCAACAGCCCATCCCTCAGGATCGACAGCAGTGCCACGTCCACCAGGGCCCGCCAGGACGCCCTCTCCGCCGATTCCTGGCCCTTCTCCCCCTGCCCCAGCTGGCGCCGGTGGCCGGCGGTGGCTTTCACCGCGGCCAGGGACTCGGCCGTTAAGGGCCTGGCCTGCTTCTGGGCCCTGCCGTGGGCCCGCGAGATCCCCTGCAGGATGCGCCGGACCCCCTCATTGTCGGTGGGGTCCTCGTGACCGGTCGCCTTATGCACAGCCGCCAGGGCGGCCCGGTGAAGACGCACGGTGGCCACGGAGACCTTTCGCTCCTCGGCCAGGTGGCTGAGGTAACCGGCCACCAGGGCCGGCGTCGCCGGCAGCGCCAGCACGGCGCGGGCCTGGGCCCACTTCTCGAAACTGCGCCACGCAGAGGAGTAGGCCGCCCGGGTGCCGGCCGACACGCTGCGGTCCAGGAGTTCCTGGAGGCGCCGGACATCCTCGGAGTTCAGGCCCTGATGGGCCGGGGCGGGAGCTGCCGAAACCGGGACCGGAAACATCGTCATCACATCACCTCCGCGAGACCATCACATGTCCTTTAACGCGAATTAAGGGACACGTGAGACCTCCCCATTCTACCCTTTGACCAGGCCGCTCCAGAAGAGGAAAATATCAGTAACAGACCGGGCCCAACAGAAAGGTTAAGGAGACAATCAGATGTTCACCTGGGAAGACTGCCCTGCAGTGGAACAGGTCCCCGGCAAAGTCAGCGGCGCCTGGGTCTTCGCCAATACCAGGGTGCCCCTCTCCCACCTGTTCGCCAACCTGGAGGCCGGGGCCACCATCGAGGAATTCCTCGACTGGTTCGAGGGCGTAGAAGACTGGCAGGTCCGGGCTGTACTGAAGCACCTGGAAGCCAGCCTGCTCCAGGACCTGAAACATGAAGCTGCTGTTTGACAACGGCGCCCCGGCCCCGCTGCGCCGGCGCCTGGGCGACCACATAATCCACACCGCCGCCAGGATGGGCTGGGCGAATCTCAGGAACGGAGACATGCTGGACAGGGCCGGGGAAAATGGCTGCGAGGTGCTGTTTACCACGGAGCAGAGCATCCGGTACCAGCAGAACCTTACTGGAAGGACCATTGGCATAGTAGTCTTGATGAATCCACGGTGGCCTTTCGTCCGACTATGCACCGTGGAGATCCGCGATGCGCTCTACACCGTCCACGCCGGAGAAGTCGTGGAAGTCCCTATCCCCACTGGCAGAGGTCGTTAAAGCCGGGAGGTGCCATGACCCCCACGAAGAGTAGCTCCTGACCAAATAACTCACCCACCTCAACGTCCTGGGAGAGGACGGCGACTTCGCCGACTTCTAGGAGTGGTACCAGCTGGTCCGCTACGCCAACGGTGACAGCGCCCGCGGAACGTGGAAGAGGCGGCCGTGCTGCGCTACAAGGACGTCTTGGAGACAGCCCGAGTCTTCAACCAGCTCCGCGATAACATGGCACAGGAGTAACGCCAGTCCGGTAGAGGTGGTCACGTCCGCGGACGACGTGACCTCGACGCGATCATGACCAATTCCATGCCGCTCCGCAGGCCCGTTGGCCAGCGCCATCCAGAAAACCACAGCCAGAAAAGCCGCATCAGGGACCAACAGAGACCGAAGCCTCCGAGTGGGCTTCCTGGTCTCCCCAAAACGGGCTCACCTGCTTCTTGTGGCCGCTGCGACCAGGCTGCGCAACAATTGCCATTATCACGCATGCTGGCCAGCAGCCGCGTGGGGTTGGCAGCACCCCGGTTGTAAGAACCAAGAAAGGAGAAACATGCCGCTTTTGAACTACACCACCAGGGTGCCAGCCGAACAGACCGTAATGGAAATTACACAGCTGTTGGTTAAGTACGGGGCGACCGACATTATCACTTCCTACGGTGAGGACGGTCAGCCCCGTGGCTTGAAGTGGCGCCTGACCACTCCTCACGGACCCCTGGCGTTTGCACTGCCCTGCAACGTCCCTCAAGTATTCCATTTGCTCACCCAGGACAGGATTCAGGTACGTGACGTAGAGGCCCGCCGGAAGCAGGCCACCCGGGTGGCCTGGCGCATCCTGAAGGATTGGATCGAAGCTCAGCTCGCGCTGCTGGATACCGGCATGGTGGAGCTGGAGGAAATATTCCTGCCCTATATGCTCCAGGGCGACCAGACGCTTTACCAGGCGCTCCAGGCGGGCAATTTCAAGGCTCTCCAGAGCGGTTAGGCGCCCTGCCCTCACAGCCCCCGCTCTGGAAACTCTTCCACCAGGTGTAAACATGACCATTCAACCGTACGGAGAGACATCCGGACCACCGGCGCCCGCCACCCTCACGGCCCAGGACCAGCGCCGGATCCAGGATGCCCTGGACAGCTCCACGTCGGCCAACACCCGCCGTGCCTACAACCAGGCCTGGCTGCGCTTTGAGGCCTGGGCGAGGGAGCGTGGGGCCTCCCACCCTCTGCCGGCGTCGCCCGAGCTGGTGGCCGCGTTCCTGGCGGAGCTGGCCGAGGCGGGCAAGTCGGTGGCCACCCTCCGGCTCGCCAAGTCCGCCCTGGCGGAGGTCCACCGGTCGACCGGTAACCAGGACCCCACCGACAACGAGGGGGTGAGGAAGGTCATGGCCGGCATTGCCCGGGTCAACGGCCGTCCCCAGCGTCAGGCGAAGCCGCTAACCGAGACAGCCCTGGCCGCGGTGAAGGCCACGGCCATGCAGCCCAGGAGACACCAGGGCAGGGCCGTCAGGGCGGAGAACGCCTGGGCTGCCCGACGTCGGGGCCAGGTGGACGTCGCCCTGCTGTCCGTTCTCCGGGATGGATTGCTCCGCAGGTCGGAGGCCTCGGAACTCCGGTGGGGCGACGTGGAGGTGCAGGAAGACGGCTCGGCACGGCTCCACGTGCGTCGGTCCAAGACGTACCCGGAGGCCGCGGCGGCTCTGGTGGCAATTATGCCGGAGGGGTTCGCGGTAGTGGACCCGTCAACGCCGGTGTTCGGGCTGTCGGCCAGCCAGATCGGCCGGAGGGTGAACGCCGCGGCGAAGGCCGCGGGCCTGGGCGAAGGGTTCACCGGCCACAGCGGCCGCGTGGGCATGGCCCAGGACCTGGCGGCCGCGGGGGTGGAGCTCCCGGCGCTGATGACCGCAGGCAGGTGGAAGAGCTCGAAAATGCCGGCACGGTACACCGAGGGCCAAGCTGCGGGCCGGGGCGCTGTGGCAAGGTATTACCAGGAAAGGAGGGGTTAAGCCCCGTCCCAGCATCCAATGCCAGGAATCCGCACGGCTTTGGTCGTCAGGAACGTAGATGCTATTTGAGCGCCGTGCTGAGCCATCGCGCTGGCGGCCTCTCCTGGCAGGATCACCTTGGCTTTGCTCCAGTCATCAAGGTAGATCTTTCCACCAGACGGGGGGTCGAGCCGGGTAATTCTATCTCTTCCGATCAGCAGACCGGCTTGCCCCAAAGCGTTCATTGATTGGAAATGCATGGCGGCAAATATGATACTTGTCCACGCGAGCTTTCCCCCTAACCACCTTTGCAACCGGTTAATGGTATAAGGGTCTTCGCCGCACCCTATGCTGAGGATAGAGATGTCGTTTCTATCAGTCGTGAAGCTGGACAAGGCTTCCACCAATCCGACCATGATCGGATTGTTAGCCCATACACCTCCATCGGCGAAGATATAGCCGTCCTCTACCGGCCTGAGATACGTTGAAGCAGCGGCCGTAGCAGCCGCTACCTTCGCCATGTCTTCGTCGCCGTCTTTCTTATAGTCAGGGTGGTGTGGGGTCTTGAAGACGTATACGTCGCCGTATTTCCAATCCAGTGAAGGGATGCAAAGGCGCACCTGCGCATCGCGCAGCTTGGCAGTCCCGAGAACCTCCTCCAGTATTTGGTCCAGGGCCTTCCGTCCATAGGCATGAAAAACATATTGACGGAGTTTTCGCAATGCTCTCCGTTCAGGCGGGAAGATTTCTCTCCCCCGAGTGATATATAAGTCCAGTAGTTCTCTGGCAGTCATGCCGGCTGCCAGTCCCAGGGCCAGGATTCCCCCGGTTGAGGTGCCGGTTATCAGATCGAAGTATTCGGCTACCGAATCACCGCCAAGGTACGTGCTCTCCAGGTCAGCGAGTATTACCGCGGGAAAAATCCCCCTGATGCCACCTCCGTCCAGGGATAGAATGCGGAACGGCTGGTCCGACTCCCAGTCCAGCCGTTCGCGCCTCCGACGCAGGATACCGTCCGATCTCCTCGGTGGGTTGTTGGTTTCAGTCATCCGCTCCTCCGCGCCCCAGCGGTAGGTTGTATCCATTAGGTAAGGGGCGCCCGCCGGTAGCTTGGGCTATTTGGCGGGCGTGAACAGGGTTTATTTCTGATAAGAAGTACCACTTGTGCCCTGCTCCACTTCCGCTAAGTGGCACCTCTTAAACTTTGCCCCACTGCCGCAGGGACAAGGCTGGTTCCGGCCGGTCTTCCGCATGCTCTGCAATTCTCCCAAGTACTGCCGGTAAGCCTCTCTGGGAGAGTGCGGATATTCTTTCCACAAATCGTCCTTTGCCGCTGCAAGCCCGAACCGGTCTACGTATGCCACCCGGTAGAAGAAGGGAACCACTAATTCCCTGATGAATCTGACTATTTCAATTTTTGAACCTGTTGCTGCCTGGATTCCCAGGCAGCAACGGTTTTCGGAAAGACCCGGGTAACAGTGCATATCAGCTATATCAGCTATTTGGCGCTGTTCCATGATCTGCTGTATCCGGCCACCGGTCTCGATGACCGGTGGCCAAGGGTTGAAGGCCGAGGGCTGGAAGTCCAGGCGGATTTCTATTTCAAAAGTGTCGTGGATGGCCTTGCTGTTTCCTGGTTCGGTTGGTTCCGGAAGGGGTGTTAGCCATCCGCTATCTTTGTCAAACTCAGCGGAGAATTCCAGTGTTCCGATGATTCGACAGCCCTTGGCATCGTAGGACAGCCCGGGCTGTTCCAGCGTGATCCTCTGAACGTCTTCGTCCGAAAGGGTAATGGTTACAGGTTCCAGGACACGGGCCTCCGGTATCTGGGCGCCCGCGTATGGTCCCCTTGGGCGCACGGGTGCAGCAGCAGGGGCCGTCAGTAGCGGCCGATTACTCCCTTGGCCACCGGAAGGCCGGCCGGGTGAGTTCCCACTGCCCCCACCGTTGCCGCCACTATTGCCATTTCCGCCGCCAGATGACCCCTTTCCGAAGTCATCACCGAAGAGTTCTTGCCACAGTTTGATCGCCTTCTCGCTGGACGGTTCGTCCTTCGCCTTTCTCGCCGTTTGCGCGTAGGAATGCACGCGGTCCCTGAAATTGGCATATTTCTGCTGGTCCCAGTGCCGATTGAAATCTTCCGTAGCCAGAACCGGATTCTTGACCTTCGGCATGTTGGGATGCTGCTGCAGGTAATTGTCCATGCGGGTGAGGACGGTAACCAGAGTATCAGCATTGGTGCTCACTGATCCCTCACCCTCATCTGACGCCTTAATGGTGTTGCCGATAAGGGTGGTCAGCAGGATCGACTTGGCGGTGAAGCTGTTCTTGTGGTCACGGAGGTATTTGAGCAACCTGATTACCCGCTTCAGGTTGCCGCCGGTGATTCGATTCTTCTCGTTTATCCAGTCCCTGTACCCGACACCGTCAGTTTGCTCGAATTTGTTGTCATTCCGGTTGCAGACGTAATGCTTGCCCTTGATCGTCACCCGCGGGACCACGTCCAGATGAAAATCTCCGGCATAGTCAACCGTCACGCACCTGGTCTTCAGCCTTAGCTTGTCGGCGTACGTCTTGTTGGCCGCCAGGGTGCGCCTGACCTCGAGGACGTAGTCTTTGGGTTCCCACTCAGAGTTCGGGTTCATCACGATCTGGATGTCAGCATCGTACTCATCATTGTCATCCACGGGCTTGATGAGAGTCCCGAAGGCGTAGGACCCCTGCGGTTCCATATTCTGGTAGCCTTTCAGGTGCTCCTTGAGATGGCCGTTCACACCCCTGACTCCGCTTCTTAGCCTGTCCAGCCTGGTATCGTTGAGGTTAACGTGGTCCCTGAGAAAGTCCTGGAATTCCTTGTTGTTCTTGGTCATCCCTGACCCCCTTCGTAAAAATAGAGCCCTGCAAGGCTCTGTAATATATAGTTTACTCCCTGCAAGCGGGTCTGTATAGTTTTACTGTACCGTGTCATATATTAGTAATAATCTTGCCCAGTAGTGCTGCAATAACACTTGCATTGAAAAGTAATTTATTAATATAATTCAACCGATGGTTCGTCTTGCAGAAATAGCTAATATCTCCCTGGGCCTGCCTAACTCCGGATGGCAGCTGGAAGCAGATTACCGGGGATACGCTGTGCGACTTGTGGAAAGCGGGAGCCTTGGGGATGCCTGTTGGTTGGGCATTGACAACCTAAAGGAGGTCGTAGTTCCCAGTTACGAGGCCGCCGATCGATACCTGCTACGGCCCTACGATGTTTTGGTTACTGCTCGCGCCAGCACCGTTCAGGCTGCGTTGGTGTCGCCAGCAGTATCTCGGACGGTAGCCAGTGTGACTCTGTTGGTGGTGCGGGCCCACGATACCGGATCGGGCATGGAGCATTTCATTTGGTATTTCCTCACGTCGAGGTGGGGTCAGGCTCAGTTGAAGCGGCGAGTGACGGTCGGCGCGACCTTAACTACATTGTCGGCCGCTGGCCTCGGAGAAGTTGAGCTGCCTAACCCTTCCCGCGAAGTCCTGCAACGAGTCGCCTCGCTGGTTGAGGCGTCTGACAGCGCATATACCTGGACCCTGGAGGCCGCCCGTCTGCGGCGGGATACGCTCCGTGATTCGATAATTGGCACGTTGGATTCCACATCACGCTAATCGCCAGGAGGAACCATGGTGCTCACTACTCAAGAATTGCAGACGAAGCTGTGGCAGGCAGCGGATATTCTGCGCGGCCAGATCGACTCAGCGGATTACAAGAATTACATCTTTGCGGTATTGTTCCTCAAGCGGTTATCAGACCGTTTCGCCGAAGAGGTCCAGTTGTCGGTGCAAGCCGGAGTGCCCCTGGATGTGGCTATATCAGACATGGATGAGCACCAATTCGCCGTACCCGAAGCTGCCCAATGGAGCAAGATTTGCGATACCACCATGAACTTGGGCGAGGCGCTAAACGTAGCCAGCAATGCCATTGAGGAAGCAAACGCAGGGAGGTTAGACGGCATTCTCGCCGCCACCAACTGGAACGATGAAAACAAACTCGGCAGCCCGTCAAACCGGGAAGGTATCATCCGCCGGCTACTCAACCACTTTAGCGACCTGGATCTCAGCGACGAGAACCTTCGTACCGATACGGGCAGTACTGGCAATGTGCTGGGGGACGCCTACGAGTATCTCATCTATCAGTTTGCCGACGATGCCGGCAAGCGAGGGGGGGAATTCTATACACCCCGGTCCGTGGTACGCCTCATTGTGGAATTGCTTCAGCCGCAGGAGGGTATGCGGATCTGCGACCCCACTTTTGGCTCGGCCGGGATGCTCATCTTCACCGCCGATTACGTCAGAGAGAAGGGAGGGAACCCTCAGAACCTGGTGCTCCACGGCCAGGAACGCAACCTCGGCACCCTGGCTATTGGCAAGCTTAATATGCTTCTCCACGGGCTGCCGGCAGCCCGTCTAGAGGCAGGGGACGTTATAGCAGAGCCAGGGCTGATGGACGATGCCGGCCGTCTTTTTTCATATGACCGGGTCATCGCCAATCCGCCGTTCAGTCTCAGCAATTGGGGGTCTGATTTTGCTCCCACCGACCCCCACCACCGCTTTGATGGGTTCGGGGCTATACCCCCCAGAACCCGCGGAGACTTGGCCTTCCTCTTGCACATGCTCAAGGTAACCAATGCCCAGGGCATGGTTGGAGTCGTGATGCCCCACGGCATCCTCTTCCGGGGGGGCAGCGAGGGCAAAATACGCCAGCGCATTGTGGAGAACGACCTTTTTGAGGCAATCATTGGTCTGGCGCCTAATCTCTTTTTTGGAGCCAGCATTCCGGTGGCCATCTGCATCCTGAACAGGGCCAAACCTACTGACCGCAAGGGCAAGGTCATCTTCGTGGATGCTGCCCAGGAAGGCTATTTCCGATCAGGCACAGCCCAGAACTACATGGACCCTGAGCATATTGAGAAGGTCGTGCGGGCCTACCAGGCTTATGAGGACATAGACCGGTTCGCTCACGTGGCAGACCTGGAAGAAATCAGAAGCAATGGCTTCAACCTGAACATCAGCCGCTACGTGGACACTACCGTCCCGATAGAGGTGATGCCAGTGGAGGAGGCCTTGGCCCAACTGCGTGAAGCGGAACGGCAGAGGGATGAAGCGGTTGCCAGAATGGACGAACTCCTGGCCGGAATGGGTTATGCCCGGTAGGATGATGGTTGAGCAATGCCTGTTCTATTGAGACAGGGCCCCTACCGCTTTTTCTTCTATTCGGCTGACTGGGTGGAACCTCCCCACGTGCACGTGCAGAGAGACCGGCAGACCGCCAAGTTCTGGCTGGATCCGATATCGCTGGCGAGCAGCGGAGGCATGAGGAGTACCGAAGTGCGCCGGGTTCAGCGTATGGTAGAGGAGAACCAGGCTTCATTTTTGAGGGAATGGAATGCACATTTCAGCAACTGAAATTATCGTCCCTGACGCGATAACCATTGAAGTAACGGAAGACACGCTTACCGCCGACCTTTCCGATGGCCGGACTATCTCGGTCCCGCTGGCCTGGTATCCCCGCTTGGTACACGCCACGCCCGGCGAACGCAACAACTGGGAGCTGATTGGGACCGGCCAGGGCATCCATTGGCCCGACCTAGATGAAGACCTCAGTATTGAGGGGTTTCTTGCCGGCAGAAAGTCGGGCGAGAGTCCACGTGCTTTCAAGCGATGGCTGGAGGCCAAGCAGACTGGCCTCCCTGTGAACATCTACGAAATTCAGCCTGACGCCCCTGAAGAAGTCTAATGAGACCCTCCAGTGGACAGGGCACTATAGCCAAAGGTTGGCGGCGGGTACGCTTGGGGGACGTGGCGGAGGTCGAGACTGGTGGTACTCCCAGCCGGAGTCGCCCAGAATATTGGGAAGGCGGGATTCCCTGGATGGCTTCGGGGCAGATAAATCAACGCCGAGTTATGACGACGGAAGAGACTATCACGCAGGAAGGGCTGAAAAACTCAAATGCAAAGCTTTTTCCTCCAGATACGGTGATGGTCGCCATGAACGGCCAAGGAGCTACAAGAGGCAAAGCTTGTGTGCTTGGAATCGAGGCCTCATGTAACGAGTCATTGGCTGCAATCTCTGCGAGGCGGGACAGTGTAAACAGGTTCATATTCCACGTTCTCGATTCGGCCTATGATGTGCTTCGCAGCCTAACTGGCGATGGTCGTGCAGGTCTTAATTTGGGTTTGATTCGGGGATTCAGTTTCCTCCTCCCGCCACTGCCCGAACAGCGGGCCATCGCCGCCGCCCTGGACTCCATTGATGACGCCATCGAGCGTACCGAGGCGGTCATCGCCGCCACCGAACAACTGCGCAACTCTTTGCTCCACCAACTACTCACCTACGGTGTCCTTGGCTGGCACACCGAATGGAAAGACGTCCCTGGGTTGGGGACGACACCAAGGGACTGGGATGTAGTTAGGCTGGGAGAAGTAACAGAAATTAAGTGGCTGATTTCAGGTTGCCTGTGCCTTCTCTTCCCGAACAGCAGGTCATATCAGGGCTCCTAGACAGCGTGGACGCCAGTATTACCGAAGCTAGAAAAGAGAGACAAGGTTTGCGATATCTGAAGGATTCTGCTGCAGACTCGTTACTGACAGGGCGAAAGCGTATACCTGCTTAGATTCGGAAACCTGACAGGAATATGGAAATACATGGCTTATTACCACATCCGAATAACACCTAACTCAAACCGGTCACAAGATGAGGTGAGGCTAGGCCTTTCACTGGAAGCGCTAATGAATCGCTTCGTGGTCCCTTATAGAAAAGGTCTACCATTGGTAATTTCAGGAAGAGCAATACCCTCCACAGACATCGGTCGGGTCCTGATAAGCAAGAGTGAGGAGGAGGCGAGATACCTAATAGAAGTCCTAAAGGCCGAAGATCGTTCCAGTCCGGTAGCATTTATAGGTGGACCATCATTAGACTGGCGCGCTGCCGACAGAGCTGAAGACGTTACTGATGAGTTCATCACGGGGCCTCCGGGGAGTGAGCCTGACCGGAATGAAACGACATTTTCGGAGCCAAGACCTTCGGAAGAATCACGAGACGTCTTTGTTGTTCACGGACGTAATTTGCTAGCTCGCGACGCAGTTTTTGACTTTCTTAGGGCCATAGACTTACATCCTATAGAGTGGTCGGAAGCAGTTAATGCAACAGGCAAGGGGTCGCCCTATATCGGGGAAATACTGGACGCAGCGTTCTCCAGAGCTCACGCAATTGTGGTTGTATTTAGCCCCGATGATGAAGCCAGGCTTAAGCAACAGTTCAGAACGGACAGTGATCCAGATTACGAGAGACGGCTAACGGGACAAGCGCGTCCCAATGTTTTGTTTGAAGCTGGCATGGCCATGGGTAGATCCCCAGAAAGGACAGTATTGGTGGAAGTCGGATCTCTTCGACGATTCACCGACACTGAAGGGATTCACGCGATTCGCATGAATGGCTCTCCCGAAAGAAGACAGGACATGGCTCAACGGCTGAAGACTGCTGGATGTCCAGTGAATTTGGAAGGCAGCAATTGGCTTTCTGCCGGAGAATTTGACTCAGCGATTCGCCTGGCAGAACAGCATTCGGCCGGCGCGGAAGACGCTCCAGAAAACTCGGTTCATAGTTCTCTCTACCTCCAACTTTCTCAAGACCACATAGACCTCCTTTTGGAGGCTGCCAAAGATAGGAGCGGCACAATACTCAGAACTATTACAACGGAAGGTCAGTTTGTCCAAACTAACGAAAGAAGATTTGGAGAGCCTGGCAACCATAGGCTGGAAACAAAGTGGCAGGGTGTTCTAGATGATTTGTGCAACCAACGGTTGCTGAAGAAAGAAAACTTCCAAGGTGTAGAGGTATATGAAGTGACCAGTGCCGGGTATGAAGCGGTGGCAATTTTGGAGCAACAAACTGACTAATAGATATGAAGAATGAACAACATTAGTCCAGCCAAACTGAACGAGTTTAACCATGCTGAGGCACCAGCCAGCCAACTGCTGGAACAGTTGGGCTGGACATACGTGCCCCGGGAAGCCTTGGCGACCGAACGAGCAGGTGAGAGAGATGTCTTGCTCAAGGGCCGTCTGCGAGTTGCCCTCCTGCGACTCAATGAGTGGATGACTGAGGAATCACAGGCTGACCGGGCTATCTTCGAGTTGGAGAACATCAACGCCACTGGTATGGCCCGCAACCAGGCCGTCCACGAGTACCTGACTTACGGAATGCCCCTGACGGTCGACGGCCCCCGGGGCAGAACCAGCTACACTGTCCGGTTCTTCGACTTTGATCATCCCGACTCCGGCCTCAACGAGTTCCTGGTAACCACCCAGTTCCGGGTCCGCCGCGGCAACGAACGAGACGGGCCGGAGGACGATGACCGGTTGGTTATTCCTGACCTGGTCCTTTTCGTGAACGGCATCCCACTGGTGGTGATGGAGGCAAAGTCTCCCTCCCTGATGGAAGTCTGGAAAACCAGGGCAGTGCGTCAGCTGCGCCGGTATCAGGAGGCAGGCCCTGAGTGGCAGGGCCGTGGCGCCCCTGAGCTTTTTCACTACAACCTGCTGTGTGTGGCCCACTGCGGGGCCGATGCGGCTTACGCGACCATGGGAGCGCCGGAAAACGCCTACTTCCAGTGGAAATGGTTGGGTCCATATTCCGAGGAGGAAGTCCGCCAACGGTATGGCGTTGAACCACAAGATCAAGGTCAAGCCCAGCTCATAGTCGGGCTGCTTTCCCCACCGGTCCTGCTGGATATCCTGCGAGACTACGTGGTTTATGAGCAGGAGCATGGCCGTATTATAAAAAAGGTCCCTCGCTACCAGCAGTACCGAGCGGTCAAAGCGGCAGTGTCCCGCATTATCGCCGGGGCCAGGCCTGCTGAAAGAGGGGGCGTGATCTGGCACACCCAGGGATCTGGAAAGTCTCTGACCATGCTGTGGCTTGCGACAAAAGTACGTCGCAGTCCTCAGTTGGCCAGTTCCACCATTGTGACGGTGACCGACAGGACCCAGCTCGACGACCAGATCGCAAACACTTTCAAACGTTGCGGGTTTCCTGCACCAGAGCAGATCGACCGGTCAAGGCCGGAACCCGAGCAGCGACGCCAACAACGGCGGGCACGGAGTCCAAACCAGACCGAACCCCTCGATCTGCAGACGCTCCTTCAACGCGGAGGAGCGCGTACCCTCATGACCACCATTCAGAAGTTTCAGGAGGTTTTGGAAACGCCCAGCGGTTCGCTCGGCCAGCTCAATGCCTCTGAAAACATCATCATCATGGTGGACGAGGCGCACAGAACTCAGTACGGGTTGCTGGGCACCAGGATGGCGGAGGCACTCCCAAACGCGGTGCTGGTGGGGTTCACAGGCACACCTATCGACAAGGGCTTTAGCCGGAGTACAATGCGCCACTTTGGGCCCCTTATCGATTCCTACACCATTCCTCAATCAGTGGACGATGGCGCCACAGTGCGCATCATGTACGAAGCTCGACTCCCCGACCTGGCCATTCAGGGTCCTGGAACCCTGGACGCGCTGTTCGATGCCACCTTCTCAGACCTCAGCGAAGATGAGCGAGCACTGATAAGGCGCCGGTATGCCAACAAGGAAACTGTCGCGGAAGCTGAACACCGCATCCATAAGATCTCTTTAGACATCGCCGACCACTTCAAGAAAGCGGTCATGCCCAATGGCTTCAAGGCACAGGTAGTGGCGCCCAGCAGGGCCACTGCTCTTAGATACTCCCAGAAACTGAACGAACTGGACATACAAGCCTACCCCATCATCACCACTTCACCCAGCGATACCAAGGAATTTGACGTTGCCAAGGGAGTTAACCACGACCAGAAAATCAACGACTTCGTGAATCCCCAGGGCGATACTAAAATCCTGGTCGTCGTGGACATGCTGCTCACCGGCTTCGACGCCCCCGTTGAACAGGTCCTCTATTTGGACCGTTCCCTGCGTGAGCACGGGCTGCTCCAGGCGGTAGCCAGGGTAAACCGGCGCTTCTTCCACGAATTCGCCGGAGTTTTGACAGAGAAGAACTATGGCCTGATTGTCGACTACCACGGGGTCTCTCAGAACCTGCAGGAGGCCTTGGATTCCTTCGACTGGCCGGATGTTCAGGAGACCCTGACCCCGATTGAAGCCGACCCAACCGCAGTGCTAGAAGCTGTGGCAACCCGCGCGGAATCGCATTTCAAGAGTCGTGACCTCGATAAAACCTGGGACTGTGTTGCCATTTTTGCCGCCGACGCAAATACCGAAGGAAACTTCAAAACGGACCTTTTCGAGAAGTTCAACGCCGATTACCGAAAGTTTTCTGAACAGATGGACCGGAGTTTGCCTGATCCCAAAGCCCTGCCCTATGTGGACAGGCTGGCCCGGCTCACCGAGATCCGGGCTTACAGCAGAGCCCTGTATCTCCAGGAAAATGCCAATCTGGACTGGACCGACATCGAGGCCAAGGTCAAGAAACTGATAGACGAACAGATTGACGCCTCCGTGCGGAAATTGATGGCGCCGGTCTCGGTGCTGGCTGATGATTTCACTGAGAAGCTGGCCTCGCTACCTCATGACGAAGCACGGGCCTCCCTAATGGAGCATGGGCTTCGATCCTACATAAACACCCGACTCGCCGATAACCCCGCCTTCTTCGAGAAGTTGTCGGAGCAGCTGGAACGCATTATCCAGGCCCTGCGCAATCACCTGATCGACTCTGCCGAGGCAGCCAGACAGATGTCTCAGGTAAAGAACACTCTGGAAGCTGAAGTTGACATTGCGGCCGAGCTTGGACTTTCCCAGGAGTCCTTTGCCATATACGAACTGATTCAGTCTGCTGCTTCCGTCACAGCGGGTAACGATGCTTACCAGGAAACAATTGTTTACCCCGCATTGAAGAGCGTGGCCGACACCCTGGAGCAAACCGTCAACCAGCACAGGGTCGTCGTTGACTGGCAGTCCAATCCAGACGTACAGAGACTGATTCGACGGGATATAAAACGTGCACTCCGTCCCTTGCAAAAGTACAGCGAGGATCGCCTGGACGACCTGGCCAACCAGATCGTCGCAATGGCCCAGCGGTGGCCCGGGTGACGACGGACCATGGAAGTGTCCGAGTCGGCAACACCGACATGGAGTACCGGGTTCGCAGAAGCGACCGGCGGCGGAAAACTGTCCAGATCGCCGTGGACGGGACAGGCGTTCAGGTGGCGGCCCCTCATGATACGTCTGACGACGATATACGGGGCATAGTGCGCCGGCGGGCGCCCTGGATCCTCGCCAACGTACCGGACTCTCTTCTCGAAGTTCCCAAGAAGCGATTTGTTAGCGGTGAAACATTACCCTACCTGGGGAAAAATGTTCGCATGCTGGTCAAGGCCAGAGACGTGCGTTCAGTAGAAGTCCGGTTCGACCACTGGCGCCTGCAGATAACCGTGCCTCAAGGCCTCGCCGAAGACGTTCGTTCCGAGCGTATACGAAAGGCAATTGTGGCCTGGTACAGGCACCGGGCGGAGCTACGAGTCAAGAGCAGCCTCCAACGATGGTGGCCCCGGTTAGGGGCCGGAGCGCTGCCTGCGATATTAATTCGAGACCAGCGTCAGCGATGGGGGAGTTGTGCCCCCGATGGCACACTGCGGTTCAATTGGCGCGTCGCTATGCTGAAACCGGACCTGGCGGAGTATGTTGTAATTCACGAGTTGACGCATCTTCAGGTACGACATCATTCAGCAGAATTCTGGGATTTGCTGTCCAAGACTATGCCTGATGCTCAGCAACGCCGGCGCCGATTGAGGGAAGAAGGCAAGTTTCTCTATTTGTGAATGCTCTTATTGAGAGCATGGAGCGGGGCGACTCCACGTACGCAGGCGTCAGAGACTGGTACGAATGCGGAGGGGGCCTCCCTCTACAGGTGAACCCATTGACCAGGGTTTCGGGCTTTTAGCCAACCAGGTCGGCCAGCGGCCAGAGAAGGATTTATCGGTGACAGTGGTCGCGTGGGCACGGCCCAGGACACGGGCCTCCAGGGTGGAACTGGCAGCGTTGATGGCAGCCGGACGATGGAAGAGTTCCAAGATACCAGCCCGGTACACCGAGCGCCAGGCGGCAGACCGGGGCGCGGTGGCGCGGTATTACCAGGAGGGTGGGGGTTGATATGGGTTATCCCCATTGGGCTATCCTTGCGCTCCTGGACGTTTCCCAAGACTGGACCCTGGACTACAAGGCGCTACCCTGCCGCATCAGATATGCTCACCCTGATGCACGCAGGTTACAGCGTGAATCAGCAGGGTGAGGGGGCGTGATGCCACGGAGAGTCAGCAAAGAAGAAGCCAGACATTTGTTGGGCGCGGTATCCCTGGTCACCATTGACCGGTGGATCCGGCGCGGGGAGCTCCAGGTGGAGCGGGAACCCCATGGCAGGGGTCACCGGATCTGGGTGTTGCTGGACGATGGGGTGGCTGAGGCAGCAAGCGAAACGGTGCCTGTGGCAGCGCCGACGTTGCAGGCTACGCCAGTTGATACGTCGCAATTACTGGAGTTGACGCAGCTGAGGGAACGGGTGAGGGGACTGGAGGAGCTACAGGAGTACCACAAGGGGCAGATGAGAGAGAAGGACAGCCTGGTGCCCCAGCTCCTCGAGGAACTGGGGCAGGCCCAGCGGACCGCCGAGGTCCTGACCCGGGCCCTGCCGGCGGGCATAGTTGCCGAGGCCAAGGAGAGGCCGAGCCGGAGCTGGTGGCCCTTCTGGCGTCGGGAGACGCCCCGGGTGCGTTAAGGTCATCGCAGAGCCTTAACCCCACGCCTTGGGCCCCAGACCGCGGGTAATGATGGTCCTGGCGGCGTTGTAAGGCTGGCAGCCGCAGTCGCGGTGACGGTCCGCTGGGCGCCACTTGCTCAATTTCCAAATACGTCTTCTCTTTGCCCGACTCGTATCCGTTCTCGAAGCAACTGCAGGAGTCCACGTCCCCGGGCCGGTGAGGCCGGTTGCCACAGCCGTACCTGCTGAACATAGCGCCCTCCTCTTCAAGTTTACAGGTATTTCGGAAAGCTGCTGGGCTTCCTGCATTAGTCTTCTCGTTTTTCGGGAGATGTTGAAATCACCTTCCAAACGAGGAACCCTTCCCAGCCCTGGTAATTGCAGCAGACCGCGTTTGTGGCAACTACCGCCCAACGTATTCAGCAGCAGGTTGTTCATACTTCGTTCTCATATAACTCAGCCTTTCCGAAATGGCCGATTTTGACTACTTGCCCCCGGTGGCCCTGATTTCCTCCACCTCCGCCCTTTCGCATGGAGCGCAGAGAAACCTGGCCTTGTCGTCGATGACCCAAACCCAAATCACCTGCGGAGACTTTTGCAGGAGCAGGTTGGGCCCTGGGGATCCCCCACACTGTAATGCCGGTGAAGATTTATCACTTTACTCTCTCACCTTTCATAACGGGGGCCCACTACCATCACTCTGTAAAGCCTGAACGTCATGCTCTGCCATCAGGTGGATCCGCCAGACGTCCCTTGCCGACTGAGACGCCGGCGCCAGGACAACCAGGTCCTTCTCCCGGCAACTGCCCAGGGGGCAGAACATGGCGCGACGGTTCACCAGTATCGAGTAACAGACCGGATCACCGGTCGGGCAGCGCTGGCCGGCGGCGCCACCGGAAACGTGACGCTGGCAGGTGTTGCACCAGGCGACGAGCCCCACCGGCGGGACCGGGGTGTCCATGACCGAGGTGGTCGGCATGGTGGACCTCCCTTGAATTGGCATTGAATAGGCCTTCTATACCCACACTCAAACGGACCGCCGCGGACTCCGGCCAACTCCGCCCTGAGGCCTTCCGGTTCAGGTGAGCCCACGGCGCCCGCCTCCGGCCGCCTCCGGCTTACGCCTCTTCTGTTGCGGAGGCGCCGGCAGCCGCAGCGCCGCGTTCAGCAGCCGGCCACCGCTGGCCTTGACGTCCCAGCCCAGGGCCTTCGCCCAGACGTAGTTGTGGGCCGCGCGCAGGAACCGCACCCTGGCATGGTCCTCGGCCTCGGCACCCTCCATGCGCCAGGGGCCCTGCACAGGCCGGTCCATGGATGGCTGCCCGTGATCGGTGGCGTACTGCTGGGCTTCGTTTCGCCACCGCACCGCCGCCAGCAGCAGGGCGGTGGTCGCCGCCTTCCCCGCGTCCGTCGCCAGGACAGGCTCCCCGCTCTTCCTGGCCGCCTGGGCGGCCCTCCGGAAGGCGTGGCCAGCCTCCAGCAGCGGGTAGGATCGCTTCCTGGCCGCGACCCACCCGCCACGGTCGGGGTGTTTGCTCTGTTTGCTCTTTTCGATCTTGTCGCTCACTCCGCCGCCTCCAAAATGAGAGCATCAGGTGTTCAACGTCAGGATCCTGTCCAGTTTAACCCTCGCAGCATCCGGACCGGCAACCCGGCCCCCAGTGGCAATTGCCGTCCCGGGGGTTGAGCAGCCCGGAGGTCTCCTCCCCATGCACAACCGGTCGGCACAACCGGTCGGCACGTCCAGGCGGCCGTCCCTGAAGCCAGTCATGCAACCCTGGCAGTCTCCACCGGCGCCGGACGTCCATGGGCGTATTGGACCGTTCCTTATCCAGCCTCCCCCCCGAACCGGCGTCCCTGGGACCATCCCTGGGGGAGTCCCGGCCCTGTTGCGACACCAACCCATAATCAGGGGGGGCTGCTTGCAGCATCCTTCCCGGACCCGGGAGGTTGGGGGTGGATGGTCTCTCCGGAGGGCCTGCCCTGGTCTCCTGTCTCCCTCGGTTTTCCGTCAGTCCGGGGGACGAATGTCCGCTGGTTGTTTCACTCCTGGTCAACTGTCCCGTACCCCTGTCTTCCCCGGGGGTATGCGGTTCCGGCCGCCGCCCTTTGCGCTGGCGCTCCGACTGGAGCGTTCGTCGGGCGCTTCGCCGCGAGGGCAGGT